>Ga0187893_10012784_pt1 | contig 11839 bp, 7 predicted proteins | sample MA1701074metaG_FD_139574 | JGI IMG/M metagenome (GOLD analysis project Ga0187893, IMG submission 139574) | White microbial mat communities from a basaltic lava cave in the Kipuka Kanohina Cave System on the Island of Hawaii, USA - MA170107-4 metaG ... | reverse complement strand
TTCAGTTCAACGGCGTTTTTCCGCCATCCGGCCGTGCGCCGCTGGACCTCAGCAGACCGTTCGTGGGCCGGACGACGGAAAAACCCTCTTCGTTACCACCGGCCCCCGCAACACCCACGTGGAAATTGGTGGACGAACACGGAAGGCGGGGGTATGGATTTCATATGGACTTCACCGGCTCGAGCGGACACGGCTCCTCGGTTGCGTGCGCTCGTAGGGAGCGGACGCAATGAGTCGGGCGGGGCGACGGCAGTCGGCGGTCGGCAGCCCCGCGTGCGGGTATGGGGCCCGCAGCTTTGTCGGCGGCGCCGAGAAAGGAGGTGGTCCAGTGCAGAGACATTTCATGGTGATCAGTGAGGTGGTGGCCCCTTAGGCCGGCTTCATCTGATGCACGGTTCGGAGGCGGACCATTGCCCGTGTGGCCGCTGGCGGCTTCAACGCCGCGGCGGGGTCAACGCACGACGCAACCCGTTGGCCGGACCCGGCGCGGTACACCCCGCGCCACATACGGTGATCTTGCCTGGGGACCCAGGCACCATCGGCCCCGGTAGCTCCCGCGTCGCTCACCCGCGGGGCGGTTGATCCGCAGCAGCTACCGGGGTTCTTTTTTTGGCCCGAGTTGCCGGGCCGCGTTCCGGTTGGTTGCCGGTTGCCCGTTGTCCGTTACCCGTTGATCAACGGACAACGGGCAACGGACAACGGACAACATCGCTCACTCCTCCGCCAGCGCGGCGCGCGCCTGTGACGCGGCAGTGCTCCATGCCGCGTAGCGGGCGGCGAGCTGGCCGCGCTCGGCGGCCCAACGCGCGTCGTCGCCGCGCGCGGCGTCGATGGCATCGGTGAACGCCTGGTACTGGTCGAGCGCGGCGACGAAGCGCCGATACGATTCGCGCGCGGCGTAGCTCCGGAAGCTGTGGGCGAACTGACGGGCGCGCTGTAGCGGATAGGTGAGCTCGGTGACCTCGTTGCTGCTCGGGCGGCGGCCGGACTCGGCGTTGTACAGTGCCTTCTCGGCCATGTCGGCCAGGACGTCGAGGTGCACCTGCATGACGCCGGCATACGAGCGCCAGAGACAGGCGGGGGCGAGCAGCAGCAGCAGCCCCATGAGCAGTCGCGCCCGCATCGGAGCGCGAGAGTAGCGGCGGAGGGCCGGCTCGACAAACAGGCATCTCGACCGGCTGCCCCCGAACAGCGCTGACGTGCTGACGTGATGGCACCCCCGAACGTCTGCACGTCGACCCGTCAGCACGCTTCGCTGCCGGACCGGACTGATCGAGCGCGATTATGCGAAATGCGGCGCAGCGCGGTAGGATGCGCCGTGTCCTTCGTCGCCCGAGAGGCCGCCAACGCCGTCACCGCGCTGCGCTTCGTGCTCACGCCGCTGTTCGTGTGGTGCGTGCTGCGGGCATCCACCGGCGGCTCGGGATGGCCGGCCGCGGCGGTCTTCGCGCTGGTCGCGCTGAGCGACTTCATCGACGGGCGCATCGCGCGCCGCTTCGGCGCGGCGGGCGCGCGCGGACAGATGCTCGACCACGCGGCCGACATCACGTTCATCCTGACATCGCTCGGGCTCTACGTGGGGCTCGGCGCCGTGCCGTGGTGGGTGCCGGTGTCGATCGCGGCGGCGTTTGCGACCTATGTGATCGACTCCCTGCGCCGCAGCGGCGCGCGCCCGACGCTGATCGGCAGCCGCCTCGGCCACCTCGGCGGCGTCGGCAACTACGCGTTGATCGGCGTGGTGGTGGGGAACGACACCGTCGGGCTGGGATGGGTGCCGCCCTGGCTCATGACGGGTCTGTGTGCGCTGGTCGTGGTCTACTCCGCCGCGTCGATCGTCAGTCGCCTGGCGCCGGCGACTCGCCGGTTGCGTGCGGCTCGGCGAGCTCCTTGCTGAGGCTTGTCCCCTGCACGAACATGCCGTGCAGGAAGAACAGACTGATCAGCAGCGGCAGGAGATAGTAGGCGACGCGAAACAGCAACACGGCGACGACCGCGGTCTCGAACGGCACGCCCAGGCTGGCGAAGACCGCGGCCATCGATCCCTCCATGATGCCGAGCCCACCCGGGATCAGCGAGGCGAACGACAACACGATCCCGACCGCGAAACCGACGATGACTTCGGCGAAGTCGATCCAGTACCGCACGGTGAGGAACGAGGTGTAGAGAATCAGAATCGTCAGGAACCAGTCGACGATGATGTAGAACAGCGGCGCCAGCATGGCGCGCTTGCGCGACAGCAGGAAGGTGATGCCGCGGTTGAGGTTGAACTGGTACCGCCAGATGTGCGTGCGCGCCGGCGCGCGATGCGGCAGCAGGCGATGCAGCAGCCAGTACGCGCTCTGCGCGACCCAGAAGAGCGTCCGGCGGCGTAGACCGGGGTGGAGCAGCAGCAGGCCGGCGAGGGCGGCGGCGACGATCGAGAGCACCAGCAGCACGGTGGTCGCGACCAGGGCCGGTCCCTGTAAGGTGTGACTGGCGAAGACGTAGGCGAAGCCGATCAGGACGAAGCCGAGCAGCGTGCAGTTGGTGAGAAACGTCTGCGCGAGCGAGACGATCACTGCCGTCTGCGATGCCATGCCGAGGCGGGAAAAGAAGTACATGCGCACCGCGAATCCCGACAGACCGCCGGTGGCGATCAGATAGTTCATCGAGTTGGCGACGAGGGTGATCTTGAGCATCTCGGTGAGCGACACCGGGCAGCCGGCGGCGACCGCGATGCCCTGATAGGAGCGCGCCATCGTCAGGTAGCTCGCCACCATGCAGAGGACCGGCAAGACTGCATAGAGGGGATCGGCACGCGCGAGCACCTGCCACAGCTCGCCCATGTCGGCGAAGAGGAAGATGGCGGCGAAGGCGGCGAGGCCGAGGACGAACGCCCAACGCACCCAACGCGAGCCGTGCACCGACTCGGCGCTCACTGGGAGGTATGCGGCGGACTCCTCCCCTTTCTGCTCCTCCGGAGCACCCTGCGTCACGGACGACCTCGAAGTGCCGCCCTTATTGTGTCCGTTCCGCCCGGTCAAGGCAGTCTCGCGCCCACGGGCGCGATCCGGTAGCGTGCTGGGCCTTGCTGGCACGGTGTGGTTGCGAGAATGGGACATTGATTCGTAGGCGCGTTGCCCCGCGGGCAGGATCTGCAGCCCTCTCGATCGCCTGCGGCCCATCCCGACTGTGATGAAGTGGCTGCGACTCCTCTTGGGCGTGCTCCTCGCTGCGGCGGCGCTGCTGGCGCTCGTGGTCGTCATCGTGCTCGGGCCGTTGCGCGGGCGGACGGTCGACGTGATCCGCCTGCGCGTGGAGAGCGCGCTGACGGCCGCCTTGCAGACGCCGGTGACGGTCGGGACGCTGCGCCTCTCGTTCCTGCCGCCGACGGTGGAGGCCGACGATGTCCGGATCGGTCCCGACGGGGCGCTGGCCCACGCGCAACATCTCGTCGGCCACCTGTTGGTGCGCACCAGCCTGCGCCAACTCCGGCCGGTCGCCGACGTCGCGGTGGTCGCGCCCGCGGTCGATATTCCAGGCTGGGTGGAACTGGTCGAGCGCCGCCCGGAAGGTCCGCCGTCGCTGCTGCCGCCCTTCCGCCTACGCGTATCTCTGCGAGAGGTGTCGATCCGGCTCAGCGACACGCCGGAGCCGTTCGCGCTCGCCGCCGGCGGAGGTGCCGGCGAGCTGACCAGTACACTGGGACGACTGCGCTTCGCGGTGACGACGCACGACGTGACGCTGTCGCACGGCGCGGCGACGCTGCCGCTCGCCCAGGTCGTGCTGAACGGCGGCGAGATCGGCGACGGCTGGCGGCTCCGTGCGGCGGAGGCAGTTGGAGAGGGCATCGAGCTGCGCAGCGCGACCGCCGTGGCCGATCGTCTGCCCATCCGCGGACACGTCGCACTGCCTCATCTCGCCGTCTTCGACGAGCTCTTCGCCCGGCTCGGCGGCGTCGCGCAGCTCGATGCGGCGCTGATCGGGCGGCTGGAGGACCTCGCCATCGGCGGCACCATCGCGGTTCCCGACTTCTCCGCGGACGGCGAGCGCATCGGCAACGTCACCGCCACCGCCGAGTGGAAGGAATCGACCCTGGACGTGTCCGCGGCGCGGGTGGTCGGCTACGGAGGCGAGGCGGACGGCAGCGGGACGCTCACGCTGAACGAGCCCTTTGCGTACAAGGCGCAGGTGCGTTGGTCGATGCTCGACCTGCACCGCCTCGCCAGCCTCGAGGCGATCAAACCGGCCGCCGCCGGCGGCGAGGCGCAATTGTCGGGAACGCTCGCACCGCTGGCCGTACAGGGCGAGGGCCGCGGCACCGTCGCCCCGGCTGATTGCAGCAGTGGGACCTGCCGCGCCCCCGCGTCGCCAGCGGGCGAGGCCCTGGCGTGGCGTGGGCGCGCCAGCTACCGCGACGGGGTTGGCGAAGGCGACATCGACGCCGACCAGGCCCGCGACAACACCCTGCGTGGTCGCCTCTCGATCGGGCCGCGCCGTGTGCTGAGCGGGACGCTCGACGCGGTCGTCGCCAATCCCACGGCGTTGGGCTCGCTGCTGCCGATCGAGAGCCTGCCGAATCTGAGCGGCTCGCTCACGGCGACGGCGCAGGTGGCGGGAACGACTGACGACCCGCGCCTCGCCGGCCAACTCGGCGGCCGCGACGTGGCGCTGTTGGGTGTCAGCATCGAGGAGCTGGCCGGGTCGTTTGCCATCGACCGCGCGGCGTTGCGCACCGAGGGGATCACGGCCGACCTGGCCGAGGGCTCGCTCACGCTGAACGGCACGATCGCGCTCGAGGCGGCAGGCGAGAATGCCTGGGAGGTGCAGGCCACCGATGTCAGCAGCGATACCGTCGTGGCGTTGGTCTACGCCCTCAGCGGCCGCGTGCCGCCGATCGGGCGCGGCACGCTCGTCGCGCAGGTGCGCGGGCGCGGCCGCTGGTCCCAGGTCGAGCTCAACGGCGGCGCGACGATGCGCAATTTCTGGCTCGGCAGCGAATGGATCGAGCAGGCGACGGTGGAGGGCAGCACGGCGTGGCCGCGCTGGCAGCTCGACGCGGAGCTGCGCAACCGCGCCGGCCAGACCGTCGAGCTGCACGGCAGCGGCACCGGCACCGACGGTCTGGCACTCCGGGCCGAGAGTGCGCGGTGGGACCTCACGACCTTGCAATACGGCGAGCTCGAGGAGTCGGGCGGACGACTGAGTCTCGAGGCGTCATTCAGCGGATCGCTGCGCACGCTGAGCGGCGCGGCGGCGCTGCGGGCGCGCGACCTCGTCGTGCGCGGCCGCCGCATCGACGCGTTCGACCTCGCGGTGACGGCGACGCGCGGGCGCTGGCAGGCGAGCGCGGATCCGCTCGAGGGTCGGCTCCATCTGCGCGCCGAGCTGAGCGCCGGTCCGGGGTGGCCCTACAGCGTCGACGCGGAGTGGACCGATGCCCGGTTCGGACGACTCCTCGTTCCCGACTCCGAGATCTGGATCGTCAGCAGCGGGATGCTGCACGTCGGCGGCCGCTTGGCCGCGGTCGACCAGTTCGACGCCACCGGGCGCCTCGACGCGTTGCGCATCGTCAACGGCCCCTTCGAGTTGACCGCGGCGCGACCGGCGCTGGTGCAGTGTCGGCGCGGCGCCTGCACGCTGGACGAGCTCGAGCTGCGCGGTCCGGACACGCAACTGCGCGCCCGCGGCAGCGCCGCGACCAGCGGCGCCGTGCAGTTGGCGATCAACGGCGCCGGCGATCTGCGCCTGTTCGAGCTGGCCGGGCGCACGATTTCCTCGGCGCGCGGCCGCTTCACCATCGACGCTGCCGTCCGCCGCGGCGGCGGCGCGTGGGACGTGAGCGGCCGGATGACCGTCGACCAGGCAGCGATCGACGTGGGTGGCCCCGCTGCGTTCACGCGCGTGAGCGGTCTGCTGACGCTTGCCGGGACGACGGTGCAGATCGAGCGACTCACCGGGCGGATGGGAACGGGCACGTTCGAGATCGGCGGAGCCCTGAACCTCGGCACCGGGCCGGAGCTGATCTGGACGATGACCGAAGTCGGCGCGGTGCCAGCCCCGTCGCTGGAAGTCGAGCTGTCGGGGGAGGGGACGGTGACCGGGACGTGGCAACGCATGCTGGTGGCCGGACGGCTCGACGTCGAGCGCATGCTCTACGACCGCGATATCGAGCTCATCGACTTTCTCCCGACCATCAACAAGACGCTCGCCGACGCGCCGCGGCCCGCATCGGCACAGCGCGTCGCCTTCGACCTGGAGCTCGTGGCGCCGGGACAGCTCTACGTCGAGAACAACATCGCGCGGGTGGAGGGCAGCGCGCATCTGCGCGTCACCGGTACCGCCGCCAAGCCAGTGCTCGACGGCCGCATTGAGGTACTCGACGGGCAGGTGACGTTTCGCGATCGCGTCTTCGAAGTCCTCGGCGGCACCGCCGACTTCCGCCCCGACCTCGGCCTCGCCGCCGCGCTCAACATCAGCGCTGAGAGCGCCATCGACACGACCGATACGACCTACATCGTCGACGTGCGGGTCACCGGCACGACGCGCGATCCACGCGTGACGATCAGCAGCGATGATCCGAGCCTGACGCAGACCGATCTCGCCACGCTGCTCGCGGTGGGCAAGACCAGCGCGCAGCTCCGCGAAGGCAGCGGCAGCATGTCCCTCGGGATGCAGCAGGATACCCGGCAACTCCTTCCGATCGATCGGGTGTCGTTCGAGTCTTCCTACTCGCGGACCACCGGCACGTTCGAGCCGCAGCTCAAGCTCGGCAAGGACCTGACCGACAACCTCGCCGCCAGCGTCGGCCAGACCTTCGGCGTGTCCTCGCGCACCCAGGTCGAAGCGGACTATCGGCTGTCGCCGCGGATCTTCCTGCTCGGAGGGTGGGAGAGCGAGACGAGCACCCAGGAGGGCGCGTTCTCGGCCGGGCTGAAGGTGCGCTACGAGTTCTGGCGCCTGACGCCTTACACCCTGCTGGGAGGGCTGCGCTGACCTGGCTGGCGCACACGGGCCGGTGGGCAGTGGCTGTCGTGGCGCTCGGCGTGCTGGCCGGCGCCGTCGCCGCGCAGGAGGGGGTCGGTCGGCCGCTGCACGCGGTGCACTTTACCTGCGACGCGTGGTTCGACGAGCCTGGCATCCGCGCCCTGTTGCCGCTCACGCCCGGTGCGCCGCTGACGGCCGAGCAGCTGGCTGAATCGCGCCGCCTGCTCGAGCTGTCGGATGTCTTCCGCGAGATCGAGGTCGATACCCGCGTCGGCGACGGCGGCGGTGCGATCGTGACCTTCCGGCTGAAGCGCAAGCGCGTCGTCACCGAGGTCCGGGTGCGGGGCTACGACGCGCTGAAATGGCGCGACGCCTATCGCCTGGTCCGCATCCGCACCGGCAGCTTCTACGATCCCGATGCGGTGGTGGCGGCGAACGCGCGGCTGCGCGCGCGCTACGCGCAGATGGGGTATCCACATGCCGCCATCGACAGCGCCGTCCGCCTGCGGCCCGGCGAAGCCGAGCTGACTTTCACCATCGAGGAGGGGCCGCCGGTGGTCGTCGCGGCGGTCGCGGTCACGGGCGATACCCGCATGCCCGCCAACGAGCTCGAGCACGCGCTGCGCCGCCTGGTGGGCAAACCGCATCGGCGTGACGGCCTGCGCGAGGGCGAACGGATGCTGCGCGAGACGCTGCGCGAGGCCGGGTATTACGAGGCAGAGATCGACGGCGAGTGGGTGCCCAGCGACACCGACGCCGGGGTGCTGTGGTTCACCATCGACGCGGGCGCGCGTACCGAAGTGGAGATCATCGGCAACGAGGCGCGCAGTCGCAAGCAGCTGCTCGGGTTGATGGATCTGAGCTCGCGGCTGATCGTCACCGACGGCACCTGGCGCGAGCTGGCGCGGCGCATCAAGCGCGAGTACCAGGAGCAGGGCTACTACCGCGCCCGGGTGTTCCTCAGATTCACCGACGGCGACCCGCGGCAGATCCGGTTTCGCATCGAGGAGGGCCGGCGCTATACCGTGCGCCGCGTCGATTTCTCCGGCAACACGCAGCTGTCGTCGGAGACGCTACGCGACGAGCTGAACACCCGGCCGGGGCGCTGGCTGCCGTGGCCGCGCCGCGGCGCGTTCGTGCGCGCGGTGTTCGACGAGGACCTGCGGCGGCTCTGGTACTTCTATCGCGAGCAGGCCTTCGAGGATGCCGAGATCGTCGACGCCCCGGTGGACGTCAACGACGAGACCGGCGCGATCGACGTCACGGTGGTGATCGATGAGGGCCCGCGAACGATGGTCGAGGCCGTGCGGCCGCCCGATCTCTCAGGCCTGCCGCCGGCGCTGCAGGAACCGGCCCTGGTGCTCGTGCCGGGCGAGCCACTGCTGCCCGCCGACCTGGCGGAGGATTCGAAGACCATTCAGCGGACGCTGCAGAGCGACGGCTATTCGGGGGCGAGCGTCGAGCCGGTGGTGACGCGGCGCAAGAGCGGTGACGTGGCGCCGGCCGTGGTCGACTGGACGATCACCCGCGGACCGCGGCGCGAGATCGGCACGGTGATCGTGCAGGGGAACGTCGAGACCTACAACGAGACCATTCTGTCGCAGCTGCCGTTCGAGAGCGGCGACCCCCTCGACTTCGAGGTCCTGCAGCGCGGGCAGGACAAGATCTACCAGCTCGGCACCTATCGCAGCGTCGGGGTGCGCCCGATCGGCGCGCCGGCCGAGGTGGAGGACGTGGGCATCGCCGTGGTGCCGCGCCCCTCCGGCAGCATCCAGTGGGGCGCCGGGTACAACACGCGCGACGGCATCACCGGTTTCGGCGAGATCTCGTACGACAACGTCGGACATCGCGCCCGCCGCATCTCGGTGCGCGGCCAGGGGAGCGTGATCCCCAATGACCTCGACCAGACCCAGTTCCTCGCCCTCATCAGCTTCCGCGAGCCCAGCTTCCTGGGCTCGGCCTGGCAGTGGAACTCGGAGCTCGTCGGCGAACGCTCCACCAAGACGATCAACCAGTACAGCATCCTGCGCGGCGGCTTCGGCAATGGGTTGAGCCGCGATCTGCTGCCCCGCCTGAAGGGCGGTATCGAGCTCCAGCTCGAGTATGCCGACACCTTCGACGTGGCCCCGCAGAGCTTCCTCGACGAAGACGAAGGGGATTCGTTCACCACCGCGATCTCGCCCTTCCTCATCTACGACGGCCGCAACGATCCCTTTGCGCCCACCAGCGGCATCTTCGACAGCGTGCGCCTGCGCTATGCCCCGCCGGGGGTGTCGACGGTGCAGTTCGGCAAGATCAATCTGCAGCACAGCCAGGCCTTTCCGTTGGCGAACTGGCTGTCGTTCATCTACTCGGCGCGGGTCGGATACGGCAACGCCTTCAGCGGGGCGGAGGTGCTGCCGATCCGCGAGCGCTTCTTCCTCGGCGGCGCGACGACCGTGCGCGGCTTCTCGGAGAACAGCTTGGGGCCGACCGACCAGGCTTTCAACGTCCTCGGCGGCGACCTGGCAATGGTGCTCAGCTTCGAGCTGCGCGTACCGGTCATCTACCAACTGAGCTTCGCGGTGTTCAATGACAACGGCGGGCTGTTCCTCACGCAGTGCGACGCGCAGTGCGAGCAGCAGCGCGGCGTCTTCGGCAATGCGTTCACGGCGGAGAACTTTCGCCACTCCGTCGGCCCGGGTCTGCGCTACATGACCCCGGTCGGCCCGATCAGCTTGGACTACGGCTTCAAGCTCGACCGCCGCGGCCGCCAGGTCATCTGCTATCCCGGCCCGCGCGACTGCCGGTCGGACTCCGCCGAATCGATCGGCGAGGTGCACTTCAGCATCAGCGGTACGTTCTAGCTGTCCGTACGCTTCGTCACGCTCAGTGCCGCAACGGGTCAGGCGAGCCGCACGTCGACTTAGTCCATTAGGTGGACTAAGTAGGTGACGCAATGGCGATCAAGGCCAATGTCCACGTAGCGAAGACCCGCTTCTCCGAGTTGCTCGACGATTCCCCCTGGGGATGAACGTCCTGCTGCTCGACACCTGGGCCTCGCTCTGGTGGATGGCCGACGCGCCCGAGCTCGGGCGCTGGGCGCGACGCGCGATCGGAAACCGGCGTAACACAATTCGTCGTGTCGGTGGCGTCGCTGTGGGAGATCGCCGGCAAGCAACGCAAGGGACGGCTCACGGGCGTCGACGAGTATTTGGCGCGTTACGCGGAGCTGCACACGGCGTGGGGCTTCTCGACGGTGGTGATTGAGCCCAGCGATGCCATCGCTGCCGGGACCCTCGCCCTTCCGCATGAGGACCCATTCGATCGCATGCTGATCGTGCAGAGCCGTCGTCTCGAGGTCCCGATCGTCACTTGCGACGAGTCCATTCGCCGCTACGTGCGCGGCTGCGTCTGGTAGCCGCCCCGTCGCGGCGGAGTCTTGCTCGGACATCCGTGACCGGGTGGACGCTGATCGGACCGAGCAGGTAGAGCGGCCCCTGGTCGGGCTCGAGCGTCACGAAGGTGCCTTGCGCGAGCCCGGCGGGCGTCACGTCGGTGCCGTCGCGCGCCAGGACGCGCGCGGTGGGCAATTTCGAGCGCAGGCGCCACGTCGCTGCGCGCTCGGTCCAGAGCGCGACGATGCGCCGGGCGCGATGACGGAACAGGAGACCGTGCGCCTCCTCCCCCAACCGCAGCCGCCCGCGCAGGCGTGCGCTGCCGACCAGGCGGGCCAGCGTGGCGACCGCCTCGTACGCCGGTTTCGAGGACAGGTCGTCGTGCATGAGCCCGAAGTGATGCTCGATGTTGCCCGGCGACGGCGCCGCGGCGTCGCGATCCTTGAAGTAGACGCTGCCGGCGAGACCGAGCTCGTAGTTGAACAGCAGCATGCGAGCGACGTACGCGGCCTGCCGCTCCGGCGTCACCGCCGGCAGGTAGTTGAGGCCCGTCGGCGGGGCGTTGGGGTCGTAGGTGCTGTATCCCCATTCGCCGCTCCACAGCGGCAGGGTCGTGCCGGCGGCGTCCATCAGCGCGCGGATGGCCGCGACATCGGCGGCGACGGTTTCCGGCGCCTCGGGCCGGTAGAAGTGAGCCGAGACGGCGTCGGCATGGGCAAGCGCACCGGTGGCGAAGAGCCGATCGAGGAACTCGATCCCCGGCACGCCTCCGATCGCGGCGACGACGCCGGGGAAGGCCATGAACGCGCTCCCGATGAGAATGTGCGCCGACGGATCCGCGGCGCGGATCGCCGGCGCGGTGGTTGCAACCAGCTCGCCGTACACCTCGGGGTCGGGCCCGCTGCCGGGGGCACTCCAGAACTGCGGCAGATTGGGCTCGTTCCAGATCTCCCAGGCATGACCGCGCCCCGCGTAGCGTGCCGCGGCGGCACCCGCAAAGGCCGCGAAAGCTTGACGGCCCGCGTCGTCGACGACGGCGCGGGCCGGACCGTAGAGCGGGTTGCCGTAGTCGAGAATGAACAGGATGTGAATGCCGGTGCATTCGGCGGATTCGACCAGCGCGTCGAATCGCGGCGTCTCGAAGTCGTACACGCCCGGTACCCGTTCGACCGTCGCCCAGTCGAGGTCGTTGCGGATCCAACGCACCCCCGCTCTCGCCAGGCGGACGAGCGCGGCGTCGTCGACCGTCTCGCGCGGAGCGCCATAGTGCGTGTTGATGGCGATGGTCTCACCCAACGGCGGCCGCGGCGGGCACGCCGCTACCGCGCTCGGGCTGGTCGCGACGAGCACCGCGAGCACGAGCAGGCTCGCGCCGCGCCGGGCGCTGTCTCCTGGTCTCCCGTTGTCCGTGGAAGACGCGCTAGTACGCGCGCGCCGCGGCGGTCAACCGCTCACGGAGTGAATGCGAGCAGCGGCTTCCGTGCCGGCCGGTTGCA
>Ga0187893_10012783_pt1 | contig 11840 bp, 7 predicted proteins | sample MA1701074metaG_FD_139574 | JGI IMG/M metagenome (GOLD analysis project Ga0187893, IMG submission 139574) | White microbial mat communities from a basaltic lava cave in the Kipuka Kanohina Cave System on the Island of Hawaii, USA - MA170107-4 metaG ... | reverse complement strand
GAGGCGTTGGTACGCCGCATGGGTGCGGTTTCGGCAACGCTTTCCGCAAACCCGCTCTGCCCCGTCGCTGATCTCGCTTTGATATCCGCCGATGAGCGGACCAGGGTGCTGTACGACTGGAATCGGACCGAGTGCCCGTATGATCGCGAAGCCTGCGTGCACACGCTGATCGAGCGCCAGGCGGACGCCAGCCCGGATGCTCTCGCGCTGGTGTTCGGGGGCGAGACCCTGACCTACCGCGAGCTCGACGCCAGGGCCAACCGCGTTGCCCACGCCTTGCGCAGCCTGGGCGTCGGGCCGGACGCGCTCGTCGGGCTGTATCTGCGCAGATCGCTCGATCTGGTCGCCTGCGCGCTCGGCGTGCAGAAAGCCGGCGGTGCGTACGTCCCCCTCGACCCGTCGTATCCAAGCGCCCGCCTGGCGCTGATGCTCGAAGACAGCGGCGCCCGCGTGGTGCTGACCCAGCGGGAGTTGCTGAGCTCGGTACCGGCCACCCCGGCCAGGGTTCTCTGCGTGGATGACGCGGTCGTCGCGGGCGCTCCCGCCAACCGTCCGCAGCCCGGGTCGTCGCCGCGGGATCTCGCCTACGTCATCTACACCTCCGGGTCCACCGGGCGGCCCAAGGGGGTGATGATCGAGCACCGCAACGTCGTGAATTTCTTTGCCGGCATGGACGCGCGAATCGCACGGCTGGCGGGTCCGCAGCCGGTCTGGCTCGCGCTGACCAGCCTGTCGTTCGACATTTCGGTGCTGGAGCTGTTCTGGACTCTGGCGCGCGGCTTCAAGGTTGTGGTCAGCGCCGACGAGGACCGGGCGCAGGTTTCGGCGCCAGGGTCTGCGAGCCGGCCGATCAATTTCGGCCTCTTCTACTGGGGCAATGACGATGCGCCAGGCCCGCACAAGTACCGCCTGCTGATCGAGGGCGCAAAGTTCGCCGACCTCCACGGCTTCAACGCGGTCTGGACCCCCGAGCGCCACTTCCACGCCTTCGGTGGCCCCTATCCGAACCCGTCGGTCACCGGGGCGGCGGTGGCCGCGGTCACCCGTAATGTCGAGATCCGCGCCGGGAGCTGCGTGCTGCCGTTGCATCACCCGGCCCGCGTAGCCGAGGAGTGGGCTGTCGTCGATAACCTCAGCAACGGCCGCGTCGGGATCTCGTTCGCTTCGGGATGGATGCCCGAGGACTTCGTGCTCCGGCCAGAGAACGCACCTCCGCACAACAACGCCAGAATGATCCGCGACATCGACGTCGTGCGGCGCCTCTGGCGCGGCGAGGCAGTCGCGTTCGAGTCACCCGATGGCTCGCCGCTGCCGGTGGTCACCCAGCCGCGGCCGGTGCGCAAGGAGTTGCCGGTGTGGGTGACGACCGCAGGCAACCCGGAGACCTACCGCAAGGCGGCAGAGCTCGGCGCCAACGTGCTCACTCACCTGCTCGGGCAGTCGATCGAGGAGGTAGCACAGAAGATCCGCCTCTACCGCGAAACCCTGGTGCAAACGGGGCGCAATCCGGCCGACCATCGGGTGACGCTCATGCTCCACACGCTGGTGGGCAGGGACCGGGAGCGCGTTCGCGAGCTGGCTCGCGAACCGATGAAGGATTACCTGCGAAGCGCGGCCGCGCTCATCAAGCAGTACGCGTGGGCTTTTCCGGCGTTCAAGAGGCCGGCGGGCGTCCAAAAACCGATGGACATCGACCTCAGGAGCCTTGGCGCCGAGGAGCTGGATGCGATCCTGGAGTTCGCCTTCCAGCGCTACTTCGAGGACAGCGGCCTGTTCGGCACCGTGGAAGACGCCGTCGCCCGGGTCGATCAGCTCAAGGCGATCGGCGTCGACGAGATCGCGTGCCTGATCGACTTCGGGGTTCCGGGCGAGGCGGCGCTGTCCAGCCTTGAGCCGCTCGCCGAAGTGGTGCTACGCACGAGCCACCCCGCCGCGCGGCGGGGCGAGGAAGACTACAGCGTCGCCGCGCAGATCGTGCGCCATCGCGCCACCCACCTGCAGTGCACGCCATCGATGGCGCGGATGCTGGCGATGAGCGACGAGTCCAGAGCGGCGATGTCGCACATCCAGCACTTTTTCGTGGGGGGCGAGGCGCTCCCCGGCACGCTGGTGTCGGAGCTGCGCCGCATCAATCCGGCGGCGACCGTGGACAACATGTACGGCCCGACGGAGACGACGATCTGGTCGGCCACGCAGCGTGCCGCGGCCTGCGAGGGCACGGTCCCGCTGGGCAGCCCGATCGCCAACACCCAGCTCTACGCGCTCGACGATCGGCAATGCCCGGTGCCGCCCGGAACCGCCGGGGAGCTCTACATTGGCGGTGACGGGGTCGCCCGGGGGTACCTGAACCGCGAGGATCTGACGCGCGAGCGCTTTCTCCCCGATCCCTTCCGCGAGGGCGGCCGCATATACCGCACGGGCGATCTGGTGCGCTTCAGCGCGGAGGGCGAGCTGCATTTCCTCGGGCGGGCCGATTTCCAGGTCAAGGTGCGGGGCTTCCGCATCGAGCTCGGCGAGATCGAGACGCGCATCTCGTCCCATCCGGGCGTGCGCGAAGCAGTCGTGGCCGCGCGCGAGGATCGGCCGGGTGATGTGCGCCTGGTGGCCTACGTGCGCCACCGCGCCAAGCCGGTTGCCGACGATGAGCTGCGCGCGCACCTTCGGGAAGCGCTGCCGGAGTACATGCTGCCGGCGCATTTCGTGGCAATGCAGAGCTTCCCGCTCACGCCGAACGCCAAGGTCGACCGCAGGGCGCTTCCTGCTCCGGAGAGCGCCCCCGGGCCAGCGGGCGGCGCCGAGTACGTCGCGCCCGAAAGCGAGGTGCAAAGGCAGATCGCCGAGATCTACAAGCGGGTGCTCGGAATCTCCCGGGTCGGGCTTGCGGATAACTTCTTCAAGCTCGGTGGACATTCCCTGCTCGCCGTTCAGGCGCACCGCGAGCTGCGCCTCAGCGTTTCTCCCAAGCTTACGATCACCGACGTGTTCCGCTTTCCGACCGTGGCGGCGCTCGCCGACCATCTGGCCGAGGGCGGCAAGGCTGCCGAGCAGCTCGAGCGCGTCGCCGACCGGGCCGCGGCGCGTCGCGAAGCCATGCTCCGGCGGCGTGGGCAGCAGCGGGCCCGGGTCGAGAAATGATGCTCGCCGCGCGCCTGCTCGCTCCGCCGGTATGCACCGCGGAGATGGATCCGCGCGCCGCGCGCGAGGCGCTCTATCCCGGCGAGGAACCTGCGGTGGCGCGCGCCGTGGCAGCGCGCCGGCGCGAGTTCGTCGCCGGCCGGACGTGCGCCCGCCGGGCGATGGTCGCGCTCGGCGAGCCGCCGGCCGCCGTGTTCCAGGGCGACGATCGGTCCCCGATCTGGCCACCCGGGCTGGTCGGAACCATCGCACATACCGGCACATGGTGCGTGGCGGCCGTCGCCCGCGCCGCCGACGGCTTCCGCGCGCTGGGGCTTGACCTCGAGCCGGAATCGCCGATCCGCGCGGAGCTGCTCGGCACGATCTGCCTGCCAGAAGAGCGGGCCTATCTCGACTCGCAGGCGCCGGCGCAGCGCGGGCTGCTCGGCAGGCTGCTGTTCAGCGCGAAGGAGTGCGCGTTCAAGTGCCAGTATGCGCTGTCGCGCACGTTCCTCGATTTCCATGCCATGCGCATCCACCTAGACCGGCCGGGAGGAGGTTTCGTCGCGGTTTTTCGGCGCGCTGCCGGGCCATTCGCGACGGGCGACGAGTTGCGTGGCAGGTTTCTCGTCGCCCGTGGCTACATCGTGACCGCGATGGCCCTGATTGCCTGAGCGTTGCGGGCGAGAGCTCGCTTCGCTCCTGCCGCGGCATGACGATACAGCGCTTCGAATTGAACCAGGTGGCCGTCGCGGTCGACGTGCCCGACGGAATGCCCGTGCTTTGGGTGCTGCGCGACCTGCTCGGGCTGACGGGCACCAAGTACGGCTGCGGCCGGATGCTCTGCGGCGCATGCACCGTGCACGTGGACGGCAAGCCGATGCAGACCTGCCTGTTGCCGGTCGAGAAGATCGCCGGCCGGCGCGTCACCACCATCGAGGGGCTCGGCAAGGACTCGCTGCATCGGGTGCAGCAGGCCTGGATCGCCGAATCGGTGCCGCAGTGCGGCTATTGCCAAAGCGGACAGATCATGGCCGCCGCGGCGCTGCTCGCCGAAAAGCCCTCGCCGACGGATGAAGAGGTGAACGCCGCGATGCGAGGGATGCTGTGCCGCTGCGGCACCTATCTGCGGATCCGCCGCGCGATTCATCGCGCGGCGCGGAGCCGGTGACCCAGCCAAGGCTGTTCCGGCTCTCGCGGCGGGAGCTGCTGCTGGCCGGCGCAGCCGGCGGCACCGCGCTCGCCATCGGTCTCTACGGCGGCTTTCGCCTCGGCCGGCGCGACGAGCGGCGCCGCCGGATCGTGCCGCCGCGCGAGCAGCCGTTCGCGCCCGGCCCGTTCGTCGCCATCGACACGGCCGGGGTGGTGACCATCTGGCTGGCACAGCCGGACGTGGGACAAGGAGTGGCGAGCACGCTGCCGATGATCGTCGCCGAAGAGCTTGGCGCCGACCCGCGCCGCGTGCGCGTGGTGCAGGCTCCGGCCGACGAGGCCTATGGCGTGCAGCAGATCGCGGTCAGCTACAGCGTGCGGCGCAAGCTCGGCGAGCTGCGACTCGCCGGGGCCGCGGCCAGGGAGATGCTGGTGGGCGCTGCTGCGGATGCGTTCGGCGTCCCGCCGCTCGAGTGCCGGGCCGAGTCGGGCTTCGTCACGCACCCGGGAAGCGGCCGTCGACTCGGGTTCGGCGCCCTGGTGCGCGCCGCGGCGCGGCGGCCGGTGCCGGAATCGCCGCCTCTGAAACCGCGCTCGGAGTTCACCTACCTGGGGAAGACCCTGCCGCGGCTGGACCTGCCCGCCAAGATCGACGGCACGGCGCGGTTCGGGCTCGACGTGCGCGTCGCAGGGATGGCGTTCGCCATGCTCGCGCGCTGCCCCACGGTGGGGGGCAGGTTGCTGCGCTTCGACGCGAGCGGCGCGCGGGCGGTGCGCGGCGTGCTCGACGTTTTCGCGCTCGAGCGGAGCGTCGCGGTCGTCGCCGAGAACACGCACGCCGCCCGCCTCGGCCGCGAGGCGCTGCGGGTCGAGTGGGACCGCGGCGAGAACGCCCGCTGGGACAGTCGGTCGATCGACGCTGCCCTCGACGATTTCCTGTCGCGCGACGGCGCGGTCGCGCGTCGCGAAGGAAAGGGCGCGGAAGGCCTGCAAGGGCCAGGACGCACGGTGTCCGCCGAGTACCGGTTGCCGTACCTGGCGCACGCGACCATGGAGCCGATGAATTGCACCGCCGACGTTCGCGACGACGGGTGCACGCTCTGGGCGCCGACCCAAGGCCCCACCGGCCTGCGCGACGCGGCGGCGAAGCTGCTTCGCCTGCCCGCCGACCGGATCGCGGTCAACGTAACTCATGTGGGCGGCGCGTTCGGCCGGCGGCTCGAGCACGATTTCGGGCTGGAAGCGGTCGAGGTTTCGAGGCAGGCGCGGCGGCCGGTGCAAGTGGTGTGGACCCGCGAGGACGACCTGCAGCAGGACTGGTACCGGCCGTGCTCGCTGCACCGCATGCAGGCGCGGCTTGCAGTGGACGGGTCGCCGGCCGCGTGGCGGCATCGCATCGTCGCGCCTTCGATCCTGCGCCGCGACCCCAACTTCCGCGCGCCAGTCGATCCGGTCGCCGTGGAAGGCGCGCGGGATCTGCCGTACCGGATTGCGGACCTGCAAGTCGAGTATGTGCGCGCCGATCTGCCGATCCGGGTCGGCTTCTGGCGCTCCGTCGGGCATTCGTACAACGCCTTCGCGGTCGAGTGCTTCGTCGACGAGATCGCCGCCGCCGCCGGCCACGATCCCGTGCGCCTGCGGCGCGCCCTGCTGGCCGCCGCGCCGAGGCACCTCGGCGTGCTGGACCGGGCGGTGGCAGGGGCCGGTCGCGCGCCGCAGGGTGCCGGCCGGGGCAGGGGCGTCGCGCTGCACGCGTCTTTCGGAAGCTTCGTCGCGATGGTCGCCGACGTGACGGCAAGGGCGGACGGCACCGTTGCGGTGGATCGCGTCGTCAGCGCGGTGGATTGCGGCTTCGCGGTCCATCCCGACGGCGTGGTCGCGCAGATCGAGGGCGGGATCGCGTTCGGGCTGACCGCCGCAATGGGCGGTCGCGTCGGCTTCAGCGCCGGAGCCGCAACGGTTGCAAATTTCCACGACTACCCGCTGCTGCGCATCGACGAGATGCCCAGAGTGGAAGTGCACCTGATCGACGGCAACCCGGAGGAGCTCGGCGGCGTCGGCGAGATCGGCGTGCCGCCGATCGCGCCGGCCGTGTGCAACGCGATCCACGCCGCGACCGGTCGGCGAGTGCGCACGCTGCCGCTCGCGCGCGCCTGAGCAACTGTTCGCCCGCCCACCGATCTGGGAAAATTGCAGGTCCGGCCGGCTCGCCGGGTGCGCGGGCGCGGCCGCGGCGACATCGCGAAAAAGGAGCCGGCATGCCCCAGTCGTATCCACCTTTCCCCAAGCCGTCCCTCCAGGGTTGGCGGGACGTTGCCGCGAAATCCGCTCCCGGCGGGCAGGTCGATCAGCTCGGCTGGAGAACCCCGGAGGGGATCCGCGTCCAAGCGCTCTACACGGCGGCCGACGCCGCGGACCTGCGGTTCGCCGACACGCTGCCGGGCTTTGAGCCGTACGTGCGGGGTCCGCAGGCGACGATGTACACGGTCCGGCCGTGGACCATTCGACAGTACGCCGGCTTCTCGACGGCAGAGGAATCCAATGCGTTCTTTCGGCAGACCCTGGCCGGCGGCGGACAGGGTGTCTCGGTCGCCTTCGACCTCGCGACGCACCGGGGCTACGATTCCGACCATCCGCGGGTCATCGGCGACGTCGGCAAGACCGGCGTGGCGATCGACTCGGTCGAGGATATGAAGATCCTGTTCGAAGGGATCCCGCTCGACCGCGTGAGCGTTTCGATGACCATGAACGGCGCGGTGCTGCCGGTGCTCGCGGGATACGTCGTTGCCGCCGAGGAGCAGGGCGCGCGGCAGGATCAGCTCCTGGGGACCATCCAGAACGACGTCCTCAAGGAATTCCTGGTGCGCAACACCTACATCTACCCGCCCGGGCCGTCGATGCGCATCGTCGCCGACGTGATCGAGTACACGGCCGGGCGGATGCCGAAGTTCAACTCGGTTTCGATCTCGGGCTACCACATGCAGGAGGCCGGAGCGACCCAGGCGCTCGAGCTCGCGTTCACGCTGGCCGACGGCCAGGAGTATGTGCGCGCCGCTGTCGGCCGGGGCATGGACGTCGACGATTTCGCCGGCCGGCTGTCGTTCTTCTTCTGCGTCGGGATGAACTTCTACCTCGAGATCGCCAAGCTGAGGGCGGCGCGGCTGCTCTGGTGGCGGATCATGAAGGGCTTCCATCCGCGCAACCCGCGTTCGATGACGCTGCGCATGCATTGCCAGACCTCCGGCTGGTCGCTCACCGAGCAGGATCCCTACAACAACATCGTGCGCACCGCCGTCGAGGCGATGGCGGCGGTGTTCGGCGGCACGCAGAGCCTGCACACCAACTCTTTCGACGAGGCGATCGCGCTGCCCTCCGAGTTCTCGGCGCGCGTCTCGCGCAACACCCAGCTCATCCTGCAGGAGGAGACGCACATCACCAGCGTCATCGACCCGTGGGCGGGTTCCTACATGATGGAGCGACTGACCCAGGAGCTGGCCGACAAGGCGTGGGCGATTCTCGGGGAAGTCGAAGCGATGGGCGGCATGACCAAGGCGGTCGCGAGCGGCTGGGCGAAGTCTCGCATCGAGGCCTGCGCCGCCGAAAAGCAGGCGCGCGTCGACCGCGGCGAGGACGTGATCGTCGGCGTGAACAAGTACCGGCTGGAGAAGGAGGCGCCGATCGAGGTTCGCGAGATCGACAACACCGCGGTGCGCGCGGCGCAGCTCGCCCGGCTGCAACGACTCAAGTCGCGCCGTGACCCGCGCGCAGTGGCGGCCGCGCTCGCCGCGCTCACCGCCGCCGCGCGCGACAATACCGGCAACCTGCTCGCGCTGTCGATCGACGCCATCCGGGCGCGAGCCACCGTGGGGGAAGTCAGCGACGCTCTGGAGAGGGTCTACGGGCGGTACCGGGCGACGACCGAAGGCATTCGCGGCGTCTACGGCGCCGCGTTCGCGGCCGACGCAGGCTGGAACGCGCTCAAGGGCGAGGTCGACGCGTTCGCCGCCGCGGACGGCCGCCGGCCGCGCATCATGATCGCGAAGATCGGGCAGGACGGTCACGATCGGGGCGCCAAAGTGGTGGCGACCGGGTTCGCAGACCTCGGTTTCGACGTCGACATCGGGCCGCTTTTCCAGACGCCCGAGGAAGCCGCGCGTCAGGCGATCGAGAACGACGTGCACGCGATCGGGGTCTCGACGCTGGCGGGAGGCCACAGGACGCTCGTGCCGCAGCTGATCTCGGCGCTGCGAGCGCAGGGGGCGCCCGAGATCGCGGTATTCGTCGGCGGCACGGTGCCGCCGCAGGACTATGCGTTCCTGGAGCAGGCCGGAGTGAAGGGCGTTTTCGGTCCGGGCACCGTCGTTACGGCCGCGGCAAGGCAGGTGCTGGAGTGGATCCGCGCCGCCCAGCCTGCCGGGGTCGCCTGACGGGGGCGCGTCGGCCGCCGTCGGCATCCTTCTGCGCCTCGCACCCGAAATGGGAGCTGCAGCGCCGGGGCTGAGCGCCGCCGACTCGGCGCTGCGCGCGGGCGTGCTCGAGCGCAACGTTCGCAGCCTCGCCAAGGCGATCACCCTGGTCGAGTCCACGAGGCCCGATCACCAGGTCCGCGCGCGAGCCTTGCTCGATGCGCTCGTGCGGCATGCGGGCCAGGCCCTGCGAATCGGCGTCAGCGGCGTCCCTGGCGTGGGCAAGTCGACGTTCATCGAAGCCTTCGGGCTGCACCTGCTCGAGAACGGTCATCGGGTCGCGGTGCTCGCCATCGACCCGTCGTCGAATCTCGGTGGGGGCTCGATCCTGGCGGACAAGACCCGGCTGCAGCGGCTGTCGATCCACCCTGACGCCTTCGTCCGCCCGTCGGCCGCGGGCGAATCCTCCGGCGGCGTCGCCGCCCGCACGCGCGAGGCACTGCTCGTCTGCGAGGCCGCCGGGTTCGACGTCGTCATCGTCGAGACGGTCGGCGCCGGCCAGTCGGAGACCGCCGTCGCAGCGATGACCGACGTGTTCGTCCTGCTGCAGCTGCCGAACGCCGGGGATGAGCTGCAGGCGATGAAGAAGGGCGTGATCGAGCTGGCGGACGTGGTGCTGGTCAACAAGGCCGACCTGGATCGCGCGGCCGCGGAGGCGGCAGCCGGTCAGATCGCGGGCGCGCTGGCGATGCTGCGCCCGCGTTCGCCGCATTGGTCGCCGGAAGTGTTTGCGATTTCCAGCACCACCGGCGCGGGGATCGCCGATCTGTGGGGCACCATCGCCCGGCGCCGCGATGTGATGCGCGCGCACGGAGAGCTCGAAGACAAGCGCCGCCGGCAGGCGCTGGCCTGGATGTGGCAGATGGTCGATGAGGGCCTGCGCGCGCGGTTCCGCGCGCACCCGTCGGTGCAGGAGCAGATCGAGGCGACCGTTGACGCGGTCGCCGCGGGTCGCACGTCCGCTTACGCGGCCGCCGCGCGCCTGATCGCGCTCTCCGAACTGAGTTGAGCTCGTCCGGCGCGGCGCGCCGGGCAGGGCGTCATTCCGTGGCGCCGCAGGCCGCGATCACCTCGGGCGTCGCCTGCACGAGCTCGATCAGGACGCCTTCGCCGCAGATCGGGAACTCGGCGCTCGCCTTGGGGTGAATGAAGCAGACCTCGTGCCCGCCGGCGCCGCGGCGTATGCCGCCAGGCGCGAAGCGCACGCCGCGCGCGGCGAGCCACCGGTAGGCCGCCTTGAGGTCGTCGACCCAAAGCCCCACGTGGTTGAGCGGCGGATCCTGCACCGCGGGCTTTCTGCCCGGGTCCAGCGGCTGCATCAGGTCGACCTCGACCCGGAAAGGCCCGACGCCAAGCAGCGCGACGTCTTCATCGACATTCTCGGCCTCGCTGCGGAACTGACCGGCCACGGCAAGGCCCAGCGTGTCCACCCAGAGCCTGCGCAAGCGCCCTTTGTCAAGGCAGCCGACGGCGATCTGCTGCAGCCCGAGGACACGGAAAGGCCGGTTGCTCAGGCTGAGCCCCTCCGATTAGTCCGAAAGGACCATTGCGCTCCGGTCCGGGGCATGGGAGTCTTGGCACACTTTTGCACTGTGCCGATGGTAGCGCAGGGTATGATTCACGCGCACCCGGGCATCCGGTCCGGCACAGCGGTACGAACAGGGGGATCAGAGTGAAGAAGAAGTTGTTCCGCTCCGTTTTTCTGGCTGCAGCGAGCGCGGCGCTTGCTCTTTCCGCCGCACCCAGCCACGCTCAGACGACGTACGAGTTCCAGTTCGGAGCACTGTTGAGTGGGTCCTACAGTCCTTCGGGGACTTTCGCGTCCCTGACCATCTCGACCACGGACGACCTGACGTTCACGTACCACCTCAGGCTGGGGAATCTGGACACCCTTTTCACTCCGGGCGCGTACGCTTCCGGACTGCTTGTCAACAGCATCTACGACGTCGACCCCGTCTCGGCGACGATTGCCCCAGGCAGCTGGGGAGTCAACCAGGTGTTGCTGACCCAAAATCCGCCGGCCCTCGGGGGCGTTGCTTGGGACTTCGGAGAGTTTCTCTGCTCCACCTGCGGTTCCAATAACGCCGCAGGGAACCGGTTGACGGCGAACGAGCAAGTGATGTGGACGACGGTTTTCGGGACTCCCCAACCCCCGCCGTTCTTCGACAGCCCGCCGCTCTCGCTGAAGATACAGGGCTTGTCGGTTGCGCAGGGGGGTGGTGCCCAGTACATCCCGATGTCCCCGGTTCCGGAACCGGAGTCCTTCGCCATGCTGCTCGCGGGTCTGGGCTTGCTGGGATTCCAGGCGCGCCGCAGAAATCGGAAGGACGCTGTTCCGGCCTAGCTCAGGCGCGCAGCGCTCCTGAACGCAGACCCCGCTTCGGCGGGGTCTTTGCTTTGCGGGGTGGCCTGTGCGCGAGCGCGCGCTACAGGCGCACCAGCTGGTTCATCTCGATGATCGGCAGCAGGATCGCGAGTACGACCAGCAGCACCACTGTACCCATCGCCACGATCAGCGCGGGCTCCAGGATACCGGTGAGCAGCCGCAGCCGCGCCTCGATCTCGGTTTCCTGCTGCTTCGCGGCCTGCGAGAGCATGTGCGCCAGACGACCACTCGCCTCGCCGGAAGACACCAGATGGATGAAGATCGGGGGAAACAGCTTGCGGCTGCCGAGCGCGCGGTGCAGGCTGCTTCCCTCCCGCACGCGCTGCGCCGCTTCCTCGACCGCGTGACGCAGCGGAACGTTTCTCAGGATCCTGGCGCCCGCCAGCAACGCCTGCAGGAGGGGGACACCGCTTGCCACCAGGATCGCGAGGGTGCTGGCGAGCCGCGCCGTGTCGGCTCCAAGGCGCAGCGGGCCGATAAGCGGCAGCCGCAGCAGCCGCGCTTGCCACTTGGCCCTGATTGCTTCGCGAGCCCAAGCAGCACGCAGCGCGAGGGCCGCCGCCGCGATCGCGATGGCGAGAACGATCATGTTGCGAGCGAGCGCATCGCTCATCCACAGCATCGCTTGCGTGAGAAGCGGCAGCGCCTGACGGCTCTGCTGAAACACCTGGACGACCTGGGGAACGACATAAGTGAGCAGCCCGAACACGATCAGTAGCGCG
>Ga0187893_10012782_pt1 | contig 11840 bp, 7 predicted proteins | sample MA1701074metaG_FD_139574 | JGI IMG/M metagenome (GOLD analysis project Ga0187893, IMG submission 139574) | White microbial mat communities from a basaltic lava cave in the Kipuka Kanohina Cave System on the Island of Hawaii, USA - MA170107-4 metaG ... | reverse complement strand
TGTCAGCAAACAGCTGGAACATGGGTGCGAGCTCTGCGGCGGTCGATGCTGGCGTTCTACCCGGACGCAGTCGGCCTATGGCTCTGACGAGGCGTTGTTTCTCTGACCCTGGCTTCAGTTTCTGGGGGACAAGCAGGTCGGCGGAGGCTAGCGTGGGCGTTTCGAAACTCGCCGGCAGCACGCCGACAATTAGTGTCGACGCTCCGTCGATATTGACGCGCCTTCCAACCACCTGTGGGTCCGCGGCAAATCGAGTCCGCCAGAGTCCGAACGACAGAAGAGCTGCAGGTTCTGCTCCCGGCAGATCTTCTTCAGTATTGAGGTTGCGCCCTAGAAACGGCCGGACACCGAGTGTCGGCAGGAAGGTCGCCTCGACGCGAGCGCAAGATAGTCGCACGGGTGCATTGTCTTCGAAAAAACAGTCGCTGATACCACTCCAAGATGTGATGGACTCTAAAGGGGTTTGGGACGACCGCCATTCCTGATAGGTTCCTGCAAAGAGCCAGTCCTGCGTACTCACTAGCGGTGCCACGAGTCGTATTGAAACAAGCCGATCTCCATGATAATAGGGCAGCACCCGAAAGAGGCTTTGATCGACAACGCTGAAAACCGCAGTCGCGCAACCGACTGCGAGAGCAATCGCAACCAGGGCGGTGAGCGAAAACCTGCGATCGCGCTTGAACCCGCGCACAATGAAGCGGAGGTCCTGCACAAATGAGCCCAGAATCTCCAATGACATGTGAAATTAGACACCGCTAAGGGTCAAATGTTCCGTACGAAACAGCCTTCCGGTAGCCGCGCCGTTACGATTCTGCGAAGAAGGGTGGCCACCTGAGCTAAAAAGGGCCCGGGAGAACAACTTCATCTTTCTTCCACTCTCAATTTCTGCGAAGCCTCTCGGGAGTGCGAGGGTTCGCAAACAGACTATTTCTACGATGCCTTCCCGAGCAAGGTCTTAAACTGTAGGCTTTGTGTTGGCATCAATGTTCCGCTCTCTTGCTGAATTCCCGATTCTCCGGAGCTTGGTTTCACTAGGGGTTTCATTCAAATGCCTGCTTCCTTTCTCATTGACATCCAGCGCATTGTCCCAGGTGGTAGAGGCATAGGCTTCTATCAGGATCAGGCTGTCTTCGCTCCTCTGGCCGTGCCCGGAGATCGTCTGGAGGTGCTGCGCTGGAGTGACCGCAAAGGATATCTGGAAGTGTTGGAGTCGCGTCTCATCCATTGTTCGCCGGAACGAATCTCCGCTCCTTGTCCCTATTTTGGTTCCTGTGGTGGCTGCGATTTCCAGCAGATGTCGGAGACGCAGCAGTTGGTCAGTAAGCAAGAGATCCTAATTGATGCGCTGCGCCGTGTCGGCAAGATTCAAGTGGACGTTTCTCAAATACAGCTGCACTCCAGCGAGTCCTCTGGGTATCGCAACCGGCTCCAGCTCAAGCTCGTCCAGTCTGGCAAGGAACTGTCATGGGGCTTCTACAAAATAGCGTCACATGAAGTGTGCGCCGTCGAGACTTGTCTGGTTGCGTCGAATCCGCTATGGGAACAGTTGGAGGTTCTGCGAGAGCAACTGGCAGCGTTGCCGCTAGTCGCCGCTCGAATGGATGAAGTGGAAGTCTTCTGGGGCGATGCTCAAGAGTGCCTGGTGACGCTGAGCCTGCGTGACGTTCCACGTGATTTCAACGAAGTTCTCGCGCAACTGCAACCAGCCAAAGAGGCTCTTGCGTCGCAAAGCTTCAGCGTCTCCCTCTTTGATTCCACAGGGCAAAGCCATCTGCTGTGCGGCCGGGGATTCGTCTGGAAGACTGTCGGTGCTTTCCGCTACCGGGTAAGCCATGGTGCCTTTTTCCAGGTAAATGACCCTATGCTGACGGTGTTGCAGAACACGGCAACAGAGGGATTGGCTGGCCGGAAAGCCCTGGAGCTTTTTTGTGGAGTAGGGTTCTTCACGCTTCCGCTATCCCAAAATTTTGAGCATATCGAAGTGGTTGAAGGTAACCCCGATGCGGTTGCGGACCTGGAAGAAACTCTGAGAGAGAACGGAATCGAGAATTGCAGGATCTCCCGCTCTCTCGCCGGTATTCTGAGATCAGGCCAATTGCAATCATGCCAGTTTGACCTCCTGTTGGTCGACCCTCCCAGGACTGGGCTGCCGAAAAGAACTGTCGAGGCCATTGCTCGTCTAAACTGCCGCGATTTCGTCTACGTCTCCTGCGATCCCTCAACGCTGGCGCGCGATCTAAAGATCTTGCTCTCGTGCGGCTGCGAAATAGTGTCTTTGGATCTGCTCGACCTGTTTCCGCAAACACACCACCTGGAAACCATCGTTCGGTTGCGCAAGCCATAGCTGAGGCAAAAGTTGCCGCAATTCAGTCACCAGATACTACCCGAAAACGCGCCAAAAATAGCGCATTTTATCTACCCCAATGAAGCGACGGACCCTGCGACACCCTTGAAATAGGATTGACAAACTACCCGCCACGCCAGAAAATCCACAGCGCGTCCGACCTCTGGGCTTCCGAGACACACGATGATGTTGACAGCCTTTGGCACAAAAGGGCGAAGTCTCTCACATCCAGCAGGCCGGATCTGTCCTCCAACCGCAAGCCAACTTCACAGGCGCTGACCAACCCTCCAGCGCGAGGGCATTTGCTATGGCAGCCCAGCCGAAGCTGAAGAGTCGATACGAGATCAAGGAGATTCTCGGCCAAGGTGGCATGGGTGTCGTCTATCGCGCTTACGACACGGTCATCCGGCGGGATGTGGCCCTCAAGACCATTCGTGACATTCCCGACCCAGCCGCCCTGGAAACATTCCAGAAAGAATGTGGCGTGCTGGCTTCAATGGCTCATCCGAACATCATTGAGATTTTTGACTTGGGTGACTTTGAAGAAAACGGAGCCAGCAAGCCTTACTTCGTAATGCCGTTGCTTCCAGGAGCCACGCTGGAGAGCCTGGTCCGCGCCTCAAGTCAGCGCCTCACCGTAGATCGAGTGGTGGAAATCGTTTCACAGACCTGTCGCGGGCTGCAAGCGGCTCATGAACGCGGTTTGGTGCATCGCGACCTCAAGCCTAGCAACATTTTTGTGATGGATGACGACTCGGTCAAGATCATTGATTTTGGTGTGGCTCATATTGTGGACACTCGCACGACGATGAGCCTGAAGGGGACATTGGCGTACATGGCGCCTGAGCAGATTGAAATGAAGCCCCTTTCGGCGCTCTCGGATGTTTTTTCGCTCGGCGTCGTGGCATACGAGGCGCTCACGCTTCGGCGCCCCTTCCAGGCTCGCACTCAGAGCGAAATGGTCGAGGCGATTTTGCATCAGATTCCGCCTCCTGTCTCTGACTTCAACCCCGCCATCAGCCAGGCAGTGAGCCGTGTCATCCACAAAGCGCTAGCCAAGCAGCCATGGCACCGCTTTGCTTCAGCACGGGAGTTTGCGGAGATTCTGCTGAAGTCGTTCCGGAACGAAACAGTCGAGATGTTCGATGTGGCCCGCATTCAGCCGCGGGTCGAGCGGGCTCGAAAAGCCTTTGAACAGAATGACTATCAGTTTGCTTCGGAGATCCTTGGTGAGCTGGAAGCCGAAGGGAACATCGATCCTGCAATCTCCTCGCTGCACTCTCAAATCCAGCAGGTCATGCGGCAGAAGACCATCCAACAGTTGCTCCAGAGCGCACGGACGCGTGTTGAGGAGCAGGAATATCCGCTGGCTCTCCAGAAGCTCCAGGAAGTCTTGCAAATGGATAGCGGCAACGCAGAAGCCCTTAGCCTGAAAGCGGCTGCGGAAAGCCGGCGCACCGAGGACAAAGTCGATGATTGGTTCCGGCTGGCGCGCCAGCATATTGACCACTGCGACTTCGCTCATGCCCGGGAAGCGCTCCAGAATGTTCTGCAACTGCGACCCAGCGAAACCACCGCACTGCAGTTGCTCTCCGACGTGAGCCGCCGCGAGCAGGAGTACCTCCGCGTGCGGCAGCAGAAGCAAGATCTTTATCAGGCCGCATTGCGCGTGTGGCAGAACGGCGAAGTGAGCGCAGCACTCAGCAAGCTGCAACAAGTGCTCGATTTGGATCGCCGCGCACCTGACGTCATCGCCCCCGAGAGCGGCACTTTGTACCAGAACTTCTATAACCAAGTTCGCTCGGAGCACGACGCTATCAACCAGGGATACGCGGAAGCAAAAGCTCTGCTCACGGAAAAAAATTTCTCAGCCGCCGCTGCTCTTTGCGATCAGCATTTGTCCAAGCATCCCAACCATGCCCTGTTTCAAGCGTTGAAATTCGACATTGATGAACAACAGCGGCAGGAAGTCTCCGGCCAGATAGCGGAGATTAACCGCCGCGTTGAAGCCGAGCCCGATCTGGACCGTCGGGTCAGCATCTTGAAGGAAGCAGCTGACCGTTTTCCGGGAGAAGCCTATTTCACCCCGGCGCTCCGACTCATGAAAGACAAGCGGGACCTGGTCAACTCCATCGTTGCGAAGGCCCGGTTGTGCGAAGAACAAGGCCAGTATGGAGAAGCGCTGGCCCAATGGGAGATCCTTAAAACGATCTACGGCCCCTATCCGGGCTTGAATGTCGAGATTGACCGCGTGGTGAAGCGTCGCGACCTGCAAGTTCGGTCGTCGGCCAAAGCCCGCTGGGTGGAACAGATTGATCAGCATTTGGAATCAGGTGAGTATGGGCGGGCCAGCGAGCTGTTGGAGCTCGCCAAAGCCGAATTCCCTCAAGATTCTGAACTAGGCGAACTGGAACGACTGGTTTCACAGGGAGTCGCGCGGGCGTCTGAGGCGAGTCAGCTCTTGGCGCAGGGGCAGACACTATGTGCAGCAAGCCAGGTCGAAGAGGGAATGAAGGTACTGACGCGAGCTCAACAACTCGATCATCGCAACCCGGTGATTCGAGCCGTCCTCGTCAATGCCCTCGCCGAACACGCCCGTTCGCTGGTCGACACGGATTGGCGCGCCGCCGAACCGTTCATTCAGAAAGCATTGGATCTGGATGCTTCGCACAGCCTTGCGCTTAGCCTACGAACCCTCGCTGCCGACAATCGGCGGGAGGAGTTCGTCGACCGGCACATCTCCACAGCACGCCAGGCACAGGCTGCGGGAGATTTGATCGCGGCTCGTTCGGCAGTCGAGCAGGGCCTTGCAAAATATCCCAATGAGCTTCGTCTGTCGCAGCTGTTGGCCACGCTAAACAAGGGCATCGGGGAATCTCGACGGCGGAGTCTGGAAGAGCTCCAACATCTAACGCGCGATGCCTCCACGATCACAGATCCAGCGTTACTGCAAACGAGCCTGGAGCGGGTCCACTCAATTGCCAGCCAGCATTCCGGGGACGCAGAATTTGAAACGTTGACATTGCAGATCGAACAACGCCAGATGACGTTGACTGCAACGCTCCCAGCACACCCGGGAGCTGTTCCCTTTCCTGAGTTACAAAGCCCCGGGGCGGAGAGCTCTGCGGCGGCAAACGCAGCCTCACAACCGACCTTAGCCAGTCCTCAAGTTCCGGCGGCACCGGTTCAAATTCCAGATAGTCTTGATCCAATCGAGGAAGCAGCACACAAGTCTCTCGGCGCATCGCCACAGTCTGCACGGTTCAGCGCGCCAGAGGTCACGGAACCTCCGTCCTTCCAGACCGCTGACCCAGTTTCTAATGAAAACGCGCTCCCATCGAGAGCGGTGGCAGCCCCGTCCACGAAACGCCGCACGCTTCCATGGATCGGCGTTGCGGCAAGTCTTTTTGTTTTGGCCTCAGCTGGTCTATTTTTCCGGAAGCAGCCAGCACTTGAAGTTCTACCAGGAACAGGATCCTTCACTCTAGAAATTCGCACCAACCCTCCGGGCGCCAGAGTGCTGGTGGACGGGAAGCCCAAGGGAGCTTCCAATTTGAGTCTCGCCTTGCCGGCCGGAATCCACGAGATTCGGGCTGAACTCGAAGGGTACGAAAGCGGAACGTTCTCTGCCAACCTGAGTGAAGGCGCTCAGCCCCTTCCGGTAGAACTCAATCTCAAACCCCTTGCGGCCGCTACAATGCCACAGGCCGTTTCGCCTGTCGCGTCTGAGCCAGCAGGGCCTCGAGCAACCACTCCGCCAACTCCGGGCAAGAACCGACCCGAGCCGAACGTTGGTTCAGCAAAGTCAGTTGCTCCCCGCGAAGAAATAGCACTGAAACCAACTCTCGGCGTTCTTCTCCTGAAGCGCTCGCCCGCTGCTGCGCAGGTTAGTATTCAGGGCTCGGCTGACCTCACCCCGCGATTGATCACTGCAGACCGTCTCGAACTGTTGGAAGGTCCATACATGCTAACGGCTTCCGCGCCGGGGTATGCAAAGACTACTGTTCCAGCCACCATCGAAGCCGGAAAAACTCGTGAAATCGCTCTGGAGCTGCAACAAGTGAAAGAGTCGCCAGCCGACTGGAAGGTGGTCTGGGAACGTCCTGATGGTTGGACTATCGAAGGCGATTGGCTGGTGCGCCGCGGCGGAAATTTTGTGCTGTCGACTTTTCCGGCCAAGGCGGGCTCCTACTCATTTGTACTCTGGCGGAAAGGCAAATCTGCGCAGTGGGTGGTGAACTATCGTGACGAAAAGAACTATTGCTTGTTCGAAATCGATTCCAAATCGCTGAACCGAACCGTGGTTCGCAACGGCCGGAAGGGGCTCACTATCAAAGTGCCGCATTCCCATGAGAAGCAAACCACCTACACACTGCAGGTGTCCGTTGCCGGCAATACCATCACACACAAGATTTTCGATGGCAAATCATGGCAGTTGCTGGACCAGCTGAGATTGCCCGGAACTGATTGGAGTGTGGGCAAATTCGGAATGTTCGTCCCTGGCAGGGACCAAATCGGCCTTTCCCACCTGACTTTCAAGCCAATCTGATGACCCGAGAAGTCCAGATCATCCTTCCCAACGGGCAAGTCCAGCTAGCTCATCTCAAAAGCGACCGCTGGACGCTCGGAAGATCCACCAACAACGACTTCGGCTACCCTGAAGATTCGGGGCTATCCCGTCAGCATCTGGCTTTGGAGAACGACAATGGCACATGGATCGCTCGTGATTTGGGAAGCAAGAACGGGACGTATGTAAATGACCGGATCATTCACTCGAAGCACCTCCTGTCCCCCGGCGATCGCATTACGGCCAGCCTCCTAACTGTGGTCTTCGAGCCTCAACCGGCAAAGGTACCGGAGGTCTCGATCGTGTTCGACCGGACACGGACGGACTCGGGTTCCGCAGAAACTCTGAGCACCTCCCTCAGCGATGTGATCTCGAGCCAGACCATTTCAGCCAAGCCTGAGCAAGGGGCCTCGGAGCATTGGAGAACCCCAGTGGCGGCTTTCTTGAGAGCCGGGAGAGAACTTTCGCAAGGAAGGCCCTTGCCGGAGCTGTTTGAAGTCATTCTCGATCTTTCCATCGAAGCTGTCGGAGCGGAGCGAGGCGTTCTTATGACACTGGAAGGCGAGCGCCTTTCCGTTCAGGCCTCGCGAGGAAACGGCTTTCGCATTAGCTCCACCGTCCGCGACCAGGTGCTCAACCAAAAGGCTTCGCTCCTGATTCGGAACGTTCAAGATGACGAAGCCTTTCGCTCAATGCAGAGCATTGTGTCGCAGGGTGTGCGAGCGTTGATGGCAGTGCCTCTGCAGACGGACAATCAAGTCATTGGGTTGATTTATGTGGATACATCGCACTGGCTGAGGGAATTTTCGGGCGACGACCTGAACTTGCTCACTGTGATGGCTAATGTCGCGGCGATTCGCATCGAGCGCGAGCGATTGGCGGAACTGGAGCACACCCGGCGGCGCCTGGCAACTGAGCTGGAACAGGCCGCCGAAATCCAGCGGCAGTTTCTGCCGGCCCGCGCTCCGCAGGTTCCTGGTCTTGAACTCGCCGGTTTCAATGCCTCCTGCCGCACCGTCGGAGGTGACTATTATGACTTTCTGACCTATCCCGATGGTCGCGTCGCTGTGATGGTAGGGGACGTCTGCGGCAAAGGAATGCCCGCCGCACTATTGATGATGGGTCTGCAAGCACGGGTTCAGGTTTTGGCCGCCGACCCCAATCCGCCCGCCGCAGTGGTTGACCGGCTGAATCGGGTCCTGACCGCGGCTGCACTGAACACCCGCTTCATCAGCTTTTTCTTTGCGCTCTGTGATCCGCAATCAGGAGAACTAGCTTATTGCAATGCAGGCCATAACCCACCTTTGCTGATCCGGGCCGACGGAAGAGTTGAATGGTTCACCACAGGCGGTCCGGTACTCGGCATCGTGCCCGACGCCAGCTACGAACAAGTTCGCTGCGTTCTGAACTCAGGTGACGTTGCTGTACTCTATAGCGACGGTGTCACCGACTCGACCAATGGCAAAGACGAAGACTTCGGAGAGACCCGACTTTCTGAAGTGTTACAGCAGTTGGATCGGGGCTCGGCTGAGACTATTCTCTCTGCTCTGATCACTGCAGTGAAGGATTGGTCTGCGGGGACCCCCTTCCCTGACGACGTTACATTGGTGGTCGTCAGAAAGAGCGAGTAGACGAACAGCAAGCTTTCAAGCGGCGAACACTGACGCCGTTCTTTTCCAGCGCCGCTAATCTGTTTCCGCGATTTGCCTGTCGATCTCAGCGAGAGAGGCCTCAAGCAGCTGTCTGTAGCGCGGATTGTCTGTCGTCGCGATATCTTTGACGATACGCGCCCGGGCTAGGACCAGGTTCTCATGCTGGCGTGAGTAAGGTACAGGCTTGGGGGAATGAACCGGAGCTTTCTTCTTTTCCTGACGAGCGTTTGCCATTTGCTCCTCGACGGATTTGCTTTCCCAGCCTCTGGCCATAGTTTCTGAAAGGGTGGCCACGGCGACGATCTGCCCGGCACTCCGTCCGCGAAAAGGTGAATATCCTACCGTGCCTGCCGGCCAACTCCCGCCCAAGCAATTCCCGTTACGACGTCATGAACCTCCGGAAAGCGGCCCTTGAGATCAGCAACCGACAGGCCATCTGCCAGGACGATTCCGTGGACGGTTGCCACCGAATAGCGTAATTCTGTTCCGCCGCTGCTGCGCACCGTCACTCGATGCTCGCGGGTTTGCAGCACCATGATGACCTTGCCGACTTCCTGCTGGGGCGCAGGTCTAGCCGCCGGAGATAGGGTAGTGTGCGCCGCAGTAAATTTCTGCTTTGCGCCTCCTGCCCCCGCTTTCGACCTCGCGAATTCTGGCTGCGCAACCAAAGCCAAGCCCAAGAGCCCGATGAATGTGCAGGTTGCGGTCTTCACTTTGCCTCTCATCGCATCCTCCCTTCTGAAAAACTCTTCCATTGATACGTCCGTGGGGGACACTTTTCTTCGCATCTGCCACCGCATTAAAGCAACCCGGCAGAACAAAGCTTTGAAGTCGCCTCCTTCTGCCATCTCGTGGGTATCAATAAGGGAATTATACAATAGATGCCGTGTCGCTTTGTGATACTGTTTTGGGCTTTGATTTCGATCCTGAGAAGAGTTACTTCGATTAGAAGTGTCTGAACAAAAGGGAAACCGAATGCGCGATTATCTTGAAGTGGCCGTCGAGGCAGCAAAACTTGGCGGCGAGGTATTGAAGCAGTCTTACGGGCAGGTTAAGGAAATTGAGTACAAGGGCGAGATCGACATCGTCACGCATGTTGACAAGCGATCGGAAAAATTGATCGTCGAACTCTTAAGCTCTCGCTTCCCCAAGCACTCGATTCTGGCCGAAGAAGGCACCGACATGGCCAAGCCATCAGAATATAAGTGGGTGATTGACCCGTTGGACGGTACCACGAACTACGCGCATGACTATCCAATTTTCTGCGTTTCGGTCGGCTTGGAGAAAAACGGGGAAATGATTGCAGGTGCTGTGTATCAACCCATCTTTGAAGAGCTGTTTGTGGCGGAGAAAGGCGGGGGTGCTTATCTGAATGGCCGCAAGATCCAGGTGTCGCGCATCGTCAATCTGAGACAGGGTTTGATCTCGACGGGGTTCCCTTACGATGTCTTGGGAAATTCTGGCCAGGCGATGAAGGACTTCAGTTCCTTCGTACATTCAGCGCAGGCCGTTCGCCGTGATGGTTCCGCCGCGCTCGACCTTTGTTACGTGGCCATGGGCCGTTTCGACGGCTTCTGGGAAGCCCGTTTGAAGCCCTGGGATACGGCTGCCGGGGTGCTTATCGTCACAGAAGCCGGCGGTCGGGTGACCGACTTTCAAGACGGACACTATTCCATCTACAAAGACCAAGTAGTGGCCAGTAACGGCCTTCTACACGAGCAGATGTGTGCGGTGTTGCAACACGCCCGGCAGTAACTCATTGCCGGATTCGCTTTGCCGCGGTTGACTCTCGTCCTCGTATACGACGACAGCGGTGTTGGCGTATGCTGGCTCATCTCGGCAATCTGAAACTAGCGGACGGAGCAACAACTCTTGGGGAATGCAGCCCGGCATTGGCAAGAGAATCACGAAATCGCCATCCAGAAATCGGCGCCGGAGGCTTGGGACCGCCCGAACGCCCCTGCACACACAATTGCCCGGTTTTTTGCTGCGTTCGTGCTCTCCACGTGGCTCGTCACGTCTGCAGCGATTTCTACCCCGGCCCACACGACTGGCATCAGCTATGGGCATGTTGAGATTGGCAAACGGCAGGTGGCGGTCAGGTTGCAACTCAATGTGCGCGAACTTCAATTCACCCCTGCATTCGACGAAAACGGAGATCGGCAGATCACTCCGGAAGAAGTGCAATCGGGATTCAGGCGCTTCGCGCCAGACTTGTTGAAGCAATATCGCATCGGAACGGAGCGCGAGGAGGGTCAAGGCTCCCTTGGAAAAGTGTCGTTCCGCCCGGAGTCCGGCGAAGTGGAGTGTCATCTGTCCTACACGTTTCGACTACCAGTCGACGACGTCTGGATGAAGGCAACCCTACACGAGGTCACAGATTCCGGCCATTGGCATTTAGCCCAAATCCGATACGATGGGCTGGAAGAGCAACGTACGTTTAATCTCGAGAACCCTGAAACCAGCATCGACCTGTGGCGAGGTTGGTCAAGCTATTACAAGCTCGGGCGACGATTCCTGCATCTTGCCTGGCGAAACTTGACGGCAGGCCCCGAACTGGCTGGCTTCCTGGCAGGTTTGGTTTTGGTGCGCGATGCAGCGGGTGGAGGTTTCACGGCGCCTTTGATGTTTCTATTGTCCCAGTTGATTGCCTTTGCTGCCGGAGCCCGGTTTGGCCCTGTGCTTCCGCCCGGGTTTGCCGGCACGGCCATGGCGCTCAGCGTCGTGTACATTGCGGCGGAGAATCTGTTTCTCAAAGAGATCACGCATCGTGGCTGGATCGCTGCTCTGTTTGGGTTGATCTATGGTTTCGCATTTGCGGAGCTTGTTCACACGGCGGGACTGCCATCCAGGGGCACTTTGGCAGCGTTGTTTTGTTATCAACTGGGCGTCGTTCTCGTGGCAGCCGGGCTCGTTGTTTTGACCTTACTCTTCGCAAAAAGTCTCCAGCGTCTGCGCAGGCCACGGTTCGCGATTGTCCTGACGTCGCTGGTGTTCATGGTGTTGGGTCTCCTTCAGTTTGTCCGAAGGCTGTCTTAGTTGGGAAAGAATTCAAAGGGTCTACAAAGATGAGGACTTTTTCAGCGGTCGACATGAAGCCCTTCGATCCTTCATCATCTCCGGCGTTGCAACGACGGAACGCAGCCTATTCCTTACCTTAGGGTCTGCTAAATAATAACATTTACAAAGTGATGACTTTCCGATATTCCTTGAGGCATGCGAGACTATGCGCTGATGACTTCGAGGGCAGCAACATCGGACACGGAACGTCGCTGGT
>Ga0187893_10012781_pt1 | contig 11841 bp, 14 predicted proteins | sample MA1701074metaG_FD_139574 | JGI IMG/M metagenome (GOLD analysis project Ga0187893, IMG submission 139574) | White microbial mat communities from a basaltic lava cave in the Kipuka Kanohina Cave System on the Island of Hawaii, USA - MA170107-4 metaG ... | reverse complement strand
TTCAGAACATAGTGAAGGTCACAAAGATACTGCCTGTCAAGACCGTCGTATATACTTCGGCCCCCTGGAAGGCTCTCGTCTATAAGGCAATTCTGGAAAAGGTCGTGGGTGGAAGCCCGAATTTTGGAGAAATCATGAAACAGCTTGTGGCAAACCCGGAAACTGCAAGAGTAAAGACGGATCCGAAGCTAGTGCAAAAAATGATGGAAGATATTCTATCTTCTCCTTTGGAAGCAAGAAGCAGAAGGCTAAAGCTGACAGGGTTTTCTGAAGTGGATTCGATCCGAGATGGCTCTTCGCTCCTTTCCTATGAGACCAACAAATCTGAAGTGATCGTATTTTCGGAAGAAGATCCTGCGAAATACGATCCGAAGGGAAAGGCAAAATCTGCAAGGCCGTTCAAACCTGCGATCTATATGGAATGACCAAGCGCACAGCCCGCGAGCCATCTGGGTTAACGGTGGCGGAATCAACGACGTGCTTTTCTTCTCGCAACTACCGAGGCGATCATGTATAGCGCAAAGCCGCCGGCCGCCATTATCAGCCCGTAGAGTGAAAAAGCTCCCCTGTCAAAGTACTGTCCCAGGCCCACTAGGATCGCGCCCATTATCAAGAGGCCGATGCCTGCCCTGGCAGACCCCGGCATCTGAATCTTTTTCGCCGACAATGCAATCCTTGTTCGCATGCGGCGTTAGATATCCTTTTGTCGTTACCTGCGGGAATTGTCAATGTTTTTATTGGTTCTTGACCATTGTCAGTGGCTGGATGAAGATCGCAGTTGTCGGCATAGGAGTTGCCGGTGCATACCTCATGAACAGGTTGAGCGATGATCATGACAACCAGATCGTTGGTTTTGAGCGCATGCCCCAGGACCAGCATGACGCAGTATGCGCATGGGCGACCTGCGAGAACGTGATGGCCGGGTTATCCAGAAACTGCGGGCTCGATTTTAAAGATTACGTGCTTCATGGCGGCAGGCACATGCGAGTCGATCTCGGAGAGAAGGAAGGCGTCGACATCAGGCTGAGGGGCATGGTGAGCTATGACAAGCTGCGACTTATTCAGGATATGATCAGAGGAACCGACATAAGGTTCGGAAGAGCTCCACGCAAGGACGAACTCGAGCCGGATTTCGACATCATAATAGACGCCACCGGCTTTCACAGGAACTACCTCCCTAGAATCGAGAATGAAATGTGGATCCCGTGCGTGCAGTACAAAGTAAGATATGCTGCGGGAAAGGAGCCCTTTGATGACTTTTACCTGCGATCTTTTCCATCGATGTCGGGGTACTTCTGGTACTTTCCTCTTGGAAACGGCTATGCCCACATTGGGGCAGGGGATTTCATGAAAAAGCACAACAGCTTTGTGGACGAATTCCTGAAAAGTCACGAATGCGAAGTCATGAAAAAGGTGGGAAGGCCGGTAAGGCTGACACCACCTTCAAGTTGCGAGCCTTTTACCGACGGAAGAAAATCAGTCGGTGTAGGAGAATCTATAGGAACTGTTTACCCGCTGCTCGGAGAAGGGATAATACCATCAACCTGGTGCGCAGAGCTTTTTGTAAAGCATATGCATGACTTGCAGGCGTATCGCCAGGCAGTAATCGATAGGTTCCGGATATACTCCCTTGTCTTCAGGTTCATCCAGCTGAAAATTGCTGGCAAATTCAGCCTAGCCAGGCACGGGCTTGAAATGCTAAAGTTGTACAGGCATATGAAAAGCGAGGAGGACCGCTATGGCATGCAGGTAAAGATGTCAGACATGCTCAAAGTCTCAATGATCTAAAGCTTTAAAAATCGAGCTAGGACAGTGAGTTTTATGAGCGCAAACATTGATCCTGCCAGGCAGCAACAATTGGCTGCAATGGAACAGCGGATCAACGAGATGGTGCAGCAATCCCGGGTTCTTGAGGCGTACATGAACGACATCATGACGCGCCAAGTTACGGTAACAAGGTTGATGGAGGAGGCCCGGCTGGCCTCGACCACGATTCAAAACTTCCCGCCAGAATCAGAAGTGGAGTCCCTGATGCCCATAGGAATCGGCGTGTACGTCAAGACGAATGTTCCTCCGACCAAGAAACTATTGGTAAACCTGGGCGCAAGCGTCGTAGTGGAGAAAAACAGAAATGACGCGCTGAATTACGTAGAGGCAAGAATCAAGGAATACGAAGTGGCGTCCAGGCGGCTTGAAGCGCAGCGACAGGAAATGGAAACACGCATGGAACAAATGCAGGCACAAATCAATCAGATGCTAAGGGCAGCCCAGGCTCAACACCAATAGGGCCGCGCTGAGTCGTGCTGGCTGAGCAATCATGTTTGACAAGCTAAAGAAAGCATTTTCAAGTGCTGCAAAAGGAATCGGCCAGAAAGAAATAACGGAAAAAGTCCTTGATGACGGCCTTTTTGACCTTCAGATGTCGCTTCTGGAGAGCGATGTAGCCCAGGAAGCGGTGGATAGTCTCTCGACAAAGCTGAAAAAAGAACTGCTGGGGCTAAGGCTTGAAAAAGGTGAAGATGCAGGAAGAGTCATTCAATCAAAGCTCCAGAATTTGGTGGCCGAGGTCTTTGCAGGAGCTGGGAAATTTAACCTGTCAGACAGGATCAAGACAAAACGAGATGCCAGAGCGGGGCCTTATGTCATAGTATTCCTGGGAATCAACGGCACTGGCAAGACGACAACCGTAGCCAAGGTAGCAAACCTGCTAAGGAAAAACGGCTATACGGCCGTAGTCGCAGCGGGCGACACCCACAGGGCAGGCGCCATAGAACAGTTGACCGAGCACGCGGACCGGCTCTCTCTGAAAGTCATTGCCCAGAGATACGGCGCGGATCCATCTGCTGTGGGACGCGACGCGGTCGAGCATGCGCGCAAGAACCACATCGACGTCGTCCTTGTCGATACCGCGGGCAGGATGCAGACTTCAAAGAATCTAATGGATGAAATGGGCAAGATAGTCCGAGTGGTAAAACCCGACGCCAAGCTGTTCATAGGTGATGCCTTGGCCGGCAACGACACCATAAACCAGGCCCGAGAGTTTTATCAGTACACGAATTTCGATGGCGCGATATTGACAAAGATAGACGCCGATGCAAAGGGCGGCGCGGCGATTTCAATAGCATACATCACTTCAAGGCCCATCGTATACGTCGGGGTGGGTCAGGGATATGACGACATTATTCCGTTTGAACCAGACAAATTCATCGAGTCGTTGTTTGGCACCGCGGCAGAAGTAAAGGTCGAAGACTTGATGTCAGGCCCGCAAATCAAGACTGCACATGACGAACCGACGGCTGAAATAGAGCCTGTAGAGAGTGCTTTAGCACAGGAAAAGACGCCAAGACCTCCAGTTATCGCCGCGCCTTCTAGCGTAATTCCTCCAAAGCAGCAAGATATGCCCGCGGGTCCGGCGCCCGAACCTTTGACGAAACCCACTGTTCAGGCACCTTCGCCCGTAGAAAAAAGTGAAAAGAAAAAAGACATTCCTCTGCCTCCGAGACCCAAGGAGATGCCCGAGCCCGAACCGGTTCGGAAAGAACCAGAGTCACCAAAGCCAGTCGATCAGAAACCACCTTTCCAAGAGGATTCAAAGGAAAAGAAGGGAAGGTTCGGCGGATTATTCAAGAAAAAGACTGATGAGGAACGCAAGAAGGAAGAAGAGCAGAGGCGCCAGGCGGAAGAACAAAGGTCACGAGATGAGGCTGAAAGAGCAAGGTTAGAGGATGAGGAGATAAAGAAAAAGGAACAAGAGAAGGATGAGAAAAAGAAGCGCAAAGAAGATAAAGACACTGAAGAAGACAAGATTGTATACCTGACAGATGAAGACATTGAAGACCTCCTTAAGTAAGAAAGACGTTCTAAGCATCGCTGACCTGACAACCAACGAGATCAATCTTGTACTGAGCCTCGCAGTCAAGCTGAAAAAGGAGAGCAGGAGTGGCAGGGCGCGCCAGCTGTTACGGGGAAAAACGCTGGGCATGATCTTTCAAAAGCCATCAACGCGCACCAGAGTAAGTTTTGAAGTCGGCATGTACCAGCTGGGAGGGAGCGCAATATACCTTAGCACAAATGACATCCAGCTATCAAGAGGCGAAACGATAGAGGACACCGCCAAGACTCTGTCCCTCTATCTTGACTGCATAATGGCCCGGGTCTACGATCATACAGACGTGCAAACCCTTGCCGCATACGCTTCGGTACCTGTAATTAACGGGCTGTCGGATTCTTTTCATCCATGTCAGATCCTCGCGGATCTGATGACTATTATGGAAATGAAGAAAAGGCTACGGGGGATCAAGCTTGCCTGGCTTGGAGATGGCGACAACGTGTGCAACGACCTGATGCTCGGGTGTGCCAAGATGGGAATAAGCATGACGGCTGCATGTCCGAGAGGCTACGCGCCACTAGATGAGGTTGTGGAACTCGCCAGATCTGAAGGAAGTGCAACCGGCGCGGAAATCAGAATCACCGAAGACCCCGTCAGTGCTGTGAAAAACTCTGATGTCGTTGTAACTGACACGTTTATTTCAATAGGAAAGGAGGAGGAGAGGGCAACAAGGGAAGCAGCATTTCTTCCAAAATACCAGGTAAATTCAGCTACAATGGGACTCGCAAAGAAAGATGCCATCTTTATGCACTGCCTGCCGGCAAAGAGGGGCCAAGAAGTGACTTCAGAGGTCATCGACGGGGAATCATCGGTGGTCTGGTTGGAAGCCGAGAACAGGCTTCATGTTCAAAAAGCTCTCCTCTGCCTGCTGATGAAGGCTGTCTAGCCCTCACTGTCTTTCTTTCGGCGAAGTTCTCTTGTTGCGCCTAACGTACCAGATCGCAGCGATACCAACTGCTGTTCCAATGATGACAACACTGGCGAGCGTAAAGGCTGAAGATACCTGATCCGAGAAAGCGGTCCATGCTTCGCCAAGATAGTATCCTGTGAGTGTCAAGGCTATGGACCAAACCAGGGACCCAGAGTAAGTAAAGGCCAAGAACTTTGGAAAGTTCATTCCACCAATGCCAGCGGGAATCGAGATTATCTCTCGTATCCCCGGCACCATTCTCCCGGTGAATACCGCCACCGAACCGTATTTGCCAAACCATCTTTCCGCCTTCTCCAGTTCTGGCTCACCTATCCTTACTCGCTTGCCGAACTTGATTATGGCTGCTCGTCCTACCTTCATTGATACAAAGTAAATGAGAACCGCCCCAACGGTGCTTCCAAGTGCACCAACAGCTGCCATGCCCAGCGCATTCTCAAGACCAAGACCCTTGCTATACGCGGTGAATCCCACTAGAGGAAAGATCACCTCGCTTGGGATGGGAGGAAATATGACTTCAATAAAGGCAGCCGCAAAGACCGCCGGATAGCCATATTCTGCTATGAACGTTGCAATCATATCGAGAATGCCAGCCAGAATCCCAGCAGACGCTAACGGCACTGCAAGGGTGGCAAGATGCATTATGGTCCATTTAACGCCACACCTTATATTTTATCGATCGTACGTCGCGTAACGGACCACCCAATCACATCCCGTGGATCACGAGTGAAATTAAAATATGCCAGATTCCTATGCTGCCGGGTATGGCTAGGGTATTGGTAGGGACCACCTCTGAGATTAGTGAAGGCAAGATGACGCATGTCACAGCGGCCGGCAAGGAAATCTTGGTCGCTAACGTGGGAGGCACCTATTATGCATCGGGCAACACTTGCAGCCACGCTGGAGCAGAGCTGCATGAAGGCGAGCTCAAGGGAAAAGATTTGACATGCCCGTGGCATGGCGCAAAGTGGGATCTGACAACCGGGAAAATGGTCTGGTTCCCGCAAAAGCTCAAAGATCTTGGCACGTACAAGGTCATTGCTGAAAACGGCATGGTCTATGTCGAAGTCTAACCAATGATTGTTTTCGCTGGCCGTGCCAGACGGTGAGCGGAATATTCTGATCGTTTGCTTAGAGCGCAGGCGAGATACCACTCGTACGATTGTATTGCAGCAATCTTGGCGCCGAAAGATATGACCGCCGAAGAGCAGGTTACATAGCAGGGAACTACAATTTTATTATCGAATCGAATCGAGAAGCAATAGTTGAAGATAGAAGAGCTGCTATCCTCACTCCCGCAGTCAACCATCAAGGGTGATGCGATATCACTATCTGATAGCGTCATAAGGAAGATATTGAAATTTGCAGGATTAAGAAAGGGTGACACTTTTTACCATCTCGGATGTGGCGAGGGCAACGCGGTCAGAATCGCCGCAAAGGAATTCGGTGTCAAGAAATCCGTTGGCATAGAGATCGACCAGGCGGCGGCAGAAAGAGCGCGAAGAAAGACAGCGCGAATGAAGAACGTACAAATCGTTCATGCCGACGTTCTTGACGCTGAGATCGCATCTGCGACGGTCATCCTTTTTTGGTTCGCGGAACCAGAGTTTGTTGACAAGATGACAAGGAGATTCAGAAAAGAGCTGAAAAAAGGCTCCAAGGTCATTACGATATGGGCGCCTCTGGGAATGACCATGCCGGACAAGATCGAATTTCCGTTTTTTCTGTGCAAAAAGCCTTTCAAACGCGCAAGGTCGATCAGACAGCAGATAAAGGCGGTTTACGGAAACGAGTGCATAGACTTTACCGCGTCGTGGCTTCTTGCAGAAAGATACATCGACGCCCTTGAAGTAGTTCCTGGTGACTACAGGCGATTCGTCAACATACTGCAGAGCATGGTCATTTGGATAAACGCATGGAACATGGGTGTAGCATGCGAAGATGAAATTCCCCCTCCTGTGCAGACCTACGTAGGAATACTGAAGACGTTTTTTGGCATCGACCTGTCCGAAATGATAAAAGAGCAGAAATAGTCCTTCAGGCCAACATCATCAATGGCCGAGTACGACCCCGAATGGACAATGATTCAGGCAACTTCCATAGATCCTGACGCAAACTTACTGCAGAGGGTGATGCTGGAGTTTCTGAGGATGGCACATGCTAGTGCAGCCGACTTGATGATAGGATCCTCGGAATTCTCATTCGGCTGGCATTTCTATCAGATTAGGGTGGCAACTTCAATAGTCAGGAAGCTGCGCCAGCTTCCTGAGAGCGGATTAGCAGCTACCAAGGGCGACTCTATGGAACAAAAGTTCGTGAACTGGCTCAACCTTCAGGCAAAGAGCAGTGGCATCGACGAAAAGCTGCACTTTGCTCTGATTTCCGACTTGAAGTCGTCTCGGTACGGGTTCTTCTAGAGTTCACCAGCTCTGTTGATGTATGCGATCCGTTCGCTAGAACGAAAGTTTATGAATGCTAGCCGAGATGCCTTTAAGTGCTGAACGATGATACTATGGGCGTGGATGCCCGCGTGCGAAGGGCCATTCTGGCCAAGATAGACGAAGCCATCTCTAATATTTCTGAAGTCGTCCGGATCAGGGAGAGCCTTGCCGGGATTGCTCTGAACGACGAGGACGATTTTGAATTTGGCATTGCCGTTGGACGCATATACAATTCATTCCACTACCAGACGCGCCGCATCCTAAAGAGAAACGCCACAGGCGAAGAGTTCGCGGACTTTCTTACAATCCTTTCCGTCCGAACGAAGGAAATCAGACGCGCACTTTCCAAATAGCAGCAAGAGATGCGATCGTCCAGAAAGTGGATCGAGAGGCTTAGCTTTTGCCTGGTAAAAGCCGAAGCATACTCAAATAGGGCGAAAATCTTTTTAAGCTACCAGTTTCGACTCACACAAAGCTTGTCTCCAGACGTCGACATGGTCCTATTGACGCCAGACGAGATCAATCGCTTCATCTCCAATCTAAGATCGCGTTACAGCGCTGCTCCGGCAGCAAGAAGACGATCATCAAGAATCAGAACAGCATAGCGCGCAAAAGAATACACGCAGACCATGCTTCTGCAGCTATCGTTGTGCATCGATCAAGTTTCCTAGGTATGTGCTTCTAACACACAACCCAAAGATTATAACTACAAAGTCTATGATAGAGCCCGGTTAGATGGAAATCAGGCTTGGCAAGGCTTACAACAACTTGTCAGTTCCGTCATTGGTCGAAACAACTATTATTCGAAACGAAGGCCTTATTTCATCAACAGGCGCGCTTTCAGTAAAGACCGGGAAATTTACCGGAAGGTCACCAGACGACAAGTACATCGTTGATGACGAGGTGACACACAATACCGTGGACTGGGGCAAAGTCAATCATCCGATCTCTGAAGAACACTTTGACAGGATTTTCAAAAGGATGAAGAAGCATATCGAGGCGAAAGAGTTTTTCGTGTTCGACGGCTTTGTTGGCGCGGATCCCGAGAGTCGTTTGCCGATCAGGGTGATAAACAACAGGGCGTGGCACAACCTCTTTGCCTGCCAGCTATTCATTCGGCCTACTCCTGAAGAGCTTGAAAACCACAAGCCGGAATTCACGTTGATATCATGCGATGACTTTGGTTCGATCCCGGCGCAGGAGGGCACTAGAACAGAGACTTTTATCATTACGAACTTTACAAAGAAAATAGTTCTTATCGGCTCGACTTCATACGCGGGCGAAATCAAGAAAGCAATGTTTACAATTATGAATTTTGTGCTTCCACGGAAGAACATTTTTCCGATGCACTGTTCGGCAAACGTTGGGAGACAGGGCGATTCGGCGCTTTTCTTTGGACTTTCAGGAACGGGCAAGACAACGCTCTCGGCAGATCCGAATCGCAGGCTGGTTGGGGACGACGAGCACGGCTGGTCAGATAAAGGAATATTCAATTTTGAAGGCGGGTGCTACGCAAAATGCATAAATCTAAAGCACGAGAAGGAGCCACAAATCTGGAACGCCATACGCTTTGGGTCGGTAATGGAAAACGTTGTCATCAAGAACGGCACACGCGAGCCGGACTTTGACGATGGCAGCCTGACCGAGAACACCCGAGTAGCCTATCCGCTCGATTACATAGACGGCGCCGTAATTCCAAGTCTAGGCGGCCACCCCCGAGTAGTCGTGTTTTTGACGGCAGACGCCTTTGGCGTAATGCCGCCCATTGCAAGGTTGACAAAGGAAGGAGCCATGTACCATTTCATGTCGGGCTACACGAGCAAGCTTGCTGGAACCGAGCGAGGAGTCACTGAGCCGAGAGAGACTTTCTCAAGCTGTTTTGGCGCTCCGTTCATGCCCCTGCATGCCCAGCGTTACGCAAAGATGCTTGGCAAAAAGATAACGGATCACGGCACGCGCGTATATCTTATCAACACTGGCTGGACCGGTGGCCCCTATGGCGTCGGCAGGAGGATGAACCTTGCACACACTAGGTCCATGGTTACCGCTGCGATAAGCGGCGAAATTGACAAAGTTTCAGTCAATCACCACACAACTTTTAACCTTGATATGCCTGTCTCGTGCCCGGGCGTCCCCGACGATGTGCTGGATCCGCGTAACACGTGGTCGGACAAGGACAGATATGATGCCGCTGCGAAGCGACTGGCGCTCTTGTTTGTCAAAAACTTTGAAAAGTTCGGCAATGTACAGAAAGAGATAATGGCTGCGGGACCAAGAGCGTAAAGAAATGGTAGCCCGGAGCAGATTCGAACTGCTGTCTCCAGGTTTCTTTTCTTCTAGTAAGATCCAGAGCCTGGAATCCCTAGCCCTCAACCTTGGAGATTGGCCACTAGACGACCGGGCTAACCAGAAACCCGACTGACGCTCCGATATTTGACTCTATCTTTATGCCTAGTGCTTTGTATTTACTTCTCTAATTACCAGTCCGTATTCGAGCGGCGCCTTCTTTCGCATGTAAGGTATCAGCCGGTAGTGGATCGAATAGATGTTCTTGTTCCTTGTGATTATTCCTTTTATCAGCAGGGAAACAAAACCTCCCGCAACTTTTGATGGTAGTGTGCCGGTATCTGTGCAGAAAGCGTTTCTTTTTTCATGGTACTCTTTCAGGGAAAAATATGATCTGTTGATGTCAAGTACGAGAGGCCACACAACGTTCTCCCATACCATCCTTCGGTTTTCCGTGGAAGAAGCGTGCTTGCCCTTTTTTCTGAGGCTTCGGTGATCCTCGCTGTCAGCAGCATTGGATGATTTTTCGCGCTGCGGACTCTTGAGCAATCCGGGGTACATTTAAACTCCCGGGTTTATAATTTATCCCAGTGCAGCAAGACGTCACCTCTGTCAGCGAGGCGCTTGAAATGCTCGGAAAGAAATGGAAGATAGATCCTAAACTATACGAGCTGCAGACAGGCAAACGCGATGATGTCGTTGACACAAAGCATACCGTGGGAGGAGTTGTGTACCACATACCGACGCTTACACGCGATAATCTTTATGTTCTTTGGAATTGCCTCTGGCCTGATTGTCATAACTGCTGTGAGCGACAGGGCAGGCTTCCCCTCACAAAGGACGATATAGAGAGCATTTCGCAAAAAATGGGTTATACATCAAGGGCTGAATTCGTGAACAACGAGACTGTGATCTCGAGCTGGCAGGAACAGGAAACGATCGGAAACCTTATCACAACTCTCACCATGATTTCGCTAAAGCGGCAACCTGACGAAAAGCCAGATCAGGACGGCCACCCTTTGAAATGCAGGTTCCTGGGCGATGACGGTGCTTGTGGAATCCACCCTGACAAGCCGGGAGTATGCTGGCTATATCCATTCGCGTCATGGCTCGAAGCTGATTCAAAAGGACAGCCAATAGTCCATGCTACATTCCAGTTCACTGGTGACTGCCCGGGCTTTTATCTGGACAGTTCCATAGAGGCAATGATGCCAGTGCTGCGGGACTATTCGACAAAGATCTATGATTACAACATGGCTGTCAGCCGAACTACCAGGGAAAAGTACGGCGTCGTTAGTTTTGCGAGTTCGAACGAGAAGGCCTAGTCCTTCAAGATTTTTCCTTTCATGCGAAGTGACGGCTGGTCGCTGTGCTTTTCGAAAACGTGATCGAGATATTTCTCGTAACTTGGGAATGACGCATCGCAGGACGGACAGACGACTTGGTGATCAGGCACAGAGCTTTAGAAAAAAATGGGTGGCAGAGGCGCCTAGCTCTGTCCGAATCGCTTCTTCACTTCGTCCCAGTTTACTACGTTCCACCAGGCCGCGACGTAGTCAGCCCGCTTGTTTTGATATTTCAGATAATACGCATGTTCCCATACGTCCAAACCAAGCAAAGGTACCATCTTTTCCTTGTTCCAGCGTGTCCATATGCTCGTCTGGTTAGGCATCGTCGTGAACTTGACCGAACCGGTATTCTTGTCAAGGACCAGCCATCCCCACCCGCTTCCCTGCAATGTTGTCGAGTCCTGCGAGAATTTCGTCTTGAAATCACTAAAGCTACCAAATGACTTTTTGATGGCGTCCGCAAGCTCGCCATCGGGTTCGCCACCGCCGCCCTTCTTCATGTTGTTCCAGAAAAGAGCATGATTGTTGTAGCCTCCGCCATGAAAATTGACTGCCCCCTTTACGTTGTCGGGAACTGAATCTAGATTCTTCAAAATGTCGACGACATCATTCTTGTTCTGCCATTCTGCACCTAGGCCTCCTAGAGCTTTGTTGAGCCCATCAGTGTACGCTTGATGATGCTTTGTATGATGAATCTCCATCGTTCTTGCATCAATGTGTGGCTCCAGCGCGTCGTACGCATAAGGCACTGGAGGAAGAGTAAAGTTTGCCATGCATTCAAAGTGATGTCAGATGTTTATATTGTTTTACGAGTCGAGGTAACACCGGGGCCGGGAGAAAATTCTCCAAAATTATTCTATTCTGGCTTGCGGCCTCACCTTGGAAAGCGAAATTGCGTGATCGTCTATCATTGTCCCAACACCAATGTCGACGTCCTTTATTTCGATA
>Ga0187893_10012780_pt1 | contig 11842 bp, 11 predicted proteins | sample MA1701074metaG_FD_139574 | JGI IMG/M metagenome (GOLD analysis project Ga0187893, IMG submission 139574) | White microbial mat communities from a basaltic lava cave in the Kipuka Kanohina Cave System on the Island of Hawaii, USA - MA170107-4 metaG ... | reverse complement strand
GGGCGTACAGCAGGCTGCCAGCCTGCTGATTCTCTTTTCATTAAGGTTTTCTTCAACAGGCTGGCAGCCTGTTCTACTTTTACCCCCAATAACTGACCGATTACAAGCAGTTAATTTAAAGGATTGCTAATCCAAAACCTATTGGTTAATGCAGGCATTTGAATTTCTTATTTGACAGATTTTTGATTTGCCGTTATCTTCGCGCTCAACAATTTAACAACGTGGCGATTTAAGGCGACTTGCTCCACGATAAAAACTGCTAAAGAACCATGTGAGCGTTTCTAAAAATTTTTTAGAGCCTCCGCGTTATCTTTAGCGCGGAGGCTCTTTTAGTTTTTCCTTCGCGCTGAATTTCAAAAGCAGTTTCGCATTCTCCTAAAGCCACGAGAGATAAAAAACTTTGAGGAGAAAATGTAATGAGCGAAATTAACAATCAAGAAAATAACCTGCATTTTGGCACACTTGCGATTCACGGCGGTCAACAACCCGACCCGACGACAAACGCCCGCGCAGTCCCGATTTATCAAACGACATCTTACGTTTTTGACGATACAGACCATGCGGCGCGCCTGTTTGCCCTGCAAGAATTCGGAAATATTTATACGCGGATAATGAATCCGACGACAGATGTTTTTGAGAAACGCATTGCGGCATTGGAAGGTGGCGCGGCTGGTTTGGCTTTGTCTTCAGGACAGGCGGCTGAAACTTTAACAATTCTGACCCTTGCAAATGCGGGCGATGAAATTATTTCGACGACATCGCTTTACGGCGGGACATACAATCTTTTTCATTACACACTGCCAAAACTTGGAATAAAAGTTTTGTTCTTTGACGCGACGGATTACGAAGGCATTCGCAATGCGATAAACGAAAAGACAAAAGCGATTTACTCGGAAACAATCGGTAATCCGAAACTGGACATAACCGACATTGAAAAGCTTGCAGAGATAGCGCATGAAAACAATTTGCCTCTGGTCATTGATAACACGACGCCTTCGCCCGCGCTTTGTCGTCCGATTGAACATGGCGCGGATATTGTCATCAATTCAGCCACGAAATTTATAGGTGGTCACGGAACATCAATCGGTGGCGTTATTGTTGACGCGGGAAAATTTGATTGGGCTGGTTCGGGACGTTTTCCTGATTTCGTCGCGCCCGACCCTTCGTATCACGGCATCTCTTACACAGAGGTTTTTGGTCCGCTAGCGTTTATTCTGAAAGCCCGTGTTCAAGGGCTTCGTGACACGGGCGCGTGTCTTTCGCCTTTCAATGCTTTCTTGCTTTTGCAAGGTGCGGAAACTTTGCGCTTGCGTCTTGAACGACATTCCGAAAATGCTCTTGAGGTTGCGAAGTTTTTGCAGACACATCCGCAAGTTGAATGGGTAAATTATCCGGGACTTGAAACGAGTCCGTATTACGAACTCGCGCAAAAATATCTTCCGAACGGTGCGGGCGCACTTATTACCTTTGGAATTAAAGGCGGCTTTACAGCAGGAAAGAATTTTATAAGCGAGCTAAAACTTTTTAGTCTTTTAGCAAACATAGGCGATGCAAAATCTTTGGTGATTCATCCCGCTTCAACAACACATCAACAGCTTACTGAAGAAGAACAAAACACAACGGGCGTCACACCCGAACTGATTCGCCTATCAATTGGCATTGAAGATGTGCGCGACATCATTTCAGATTTGAATCGCGCTTTGGAACTAACCGCAAACGAAAAAACGCTCACGGCACAAGGGGGTACAAACCGAAATGGCTAAAGCAATCAATCCAACTTTTGAAGGCAATTTTAATTTCACAGGCATAGAACTCGAATCAGGAAGAACGATTCATGCTGTGAGACTTCATTACACGCTTTACGGCAAATTAAATGAAGCGAAAGATAACGCGATTTTAATCTGCCACGCGCTGACAGGTTCTGCCCGTGTTGCGGATTGGTGGACGGATTTAATCGGCGAAGGAAAAGCTTTTGACACAGAAAAATTCTGCGTGATTGGCATCAATGCTATTGGCTCTTGCTACGGTTCGTCAGGTCCAACAACGCCGAATCCGCTTACGGGCAAACCTTATAGAAAAGATTTCCCGCTTGTCACGATTGGCGATATTGTCGAAACACAGGCGAAGCTGATTGACCATCTCGGAATTGAAAAACTTCACACAGTCGCGGGCGGTTCGATTGGCGGTCAACAGGTTCTCGAATGGGCTTTGCGTTTCCCGCATAAGGTCGAGCGTTGCATAGCAATTGGCGCGACAGAGCTTAATGCACTTGGTTTGGCGTTAAATCATCTTCAACGTCAGGCGATTCAGTTTGACGCTAATTTTCAAAACGGAAACTATCGCCACGACAAACCACCAAGACAAGGTCTTGCATTGGCGCGCGCGATTGCGACCTGCTCGTATAAATCGCCCGAACTTTTCAACGAACGCCACGGGCGTTTTCCAAACCGAAACGGCGAAGACCCTTTTTCGACTATTGAAGAACGGTTCGACGTGGCGGGTTATCTTGATTATCAAGGTGAGAGTTTTATAAATCGTTTTGATGCGAATTCTTACATAAGACTTTCAAAAGCAATGGACACATTTGAAATTGCGCGAAAGAATGAGTTGGAAGAAAAGTCGCTCGAAAGAATTACTGCAAAACTTCTGCTGATTGGCATTTCTTCAGATTGGCTCTTCCCGGATGAAGATGTAAAAGCATTGGCTGAAAAAGCACAGAGCGTCGGCGTTGATGTGAGTTACGAAAGTTTCTTTTCATCGCAAGGTCACGATGCTTTTCTTTCCGAAGCAAACAGGCTTGAACCATCAATTAAAAAGTTTTTGGATTACAAGCAAGAAAGTTTTTTTCAGCCAAAAAGTTTTAGTGCATATCGCGGGGGGTGTAGTTTAATTTTATGAACATAGAAAACAAAGCAAGTATTTCTTTGCCGTCGAATTTGTTGCACGACAAAGTCGCAATTATAACAGGCGGTTCGCGTGGAATCGGCAAGGCTACGGTATTGCGTTTTGCAGAAGCGGGAGCGCACGTTGTCATCAACTATCTTTCAAAAGAAGACGAAGCGATTGCTCTTGCCAACGAAATACGCGAAAAGTTTGGACGTGAAGCAATCGCAATTCAGGCTGACGTTTCAAAAATCGAACAAGCGAATGATTTAATCGAAGCGACGCTCGACAAACTCGGACGTATAGATGTCTTGGTTGCAAATGCAGGGCTGTGGCAAGGCGAAGCAATCGAAAATATGTCAGAAGAATTGTGGGACAAAACTATTGACGTAAACCTGAAAGGGACTTGGGCTGTCTGCCGCGCGGCTGTTCCCTCTTTGAGAAAACAGGGCGGCTCGATTGTGATTGTGAGTTCAACTGCCGGACAACGCGGCGAAGCTTTTTATTCAAACTACGCCGCCTCAAAAGGCGGTCAGATAAGCTTTACAAAAGCCTTGGCTACGGAACTCGCGCCCGATATTCGCGTTAATTCGGTCGCACCCGGTTGGGTTGATACAGAGATGAGCGAAGACGCTTTCAAAGACCCGACTGGGTTGAAAAAAATCCTAGACGCGATTCCATTACATAGACTTGCATCTGCGGACGACATAGCTCTTTCGATTGCATTTTTGTCTTCGGATTTATCGCGCCATATTACAGGCGAGGTTTTGAATATCAACGGCGGCTCTGTTCTGTGCGGATGATGTTTGCCGGGAACGCCGTCATCCTGAGGGCAACAAGTTTTGCCGGCAAGATGCTGGCGTTCCCTGCGTCCCGGCAAAAAAAGTTCTTGACAGAAACGCAAAGGCTGTATAAATTCTGCAAATTATTTTTCTAATTGCATAAATACCAAGGCAAAGTTTCAATGTTACAAACTACTGCAATTCACAAGTTGAGCGCGCGACAAACACAATGCTGTTGTTGCTGTTGTTGTATTGACGCGCGCCACTCGTGTCTGCACGGTTGTTTAATGATTTAAGCGACCAACGCTTTTCGACGTGGCGATTTATAGGCAACTTGCTCCACGTAAAAAACTGCTAAAGAGCCGTTCGAGAACAAAGTATTAAAACCTCTCGCGCGTTTCTTTAGACGCGCGAGAGGTTTTTGTTTTTGAGGTAAAAGATGGCAACGGTAAAGAAAGAAACCAGACCGGAAAAGGTAAAGCGAGAGCGTGACGCGCTTGATTGTTTTGATGACATTATTCGATACGCGCGCGAAGGCTTTCAGTCAATTGACCCTGATGATTTGGATGTGCGTCTGCGTTGGTACGGGCTTTACACGCAACGACCACAAGAAGAGGGCTATTTCATGTTGCGCGTCAAAATCCCCAACGGGACTTTGACCAATAAGCAACTTGAAACATTGGGCAACATTTCAATTCGTTACGCGCAAAACACGGGCGACATCACAACACGACAGGGTATACAGTTTCACCACGTTCGCATTGAAGATGTTCCTGAAATTTTTGCTGAATTGGAAAGTGTTGGTTTAACGACTTCGGGTGCGTGCGGCGACATCACACGCAATGTCACGGGTTGTCCTTTAGCCGGAATCAGTGCGGACGAAATTATCGAAGCCGAACAACATATCGAATCAATTCACCAATACTTTTTGAACAACCGTGAATTCTCGAACCTGCCGCGAAAATTCAAGATTACCGTGACAGGTTGTCCGCACTACTGCTCGCCACACGAAATCAATGATGTCAGTTTGCTTGCGCTAAAAAGACCCGACGGGCGAACAGCGTTTGATTTGTGGGTTGGCGGCGGTCTCGGTGCGAAAGAAAGATTTGCAGACCGTTTGGGCGTCCATGTTTTTCCTTACGAAGTTATCGAAGTAGCGCATCATATCTGCGCCATCTTTCGTGATGAAGGCAATCGTGCTTCACGTTCATTGGCGCGTCTGAAATTCCTGCTTGCAGATTGGGGGGCGAAAAAGTTTTTAGCAGAACTAGAAAATCGTCTCGGTTATTCGTTAGCAAAAGGTGATGCGTCAAAAATCCCTATAAACAAAGGCAATGCACACATTGGCATTCATCCGCAAAAACAGGACGGGCTTTTCTATGTCGGCACAGTGACAGAACGCGGCAAACTTAACGGAACAGAAATGCTTGAGGTTGCGCGTTTCGCAAAACTGCACGAAAGCGGACGCATACGTTTAACCACGACTCAAAATTTGTTTGTGCTGGATGTGCCTGAAAGTGAAAGATTCGCTTTGGCAGAAGGTCTTGAAAAAATCGGACTACAAGTTAATTCTTCCGTATTTCGCACAGGCACGATTGCCTGCACCGGAAAGCGTTTCTGCAAACTCGCTTTGACCGAAACAAAGTTGCGCGCTTCCGACTTAATTGAACATCTCGAAACAACACTACCCGATTTCAAAACTCCGTTTCGCATCAGCGTCACCGGCTGCCCGAACAGTTGCGCTCATTATCAAGTCTGCGACATTGGCTTTGTTGGCGATTTTATCAACACGCCCGAAGGTAAACGCGAAGCTTTCAGAGTCTATCTTGGCGGGCATCTCGGCGACGGTTACAGATTCGGACGCGAGTTAGACCACAAAGTTCCGGCGGAAGAAGTGAAATTTTATGTTGAAAGACTTGCGCGTAATTACTTATCTGAGCGCACAAACGAGCATGAGACTTTTCAATCTTTTTTAGCTCGTCATTCTGTTAAAGAGCTTGAAGCAATTCATGTACGACAGACTGCTAGTCTGTCGCATACTCCGAAACATGCGAAAGTCGGCGCGACAGACTAGCAGTCTGTCGTACATTTATTTCCGCAAAAGCATTCGAGGTAACTGTATGAGATACCAAACAAAAAAAGGCATTCTGGTTGTGGGGCACGGCAGTCGTCGCGCAGAAGCAAATGATGATGTGCGCGAAGTCGCTCGTTCGATTCGCAAACGCGGCGGGTTTGATTTGATTGAAACGGCGTTTCTGGAAATCGAACAACCGGACATTGCAGGGGGCCTTGCACGGCTCGTGGAACAAGGTGCGCGGCATATCATTGTGCATCCTTATTTTCTCTCGCCGGGGCGTCACACACGAGGCGATATTCCGATTGAAGTAAGTTCTGCCGCGTCACAACATCCAGATATTACATATCAAATCACTGAGCCTTTATCAGCTCATCCGTTAGTCGTAGAAGCTTCGATTGAACGCATTTATGAGACGGAAAAAACTAACGATACTTACGATTTTATTTCACACCGGGAGCGTAGCGGCGTTGTCTATCTTGTCGGCGCAGGACCGGGCGATGTTGGCTTGCTGACAATCAAAGCACGGGACTTGTTGGAGAATTGCGATTCGGTTGTTTATGACAATCTTGTGAATCCTGAAATTTTGCAGTACGCACCGCAACGCGCCTATCGAATCTATGTCGGAAAAATCGGCGGCGGACGACAAACTTCGCAAGACGAAATAAATCGGCTGCTGATAATGCGCGCGCGCGCGGGCGAGAAAGTTGTGCGTCTGAAAGGCGGCGACCCTTTTATTTTCGGGCGCGGCGGCGAAGAAGCGCGCGCATTAAAAAGTGCAGACATAGAGTTTGAAATTGTGCCGGGCATCAGTTCAGCCGTAGCCGTTCCCGCTTATGCAGGCATTCCTTTAACGCACCGTTCGTTGTCGCAATCGGTGGCTATTTTGACAGGCACACGCGCAGGCGATGGCGCACAACCCGAATCAATTTCAAAGCAGGCGGGCAATGCGGAAACGCTTGTGATTTTGATGGGCGTTTCTCATCTTCATTCAATCGCAGAAGACTTAATAAATCATGGTCGAAAACCCGAAACACCGGTCGCAGTTATTCGCTGGGGAACTTACGAAGGGCAACAAACAATCGTTGGCACATTAACGACAATTGCAGACAAAGCCAAACGCGAAGGATTACGCGCTCCTGCCATCATCGTGGTCGGCGAAGTCGTTCGTCTGCGCGACGAACTGCAATGGTTCGAGAACAGAGTGACTAACACGCTGTCACAAAATTTATTTGAAGATAGTTTCGGATATTTAACCGAACAAGCTTTCGCAATAGCGGTTTAGGAGCAATAAAAACTCGATGGCAGATGGCAAAAACAAATCGGCAATCGGCAATCGAAAATCGGCAATTTTTTAAGGAGTAACACAGATGTCGGCTGTAACATTTTCATTAAACACAAACGCAACGGATGAAGAAATACGCCAGCTTTCAGACGAATTTGAAAGTGCATCGCCCGAAGAGATTTTAAGTTGGGCGAATGAAGAATTTGGCGAGGGTTTAGCTCTGGCAACGGGCTTTGGCGCTGAAGGATGTGTGCTTGTAAGTATGCTCGCAAACATCAACCGCAACGCGCGTTTCTTTTATCTCGATACGGATTTGCTCTTTACGGAAACTTACGAACTCCGTGACGCGCTTGAGCGAAAATACGGGATTCGATTTGAAAGACGCGCGACTACACTTTCACTTGATGAACAAGCCGAAATTTACGGCGAACATTTGTGGGAAACTCAACCTGATTTGTGTTGCAATTTAAGAAAGGTCGAACCGCTCAAAGAAATGCTTTCGGGTTTGAGTGCGTGGGTTACAGCGATTCGCCGCGACCAATCGCCTGCGCGCGCAAATGCAGGAATAATCGAGCGCGACAAAAAGTTTGGTCTTATCAAAATAAATCCGCTCGCACGCTGGAACAGCCGCGATGTCTGGCGATACATCTTCAAAAACATAGTGCCTTACAACGAGTTGCATAATTCCGGCTACCCGTCTATCGGCTGCATTCCATGTACGACGCCCGTGAAGATTGGCGAAAACCCGCGTTCAGGACGCTGGCGCGGAATTGCCAAGACTGAATGCGGGCTTCATCAATGAAATTCTACTTTTTAGCTCTAATCAAAAATAAAAATACAAGGACAAATACAAAAATAAAACATGACCACAAAACTTATTAACCGCATGGCGGAACACTGGTTAATCGTGAGGTAACGGGAATAAGGCGCGAACGCTTATTGCAATCGGTTTCAAAGCTTAAAGCAATTCGATTGAACGCGCGCGAGATTTCCGATTTCGAGTTAATCGCAAACGGCGCTTTTTCACCGCTCGAAGGCTTTTTGAATGAAGCGGATTATCGTTCGGTTACGGCAGATATGCGCCTTGCAAACGGCGTTGCTTGGTCTATTCCGATAACGCTTTCTGTTACGAATGAACAGGCTTCAAAATTACGCGAAGGCGATGATGTTGCGCTTTATCAACACGACCATCTGCTTGGGATTTTGCATCTCGCCCAAAAATATCTTTATGACAAAAAACGCGAAGCCGAATTTGTTTATCGCACTACTGATTCGGCGCATCCGGGCGTTAAAGCTTTGTACAATCAGGGCGATTGGTTACTGGGCGGAAAAATCAGCTTAATCAACCATCCGTTTGGTGTTTCGTTCCCGGAATATCGTCTTGCTCCGGCGGAAACGCGCGCGCTGTTTCAACAGCGTGGATGGCGGCGCGTGGTCGCTTTTCAGACGCGCAACCCCGTTCATCGCGCGCACGAATACATTCAAAAATGCGCGTTGGAAATTGTTGACGGGCTTCTGCTTCATCCGATTGTAGGCGAAACAAAATCCGATGATGTACCGGCAGATATTCGTCTTAAATCTTACGAAGCAATTTTGTCAGAGTATTATCCACAAACACGCACAATTCTTTCTGTTCTTCCGGCGGCAATGCGCTACGCAGGACCACGCGAAGCAATCTTTCACGCGCTGATTCGTAAAAATTACGGTTGTTCGCATTTCATAGTCGGGCGTGACCATGCGGGCGTGGGAAATTATTATGGGACTTACGACGCACATTTTATCTTTGACGAATTTGACCACGAAGAATTAGGCATTACGCCGCTGTTCTTTGACCATACTTTCTTTTGCCGTGCTTGCGCTGGTATGGCTTCGACAAAGACCTGCCCGCATGACACAACCGAACACATAACACTTTCTGGGACAAAGGTGCGCGAACTTCTTAGCGCGGGACAACTGCCGCCTGCAGAGTTTTCTCGCCCCGAAGTAGCAGAAGTTTTAATCGCCGCTTATCAAAGCAACGCACAAGGAGCAACTGCGTTCTGATTACCGATGTTAGTCGGATTCAAATCTTAATTTTAAGGGAGAACATAACAACGAAGTTGCTTATGAAATAACGGAACGCAAGGGAAAAGGGATAATTTATTCATCCCTCATCCCTCATCCTTCATCCCTTTTCTACGGAGCAATCATGTCTAATAAAAAAGGATTTACATTGTGGTTTACGGGTTTGTCCGGCGCGGGCAAATCAACTTTGGCTGAAAGACTTTTACCCGCGTTGCGTGGTAATGGTCTTAACATAGAAATTCTCGACGGCGACGAAGTGAGAACGAATCTCTCAAAGGGCTTGGGCTTCTCAAAAGAAGACCGCGACACAAACATTCGACGCATCGGCTACGTCGCGCGGCTTCTTTCGCGTAACGGGGTCGGAGTTATTACTGCGGCGATTTCTCCTTACCGTGAAGTGCGTAACGAAGTGCGTCAAGCAATTGAGTCAGACGGCACAACATTCATAGAAGTATTTGTGAAATGCCCGATTGAAACGCTCGCAGAGCGCGATGTAAAAGGTCTTTACAAAAAAGCTCTTGCAGGTGAACTGCAAAATTTCACGGGCGTATCAGACCCTTATCAAGAACCTTTTGCGCCCGACGTAGTTGTCGAAACCGACAAAGAAACAATTGAAACAAGCGCACAAAAAATTTTACGCGAACTTGAGCTACGACAGTTTATCGCAAAGGATTTTCAGACGAGTTAGAGCTTATCCCTAAACCTAAAGGCGAATAGATAAAACAAAATGAATTGCCGCGAAAAGACACAAGAATAGAGAAAAAGAAATCAAAAGAGGGATTTTTTATTTTTGTCCATTTTTGCGCTTTTTCGTGGCTATCTTTTCTCTTGAGGTTTAGAGATTGGTTCTTAATGTGAAGCTGTTCGGTTTCATTTCAAGGCTCGTAGAGCCGATATGTAACCTTTCAATTTAAGGCTCGTAGAGCCGGTATGTAATAGCCCCGACCGTAAGGTCGCGGGACAAATGGCAGATAAGATTTCTTAGCTCCGTCAGGAGCGACACAACGGATGAGAATTATTTGAAGACGATGCAAACAAAAGCTCTTTTGTTTGCACCGCGTTAGTGGTGCTTAGAGTTTAGCCGCGCGTTTCAACACACGGTTGGCAATGTAGATATTCTTTGGTCGCAACAAGCGACGATTGAAAAACGGTGATGCGGTTCAATCGTCGCTTGTTGCGATGGCGATTCGCCGTGTGACATTTTCCGCGCGTTGAAACGCGCGGCTAAATTCATCACATCGCTACGCGATGATTTATGCACGCACTTCAATTATTTGAGAGGGTGTCGGCTCTACGAGCCTCAACAAAACATTTATCATCCGCATCCCACGACCTGACGGTCGGGGCTATTACATATCGGCTCTACGAGCCTAAAGTTTTCGACATTCCGTTTTATTACAGCGCCTCACATGAAAATATAGAATCTCAACAGCAATTCGATGTTATGCGGTTGAAATATTCATTGAATTTTTCTTTGATGCTTTATAAGGTCATTAAATCAACTTGATAGAATGTTACGCTATGTCCAATTGTCTTAATCGCGCAAATCATTTTGTGAATGTCTTTGAGCGTTTGCTCGCTCGTGAGAAGCTAGACCTTTATGATGAAGACATGAGTTCTATGTTTGAAGTCATTACCTCTAATCTGTTTGCCGAAATGCCTGAAAGAATGATTGCTTTGATGGAGTAGTCAACTTAACTTCAAGATTAAGAAAACCTCGTCAGATAGAATTCAATGGAGAAATGTGGATTTTAGGTGGCAGAGCAAATTGTAAAGAAGATTTTTGGGCGACAGTGACGGACAAACAAATAACGAAGCAAGGTATTTGGATTACTATTCGGGTTGGTTTAGATAAAGCCGAAGGGGAGTTATTGACCGCGTTCGGTTTAACAGAGGAAGATGAACAAGGTCTGAGTTAAGTGGTTGATAAAATGTTCAAGATGAAAACAGTAGGAATAATCGGCGGCATCGCGCCTGAATCAACAGTTGATTATTATCGTTCGATTATCAAATCATATCGTGAGCAAAAGCCTGACGGGAGTTATCCTTCGATAATCATCAACAGCATTGATATGACAAAGATGCTGGGGTTTATCGGCGCGAATCAATTAACCGAAGTCACAGAATATCTTGTCGGTGAAGCGCAAAGACTTGCGTCAGCGGGCGCGGATTTTGGTTTGCTCGCCTCGAATACTCCGCACATTGTTTTTGACGAAGTGCAAAGCCAATCACAGATTCCTTTGATTAGCATCGTTGAAGCGACTTGTTCTGCTGTAAAAAACTTGAGGCTGAAAAAAGTAGGGCTGTTCGGAACGCGCTTTACTATGAAAGAAAAGTTTTACCCGAATGTCTTTTCTAAAGCTCAGATTGAAGTTGTCGTTCCCCGACAAGATGAACAAGACTATATTCACGACAAGTACATGAACGAATTAGTGAAGGGCGTTTTTCTTCCTGAAACACGCGAGCGTCTCTTGGCAATAGTTGATAGTTTGAAAGAACGAGAAGGTATTCAAGGGTTGATTTTGGGCGGTACGGAACTGCCTTTGATCTTGCGCGATGTTGCTGATAAAGAGATACCATTTTTCGATACAACAAAAATTCATGTTGAGCGTGTTGTTGCCCGATTGCTTGAGGACGCTTAAAAAATAGCAATGAATAAAAAGAAAGAGTTAAAGAAAGGTAACTGATTAGGTGTAGTAATTGTGTTTTTTGGCTACCCAACCACAGTATTTTGTGGTCAGCCCTTTGATTCCG
>Ga0187893_10012779_pt1 | contig 11843 bp, 9 predicted proteins | sample MA1701074metaG_FD_139574 | JGI IMG/M metagenome (GOLD analysis project Ga0187893, IMG submission 139574) | White microbial mat communities from a basaltic lava cave in the Kipuka Kanohina Cave System on the Island of Hawaii, USA - MA170107-4 metaG ... | reverse complement strand
GATACCGGGGTCGCCGCCGATCAGCACCACGCTGCCGGCGACGATGCCGCCGCCAAGCACGCGATCCATTTCGCCCAAGCCCGTGGAAACGCGCGGCGTTTCCTGCGTGCCGATCTCATCCAGGCGTCGCACCTGGCTGGCGCTGGCCGGTACGCCGCGCGCTCGCGCTTCGGTGAGAGATTCCACCAGCGAGTTCCATTCTCCGCATTCACCGCACTGCCCGGCCCACTTGGGAAACTGCGCACCGCAGGCTTGACAGGTGTAGACAGTTTTAGGCTTGGCCATGCAGGTTCTGCGGATTTAAGGGAGCGCGAAAGCAGGTTACTATGAAGCGCAGATTAGAAAAAACCGCTAGGGGATTCTCGTGAAAGAGAAAATCTGGTCTAAAGACGGGTTCGCCGCAGTCGCTTTCGCCTTGGCCTTCGCGATCATCGCCGGACTCGTCTACGGCGACAGTTTCCAGAGCCTGGAACGCTACGCCTACGACATCGGCATGCGCGCGCGCCACCGCATCCCTTCCGACAAAGTCGCGGTGATTGCGATTGACGATGACAGCATCAAGAACATCGGCCGCTGGCCGTGGCCGCGCGAAAAACAGGCGCGCATGCTGGAGATTCTGCGCGAAGGCGGCGCCAAGGTGGTCGGCAACACGGTGTTCTACTTCGAGCGCCAGGCCGACGCCAACCAGCAGTTCGTGGACACGCTCGTCGCTGCCCTCGCCGCTTCGCCGCTGACCACCCAGATTCCCATCGAAGTCGAGACCTTCTCGGCGATGCTGGCCGACGGTGCCAGAAATCCGGCAGTCGCACCCATCGCCGAGGCTTACAAAAGTTCCGCGCTGGCCACCCAGTTCAAAAGCGAGATGGAAAAACTCGTCGCGCAGGTGATGTCGGCGCAGGGCTCGGGCTCTGCGGACAAGACTCTGGCCGACGCCATGGGTCTTGGCCCCAAAACCGTGCTGGCGATGGACTTTGCGCTGGGCGAGACTCTGGGCAATCAGGATCAGGCCCTGCCGGAATACGTCAAGCGCAACGCGCTGACCAACATCCAGGACCGCGTCGGCGCGCGTGACAACGGCTGGCTGCCGATCCCGACCAATGCCGCGCAGATCCCGCTGGCGGAGCTGGGTGCCACCGCCGCGGGGATCGGCCATCTGACCCAGAGGCTCGATGTCGACGGCGCCAACCGCTACGCACCACTGGTGCTGCGCCACTACGAAGAGTTCTATCCCTCTCTGGCCCTGATGGTCGCGGCCCAAGCCCTGAACCTCGCCGCCAAGGACATCGAGGTACGGCTGGGCGAAGGCATCTCGATGGGCGGCCTCACCATCGGCACCACCCCTGACCTTCGCATGTACACGCACTACTACAGCACGGTGGACGACAAGCCGCCGTTCCAGATCGATTCGTTTTACGACGTCTTCAACGGCAGGATCCCGGCCGCCAAATACAAGGACAAGGTCGTGCTGATCGGCGCCACCGCCGCCGGCGTCGGCGCCGCCTATCCCACGCCGGTGCAGACCGCGATGGCGCCGGTGGTGACGATGGCGCACACCGTGTCCTCGATCCTGCAGCAGGATTTCTTCACCCGCCCGGGCTGGGCCTACTGGGCTGAACTGCTGATCTCGCTGCTGGTGGTCGCCTACCTGGCCCTGGGCGTGCCCAGGCTCGGCCCCAGCATCGGCGCGATGGCCACCGGCGGTGTGGCCGTGGCGCTGTTCGTCACCGAACTGTCGCTGCTTGCCGGCAGCGCGCTGTGGCTGCAATTGACCACGCCGATCGTGCTGCTGGTTTCCGGGTTCCTGTTCATGACCGTCAAGCGGCTGCGCCTGACCGAAATGCTGAAAGTCAGCAGCGAGGCGGAAAGTTCCGAGAGCAACAAGATGCTGGGCCTCGCCTTCCAGGGCCAGGGCCAGCTCGACATGGCCTTCGAGAAGTTCCGCAGCGTCAAGCCGGTGGACGAAAAACTGCTGGACCTGATGTACAACCTGGCGCTCGACTTCGAGCGCAAGCGCCAGTTCAACAAGACCGAGTCGGTGTTCCAGTACATCGCCACCCAGAACAAGGATTTCCGCGATGTTCAGCAGCGCCTGTCGCGCGCCAAGAAACTGTCGGAGACGGTGATTCTCGGCGGCGGCAGCTCGCACCCCGGCGGCGGCACCCTGATCATGGACAGCGCCAATGCCGATGGCACGCAAAAGATGGAGATCGAAAAACCGATGCTCGGCCGCTATCAGGTCGAGAAGGAACTCGGCAAGGGCGCGATGGGTATCGTCTACCTGGGCAAAGACCCGAAGATCGGGCGCACCGTGGCGATCAAGACCATGGCCCTGACGCAGGAGTTCGAGGCCGACGAACTGGCCAGCGTCAAGGAGCGTTTCTTCCGCGAGGCCGAGACCGCCGGCCGGCTGTCGCACCCGAACATCGTGCAGATCTTCGACGCCGGCGAGGAGCACGACCTGGCCTTTATCGCGATGGAGTTCATCAAGGGCCACGACCTGACCAAGCACATCAAGCCCAACACCTTGCTGCCACTCAACGAAGCACTGAAGTACGTCGCCGATGCCGCCGATGCGCTGGATTACGCGCACAGCAACGGCGTGGTCCATCGCGACATCAAGCCCGCCAACATGATGCTGGTCGAGGCGACCAAGACCATCAAGCTGATGGACTTTGGCATCGCGCGCCTGTCCGACTCCAGCAAGACCAAGACCGGCATGGTGCTGGGCACACCCAGCTACATGTCGCCCGAACAGCTGTCCGGCAAGAAAGTGGATGGCCGCTCCGACCTGTTCTCGCTGGGCGTCACCCTGTACCAGTTGATGACCGGGGCGCTGCCGTTCCAGGCCGAATCCATGGCGACCCTGATGTTCAAGATCGCCAACGAGGCGCATCCGCAGCCAACCATCGTGCGGCCGGACCTGCCGCCGGGCATCGGGTCTGTCGTCGATCGCGCCCTGGCCAAGGACGCCGAGCAGCGTTATGCGCGCGGCAATGAGCTTGCGCGCGATCTGCGTGCCCTGATCGTCGCTTAAAACGCGCTCATGGCCCTCAAAGGCAAAGTCGCCACGGCCCTGCTCTCGCATCAGGGCATGGTGCGCACCAACAACGAGGACTCGATCGGTCAGGACGAGGACATCGGCCTGATGGTGCTGGCCGATGGCATGGGCGGCTACAACGCCGGCGAGATCGCCAGCGGCATCGCGGTCAGCACCATTCGCGACCTGGTCAAGAAGGAATGGCCGGGACTCAAGCACGGCGAGACCGACGAGCGCAGCGGTTATTCGGTCGAAGCCCTGCTGCTGAAGCACGCGGTCGAGGTCGCCCACGCCACGATCCACCAGGTTTCGCAGACCCAGCCGCAGTGTGCCGGCATGGGCACCACCGTGGTGACGTGTGTGGTTCACGACGACCGCCTATCCATCGCCTACGTCGGCGATTCGCGCCTGTATCGCCTGCGCGGCGGCCAGCTGGAACAGGTCAGCCGTGACCATTCGCTGCTGGAAGAGCTGGTGGCGCGCGGCCACTACACCCGCGAGGAAGCCAAGAAACTGGTGCGCAAGAACATCGTCACCCGCGCGCTCGGCGTCGAGAGCAAGGTGCAGGTGGACCTGATCGAGGACCCGGTGGAACAAGGCGACCTGCTGCTGATCTGTTCCGACGGCCTCAGCGACATGGTGGACGACGAGACCATCCGCTTAACCCTCATGCAAAATGCTGCTAATCTCCCCGTGGCGGCGCAAAATCTGGTCAATAGCGCCAATGAACGCGGGGGGAAAGACAACGTTTCGGTGGTTCTAGCCAGGGTGGACGCGTCCACCTCGCAAGGGCCGCCCTGGTACAAACGACTGGCGGAGTGGATTTAGGCTCTATGAGCAAACTGATCATCACCGATGCCGATGGCAAGAAGCGCGATTTCCCGCTGACCAAGGAGCGCGTCACCATCGGCCGCCACAACGACAACGACATCCCGCTGCTCAACGACAAGGCTTCGTCGGGCCATCACGCGGTCGTCATCACCATCCTGCAGGACTCCTTCCTCGAGGACCTCGATTCCACCAATGGCACCCTGGTCAACGGCAAGCAGGTCGCCAAACATCCGTTGTCGAACGGTGACGTCATCGCCATCGGCCGCCACACCCTGAAGTTCGAGGGCGAGGCCAAGGGCGAGGAAGACGAGTTCGAGAAGACCATGATCATCAAGCCGGGCCAGATGGGCGCGGCGTTCAACGCTGCTGCCGCGGCGCCCACGGCGGCCGCTGCAGCGTCCGCAACGCCCGGCGGCGCGCCGGTGGCGCCGGTCCTTGGCAAGCTCAAGGTCAATTCCGGCCCCAGCGCGGGCAAGGAGCTGGAGCTGACCAAGGCGCTGACCACGCTCGGCCGCCCCGGCGTGCAGGTCGCCGCCATCACCCGCCGCGCCGATGGCTACTACATCGTCCACGTCGGCGGCGCTGGCGGCGGCGCCAAACGGCCGGTGGTCAACGGCGCGGAAATCGACGTGCAGGCGCGCAAGCTCAACACCAACGACGTCATCGAACTCGCCGGCACGCAGATGACGTTCCTGATTGTCGGATAAGCCAAAAAAGCCTCACCCGCTTATGGCAAAAAACGGCCCTCACGGGCCGTTTTTGTTGAGGCACTGATACACTTTTAGTATCACTGTTTTTCGCTGCGACCTCGAAAATGGCCTCAAAGCCCTGCAAGCGGGTGGCGCCTGATTAGCCGTTGATATGCAAAAACCGCACTCGGTTGGTCAGGCCGCAAAATAGCTCATAGACGATGGTGCCGGCACAGTCGGCGATTTCTTCCGCCGGCAGGGCATCGCCCCACAGCAGCACGGCGTCGTCGACTCGCGCCTCGGGCACCGGGCGCAGGTCAAGGCTGATCATGTCCATCGACACGCGCCCAACCAGCTGCGCACGCGCATCGCGCACCTGCACCGGCGTGCCGATGCGCAGACTGCGGTGCACGCCATCGGCATAGCCGACCGCAGCGACGCCGACGCGCATGCGCTCGGGGCAGCGATAGGTCTGGCCGTACCCGATCGCCTCGCCGGCGGCGTATTCGCGCACGGCGATCAGGCGGCTTTCGAGTTTCATGGCCGGCTTAAGGCCAAGATCATGCGCGGTCCGGCCGGGGAGCGGCGAGGCGCCGTAGAGCGCCAGACCCGGCCGCACCCAGTCGGCGCGCGCCTGCGGCCAGGCGATCAGACCCGCCGAATTGGCGATGGAGCGAGCTCCGCCCTGCCCCTGGAGTGCCGTGTTGAAACGCTCGATCTGCTCGCGAGTCGCCGGGTTTTGTGTTTCATCCGCACAGGCCAGATGCGTCATCCAGCCCTGGAAGTTCCAGTTGGGATGACGCCGCAGGGTCTGTGCGAGCTTTTGCACATCCGACAGCGGAAACCCAAGCCGGTGCATGCCGGAATCGAGCTTGAACCACAGGCTTACATCGGAGGTCGGCGGCAAAGCTTCCAGCAGCGCGATCTGCCAGTGGTCATGCACCACGATCTGCAGGCGCTCATAAACCGCCAGCGCCACTTCTTCGGAGGAAATCACCCCTTCGAGCAGGGCAATCGGCGCCTTGACGTGAGCTTCGCGCAGGATGATCGCCTCTTCCATGCAGGCCACGGCCAGCATGTCCACGCCGGCTTCTTCCAGCGTGCGCGCCACCGGCACCGCGCCGTGGCCGTAGGCGTCGGCCTTGACCGCCGCCATGACTTTGGTACCAGGCGCCAGACGCCGCACCTGCGCCAGATTGTGTCGGATCGCCGCGAGGTCGATCGTAGCCGTGACGCGCGGGATCATCCCAATTCGTAGCTGGAGTCGGCGAGATTGTCGAAGCGCGTGGACTTGCCGATGAACGCCACCTCGAACACCTTGGTCGGCCCGTTGCGGTTCTTGGCGACGATGATCTCGGCGATGCCTTTCTTCTCGCTGGCTTCCTTGGTGTAAGCCTCGTCGCGGAAGATGAAAACCACCATGTCGGCATCCTGCTCGATGCTGCCGGACTCGCGCAGATCCGCCATGTGCGGGCGCTTGTCGGGGCGCTGCTCGACCGCCCGGTTCAGCTGCGACAGCGCGATTACCGGAATCGCCAGCTCCTTGGCCAACGCCTTGAGGTTGCGCGAAATCTCCGAGATCTCGGTGGCGCGGTTCTCCTGGTTGCCGGGCACCTGCATCAGCTGGATGTAATCCACCACCAGCAACTGGATGTCGTGCTGCGACTTCAGCCGCCGTGCACGCGCGCGCAGTTCCAGCGGCGACAGCGCGCCCATCTCGTCAATGAAAATCCGGCTCTGGCGGGCGATGCCGCTGGCCGATACCAGCTGGTCGTAATCGTGCGCATTGAGGTCACCCCGGCGCAGCTTGCTCAGGTCCATGCGACCCAGCGAAGCGAGGATGCGCATCACCAGCTGGTCGCCCGACATTTCCATGCTGAACACGGCCACCGCGGCGGGCTTGGCATTGGGGCTGCCTTCCCTCTCGCCGATATGCCGGGTGGCGACGTTCTCGGCGATGTTCATCGCGAAACTGGTTTTGCCCATGCCGGGACGGCCGGCGATGACGATCAGGTCCCCCGCCTGCAGGCCGCTGGTCAGCCGGTCCAGCTCGAGAAAGCCGGTCATCAGGCCGGTGTACGCGTGCGGATCCCTGCGCAACTGCTCGATGCGGTCTTCGGCCCGGGCCACCAGAACATCGAGCGCCTGGTAATTGGACTTGCCGCGCGCACCGCGTTCGCGGATCTCGAATACTTTCTGCTCGGCCTCATCCACCAGCTCGCCAACCGGGCGGCCTTCGGGCTTGTAGCCCAGTTCGCCGATGTCGTAGCCGGCGGCGATCAGGCTGCGCTGCACCGAGCGTTCGCGCACGATCTCGGCATAGTGGACGACATTGGCGACGCTGTGGGTGTCGGCGGCCAGCGAGCCCAGGTAGGCGATGCCGCCGGCCTCCTCAAGCCGGCCCTGGTGGCGCAGATGCTCGGACAGCGTGACGAAATCGCAGGGCTTGTTGGCGCCGATGATCTCGCGGATCGCCGTGAAGATCATGCGATGGTCGGCGCGGTAGAAATCGTGCTCGCCGAGCTTGTCGGCCAGCTCGAACCAGAGCCGGTTCTCGAGCAGCAGGCCGCCGAGCACCGACTGCTCCGCTTCGACCGAATTCGGCGGATGCCGGGGCTGCGCGACGATGCGGGCGGAGGTGGGGTTCGGGTTGGCCATGCTCGAAAAATGAAACGGCCCGCGGGTTACGCGGGCCGTAGAGTTTAGCCTAGCCCGCATTTGCCACAGGATCGCAGGAGAACCCCTTTGACATCCGAGAGCAATTCGAGCGCTTCAGCTGTCATGACATCAAGACACTTTAGTTGCGGGTTCTCCGGCTAAATCGGCGCTGGCCTGGCTGCGGGCCGTCTGGCTTGGCCTTCACTCGGGCCATAGCGTCAACTGTGGCCGCTCGCTCCAGGCCGGCACGATACGGCTCCTCGCCGACGGCCATCGCTCGATCTTCCCGTGAGAAATGCGGGCTAGAAAAAATCGATCAGGCGGCGGCTTTTTCTTCAACCACCGTGACCGTGAGCCTGACCTCGACCTCGGTGTGCAGACGCACGGCGATCTCGGTAGTGCCGGTCTGGCGGATCGGCGAACCCATGTTGATCTCGCTTTTCTTCAGGTCGAGACCCTGGGCCTGCGCGGCGCGGGCGACATCGCCGGGGCCGATCGAGCCGTAGAGCTTGCCTTCCTCGGCCGCCAGCGCGGCGATCGTCAGCGTCTTGCCGGCCAGCTTCTCGGCGCGCATCTTCGCGGCGTTGAGCGAATCCGTGGCCTTCTTCAACAGCTCGGCCTTGCGCTCTTCGAACACCTTGCGGTTGGCCTCGGTGGCCGGCAGCGCCTTGCCTTCCGGCAGCAGGAAATTGCGGCCGTAGCCGGGCTTGACCTTGACGGTGTCGCCGAGGTCGCCGAGGTTCTTGACCTTTTCCAAAAGAATGACGTTCATCGGCGGTTCCTAGAAATGCTTGTCGGTGTACGGCAGCAGCGCGAGGTAACGCGCGCGCTTGACCGCGGCCGACAGCAGGCGCTGATGGCGCGAGGCGGTGCCGGTCATGCGGCCCGGCACCAGCTTGCCGTTCTCGCCGATGTAGGCCTTGAGCAGGGTCAGGTCCTTGTAGTCCGCGCCGCCTTCGGCCGAAGCCTTGAAGGTCTTCTTGCGGCGGAAGAACATGCTGCTGCGGCCTTTGCGATCGTCCTTCTTCTTGTCGTCGCCTTTCTTTTTCTTACGCAACATTTTCGGCCTCCACTTCGGCGGCGATGTCGGCGCTCACGCCCTCGTCACCGGCGTCATCCGCATTGCGGCGCGCCTTGTATTCCTTGCTCTCGTCTTCCGGCAGCTTGAACAGCGGCGACTGCGAGGTCACCGCCTTCTCGACGCGGATCACCAGCTTGCGGATGACGGCGTCGTTGAAGCGGAAGGCGGACTCGAGTTCCTGCAGGGCCTTGTCGGTGCACTCGATGTTCATCAGTACGTAGTGCGCCTTGTGCAGACCGGCGATGGTATAGGCGAGCTGGCGGCGGCCCCAGTCTTCCAGGCGGTGGATCCTGCCGCCGTCGGTCTCGACCAGGCTCTTGTAGCGTTCGATCATCGCGGGCACCTGTTCGGACTGGTCCGGGTGCACCATGACCACGATTTCGTAGTGGCGCATAAAACTCCTTGTGGACTCGCCATCGCTGGCGAGGCCCCCTCGAAAACCGCAAGTGGGGCAAGTGGTTGAAAAGCCTTGGATCGGGAGGTTTCCCGGCTCAAGGGGCGCGCATCCTAAGGGAGTTACCTGCGGCGAGCAAGTCGCTGACGCGCCGCCTCGAACAAGCACACCGCTGCCGCAGCCGAGACGTTCAGGCTCTCGGCCTTGCCGTGCATCGGAATCTTCACCAATTGGTCGCAGTGCTCGCCGGTCAATCGGCGCAGGCCCTCGCCTTCGGCCCCCAGCACCAGCACCCGTGGCGCGCTCAGATCGGCGCCGTAGATCGAGTCGGTCGCCTCGCCCGCCAGACCGGTGATCCACCAGCCCCTGCCTTTGAGCTTCTCCAGCGTACGCGAGAGGTTGGTCACCGACAGCACCGGCACACGCTCGGACGCGCCCGCCGAAGCCTTGCGCGCCACCGCGGTGAGTTCGGCGGCACGGTCCTTGGGGATGATCACCGCCAGCGCACCCGCCGCCTCAGCCGTGCGGATGCAGGCGCCGAGATTGTGCGGATCCTGCACACCATCCAGCACCAACAGCAATCCGTCCTTCGGTGCCGGCACGTCGAGCACGTCCTCGCCGGCCGGTACGCGGATCGCCACCCGCGCCAGCACGCCTTGATGCCGAAGTTCCGGCGCGTGCAAGTCAAGATCGCCACGGGAGCACACCCGCAGCGGCACCTTCAGTTTCGCCGCCAGTTCGCGCACACGATGCGCGCGGTCGTCCTCGCGGCCCGCCTGAATCAGGATCTCCTGCGGCGGCGTGGCGCCGTCTTCCAGCGTGGCCAGCACCACATGCCAGCCTCCGACCAGCGTCGTGCTCACCGCCGCCGTCCGCGCTTGAAGCCCGGCTTGCCCTGCGGCTTGAACTTGGGCCTGAAGCCAGGCTTTGGCGAATCCACTCGATCCCTGCCTTCGACCAGTTCGAGATCGATCTTGCGCTCGTCCAGATTGACCCGCGCCAGCTTTACTTTCAGTTTCTGGCCCATCGAGTAAGTGCGGCCGGTGCGTTCACCGCGCAAGCGATGCTGCCTGGCCTCGAACTGGTAGTAATCGTTCTTCAGGCTGGAGACATGCACGAGCCCTTCGATATAAAGCCCCTCCAGCTCCACGAACAGGCCGAAGCCGACCACGCTGGTGACGACGCCGACGTAGGTCTGGCCGATGTGCTCCTGCATGTGCTCGCACTTGAGCCAGATCATCACCTCGCGCACCGCCTCGTCGGCGCGCCGCTCGGTCGTCGAGCAATGCGCGCAGTGGATGTCCAACTCCTCGGGACGGGTCTCGAAACTCTCCGCGGGCTTGCGCTGCAGCAGGTGCTTGATGCCCCGATGCAGGAGAAGATCGGGATAGCGGCGGATCGGCGAGGTGAAGTGGGCGTAATCCTCCAGCGCCAGGCCGAAGTGGCCGATGTTCCGGGTGCTGTAGCAGGCGCGCATCAGCGAGCGCAGCAGCACCGACTGGACCAGGGAGAAGTCCGGCCGTCCCTGGGCGCGTTCCAGCGCCCTGGCATAGTCGAGCGCCTGCGGGCGCTCGCCGCCACCGAGCTTCAGGCCCAGCTCTTGCAGGAATTCGCGCAGGGCGATGACCTTCTCGGTCTCCGGCGGTGCGTGGATCCGGTACGGCGTCGGCAGCTTGCCGCGGCTAACGAACTTTGCCGCCTCGACATTGGCGGCGATCATGCATTCCTCGATCAGGCGATGCGCACGGTTGCGGTGCACCGGAACGATCTTCTCGATCTTGCGGTCTGGGTCGAACACGACCTTGGTCTCGACCGTCTCGAAATCAATGGCGCCGCGTTTCTGCCGCGCCTTGAACAGGGCGTGGAACACCTGGTCCAGCACCTGCAAATGCCCCACGAGCTGCGCGCGTTTCTGCGCCTCGGGGCCTTGCGGATTTTCGAGGATGGCGTAGACCTCGGTGTAGGTGAAGCGCGCCTGCGAACACATGACCGCCTGATGAAAGCGCGAGCGCTGCACCTCCCCCAGCCTGTTGACGCGCATCTCGCAGACCATGCACAGCCGGTCAACCCTGGGATTCAGCGAACACAGCCCGTTCGACAGCTTCTCCGGCAGCATCGGGATCACCTGCTGCGGGAAATACACCGAGTTGCCGCGCGCGGCAGCCTCGCGATCCAGCGGCCGGCCGGGCTTCACGTAGGCGGCGACATCGGCGATGGCGACCCACAGCGTCCAGCCGTCGGACTCGGGCCTGGCGTGCACCGCGTCATCAAAGTCACGCGCATCCTCGCCGTCGATCGTCACCAGCGGCAGACTGCGCAGGTCGTGCCGGCCGGCGCAGTCTTCAGGCCGCACCTGATCGGGGATGGCCTCGGCCTCGCGCAGGACATCGTCCGGCCATTCGTAGGGCAGGCTGTGGGCGCGGATGGCGGCCATGATCTCCATGCCCGGCGCCAGGTGCTCGCCCAGCACCTCAACGATCTTGCCGACCGGCAGGCTGCGGTTGCCCGGAGGCGCGGTGAGCTCGGCCACCACCATCTGCCCGTGCGTGGCGCCGCCACGGCCGTCGGGCGCAATCAGCACATCCTGCTGGATCTTGCTGTTGTCCGGGATGACGTAACAGACGCCATCCTTGAACTGAAAGCGGCCGACCACGGCTTTGGTTCCACGCTCCAGCACCTCGATCAGGCTGCCTTCCGGCTTGCCGCGCTCGTTGGTGCCGGTGACGCGCACCAGTGCCACGTCGCCCGGCAGCAGCTGCCGCATCTGCCGCGAGTTGAGAAAGATATCCGGCCCGCCGTCGGCGGGAATCAGCCAGCCGAAGCCGTCACGGTGGCCCTGTACCGTGCCCTTGATCGCATTCATGCGCCGCGCCGGCCCATAGGCACCGCGGCGGTTCTGCACCACCTGCCCTTCGCGCAGCATCGCCTGCATGCGCTTGGCGAAAGCTTCGAGCGAATCCTCGGGACCAAGCCCGATCTCGCGCGCCAGCTCGTCGGACGTCAGCGGACCGGCGTGCTCGGAAAGGACTTTGAGGATGTAGGAGCGGCCGGGAACCGGGTTCGGGTGCTTGAGGCGTTCGCGTTCGTAATCCGCATCATGTTTGCGCCAGTCGCCACTCTTATTTTTCATTGACAAAGCATAACCCGCCCCCG
>Ga0187893_10012778_pt1 | contig 11843 bp, 11 predicted proteins | sample MA1701074metaG_FD_139574 | JGI IMG/M metagenome (GOLD analysis project Ga0187893, IMG submission 139574) | White microbial mat communities from a basaltic lava cave in the Kipuka Kanohina Cave System on the Island of Hawaii, USA - MA170107-4 metaG ... | reverse complement strand
CCCGCTCCGACTGCCCCTGCCCGCTCTGCGGCTCCGCCGACCGCCGGCCGCTCTTCGTCTCCCGCCTCTACGCCGACGAGGTCCCGATCGTGCGCTGCGGCGCCTGCGGGCTCCTCTTCCAGTCCCCGCGCCCCTCGCCCGAGGACCTCCTCGGCATGTACGACGAGAAGTACTACACGGGCGCCGGCGCCGCGCCCGGCGACTACACCTACGCCGACGAGCGCCGGAAGGAGCCCGAGGTGCGCCTGAAGTCCGCGGCGCGCCTCGCGCGCGTCGAGCGCCTCGTCCGCCCCGGCCGCGCCGTCGACGCCGGCTGCTCCTTCGGCGGGTTCCTCGCGGAGGCCCGCCACCGCGGCTGGGATCCCTTCGGCGTGGACGCCTCCCCCTTCGCCGCGCGCCACCTCCGCGAGGTGCGCCGCTTCCCCGTGCACGAGGGCACCTTCGAGACCGCGCCGCTCCCCGACCGGAGCGCCCGCCTCGTCCACATGTCGGAGTTCCTCGAGCACTGCCCCGACCCGCGCGCGGTGGTGAGGAAGGCCGCGCGGATCCTCGAGCCCGGGGGCGTGCTCGTGATCGGCACCGCCGACGCCGACTCCCTCGCGCGTCGCGTGCGCGGCGCCCGGTGGGGGTACTTCATGCCGGGGCACGTCGTCTTCTTCTCCGCGCGGCTCCTCGAACGCCTGCTCGAGGAGGAGGGCTTCGCCGTCCGCCGCGTGTTCCACGGCGACGACCACGGCCGCCCCCTCGACCCGGAGCTCGCCCGCGCGCACGCCTCGACCCCGCCCGGCCGCTGGCTCCGCGCGCTCCGCCTCCCCCTCCTCGGCCCGGTCGGGGCGGGGATGGTGGTCTACGGGGTGCGGGGGCCGTAGGGGCGGCGGGCTACAGCGCCCCGGCGAGGCCCGCCAGCGGGACGGCCTCGGTCCGCGCTCCGAGGGGGTACCGGCGCGTTCCGGAGTGAACCACGAGGAGTCTCCTCAGCCGCAGGTCGGCGAGCGCGATGCGCATCGACGGCGTGAGGCCGGGCGACGGCGACCGCTTGATCTCGAACCCCAGCCGCTCGCGTCCCCGGACGAAGAGGAGATCCAGCTCGGCGCCGGCGTGGGTCCCCCAGAAGTGGAACTCCCCTGGCGCCGCGCGGAGCAGGCGGACCGCCTCCTCGATCGCCAGCCCCTCCCACGAGGCCCCGACGCGCGGGTGGTCCAGGAGGTCGCGCCTCGTCTCGATCCCGAGCAGAGCGTGCAGGAGCCCCGCGTCGCGGACGAACACCTTCGGCGACTTCACCTGCCTCTTCCCGAGGTTCTCGTTCCAGGGCGGGAGGAGCCGCACCATGAACGTCGAGGCCAGGAAGTCCAGGTAGCCGCGGACGGTCTTGTCGGAGACGCCGAAGTTCCGGGCCATCTGGGAGGAGTTCCAGACCTGCCCGTGGAGGTGGGCCAGCATCGTCCAGAAGCGCCGCAGGGTCTCCGAGGACGCCGGCGCCCCCAGGTGGGGCAGGTCGCGCTCGAGGTAGGCCCGCACGAGGCCGCGCCTCCACTCGAGGCTCGCGGCGTCCCCGCGGGCGAGGAACGCCCGGGGGAAGCCCCCGCGGAGCCAGAGCCGGTCCAGGGAGCCGGACCCGACCTCGTCCAGGCCGAAGCCGGGGAGCTCGTGGTAGGCCACGCGGCCCGCGAGGGACTCGGAGGACTGGCGGAGCAGCGCCGGGGAGGCGCTCCCGAGCACGAGGAACCGGCACCGCCGGCGGGGACGGTCCGCCAGCACCCGGAGCACGGGGAAGAGGTCGGGGCGCCGCTGGACCTCGTCCAGGATCACCAGGCCGCGGAGGGGTGCCAGCGCCGCCATCGGATCCGTCAGCCGGTCGAGGTCCCGCGGGTCCTCCAGGTCGAACCGATGGACGGGCCCGCGGGCGGTCGAGCCCAGGCGCAGCGCCAGCGTCGTCTTCCCCGTCTGCCGCGCCCCGAGGATCCCCGTGACGGGGTGGCTCCGGAGGAGGCGCCGGAGTTCGCGTTCGTGCCAGCCGCGCTCGATCACGAAGGCAGACTACCTTGAAATCTCGGAGTGACACTCCGAAATTTCAAGGTGATGGCCCGGCCGGCGCGGCGACGGGCGCGCGCGGGACCGGCCAGGCGATCGAGCGACGGGAAGCGGTGCGCCGCGACCCGGACGGTGCGGGCCTCCTCTTCGGCAGGGTCGACGGAGGATCCGACCATGCCCGACGGAGTCGCGTCCGGAGGGAGCGGCCGCCCCCTCGACCCGGAACTCGCCCGCGCGCACGCCTCGACCCCGCCCGGCCGCTGGCTCCGCGCGCTCCGCCTCCCCCTCCTCGGCCCGGTCGGGGCGGGGATGGTGGTCTACGGGGTGCGGCGCTCCGAGCGCTGAGCAACCGGGCCCACGGCAAATGCTCGAACCGACTGAACCACTCGATCTTGGTCCGCATCGTCGAGATGCGGTCCAACCGGAAGGCTGAGAACAGATTCTGCCAGCGACTCCGCCACGGGCAGACCGCCGATCCGCGCGCGCTCGGTCGCATATGCCTCGGATAGATGCGGGGGCACCGGGTAGTGGATGAGCGTCTCCACCCCAGAGTCCGCGAGATGCTTCGCGAGCACGTCCCGCTTGATATGCCGGACGACGAAGAGGTGCCACGAGGACGATCCTTCGGGCGCCGCAGGGGGCAGCAGGAGACCCGGAACCCCCGAGAGTCCGGCTCGGTAGCGCTCGGCCACCGTTGCCCTCCGCGCGTTCCAGTCGTCGAGAAGCGTCAGCTTCGCCCTGAGGAACGCCGCCTGGAGCGGGTCGAGGCGCGAGTTGTAGCCGCGCTCCTCGTTGAAGTACTTCCTGCGCGAACCGTAGTTCCGGAGCACGCGCACGCGATCGGCCAGGGCCTCGTCGTCCGTCGTGACCGCGCCGGCATCGCCGAGCGCGCCCAGGTTCTTTCCCGGATAGAAGGACCACCCCGCCGCGTCTCCGAGGGAGCCCGCCCGTCGGCCCCGGTACCTCGCCCCGTGCGCCTGCGCCGCGTCCTCGAAGAGCCGGAGCCCCCGTCGCGAGGCGATGGCCCTCAGCTCCGTCATGTCCGCGGTCCTGCCGTAGAGGTGCACGGCCAGGATGGCGCGCGTGCGCGGTGTGACGGCCGCCTCCACGCGTCCGGGGTCGAGGTTGGCGGATTCCGGGTCCGGCTCGACGGGAACGGGAGTCGCTCCCGCGTAGGAGACCGCCAGCCACGTCGCGATGTAGGTGTTCGAGGGGACGATCACCTCGTCGCCCGGGCCGATCCCCGCGGCGCGGAGGATCAGGTGGAGGGCGTCGAGCCCGTTCCCCACGCCGACGCACTGCCGGGTCCCGCAGCACGCCGCCCACTCCCGCTCGAAGGCCTCGACCTCCTCGCCCAGGATGAACCGCGAGGAGTCCCGCACGCGGGCCCAGGCGGCGTCGAGGGCAGGGCGGACTTCGTCGTGGGCGCGCCCCAGGTCGAGGAACGGCACCCTCATCCGCGCTCTCGGGCGACGACCTTCCGGTACTCCTCGAAGTCCCGGTAGTAGGCGGCGGCGTCGTAGGGCTCCGACGCCAGCGCCATGCAGACGGCGCCGGAGGAGAAGTTGTCGATCTCCCGCCAGACCAGAGGCGGGATCAGGAGCCCGTAGTAGGAGCGGTTGAGGTGGAAGGTCTTCTCGGCCACTCCGTCTTTCACCCGGACGTCGAACGACCCCGACATCGCGATCAGGAACTGCTGGCACGACCGGAGCGCATGCCCCGCCCGCTCCGAGCCGCCGGGCACGTCGTACAGGTAGAAGACCCGGGCGATGGAGAAGGGGACGTGCCGGTTGCCCTCGATGACGGTGAGGTTGCCGCGGGGGTCGGCGACTCTGGGCAAGTCGAGGAGCCGGCAGCCGGAGACGGTCATCGGCGCGTGTCCTGCCCCAGCCACTTTCGAAACACGAGCTCGTTCCGGCCGAACTGGAACCCGAGTCTCTCCCAGGTTCGAATCACCGCACGGTTGCTCGGCTGAGTCACCAAGTACGCGCATTCGACTCCCGCGTCACGAAACATGCAGTGGATCTCGGAGATCAACTTCCGGTACCAGCCCCTTCTCTCAGTCGACACCGCTCCGAACACCGTCTGCGAGATCCTGATGCCCATGGGAGCCCAGCGGTCTCGGTGGTACTTGACCGTGCAGAACGCATCGGCAGGCCCCTCGGCCGGGATCACCGTTGCGTCCGCGAACCCCTCTAGGACGGACGCCGTGACCCATCGACTCATGAGCCGATCGACGAGGTCTAGCGGGAGTCTCGGATCCGCGTGGAACCGGTCGTAGGAGTTCGACATTCGGACCGCGGCAGCCTGAAGTGTGGCCACATCCTGTTCAGTCGCGATCTTCACCGAGGCGCGTTCGGGGGGTGCAAAGTCTCCTAGGTGGCGAAAGTGCGTGAGGCGACTCTCGATAAGTCCGAACCCGCACTCGGCGAGACTCCGGCACACAGCCGCGTCGCGGGCATCCACGACGGCGAAGAAGTACTCGACTCCAAACTTCGCGACGTGGTCCGTGATGTCGCGGATGGCAGGGACTAGGTCCTGACGAATCGCGTACCCCGGAGAGTCGAGGTGAACCAACGCATCCAGTCGCGCAGTCCTGATTCCAAAGAACTCGGAATCCCAGGGGAGCATTGACGCGAACGCGACGAGGGGGCCCCCCGGCCCCTCCCAGACGACGCTGAGATCGATCGACTCGGGGCGACTAGCCGTCTGACTCTCTACCCAGAATCGCCAGTCGGCCTCGACACTTACCTCCCGGATGAAGTCGTGGGGCGAGCGGAGCGCCGACCCGAGCAGGCGCGATCTGACCTCCTCGGCGCGAGGCCGGAGCGGCGCAGTACTCGAGCCCCGAGGGATCGGACTATCCGGCATGTGAGCGACCAGACCTCCTGACCCGGCTATCCGGGGCTCCCAATCATCGACGGGACCGTGTGCCGCGGCAAGGGATGCTGGTCTCCAGCACGACGCGGGTGTGAAGGAGGCTCAAGGTCGATCAGCGACACGCCGCAGGATCCCCGCGAAGCGGTCCGCGTGCCTCTCGTAGGTGAAGTGGCTCAGGACGACCTCCCGCGCCGCCGCCCCGACGCGGGCGCGCAGCGCCGGGTCGTCGGCCAGCCGGCCGAGCGCCGCCGTCCACTGCTCCTCCGTCTCGGCGAGGAGCACCGATTCCCCGTCGACGAACGCCGTCCGGTCGACCGCGTAGGGGGAGGCCACCACCGGCAGGCCCGCGGCCGCGTACTGGAGCAGCTTGAACGGGGACTTGCCCCGGTCCACGACCGTGTCGAAGAGCGGGAGGATCCCGATGTCGAAGGAGGCGAGGTCCTCCTTCTCGCTCTCCGGCGACCAGGGGTGGCTGAGGCTCTCGACCTCGATCCCCTCGGCCTCGAACTTCTGCCAGGAGATCACCTTGAGCCGGAGGCGCCTGTCCGCGGCGGCGCGCCGGACCGCGGGCACCACCGAGGAGAGCCGGACGAGGTTGCCGGCGTTCCCCATCCACCCCACCACGACGGGCGAGCGCGCCGCGTGCGCCCGCGGCGCGTACTCCCCGGCGTGGAGGACCATCGGGATCACGTGCACTTCGTCGTTGAACTTCCGCGCGTAGTCGGCGAGGTACTCGCTCGACACCGTCACCGCCGCCGCCGCCCGGAGGATCCTCTCCAGCCGGTCGGGCGGGTTGAGCCAGCGGCCGAAGGCGCTCGCCTCCGGCCCCGCCTGCCCCCGCGCCCAGAGCGAATCGAAGAAGTCGAAGACGAGGCGGGGGTTCTTCCTCGCCAGCAGCAGTTCCAGCGTCGGGCGCTGGTACGGCGAGAATGGCAGGAGAGATCGATGAACCACGATGACGTCGGAGTCGAGCGCCATGCGGAGGCTGGTTGATAGCCTCGAGAGGACCGACTTGTGGATGGCCGCCTCCGCTTCGTCGTGGCTAGCGCCGACATGCCGGTACTCCAACGTCGAGCATGGCTCGATCACTCTCACCGCGAATCCTCGCCTCTCGAGATGGGGTCCCCAGGCGAACATCCGATGCGCCATGCCGACGTCAGTCGCTGGCGCGGACGGAAGAAGTGTGACCCTGACCCGGGAGCCCGCCGTCCCACGAGCGATGGGGGGAACCGAAGCGTACCGCAGGTGGATCGAGTGCCGAGCCAGGCTGGCCAGGTGCCGTGCCAGGAACAGTCGACTGCCCAAGGCGCTCATCCTTCGGCGGACCTCGCGGACGCTCGGGCTCCGAGCAGGTTGCTGAGTTTCCACTTGAGTTCGAGCGCTGCTAGGGCTGGAGCGAGGACGCCTGGTACGCGGCCTGCGACGTGAAGCAGGCGCTCGGCTCGTCCCGGGACGAAACCGAACCTCCGAACGGCGACTTCGTAGTAACGGCGTGCGAGACGCCGCTTCCCTCCACGCCAGGACTTCCAGAGGATGTGCTGGCATGCGTGGGCGGCATCCGCCCGAGCCTGCTGCTCCGCCTCGGCCGCTCCGTCGCCGGCCAGTTGATAGCCTGCACGACGAACGCCGGCGAACGAATCGATGAAGTCATCCTGTTCCCAGGTCCGAAACATGTGATGGTGCGAGTGCCCCTCCGCGTCCGCGAGCGGAGGATCGTTGACGAATCGAACCCGGAACTGCGACGCGAGCCGCGGGAACAGCTCCAAGTCCGGGAAGTACGGGAACGCAGGATCGAAGGCTCGGGAGCGATCCATGAGCGACGTCCTGAGGAACACGGAGGAGACGGGCTGGACCCCCTTCATCACCTCGCGGACCGCGTCCTCGCCCGCCGCCAGGGAGGCTCCCGCCCGGCCCTTCCCCGAGCAGACCATCGCGAGCGCTCGGTCGCTACGGAACGCGGCCATCGCCCTGGCCGCCGCGCCGCGGTCCAGCCGCTCGTCCGAGTGCAGGATGTTGACGACTGCTCCCGGGCCGAGTTCGAGACAACGGTTCCAGTTGCCGCAGAGTCCGAGGTTCTGCTCGTTGCGCAGGTAGCGAATGGGCCTCGGCAGTCCCTCGGCGACTCGGGCCACGTAGCCTCGAACGTCCGCGGCGGAGGCGTCGTCGACGACGACGATGTCCATCGGCACGCCGGGATCCGCCTGGCGCGCCGCGGACTCCAACGCGCGATCCAGCCACAACGTGCGCTCGTGGACGGGGACGGCGATCGTCAGCGAGGCGTCGTGAGCAGGGGACTGGGTCACTCCAGCAGCCCTTCGGAACGGAGCCGACCCCGCGCCTCCGCGGAGACGCGCAAGACGCCGATCCCGTATCCCTCCTGCGTCGGAGATTCGACGATCTCCTCCGCGTCGGGAACGCACTCGCGGACCCGAACCCAGAATCGCGGAACGCCGTCCGTCCTGGCGGCGGCCGCTTCACCTCGGCGGGCCAGGGAATCAGGGACGATGTCGTGCATCGCCACGAGGCCCCCGTCTCGTACCCGGGGCACATGGAGCCGGAAGTCCGCCGCGACCCCGTCGAAAGTGTGATCGCCATCCACGAACAGGAAGTCGAGTAGGTCTGAGCGGAGGTCGCGAATCACCATTTGAAGGGTCTCTGGCCGGTGTGAGTCTGCGCAGCGGGGAAGGATCGATCTGCCGTCGAACGAGAACATTCGGGCCGCCGCACGCCTCGCGGCGTTGTCCGCGATGTCCAGCGTCACCAAGCGTGCCTCGCGGGGGAGGCACCGGGAGAGAAGGAACGCGGTGCCCCCGGTCGCCGTCCCGATCTCCAGTGACGCGCGCGGTTCGTGGGCACGGACCCTCCGGAGCAGCTCCGAGAACTCGGACCGTATCTGGGCCGGGCGGAACTCGTCGAACTCGTTCACGAGATCGAACAGTGACTCCGGCGCAGCGATCCCACGAGCGCGGTCAGTCAGCACCGCGGCGCGCCGCCGATATCGAAGCACCGTGGCCAGATCACGACTTCGGGCCATCAGGGACCTGAGGACGCGGGCGGGAAGCCGGATGAGGCTCATGATGGCGAAACGGGGTTGTCCTCCAGCACGATGGGTACCCTTCTGTGTCGTTCGGATCGTGTGGCCACGCGGGGCGCAGGATACCGCGCCCTCCCGTACACGAACCTGACCCCCGGACCCTGCGGGTGCAGTAGCCTTCTGCGGGGCCATGACCCGAAGCGTGACAGTCCGCACCGAGGACCGAGATCCGGATCTCCCTTGGGACGCTCTCGCCGAGAGGTCCCGCTCCCCCTGGAACTCCTCCGCCTTCGCCCGCCTGCAGCGCGCGTGCGGCCTGTCGACCCGATTCCTCCTCGCGGAGCGCGACGGCGCGCCGGTGGGCGTCCTCGCCCTCTGGATCTCCGGCAGCCGCCGGGCGCCGCTCCTCGACCCGGTCCTCACGCGCGTGGTGCGCATCCCCGACGAGCCCGCGGTCCCCTCCGGCGACCGGGAGGTCGCCAAGGCCCTGGCCCGGGCCGCGATGGTCGAGGTCCGGAGGCTGCGCGCCGTGGAGGCGATCTGGCGGGTCGAGATGCCGAGGCTCCTCACCCCGGGGGACCTCGCCTCCGTCGGGTTCCGCGTGGAGACCCGCGGGGTCGGGGTCCTGGAACTCCCCGCGAAGGAGGAGGCCCTCGACGGCCTCCTCTCCCGCACGGCCCGCAAGCAGGTGCGGAAGGCGCGGCGGCTCGGCGTCACCGTCGCCGCGGCGGGCGTCGACCGGCTCCTGCCGCTCCTCGACCGCTCCTTCGCGCGGGCGGGGCTCCCGGCCCGGGACCACGGCTACGTCCGCGCCCTCCACGGGACGCTCTCCGGGGAGGTCCTCGTCGCGTCCCACGGGGGCCGCGACCTGGCCGCGCTCCTCTGGTGCCGGGTCGGGCGGGTGGGCCTCAACGTCTTCCACGGCCGGGACGAGGGGGATACCGAGGGGGCGTCGAACCTCCTCCACCTCGAACTGTTCTCCCGCTGCGTCCGCGCGGGCGTCGAGGTGCTGCACACCGGCGACGCGGCGCTGGCCGGCGAGGCCGACCCCCGCATCCGGGGGATCACCCACTTCAAGGAGTCGATGGGCTTCGAGGTGCGCCCCGCCTTCCACGGGGAGTGGTCGCCCCGGCCCCTCGCCGCCGGCCTCCGCCGCGCCGCCCTCGACGCCTGGGTCCGCGTCTCGGCTCCGGGGACGCCCCGAGCGTGAGGCGCCCCAAGGGGGACATCTCGGATTGGATGGAGCGCTACCGGCGCCGGGCCTCCCTCGATCCCCTCCGCGCGGTGCTCAACGAGGCGGACGACGACAACCGGAAGAACGCATACCTCGACGCCGTCGAGCGCGTGCACCTCCGGCGTCTGCTCGCCCGGGTCGAGCAGGGGACGGCAGTCGATCTCGGGTGCGGGGCCGGCCGCCTCCTCGGACTTCTTGCCCGGCGGGCCGGGCGCGTGATCGGGGTGGACGCCTCTCCCGACCTCCTCGCAGCCGCGGCCGGCCGGGGCCTGGCCCCCTCCGTGCGACTCGTACGAGGCGACCTCCGCGAGGTCCCGCTGGCGTCGGGTTGCGCCGACTTCCTCCTCACTTGCCAGTCGCTCATCCACGTCGTCGAGGACGATGACCTCGAACTCGTCGCCGTCGAGGTCCGTCGCCTCCTCCGGCCGGGCGGCCGAGCCGTGCTGATGGAGCACCTCGCCCCGTCGGAGTCGACCGAGCGTCGCGAGGGGATCGTCTTCCGCACGCCCGAGGCGCTCTTGCGGCCCTTCGTCGCTGCGGGCCTTCGGGCGGAGTCGTCGGCGCCCTTCCGCAAGTCCCCCTCGCGCCTCGTCCACTGGGTGCAGCGCGGGAGGCTCCCGCAGTTGGCGTGGGGGATCGGCGCCCGGCTCGAGCCCTGGCTCGCGGTCCGAGGACGAGAGGCGCCGAACTACCGCGACCACCTCGTCGTCCTCCGCGGTTGAGCGGACAGTCCTTGGGGCCGCCCCGCGGCCCGGCGATCCTTGACCCTGTGGACCCGACGATCCCCCCGGCGCTCCTCGAGAGGCTCCGCTGCCCGGCGACGGGCGATCGGCTCATGGCACGCGGCGGGGGGCTCGCGACCGCCGACGGGAAGCGCACCTACCCGGTCTCCCCCGACGGCATCCCCGACCTCTTCGTCGGAGCCTCCGACCCGTCGCAGGCCCGCACCGAGGAGGCCAACTCCGAGTTCCACGATCGCCACGTCGACGAGTACGACCGCCTCACGGTCCGCCCCGAGGAGGACTACGCGGAGGTCTCGCGGATCCTCGAGGAGCTCGTGGGCGGGCGCAGGGACTCCCTCGACCTCCTCGACGCGGGGTGCGGTTCGGGGGTGGTCCTCAAGCGGGCGAAGCCGCTCTTCCGGACGATCCTCGGCGTGGACGTCTCGATGGGGATGCTCCGCCGCTGCCTCCCCCTTCACCGGGACCTCGTCCGGGCGAGCGTCTTCGCGCTGCCCCTGGCCGACGCGAGCGTGGACGGGGTGACGGGGTACTCGCTCCTCCACCACCTCCACGACCCCGCAGAAGCCTTCCGGGAGTTCCGCCGCGTGCTGCGCCCCGGGGGATTCCTGTACACGGACAACGACTCCAACCGCGCCTTCCACGAGCGCTTCGGCTGGTGGCTGCGGATCCGCAGGGCGGCCAAGGAGAAGAGGGCGCGGAGCGAGGCGGACCTGGCGCTGGAGAAGGCCGCCGAGTGCCACCACGACACCGGCCTCGACCCCGTCGCGCTGAAGCGCGCTCTCGAGGAGGCCGGCTTCTCGCGCGTCGAGATCCGCTACGCCCACCCCCCGCGGCCGGACGATTTCACGAGGCTCCTGATGGAACTCGAGCGGCATCAGCCGGCGGAGTCGTTGAGGTACTACTCTCGACTCGTTGGCTGGACATAGCGGCGGGCCGGGTCAGGCGTTGACCGAGCCAGGGCTGAGAAGAAACCGCAAGACTTCGAGGCAGTGTCCTGGGCGTAGCGAGAGTGCCCGAAGCGCACGCGCACGCGCCTCCCACGATCGTCCTCGATCGGCGAGCATCCCTGCCAGAGTCATGGTGAGGTAGCGACGCCGCGCATCGAGGGCCTGTCGCCTCTCCCGGGTCCGCGCTGCTGGCTGCGCGCCGAGCCAACGAATGAGTCGGAGTCGGGCCAAGAGCACCGGCGCCATGTCCGCGGTTCGTGCACCGGCGGTGCGTCGGTATAGCGCCGGAGGGTCGCCGGAGAACGCGAAACGAGCGCCGTTCAAGGCCATTCGTAGCCAAAGGAATGTGTCCTCGATCTCGAGAAACTCGGACTCGTGGTGCCCTCCCACGGCGTCGAACGCGGTTCTTCGCAGAAGCGCGCAGTGAGGTGGGAACGCGACGCCGCCCCTCAACAGGTTCTCCGTCATCCAGTCGCCGTCCGGACTCAAGGGGTAGGGAGTGGCGTCCTCGATTCGTTCGTCTCGAAAGGTCATGGCGCTCGAGTAGACAAGGTCCACTCGCGAGTCGGCTTCCAGAATGGGCAGTTGCGACCTGACCTTTTCTGGGGCGACCAGGTCGTCGTGGCCCATCAGGCACAGGAACTCGCCCCGGGAGAGTTCCACGCCTCGGTTCGCGGCCCGCGCCGCACCCGTGTTCGCCTGTGCCACGACCCGAATCCGTTCATCACCCCGAGCCATCGCGCAAAGGTCCGCCACCGTGCTGTCCGACGACCCGTCGTCGATAACGATGACCTCCACCCTCGGATCCGTCTGGGACACTATGGAGCGAACCGCGGCCTGAACGGTCCGAGTAGAGTTGTACGCGGGGATCACGAATGAGACGCGAGGGGTGACTCCGGAGGCCATCGCCATGCCTTTCTGCGGTAGATGTCCAGCAGCAAGGATACTGGCCCAACAATGGTCCCAGCCGATCT
>Ga0187893_10012777_pt1 | contig 11843 bp, 10 predicted proteins | sample MA1701074metaG_FD_139574 | JGI IMG/M metagenome (GOLD analysis project Ga0187893, IMG submission 139574) | White microbial mat communities from a basaltic lava cave in the Kipuka Kanohina Cave System on the Island of Hawaii, USA - MA170107-4 metaG ... | reverse complement strand
TTTACGTTTTATTTTGTCACTCCAGCATGCCACGCAAAAAATCTCGATCCCTAGGAACACTTGAAGCCCTCCGCCAGGTACGTAAGCCCTTGCCACCACCGAGCCGGGCGAAAGCAGATGAAAAGAAGTACCGTCGAGCGGTTGCGCGCAAGAGGGTTCGTCAGGAGATTGAGCAAGAAGCGAAAGAAGGGTAAAGTAATATTTACTTATTCGTAGAGGGAGGAAGAAAAAATGATGAGGTTGTGGAAAAAAATAGTGGTGTTCGGGCTCGGGGGACTGTTCCTCACTGGCTCTGCGTACGCGTACTTTGATGAATACGATGACTATACCGACTCACATCCGCTCCGCATTGTCGCCTATGCCTTGCACCCAGTTGGCTACACGCTTGAATGGTTGGCATTGCGGCCGTTGCACGCCATAACCTCACAACCAGAACTGCGGCCGATTTTTGGCTACGACCCGTACGGACCTGAGTTTCGCAGCTTCGATTACCCTCAAGAGGCTGTGATTGCCCCAGCACCTGCACCTCTAGTTCAGCCAGGAATGAGCGCGGCTGACCTTGAAGCTCTGCGCCGGGCGGCCGAAGACGCGCAAGCCGCGGCTGATGAAGCACAACGCGCAGCTGATGAAGCGAAACAAGCTGCTGAGGCAGCTGTCCGTGCGGCAGAGAAGTCAGACAGAGCTTTCGAGAGATCCTTGCAGAAGTAAGGACGCGGTCCTGTGCTTGCCTCTGCTGGGTGATTCGTCGAGGAGGCAAGCACATGCGCCTTACCAGATCAAGCGGCATTCTTCTCCACCTCACCTCTTTACCAGGCCGATTTGGCATCGGCGACCTGGGACCCGAAGCGTACCGGTTCGTCGATTTTCTCACCGACAGTCAACAAACTTTGTGGCAGATCTTACCGCTTGGACCGACGAGCGGCGGGAATGAGCATTCGCCGTACGTCGCCCTCTCCGCTTTCGCCGGTAATCCACTATTGATTAGCCTGGAAACGCTCGTCGTGGAGGGTTTGTTGTCTACCGCTGAACTCGCTGCAGTTCCCGTATTGCCTGAGGGAACTGCGGATTACGACAGAGCACGATTCCACAAGCTTGCTCTGCTGCGGACAGTCTCCGAGCGTTTCGCTACCGCGGCCTCTGGATCATGGAGAACCGCCTTTGGAGAATTTTGCCAGCGGCAATACTGGTGGCTCAACGATTACGCCTTGTTCATGGCGTTACACGAGGTTTTCTATGAAGCTGCCTGGGATTCTTGGGATCCAGACCTTATGCAACGCGAGCCATCAGCACTGCGCGACTGGAGCGCTCGGCTGGCAGAGGACATCCTCTTTCATAAACACATACAGTTTTTCTTCTTTACGCAGTGGAACAAGCTCAAGAGCTATGCAAACCAGCGGGGGATTACAATCATTGGTGACTTGCCGATCTATGTTGGCTTCGATAGCGCCGAGGTGTGGTCTCATCCTGAGTTGTTTCTTCTTGATCCTCACACCCGGAGTCCTCTTGCTGTCGCCGGGGTGCCTCCTGATGCGTTCAGCAAGACAGGTCAGCGGTGGGGGAACCCGTTGTATCGTTGGAAAGACAAGCACGATCAGCCGGTGGCAGAAGTCTCCAAGTGGTGGGTCCGACGTTTCCGTTCAACTTTAGAACTTACCGATATTCTGCGGGTGGATCATTTTCGTGGCTTCGAAGCGTACTGGATGGCACCGGCAGATGAAGAAACGGCCGTCAACGGTCGCTGGGTCACTGGGCCAGGTGCCGAGTTGTTCACCAAGGTACAGCATGCACTCGGCGATCTGCCTGTGATCGCAGAAGATTTGGGAGTGATCACCCCGGAGGTAGACGCGCTACGGTTGCAGTTCGGTTTTCCTGGCATGAAGGTTCTCCAGTTTGCCTTCGACGACAACGCGGACAACCCCTATCTCCCTCACAACTACACCGATACACGCTGCGTCGTGTACACCGGCACCCACGACAACGATACAACCCTCGGTTGGTTTCGTGCTTCTCCACCTGACCGACAAGGAGAAATTTTGCGCTATCTAGGACGGACCGATAGTGTTGAACTCCACTGGGCGATGATCCGCCTCGCCTTCAGCTCGATCGCTGCTTTCGCCATTATTCCACTCCAGGATGTGTTAGGTTTAGGCAGCGAAAGCCGCATGAACATCCCTGGCCAGCCAAAGGGTAACTGGCACTGGCGTTACACGCCTGGTTCGTTGAATTCCACTGTTAGCACCCATCTAGCCGAGTTGACCCACACCTACGGAAGGGACAGAGACTGATTCCTCTTGAGAATTCTTTTGTGTAGTCTGACCTTCGCTGAAAGTTGATCGCTCATCAGCGAGCGACAGAAAGAGGAGAAATTCATGCAAGCGATTACCGTCACCGCCCCGGGTGGACCAGAAGTCTTACGTCTCGTGACTGTACCCGACCCTGTGCCTGGACCTGAACAAGTGTTGGTGCGTGTGCGCGCGACCGCTTTGAACCGTGCAGATGTCATGCAACGCCTGGGTCAGTACCCACCTCCCCCAGGAGAATCTGACATCCTTGGACTGGAGCTAGCCGGTGAGGTCGAAGCGGTAGGTGCAGCAGTGAAAGACCTTACCCCCGGTGACCGTGTGTTCGGCTTGGTCGGCAGTGGCGCATACGCCGAGAAAGCGGTGATTGACGCACGCATGGCAATGCCGATTCCTGCCGGATGGAGTTTCGCGCAGGCCGCAGCCGTGCCGGAGGTGTTTTTCACTGCTCAGGAGACGATGTTCACGCTCGGTGGACTCAAGGACGGTGAGACAGTATTGATCCATGCCGCTGCCAGTGGTGTTGGCACTGCTGGCATTCAGATGGCCCGCGAGACCGGCGCGCGCATTCTCATCACTGCTGGTTCAGCCGAGAAAATTCAACGCTGTGTCGAACTCGGCGCCGAAGCTGGCTGTAACTACAAGGAACGGGACTTCGCCGACTGGGTCAAAGCAGTGACCAACGGACAAGGTGTGGACTTGATTGAAGACTTCATCGGCGCCACCTACTGGGAGCGAAACCTACGCAGTCTCAAAATCGGTGGGCGACTTGTATTAGTTGGTCTGATGGGTGGAGCCAAAGTCGAAGCAACCCTGGGGCTCATTATGACCAAGCGGTTGCAGATTTTCGGCTCGGTCCTGCGCAGCCGTCCTCTAGCCGACAAGATTGCTATCACGCAGCGTTTTCGCGCCAAGTGGCTTCCCCTCTTGGCCGCAGGTCGCATCAAGCCGATTGTTGATCAAGTCTTTCCTCTGGCGCAAGCAGCCGAGGCCCATCGTTACATGGAAGAAAACCGGAATTTCGGGAAGATTATTTTATCAGTTCGATAGGGTGCATTTCATGCACCGTCCTATCGGTGCGCTGTGCGCACCCTACGAGAGAGATGCGCATTACTTATCGCCTTTATGTAGAACACCTTGTTGATAAAGCGCTACGGTCGAATCCTGTGAGCGTCCAAGGTCATTGCTGAGAATCTCTTCGTTATGTTCTCCCAGGAACGGCGCGTGCAAATCGAGTTCTTCAGGAAAGGCCGAGAACTTAAACGGGAATCCAGGGATTGTCACTTCGCCAAGAATTCGATCCGGTACCTGACGCACCATACGACGAGCGATGAAATACGGATGAGTTACCGTCTCCTCAATAGAAAGCACTGGACCAGCCGGCACCCGATGATCAGCTAACGCTTTGAGCGCGTCCTCATCGGTAGGAAACGATTGCAACCAGGCTTCGATGATGGCGATGAGTTCCTTTTGATTTCTGCCACGTCTGCCAGCACTGGAGAAACGTGGATCTGTTGCCAATTCTGGCTTGCCCAAAGCACGGGCGACGTTCGGCCACTGGCGGTCTAAGGCGAGAATGACCATATAGCCTTGCGGCCCTTTAAAGACACCCTGCGGGCACGACATATAGTGATGCACGCCAAAACGCATTGGCTTGTACGCACCCTGGCTGGCCGCGAACATTTGCACTTCGACCGACTGCATATGATACAGCGCATCGACCATCGAAATGTCAATGTATTGACCTTGGCCTGTGCGGTCACGGTGTAACAGGGCGTAGCCGAGTGCTGCGAACGCGTTGACGCCAGAGATGCCATCGGCGATAGCCACGCCAACAAAACGCGGCGGACCGTTCGGGTCGCCGGTCATGTGCATAATGCCGGAGAATGCCTGAGCAATGTAGTCATAGCCCGTGAGATGAGACATGGGACTCTTGCGACCAAAGGCAGAGATTGAACACATAATGAGGCGGGGGTTGAGCTGTCGCAGCGCCTCGTACTCCAAGCCGCGCCTTTCCATCACGCCAGGGCCGTAGTTTTCGATCACTACATCAACCTTCGGAATTAGTGCACGGATCAGTTCAATGCCTTCGGGTTTGCTGAAATCGACACACAGGCTTTTCTTGCCGCGGTTTTGCTGAATGAAGTACACACTGCGACCATCCTTGAGGAATGGCAGGGCGCGTGAGGGATCACCACTCTTTGCCTGCTCCACGTTGATGATCTCTGCACCAAGTTCGGCCATCAAACGGGTCGCCGTCGGACCGGCCAAGTATTGCGTGAAGTCCAGAACTTTCACTCCTGCCAGCATCTTTCAGTTCCCTCTTCGTAGGGACATGGCCTGAGCTGCCCTAGCGCCATACACCATGCCCTGCCTTTCTCTTGGGTTTGCAATTATATACCGCAGGGAGGGACGTGTTGCCAACAAGCCCTGCCTTGTCTCTATTCTCAGGGCAGTCTATAGGAGAAACGTTCGCTAATTTTCAAGAAGGAGGAACCTATGAAATTTGGCATGATGGCGCCGACGCTTGGCCTGCTCGCTAACGGACCTGGTACAGTGGAAGCGCAATTTGCAGTCGCTCAGAAAGCTGAAGCCCTCGGTTTTGATTCGTTATGGGTGCCTGACCATGTCGTGATTCCGACAACCATTCAGTCACGCTACCCCTACAATGAGAGCGGGCGTTTCCCGATGCCACCAGAACAAGGTTTCCTCGAACCCATTGCTGCGCTCGGTTTTCTGGCAGGAGCGACAAAACGGGTGCGCTTGGGAACTTGGGTGCTTGTCCTCCCTCACCGTAATCCCATCGTGACCGCGAAGATGTTTGCCACGCTCGATGTACTCTCAGGTGGGCGTATTATGCTCGGCGCTGGAATTGGCTGGATGGAGGAAGAGGTCTCCCTCTTAGGTGCACCGTTCAAGCAACGGAGCGCCCTCAGCGACGAGTACCTTCGCGCGATGAAAGAGTTGTGGACAAATCCAGATCCTCACTTTGAGGGAAAATTTGTCCGTTTTAATGGGATCAAGTGTGAACCCAAGCCGTTACAGACACCACTGCCGGTGTGGATCGGCGGCCACTCGCCACGGGCGATGCGGCGGGTTGCAGAGTTTGGCGATGGCTGGGTCGCCGTCCCCAAGAGTGTCGCGGTGTTCAAAGAGACCTACGAGAATCTCAAGATTGCCGCTGATAAAGCCGGGCGCGACATCAAGAGCATTCAGGTCATAATCGGTCCGTCTACCGCTTCTTCAGTACAGACTTTTGTTGAGGAAATGAAGCAGTACCAAGACCTCGGCTTCGATTCCTTCTTTGCCTCAGTAGCGTTCTGGAGCCGAGATCTTAATGGCGTGTTGGGAGTCATGGAGGAGTTTGCGCAGAAAGTCGGTCTGTAAAACGGTCTAGCGTCTGGGAGTCTAGGGTTTGCATCGATTCTTTATTTTAGGGGTTTATTTACCAGAAACAGCGGCTTTGAGAGAAGGCTCAGAGACAAGGGGGGCAATCAACACGCGCATGATGCGACGGCCGCTAGTCTCGAGCACCTTGACGGTATGCCTGTCGAGTTCCACGGTATCGCCAATACGACCGATACGACCGAGCTGCGCGTTGACGTAGCCACCAATTGTGTGGGTATCTTTCACTGCGACTTGAGCAACTCCGAGGGCTTCGATCACTTCTGAGAGAGGCATTTGCCCATCGACGACCGCTCCCTCAGCCGTTTGCTCCATCTTCGGCGGCTCAGCATCAAACTCATCCTGAATCTCGCCGACCAGTTCCTCCAAGACGTCTTCCAGTGTCACCAAGCCGGCAGTACTGCCATACTCATCGACAACCACCGCCATATGCAAGCGGCGCTGCTGAAAGTCTTGCTGCAGCGCCTCAACCGGCCGGCTTTCAGGCACGAAGAGGACATCTCGCTTAATTTTCAGGAGATCGGTGGAACCCTTGATCTCGATTCGTTGCAGGAAAATATCTTTGATATGGACCATGCCGATCACGCTATCTATATCGGTCTCACACAGCGGATAGCGAGTGTGCCCGGTTCGATAGATGGTTTCCAAGTTTTCTTTCCAGGTTTTATGTAATGACAAGCCATCAATATCTGGCCGTGGCACCATAATCTCCATCACCGTGCGACCGGCCATGTCTAAGACATTTTCCAGCAGGTTGACTTTGCCAGCCGACAACGCACCGTGACGTTGTGACTCGGAAAGAATCACTCGTAGTTCTTCCTCTGAATGGGCCAACTCCGTGGCGTTCATATCGTGCATGCCAAACAGGCGCAAGAGGCCGTTCGCGCAGGCGTTCAATAGCCACAGCACAGGATAGAAGCACCACGAAAACAGTAAGAAAGGCAGAGAGGTCCATAAGGCAACCTCTTGGGGCTTGCGGATGGCAAAAAACTTGGGCATCAGTTCGCCTACAATAATGAGCAACGCAGTGAGGATGGAGAAAGCTATGGCAAAGGACAAAGCGTGGATCGCCGCTAAAGACCAAATACCAACAAAGTTGAGCAAGGGTTCGACGATTTTGGCGACCGCAGGTTCTCCAATCCAACCAAGTCCTAGGCTTGTAAAGGTGACACCAAGCTGGACTGCCGAAAGCGATCCATTGAGGTTGTTGATCACTTTGCGGGCGATGCGTGCCAGTGGGCTCCCACGTCGGGCCAGATCATCAATGTGCGTACCACGGACCTTAATGATGGCGAACTCTGTGGCTACAAAAAACGCGTTGGCCAGGATTAACCCAACTGTGATAACAAGTTGCCACCCGATTTCAGGCATACGAATCCGCTTTTTACGCAAACACGAAAAAGCGCTGAGAAGCGAGACAGATAACTAAAGCAAAGACCAACGACCGAGAAGTCGAAGGTAGCGGGGCAGGGTCTGAATCTTTTGTATCTCTCATACTGACGTACGCGCAGACGGAGCTATTTGAGCATAGGTCATGGGAAAAAAGCAAGGGAGACGTCTGGTGAATTCTCCCTGGCTCGGGATATACGCGTAAGGATAAAACACTTTTACGAAAGATCAGAGAATCTTATGCAGGCACTGTATTGGGATGGTCAGCAATTACGTCTGAGAAAATCCTATCCGGCACCACAGGCGAGCGAACACTCTGCCATCGTGCGCGTTCGTCTGGCAGGGATTTGCTCCACTGACTTGCAGATCTTCAAAGGGTACATGGGATTTCAGGGAGTGCCGGGACATGAATTTGTTGGCGAGGTGCGTGAAGGACCGGCGAACCTGATTGGGAAACGGGTCGTGGGAGAGATCAACTTTGCCTGCGGCGCGTGTCCCCTATGTCTCCAAGGACTGAAGCGTCACTGCCCAAACCGCCGTGTGATGGGCATCCTTAATGCCGATGGGAGTTTCGCCGAGTACCTCTCTGTCCCAATCATGAATCTGCATATTGTTCCGGAGCATGTGCCTGACGAAGAAGCCGTTTTCACCGAACCGTTAGCAGCAGCGTTGGAGATTCTTGAACAAGTGCATGTACAGCCCACAGCCGAAGTCGTTGTTCTTGGTGACGGAAAACTGGGTCTGCTGTGTGCCCAGGTACTCCAGCTTACCGGGGCGCGGGTGACCGCGGTCGGGAAACATCCCCAAAAGCTCAAGATCCTCCATACAGTTGGCGTGCGTACTGTTTTTCTGACAGACTGGCGCCCTACCTCAGCCGACCTTGTTGTTGAGGCAACCGGGTCAACTGCCGGTCTTGCACTGGCGATGGAAACCGTGCGGCCACGAGGGACGCTCGTGCTCAAGAGCACGGTGGCGGCATCTCACAGACTGTCACTCGCTCCATTAGTAATCCATGAAGTCACGGTGGTCGGGTCCCGCTGTGGTCGATTCCCCCCTGCCTTGCAAGCACTTGCCCAACGGCGTGTAACGGTTGCCCCATTGATTGACAAAACCTATCCGCTTCATGACGGACTCGAGGCAGCAGCTCATGCGGCTCAGCCTGGCGTCCTGAAGATATTACTCCGGAATCGACCAAAACCAGTCTCAAGCAAGTCTAAAACAAGTCTCGGACGGGTCTCGGGCAAATCAAGGCGCAAACTAGTCTTCTGCTGACTTATTCGCGACCTGTTTTGACTTGCCTTGGGCTTGTCTTCGACTGAATTGAGACTGTTTATTCTGCCATCGCAGTGGCAGCCTCAGGAGCAGTGTCCGGGTACTCGACTAGTCGGACCGGGATTTGGTGCAATCCGTTTCGTTCTCGGAGGACAGAAAAATAGATAGTATCTCCAGGCCGGAAGCGTGCCATTTCTTCCTCAAGCTCTTCCCGACTGTGAATGCGCTTGCCATCCACAGCGAGAATGAGGTCTCCCGGACCTCCATGGTCACTTTCTGAGAGAAACGGCAACACCAGGGGCGCAAACGGTGTCAGTGTCAGCACCCCTGTCATTGCTTGTTGCCAAGTGAGAGTTGCTTCTCCCTTGAGGCCAGCTTGGTACGCTGGACTCCCCTCGATCACCCGAGTGACTCGCACTCCAGCCGGATAGCGGCACGCCTGGATAGTCTGTCCAGCGATGCCAAGGTACGCCGGTCTGGCTGGCACGTTCATTGCCCGTGCAGCAGGAGGCTGCGATGTAGAGGGAGGGGCTTGAGGAGCGAGAACGGCAGGTTCCTGAGCCGTCGGCATTTCCATTACTTGAGGATGCCCTGCACCCTCACTCTGGAGCGGAGATGGAAGAGACGGTTGCGAAACCGCTGAGTGAGGTTCCTGAGGTAGGGAGGCTGGGGGTGAAGATTGCTGCCGGTGTGGTCCTTGCCAATTTGAATCCTGCGGTGACGGACTCTGCTGCGCGAAGACAGGGAAGGCCAAGAGGAGCCAGAATAGGGAAAGAACCAGTATTCCCTTCCAATCAGCCAGCATAACGACTTCCTCGCTGAACTCTTAATGCATCTCTTTCGCACTTACCTGTTGCCACGGTGCAGTAGGAGAAGGATTCTGCTTCTCATCCAGGCGGACCGGCAACTGCAAGACAGCCTCTCCACGACGGACGGTGAGGTAGACCACCGACTGCGGACCAAAACGAGCAATAGCTCGTTCAAACTCATCCCGTGTGGTGACCCGCTTTCCACTCACCGCAAGGATGAGGTCTCCGTGGTGAACTCCTCCAGTGGCCCGTAGGACCTTTGCTGCTAGTGGCGCCGCAGGCGACAGAACGAGCAGTCCCGCCACTGTTGCTGTGGCGACTTCACGCCCGGTCATCCCTCTCGCCGGGCGCAGTCCTGCACGTTCAGCCGGACTGCCCGGGGTAACATCCGTGACCTCTACAGCCCGGATGGTCATCGCATGCATACACAGGCGCGCGCGGTAGAAGTCTCGCGTGTTCGCTCCTAAGTACCCTGGGAGGCTGACCGCAGGCTGCGATGGAGGCCAAGCTACAGGAAGTTCTCGCTGCGCGGCTGGCACCTCGGTATCCTGCACGCTAGGTTGCTCACTTGCTTGCTGGCTTTGCGGAATCGTTTGCTCGGCATTCGCCGAAGGTTGCTGGCGGGGATTCAAAGCGGCTGGCTGTCCGATGCTTGTCCCCGGCTTTTGGGAAGAATCCTGCGGTACTGGGGATTGCAGGAGTGAGGCAGGAGGTGGCCCTCCTTGCCAGGATTGTTGCGTGTTCTGCTGTCCACTTACAAAACAAGGAAAGACCAGGATGAAGCAGGCAGCAAAAGAAGCCCATACCGTCTTACGATGCTTCATGGCAGGACCTCCTCCCGCTGAAAGGGTGATGGGCATTAAACTCTCAAAAGCTCCTCCCGTCAAGCCTCCAAAAGGAGTAGAAAAGATACACCAACAGGAGGGGAACGGCGCGTTATTCCAGCAGAGAGAAGGAACATATGCGAACCACAAAATTTTGCTGGCTTGCTTGTCTCAGCAGTATCGCACTCTGCTGGGCTTGTATGGGACAGCGAACTGCCTTGCTGCCCTCGTCAATGCAGACTACGGAAAGCTCCCCGGCCACTACGCCTGCCAGTGGAAAAGAAGAGTCGTTCGCCGACCGGGTGCTGCGCAACTTTTTTCCCTATCGTCAGGGGCCGCCACAAATCCCCGGCATCGTCTCAGGAACGGCTCTCTCACGCGGCAACTGGCAGCTTGCTGAAAAAGTCGTGCCCTCAGAAATGCTCGATGCTTTGCGAGACGGGGGATTGACCATTCTGGTTCAGGACACCAGCGATCTGCCGGTCAATCCAGAGTACATTACCGCCACGATCGACTCTGCTCACAACGTGTCTCTCGATGAGGCGGGAAACCTCGTGCACTACCAGGCTGGGCTTCCGTTTCCACTCCTCGATTCTGCAGATCCCCAGGCTGGACTTAAGGCCGCCTGGAATGTGCGATATGCAGACATTGGAGACTCAGTGCAACGTTTCGAATCCTTGCAACTGCGTAGTGGCACGGACGAGTACGAGTATGGGTTCTCCTTTTTCTACGCCCGTGCCTATGGCATGCACCGGGCCAAACCGGAGCGTAATATCGCTGAGTGGACAGAGGGAGGCATTTTGTACAAAGAGTTTATGCAAGTGCTTCACCCCGTCCCCTCCATCTCGATCCACCCTCAGCTTGGTCTCGTTCATCTGCGCTATTGGCATGATGAAGATATGCGTCAGGTTTTGCAGTGGTACATCACCGGGTACCTTTCGATTCATCGGCTCGTGACTTTGGTCTATAGTCCTGAAGCCTCCGCTTGGCGCTTCCCGGTTCTGTACGAGGACCTTGCGGGAACTTATCTTCATGCGTACCAGTGGCGGTTCCTGGCCACTCAGGTGGCATTGGTACCAGGTTTCGTTCAAGGAACCCTACCCCTCTTTGGTGGACAACACGCCGGGTATCCATTGGATCCGTGGGAACTTCGCACCGTCTATGTTGTCGAAGCCGTGCCACGACGAGCCGAACATCCCTATGGCCGGAAGGTCTTTTTCCTCGACCAGCAAACTTTTGCGCCGCTCTACGTGCTCATCTACGACCGTCAAGGCAAGCACTGGCGTACAGGGTTCTTCAGTTACGCGCACCCGGAGTTCTACCCCGGCGGAAAAGAGGTTCGGGTGCCCATTCTTATCGGCCGCTCGTGGGTCGATTTCACCATCGACCGGGCAACGGTCAATCTGGTGAGTGACGCTGTGTACAATCAGCCGTTGCCGCCCGAGTTTTTCAGCCGCGCAAATATGATCCGCAAAGGGAAATAGGCAACGTTTTCCACGTTGACCTTGTTGCAGTGAAAGGATAGGACAAAATCAGTTCCGCAAGAGGGACCATTACGAAAGCCCGTGTCTGTTCTGGCTGCTTGGCACGGTGAGGAGGAATGCAATGACTACACCAGTGTATATCCTGGGCGGATGTCAGACGGATTTCGCCCGCAATTGGATGAAAGAAGGCAAAGACATCGTTGCAATGATTCAAGAAGCGGTATCTGGTGGACTGACGGCCACCGGCCTCGAAGCAAAGGAAGTCGAAGTTGCTCACGTGGGAAACTTCGCCGCTGAACTCTATTGCAAGCAGGGACACCTAGGCGCGTTTCTGGCCGAGATTGATCCTGCGTTCTCTGG
>Ga0187893_10012776_pt1 | contig 11844 bp, 11 predicted proteins | sample MA1701074metaG_FD_139574 | JGI IMG/M metagenome (GOLD analysis project Ga0187893, IMG submission 139574) | White microbial mat communities from a basaltic lava cave in the Kipuka Kanohina Cave System on the Island of Hawaii, USA - MA170107-4 metaG ... | reverse complement strand
ATTCCCGCTAATTAAAGGAAAAAATCATCCAGATGGCGTGCTCTATTTTGGTGATGGCTCGTGGGGTGCCTCTCCAAGAAAGCCCAAAAAGCGCCCCTATCTTGCTGCGTCTCTCAAAAAGCAGCAGGTACTCGTAGTGGAAGTTTCTAAAACTCAAAGAAAATTTTGGGCGATTGATCCTAAAGGTAAAATAATTGATCGATATGAACAAAAAATAACCAAAGTGTCATAATATCAGTCACCTAAATAGTAATATATCTGGAGATTTGAAATGCGAATCGCAAAATCGGCAGCTGTTTCGACAGTAACACCGCTACATCGAGGAAAAGAAAATAAAAATAGTAAAGCAGCCAATCCAAAAGTTGAACATAGCGTAAAAGAGCCTCTTTCCAAAATTGAAAAATTAGAGGCACAAAGACAAGAGATCTTGCAAGAGATTGCAAGGCTGGATCTTGAGAAACATAAAGAAGCCTTGGCCTTCTGGGCCACTCCTGAGCGTTTGAAGGAGTGTTTTGAGACGCATGGTGAAGTGACCATCTCTCGCGTCGAAGCGGCGGCAAAAGAGCTGTGGAAGGTTGCCAAAAACTTGGCGCTGACTAAGAGCGATGTTTTTGAACTTGTGCTCTACATCGAAACAAAACTGCCTGCCAAGATTGCAGATAAAAATTACTATTTGAAGAAGGACAAGACGGGTCTTCCCCGAACGATCGAATATGATCCCTATTCACAAAAGACCTTTATCCATCTCAAAACCAATGGTATCGATCGGCTTGGCAAGGGCTGGCACAAAAAGGTCACCAAGTCAATCATGTACGATGCCAAACATCCAGAAATCGTGGCTAACAGCACCTTTATGGACGATGGCGATGAGGAGATCAAAATTGTCAAAAAGATCAAAAATCAGCCAGGTCTTGCACATACCTATGCCATTACGGAACATAAGAAGGAAAAAACTGGAAAACCTGTAATCTCGCTGATCCAACGGCTCTACAATGGAGGCAATCTCCTCGATCACCTGCACAACGGCACAAGCCTTTCGAAAAAAGAGCTTTTGGTAGTGGCAAGAGACCTGATGTATGGTCTTGAATCGATGCACGACAAAGACATTGTGCATAGAGACCTACATGGCGGAAACTTTTTGCTCGACGTTCGCCCGAATCCAGAAACAAAAAAGAAGCAATTTTCTGCGGTGATCATCGATCTTGGCCAAGCAAAAAATTCCACAGAAGCTAAAAAAGAGGCTCCTAAAGTTCAGGTGCCGCATCGCTTTAACCCGCCTGAATCTTTTTGGCGCGATAACACCTGGATCGACACCAAGAAGGTCGATGTCTACGCATTAGGCCTAAACATCTACCATCTCTACTTTGGCAAAGCCCCAGCATGGGCTGTGAAGGAGGATTTTGCCCATATCACCTCCTTTAGCGACAAGAAAAAGCTTAGCTTTAGAAAGAAGCTGACAAGCAAAATGCAAAAGTCTTTGGCCAAACAGTATGAAAAGTATGAGAAAAAGAGCAAGCTCTCGACCGATGAGAAGTTTGCCAAGCTCATCTTGCAAATGCTCGAGCCAAATCAAAATGAGCGCCATTCGGCCGCCCATTTTCGCAAACAACTCGACGAATTAATAAAAAAGGCGAAAATTTAACTGATCCAATTCCTTCCAGTATTAATCCCTTTTAAGTAAAAGGGGCCAAGTACTGGAGGGGCAATGCGAGATGCTGGATCGATAGGCGGATCTTTTGGGCGCGGCTGGGATGAACTTTCATCTGATGATGAGGAAGAGCCATTTCAAAAAGCGTGCGTGGCAAAAGATCGACCTGCCTTGTTAGAGGCCTTGCAAACAGCATGTGATGCCGGGCAAGATTTTATCGGGCAGCTTAACGAGTCGCTTGCCTTTGGTGTTGACAATGCCACAAAGGCGTTTGGAACTAAGGTGCTCGGTGAGTTTCTTCATCAACTTCTCGGCACAAACCTTATACAAGAATTTTCCGATGCTTTTCATAGAGGCGATTCTCCTAAGATGCAAAAGATCCTGCGTCTGGTCGCAGATCCGCCGCAAGAAAGGCAGATCAATCTCGAAGAGCTCATCACCTTAGCTATTTCAGAAAAGGAGCAAAATCGAGCCACTCATTTTCTTAGTGAGCAAAAAGAGCTTTTTCTATTCGTGGATCTCTTGTCGAAGGAAGATCTTGCTGGCATTTCGAAGATGCTACAGAAGAAAAAAGAGCCTGTTGTGCTGCTTGAAAAGGCAATCGACGAGCTCCCAGAGTCTCCTTTTGCCAAACGCCTGATTGCCTATGTCAAAGTATTGACCACACTTGCAGGAGAAAAGGAGCACCTTTCGCCTATCGAGAGCCTAAAAATTGCAAGATACGTCGAAAATAGGCTTAAAACCGCTGTCTCGAAAGAGACCGACTATGTGACAAGTGGTGATGCGCGGATCAAACGCACACTTCTTTTTCCAGCATCCGAGCATAGCTTCGTGGTTCTTTCGAAGAAGGTTTCTGAGCTTGCAGAATTGGGAAGTGACAAGAAGGTAACCTACGCCTTCAAGGTTTCTGTCCTTGAAAACCAACTTCAAGTCACGCGCTTTGTGCGCCTTGTCAATATTGCTGATGAGGAGGTCACTCACGAAGTTGCCGACAAGGTGGTTCGCGACATGGAAAAGGAGGCAGTCCTTTCTAAGCGCTTTAATAACGATGTGCACTATGTGGTCGCTCACACAAACAAAGAGGGAAAAGCAAAGCGAACCCTCGTTGTGGAGGCCTATGACAAGAACTTGGCAAGCTACCTTCGCTTTGGGGATAAGGGAAAGGCGCGCTTGACGTCCGAGCAGTTGCCAAAAGTTTTGCAGATCATCGCCACAAAACTTGCTGAGATTCATCGCGCTGGATTTGTTCACTTTGACATCAAAGGCGCCAACATCGTGATCTCGATCTTACCTAATGGCACCATCCTTTTGAAGTTCATTGACTTTAGCAAAAGCTACAACAACAAAGAGTACGTAAAGTCTGAAGAAGAAGAAAATGGCTACGGGAGCGCGGCCTATTCAGCTCCTGAAAGCTTCAATCCGGAATTAAAGCTACAAGATCCACTTTTGCAAGGTCAAGCAGAGGATATGTATGCCTTGGGCTGCACCCTCTATTCCATGATTTATGGACAGGAAGTGCCTTGGGCAGCAGTTGTGCAGCGCGCCATCGATACTCCTGCAGACGTCGAGAAATTGAAGCCTTTTAAACGGCAAAATAAACTCTACAATAAGCTAACAACAGAGCCACCGCCTGCTCCAGAGCTGCAAAAACTGCACGCTATTTGCCTTGCGTTGCTGCAGCCAAACCCAGCTTTGCGGATGACCTCGGAGCAGTTTTTACAAGCCGTTGCCAGCCCATCTTGAAGGTAGTAGACCTGATCTAAAAGAGCTTCAGCAAAGTCAAGGTCGTGGGTGGCAATCACAATCCCTTTGCCACTTTTGCGAAGGGAAGAGATGAGCTCAATCAAGCCCTTGATGCTTTCAGGATCAAGCGCAGATGTTGGCTCATCAAAGAGAACGAGGCGCGGGTTGAGCGCCAAGGCTCGGGCTATGGCCACGCGCTGTCTTTGCCCGCCAGAGAGCTGGTGAGGGTAGGCGTTGGCATAGGACTTCATTTCGAGTAGGTCAAGCGTATGCAAGGCAAACTCTCTTGCTACCTCTTTTTCCATTTTGCGCACTACGGTGAGCGGTTGTTGGCAGTTTCGTAGCGCGCTCAGGTGGGGAAAAAGTGCATACGATTGAGAGATGTAGCTTACACTGTTAGCGCGCTCCATTGAAGTGAGCGAATCGAGCGGCTTGTCATCAAACAAAACCTTTCCTTCATAGCCCTCTTCAAGCTGGGCAAGGCAGCGAAGAAGTGAACTTTTTCCAGCCCCACTTCTTCCCAAAATGGCTGTCGTGCAGTTGAGAGGGAATTCAAGCGAGAGATTTTGCAAAATCGGCTTTTTTTCTTTTCCCTTTTTTAAGCAAAGATTTTCAGTTCTTAACATAGGATAGTCTCTGTTCAAGGTATTTTGAAAAGGTGTTGACGACTGCTGAAATGAGCAGGTAGAAAAGAGCCACTGTGCAGTAAATAGTCAGCGGCTGCATCTCGCGCGAGACGATGTTCATGCCCATGCGCGTGAGCTCCAAGAGCCCAATTGATGAAAGGATGCTTGTGCTCTTCACCATGGCATCAAGCTTATTGGTGATGCTTGGAAGGCAAGTTTTGAGCATTTGGGGCAAAATCACATAGCGCATCTGCGCATAGGGCGAATAACCGAGCGTCTTTGCAGCCTCCCACTGCTCGTTTTCAACGGCATTGATGCCGCCACGCACGGCTTGAGCCATATAACCTGAGGAGCAGACTCCTAGAGACACAAAGGAGGCAGTAAAAGCGTCAAGGTCGATCCCAAAGAGATCAGGAAGGACAAAGTACCAGATCAGAAGCTGCACGTAAAAGGGAACAGCTCGCAAGATGAATGTAGTGCCTTCTAGAACTGATGACAAGAGGGTGGTTCGCAACTTATTGCAGGTAGCAATGCCAAACAAAAGGCCAAGACCGAGCGACAAAAAGCTTGCGCTTAAGAGAATCTTTACTGTCATCAATGCCCCTTGTAAAAGAAGGGGCATTGAGGATTTGATGAGAGTTAGGCTCGTACTGTCCATCACTTTGCCACTAAGCCCCATTTTTCTTCGAGCAGCCGAATTTGCCCCTCATTTTGCAGCGCCTCTACCGCCTGTTGCACATCATGGCTTAAGGGAGAATTGTCTTTGGAAAGGCAAATGCCGTTGCCAAGAGACTGTTGCGAGGGCGCTAAGGCGACATCCAAGACTTTGAGTTCTGGAAATTGCGCTTTATAGCGCGACAATAGCGAGGGATCGATCATCGTGGCACACGCCTTGCTGAACTTAAGCTCCAAGATAGCATCCATCACCTTATCGACCTGTTTTACTTTCAGGCCCTCCACCTTTTGCAACACGCCCTCTTGAAATGATCCCGCTTCCACGCAAACAACTGCTTTAGGGTTGTTGGCAAGATCTTCAGGACGCCTGACGTTGTCCGGAATGGTTTTCCAAAAGAGCATTGGAAGTTGGGTGACCTTTTCACCTTGGTAGTAGACCATCTCCACCACCTTTTGCCGCTCTTGGGTAATCGATATGGCCCAGATGATGGCATCGATTTTCCCAAGCTTTAAGGCCAAAAAGAGCGAGGGCATGCTGCCAAGGTCTTTAATCACCAAAGTGCGATCAAGCTTTTTTGCCAGAGCCTCGGCAAAGTCAATATCAAAGCCGACATACTTGCCCTCCTCATCCAGACTCACATAGGGCGCATAGCCACTTGTCGTGCCCACGACGAAATCTTCGCCGAAAAGCCCAGAAATAAAAAAAATAGATAAAAATAAATATTTGCTCATAATTTCTCCTTTAAAATGTAAATAAAAAACAAAATAGAAACGCATGCAAAAACAGAAACTACCTGTTATTGCAACAAGATCTTAATTAGATTTGATGGTGATGATGGAAATGGAAGAAAGTATTGCCAAACGATTGGAAAGAAGAATTTTTGTTCATCATGGCTTTTCCCCATTAATTAGGACATGACACCACTATAATTCACGCCAACATATTTTTGCAATTATTTATTTTTGGATTTGGAGGGAGCGGAAGGCTACAACTAGGGTGGAGAGAGCCATTGCTAAGGTGGCTGTGATGAGGCTGACGCCGCCAAAGAGGGCGAGGATGAGCGCTACGATGTTGTAGCCATAGGCGATAAAGAGATTTTGACTTTCGGCGAGTTGGCAATTGCGGGTGATCTGAAAGAGCCTGACAACCCCTGATAGGCCTGGTCGGATGAGGGTCACACTGGCGCCAAAGCCCGAATAGTCAGAGCCGATCCCATTGGCGATGCTCACATCCACTTTGGCAAAGCTATCGGCGTTTTTTGTGGGATCGCCCAAAAAGGCTATTGTGTTGCCTTCACTCGATAGTTTTTTCAAAGTCGCCAGTTTTTGTGTAGGTTTGGCCTCTGCCTGGAAGCGATCGATGCCCAAAGCCTCCACAGCCTGGACGACGGTAATGCGGCGATCACCAGTAAGACAAAAGAGTTTTAAACCCATCGATTTGAGGCTCGTCATGGCCTCTTTTGTGCCTTGTCGAAAGGGATCTAAGATCGCGATGATCCCGAGCAGCTTTTGCTCTTTGGCGCAAAAGAGCACCACATAGCCATTCTTGCGAAATTCTTTGGCCCGTGCCTTCAATGAGTCAAGCTCGATGGCCTCCATCAGCTTTTCGTCGCCAATGAGCGCGGTTTTGTTATCGATTTTTCCTTTGATCCCAAGCCCTGGAATAATTTCTTCCTCGAGAGCGGCATCTGCCATTACGCCTGAAAGTCGCGCCCGTTCAATGATTTGTTCGGCAAGGGGGTGTGATGAGGTGGCTTCGAGGCTTGCTGCCGTGGCCAAAAGCTCTCGTTCTGACACATTAGGGGTCGTTTCAACGGCGACGATGGAGAAGTTTGTTCCTGTCAGGATCCCCCGTTTGCCAAAGACGAGCATGTTTACTTTGGCGATCTTCTCTAAGGTCTCTTTGGATGATATCAGGATGCCTTGGGCGGCTCCAGCAATGATCGCCTGATCTTTGGGCTGCGTTGTGGCAAGCAAGATGGCTTTGGGGTTGGCGATAATCAGGATCGTCGCTGCGGTACAGACGCCTCCTGCGAGCCCTGAAAAGAGCGAGCCTGCAAGCAGGCCAAGAATAGAGAGGCCAATGACGATCGGAATGAAGAGGGAGCCAGTGGCACTCAGATCTTCCTTTTCATCTAAGGCATTAGACACCTTCTTTAAGATTTTAGCCAACATCGTCTCGTTGCCAACATTTAGGGCTCGTACGATGAAGGTCTCTTTGAGATTGTGCGTGCCAGCAAAGACCTGTTGGCCAAAGGCCTTTTCTACGGGCTTGCTATTGCCCGTAAAGAGGGACTCGTCGACGAGCCCATAGCCTGAGAAGATGACGCCATCTACGGGAATGACCTCATCTTGACTTACCCTTATCCCATCATCCTTGATAATTTTTTCAATGGAGATCTCTTCAAGGTGCCCATCGTAAAAGAGCTTTCGCGCTTTAGTAGGCGCTAGTTTTTCAAGTTTTTGCAGGGGCAGTCGCGCCTTTTCTTCGAGAACCTCTTCCATCAGCATTCCGAGATTGAGAAAGGAGGTGATGGCAGCGATCGGCTCAAAGTAGAGCTTTGGTGCTGCTGCAAAGAGCATGTCTAATAAGCTGTAGAGATACAATAGCGAAAGCGACGAAACAATGAGCGTGTACCTGTTGAACTTGGTCGTTACTCCCTTTTGATAGAAGGGATAGGCGCCCACGCTGAGGACGATGGTCGATAGCATCCATTGCGCCCAAGGGTCGAGCGTGCGCAAGTAGAGCGGTACTGTAAATACAAGGCAGAACCAAAAACGGGGTACTGTATCATTCTTTTCAGCCGGGGCAGCGCTCATGCAATCCTAAATTCAAAGCTTTTTTCTTTCTTACGAAAGAATCCTTTGTCTTTCAAGATGTTTTACAAGAGGTCGAAATTGACGTGGTTTTCGACGGTGTGGATAGCTTCTTGGACCTTTTCTGTGTCTTCGCGAAGAATTTTGGCGTTGAAGGTGCTTACCTTTTTCATCACGTCGAAGCTGCAAAGGGGCGCAAAAAGTACGGGAATGTCAAGTCCTTGGATGCGATGGACAATTTCGTCGCGTGGGGGGTGCTGTCCTGTGAGAATTAGCCCGCCTTGCCAGTCTTCTTTTTTTTCATGCAATTGGCGGACATGTTTGCCAACCGTGGCGATGATGATGTCTTCGCGGCAAGCCGGTGTGATAATCAGCTGATTGGGCTTCATCTCGTCATAGTAAGATTCGAGCGATCCGGCGACGAGGCGAATTTCTTCAAAGTGTCGGAAGGCCTTTGCTTCGCCGCACAAAAAGGGCGCTTTAAAGAGATTGGAAAAATCCTTCATGCTGGGCCGTGAGAGGAGGGGAGCAAATGGCACGCAGCCCAAAAGTGGAATGTTCCAGCGCTGAAGCGCTTTGGGAAAATACTCTAAAATCATCTCGCGCTTTTCAGGCAGCACTTTGTTGAGGATGATGCCCTTGACATTGACCCCTTGGCTTTTGCACATTTCGATATTGAGCGCCAGTTCATCAAAGGCAGAGCCAATGCCACCTGTAGCAATGACCACCATGTCGAGCCCTAAGTGCTTGGCCACTTTTGCATTATTGAGATGAAAAAGTGAGCCCACGCCAACGTGGCCCGTCCCCTCTACCAGCATGTAGCTATGCATGGAAGAGAGCTTCGTCCATGCCGTATCAACTCTTTCTAAAAGCGATTCAGGAGCCACTTTCTGATCGAGAAAGCTCCTTGTAAAGCCTGTTGGGCAGTGTATCGGGCTGATGGTGGTGTAGGGGGAGGTTAATTCAAAATATTCTTTGAATAAAACAGCATCTTTATCGACTTCGTGGCCATCGTGCGTTTTTACGAGCTCTTGACCAACCGGTTTTAAAAAGCCAACGGTCCCATAGCGCTTTCTTAGGCCAGAAAGAAGGCCTAGGCAGAGGGTGGTCTTGCCGACATTTTGGCCTGTAGCCGCGACAAAAATGGCCTTCTTATTCATGGGCCACCAGTTGAGAATTGAAAAGATGCTCTATCGTTTTTTGTGCATCGGGAAAGATCTCTTGGTGGGGAATAAGTTGCTGTACCTCTTGCAAGGTAAACCAGCGCACCTCGTGTGGCTCTTTTGGCGTGTGCGTTGCCTTGGGGCGGGCCACATAAAAAAAGTCGATGTGCTGGTGGGCAGGCATCTGGCCTATGGCAGGAAGCGTTTCTAAAAGTACGTGATAGGGCCTTTCAATGCTCTGGGCGTGAGGATAGTGAAACCAAATATTTTCTTGGGTGATGAATTCTACTTCCACACCGGTCTCTTCGAGCGCTTCGCGGCGAGCCGTTTCTGGAGGAGTCTCATTGGGCTCTACATGGCCACCTGGTGCCATCCACTTGTTGTGTTTTTTGTGAAAAAGCAAAAGAATCTTCTCTTCGTGAAATATGTAAACTGTAGATGTAAAATGCCTTTCCATTCATTATCCTTAAAGAATTTGAACAATCCTATTCTAGCATAATCCTTATGAACGAAGAACAACTTTTTTCCAAACTGTGTCATATTATTGATAGATTGCTGGGTCCTGGCGGCTGTCCTTGGGATCAAAAGCAGACCCTTGAGACTTTACGCCACTCTGTTTTAGAGGAAACCTGCGAGCTCATCGACTCGATCGAAGATAAAAATAGCCAAGGGATGACAGAAGAGCTTGGCGATCTCATGCTGAACGTGGTGTTTTTAGCCAAAGTAGCAGCCAAAGAGGGCCACTTTACCTTGAAAGACTCCTTAGAGGCGGTGACGGAGAAGCTGATCTATCGCCATCCCCATGTTTTTGGAAAAGGAGAGAAGATTGATACCGTCGATCAATTAGTTGAGCAGTGGGAGGAGCTGAAAAAGAAAGAGAAGGCTGGCCAGGCCAAGAAGAGCGAGATGGACAGCATCCCCAAATCACTGCCCTCATTAGCTCGCGCGCAAAAAATGATCAAAAAGATGAGCCGCACCAAGTTTGAAATTCCTCAAAACTGTCAAGAACTATCCTGGGACGATCCCGCCCTTACTGAAGAGGCTCTCGGCCAATGGCTTTTTGACGCCATCCGTCAAGCCAACGCCAAGGGCCTCGATGCCGAACTAGCTTTACGCCGCGCCTGCACCCTCCACGAACAAGCCTTCCGCACCTGGGAAGGGATAGTATAACATTTGACTATAGTACAACGATTGTTGTACAATAAAGGTGTAGTTATGAAAAGGAAAGACTTAGAAAAAAAGCTGTCGAGCTTCGGGTGGTGGTTTCATCGTCATGGAGGAAGCCACGATAGATGGACTAATGGAGAGGACTTCGAATCAGTTCCAAGACATACGGAAATTGACGAGAGGTTAGCTAAGAAAATCGTTCGCACAGCCAAAGAAAATCCTCCCAAAAAGGAGAAGAAGTAGTTATGGAATTTGAAGGAAGAATTTGGAAAAGCAGGACGAGCAAATTTTGGCTTGTTGAAGTGCCAGCATTAGATATTATGACCCAAGGCACTTCACGAAAAAATGCTATGGTTATGATTCTCGATGCCATCAATGAACTTTTACTGGCCTACTTTCCAAAGGAGCTCGTGGAAAGCTTGGATATTGTAGTAGTCGAGCATAAAAAAGGCTTTATAGGTATTTCTGCAACCGATAGTAAGTTATTACTCGCCCTTTCTCTTCGTCGACAGCGAACGAAGAGTGGTTCTACTGTTCGAGAGGTGGCAAAACGTCTTGGTTCCAATTCGCCAAATAGCTATGCCCCTTATGAGAGAGGCGAAAAAAATTTTTCCATCGATCAGTATGAAAAGCTGATCCATGCAGCAAATCCTGCAGAACATCCAACGTTGAAAATTGCGTAAAATCTCCTTTATTCTTTGTGCATTGACTCGATGAGGGGGGCGAACTTTTTGGCAATTTCGCGGCGGCGAAGTTTTAGGGTTGAGGTCAGCATTTCATTGGCCACGGTGAAGTCTTCGCTTAGTAGCTCAAATTTTTGCACGCATTGCGCTTGTGAATCGGCGCGGGCGTTGGCGCGAGTGATGCCCTGTTTTATGTGCTCTTTGACAAGAGGATCGAGTGCAGCATCTTTGGCTGTTTCTGCATGAGAGCCGAGTTTTTCAAGGGCTTCAAGGACACTTTTTTCGAGTTGATCCGATTCAGGTTCGGTTTTGAGCGTGACAAGGCAAGACAAAAACTTTTGTCGGTCGCCAATCACAACGGCTTGAGACACAATTGGAAGCTCTTCCAAGATCTTCTGCTCGATGCGGACGGGTGGGATATTTTCGCCACCGGATGTTTTGATGAGCTCTTTGATTCTTCCCGTGATAAAGAGGTTGCCGTGGCTATCGAGTTTTCCTTGATCGCCTGTACGTAAGAGTTGCTGTGTATCGAATGCCTCTTGAGACGCTTCTGGCTCCTGCCAGTAGTCTTTAAAGACATGGCGACCTTTGAGGCGAATTTCACCCTCGCCATGAGCGTCTGGATCGCCAATCACAATCTGTGTGCCAGGAAGTGCCTTCCCACATGAACCTGGGGGTACTTCAGGATCAGATCCAATCGTTGCCGGACCGCTTGACTCGCTCATGCCAAAGAGATCGATAATGCGAATGTTGAGGCCAGTAAAAAAGTGATAGGTTTTAGGATCGAGGGCGCCGGCTCCACTTGCAGCAATGGTGCAGCGGTCCAGTCCCATGGCGGATTTTACAGGAGTAAAGATCAGCGGATTAAAGATCCAGAAGATGACGTGGCTTACTGCCTGCTTGATGCGTAAGAGTATATCCCATCCGGCGTCGCTTTGAAGATTGACAAAGGCCCAAGACCCGAGGGTTGTGGCGATAGCAAAGAGCATTTTTTTGTCCCAAGAAGCCGTTGACACCTTTTGCATGATCGCTTCATGAAACTTTTCCCATACGCGCGGGATGGCCAGAAAATAGGTGGGGCGCGCCTTGAGCATGTGCTGCTTGAGATTTGCACCCTTCAAAGCAGAACTTGGAGCAATATCGAGGCTGTAGCCAAAGGTCATAGCAGATATGCAGTCAAGCTGCTGGGCAGCAATGTGGCTCATGGGCAAATAGCTAATGCCATGATGCGGTGGCGAGAGGGCAAATTTTGAACCTGTGACAGCTGCCGTCCATGTAAGGTTATCGTGAGTGAGGCTTGCTGCTTTTGGCATTCCTGTAGT
>Ga0187893_10012775_pt1 | contig 11844 bp, 12 predicted proteins | sample MA1701074metaG_FD_139574 | JGI IMG/M metagenome (GOLD analysis project Ga0187893, IMG submission 139574) | White microbial mat communities from a basaltic lava cave in the Kipuka Kanohina Cave System on the Island of Hawaii, USA - MA170107-4 metaG ... | reverse complement strand
TCGGCTCGCAGAACAGCTCGAACTCCAACCGCCTGCGCGAGCTGGGCGAGCGCAAGGGCCTGCCGGCGCACCTGATCGACGACGAGCACGACCTGGACCCGGCCTGGTTCCGGCCCGGCATGCGCATCGGCGTGACCGCCGGCGCCTCGGCGCCCGAATCGGTCGTGCAGATGGTGCTCGAGCGCCTGCGCTCGCCCGAGGCGAAGGAGGCGATGCGCGCCTTCCTCGAGAAGCGCAAGCCGAATTTTCAGTGAGAGTCCTCGTGCTGCTCGCGGGGCTCGCCGCGCTTCCCGCGCACGCCGACCTCTATCGCTGGATCGACCGCGAGACCGGCTCGGTGAAGTACTCGAACCACCCGCCGCCCTGGTTCGGCGACCCGGAGAGGGAGCGCCACTCGCCCGCGGTAGAGGTGATCCGCTACCGCGGCCCCGCGCCCGCGAAGCCGGCGGCGGCGCCGGAGAAGCCTTCGGCGGCGGCGAACCTGGTCCGGGGCCTCGAGGCGCGCTGGGCCGAGCTCGCCAAGTTCTTCTCGGCGCTTCCGCCGACCACCGACCTCGAGCGCGCCGGGGCGGGCCTGCGGCAGCAGCTCGAGGCCTACCAGGCGCTGAGCGCCGAGCTCGACCGGCTCGACCCCGCGGGAGCCGCGCGCCGGCGCGCGCAGGAGCCAGGCATCCTCGAGGTGCTGCGGCGCGGCTTGGAGACACAACTGAGGGCTCCGCTCAGCCCCAAGCCGCCGGTGGAATGAAGCCACCAGCGATCCGCGATCTCGAGCACCGCGTAGGCGAGGAGGTCGGCGTCTCGCCCTGGGTCGAGGTGTCGCAGGAGCGCATCGACACCTTCGCGAAAGCGATCGACGACTTCCAGTGGATCCACGTCGACCCGGCGCGCGCCAGGGGCTCGCCCTTCGGCGGCACCATCGCGCACGGCTTCCTCACGCTGTCGCTGCTCTCGCACCTCTCGGAGCGCACCTTCTCGTTCGCCGAGCGCAGGATGGGCGTGAACTACGGGCTGAACCGCGTGCGCTTCACATCCCCCCTGCCCAGCGGCTCGCGTGTCCGTGCGCGTTTCACCCTGCAGAAGTACGACCGGATCGAAGGCGGTGTGCAGGTGACCTGGAATACGGTGGTGGAGCGCGAAGGCGCCGACAAGCCCGTCCTGATCGCGGAGTGGCTAGGGAGGCATTACTACTGATGAGATGGAAACACAGACCCCCGGGGTCGAACTGGGGCGAGTTCGGCCCCGACGACCAGCGCGGCCGCATGAACCTCGTGACGCGCGAGAAGGTGCTGCAGGGAATCGCCGAGGTGAAGGAAGGCCTGACTTTCTGCTGCTCGCTGCCGCTCGACTATCCCGGCGGCCAGGTGCTCAACCCGCGGCGCGCGCCGCCGCGGCTCGCCGCCACCTCGCGCGACGGCAAGCAGTTCTTCTGCCGCCCGCTCGCCGAGTACAACGAAGCGATGACCGACGTCATCTGCGACGACCAGGTCCTGATGGCGCTGCAGTACTCCACGCAGTGGGACTCGTTCGCGCACGTCGGCAGCCGCTTCGACGCCGACGCCGACGGCAAGCCCGAGCTCGTGTTCTACAACGGCTTCCGGGCCGGCCAGGACGTTGTTCCTGCTTCTCAAAAAAATTCTGAAGGATGGGACCGCTTCGAGGGGACCGAAGCCAAGGCGCTCGGCATCCAGGGCCTCGCCGAGCACGGCGCGCAGGGCCGCGGGGTGATGATCGATCTGCACCATCACTTTGGTCGCAAGCGCCATGCCGTCGGCTACGAGGACCTAATGAGGATCCTGGAGAAGGACAAAGTACAGGTAGAGCGAGGCGACATGGTGTGCCTCTACACCGGCTTCGCCGACGTGCTGCTCGAGATGAAGAAGAAGCCCGACGCGAAGCTCCTCAACGAGACCTGCACCGGCCTCGACGGCCGCGACGCGAAGCTGCTGCAGTGGATTTCCGGCTCCGGGCTTGCGTGCCTGCTCGCCGACAACTACGCGGTGGAGCTCATCGCCACCAGCCTCACCGACCCGCTGCCGAAGAGCCAGCCCTGGCTGCCGCTGCACGAGCATTGCCTGTTCAAGAACGGCATCCACCTCGGCGAGATGTTCTACTTCAGCGAGCTGGCGCGCTGGCTGCGCGCGCACAAGCGCAACCGGTTCCTGTTCACCGCGCCGCCGCTGCGCCTGCCCGGCGCGGTCGGCTCGCCCGCGACACCGATCGCCACCGTATGAAGGTCGCGATCGTCACGGGCGGTTCTTCGGGAATGGGCGAGGCCACGGTCAAGGAGCTGGCCAAGCGCGGGTGGCAGGTGGCGGCGATGGCGCGTAGCAACGCCGGGTTTCAAGGGGACGTAGCCAGGGACCAGGACTGCCGCCGCGTGGCGAAGGCGGTGCTCGACAAGTTCGGCCGCATCGACGCGCTCGTGAACTGCGCCGGTACGACGAAATTCGTGGCGCATGCCGACCTCGAAGGGCTTTCCGCCGAGGACTTCGAGGCCATCTTCCGCGTAAACCTGATCGGGCCGTACCAGATGATCCGCGCTTGCCTGCCGGCGCTGAAAGCGTCCAAGGGCTGCATCGTCAACGTGTCGTCGGTCGCCTCGATCCTCGGCACCGGGTCGTCGATCGCCTACGCGGCGTCGAAAGCCGCGCTCGACACCATGAGCTTCTCGCTCGCGCGCGCGCTCGGGCCCGAGATCCGCGTCAACATCGTCGCGCCCGGCTACGTGCGCACCCCCTGGCACGTCGCGGCGCACGGCGCCGAGGGTGCGGCGCAGCGCGAGCGCCAGTTCGCCGAGCGCGCGCCGCTCAAGGCCGCGGCCGAGCCGCAGGACATCGCCGACGCGATCGCCTGGCTGATCGAGGGCGCGCGCAGCGTCACCGGCGAGATCATCTACGTCGACGGCGGGATGCACATCGCTTCGCCCCGTTGAGCTTCGACACCATCATCGTCGGCGCGGGCTCGGCGGGCTGCGTGCTCGCCAGCCGTCTGTCGGAAGATTCGCGCAAGAGCATTCTTCTGCTTGAGGCGGGACCGCGCGACACGAGCCCGTGGATCCACGTGCCGCTCGGCTACGGCAAGCTCTTCAACCGGCGCGACGTCAACTGGAGCTACGAGTCCGAACCCGAGCCGGCGCTGAACGGCCGGCGCATCTTCACGCCGCGCGGCAAGGTGCTGGGCGGCACCTCCTCGATCAACGGCCTGGTCTGGATCCGCGGCCAGCCGCAGGACTACGACGGCTGGGGAATCCCCGGATGGGGCTGGGCCGATCTGAAGCCTTATTTCGAGCGCGTCGAGCGCCAGCTCAAGGTCTCGGATCTCGAGCGCCACGAGCTCTGCGATGCCTTCATCGCCTCGGCTGCCTCGCTCGGCATTCCGCGAAACGACGGGGGCTTCAACGGCGCGCGCCAGGAAGGCACCGGCTACTACGGCGCCAGCGCGCACAACGGCCGGCGCCGCAGCACCGCCGTCGCCTATCTGCGTGAGGCGGAGCAGCGTTCGAACTTGAAGGTTGAAGTGAATGCTTCCTGTACAAAAATCGTGGTTCAAAATAAAAAAGCGATTGGAGTCCAATACAACGGCAAAACCGCAAGCGCCCATCAGGTGATTCTTTGCGGCGGCAGTTTCAATTCGCCGCAGCTGCTACAGCTCTCGGGCGTCGGTCCGCGCGCGCTGCTCGAGCGCCACGGCATTCCGCTGGTGCACGACGCGCCGGCGGTCGGGGCGGACCTGCAGGACCACTTCTACGTGCGCACATTCTGGCGCTGCAAGAAGCCAATCACCCTGAACGACGACCTGGCGAGCGTCTGGCGAAAGGCCGGGATTGGATTGAATTATTTGATCAGAAGAAGGGGCCCATTGACCGTTGCCGCGGGTCAAGCTGCGGTATTCACCCGCACGCGGCCGGGGCTCGAACGGCCCGACGCGCAGATCTACTTCATCAATTTCTCCACCGATCGGCGTGGCGGCGCGCTGCATCCGTTTCCGGGCTTCACGCTCTCGGTGTCCCAGCTCCAGGTCGAGTCGCGCGGCTCGGTGGCGATCTGCTCTGCCGACCCGCGCGAGGCGCCGGCGATCCGCTACAACTACCTCGCCACCGAGCGCGACCGAAGCGTGATGGTCGAGGGCCTGAAGCTGATCCGCCGCATCGCCACGGCGTCGCCGCTCCGCGATTACGTCGAGTCCGAATATCAGCCGGGGCCCTCAGTGCAAAGCGACGACGACTTGCTCGAGTACTGCCGCGATACCGGGGTCACCGTGTTCCACCCGACGTCGACTTGCAGCATGGGGACTGTGGTGGATGAAAAGCTAAGAGTGAAAGGTGTGGAGAGTCTCCGCGTGGTCGATGCCTCGGTAATGCCCGCCGTGCCCTCAGGCAACATCAATGCCGCGGTAATCGCGCTCGCCGAGAAAGCCGCAGACGGAATCAGAGGTCATTTCGACAATTAGGACGTCAACCCTTCGTCTGTCCGCAGCGTTGTGGTCGAAGAACTATTCCATCCGACCCCCGTGGCACATACTGCTGCAGATCCAACTGGCGCGACGCCGTCTGGTGGTGGTAATTTCCCACCCTTGGAACCGCGCGTCGCGCGGCTGGAAATTCGTATGGAGCACGTCGAACGCGATATTGCCGAAATCAAGGCTGATGTGCGATCCATGCGGCTGACAATGGACCGCCTTCACGACCGCATGGACAACGACTTTCGCATTACATGGGCGGGGATCATCGCCCTCGGTATAGGTCTAGCGGGTCTCATGGCCAAGGGTTTCGGCTGGCTCTAGAGCCGAGTTCCGCTCGACTCCCGTAGTTGGTTCCTATAATCGCGTCGCATGTGGGAAGCGGCCGCGATTGTCCTCTTTGCAGCAGGGATATTCCTGTGGCTCGACAGCCTGCGCGCGCGCGAGCGCGCGGTGGCGGCGGGCCGCAAGGCGTGCGAGCGCTACGACCTGCAGTTCCTCGATGACACGGTCTCGTTCACGCGCATCAGGCTGCAGCGCGACGGCGAGGGCCAGGTCAGGATCGCGCGCACCTACACCTTCGAGTTCTCCGACACCGGCAACAACCGCCGCCACGGCGCGATCGTGATGCTCGGCGGCGAGCTGCGCGAGCTCCAGATGGAGCCGTTCAGGATGCAATGACGACCAGGTGGCTCGAGGGCAGGGTGATCGAGAACCGGCATTGGACCGACGCGCTCTTTTCGCTGCGCGTGCAGGTTCCCGGCGAAGCGCCGCGGCTCGCGTTCGAGGCGGGGCAGTTCGTGCGCATCGCCCTCGAGCCGACCCTCGCGCGGCCGTTTTCGTTCGTCAATCCGCCCGGGGACCCGGTGCTCGAGTTCTACGGCATCGTGGTGCCCGAGGGGCCGCTGTCGCCGCGCCTCGCGCGGCTGCGCGCCGGCGAGCGCCTGCTGGTGGCGTCGAACCCGGCGGGCTTCCTCGTGCTCTCCGAGCTGCCCGACGCCGAGACGCTGTGGCTCGTGTCCACCGGCACCGGCATTGCGCCGTTTCTCTCCCTGTTGCGCACCGAGGCGCTCTGGCGGCGTTTCGGAAGCGTGGTGCTGGTCCATGCGGTGCGCCACGCGCGCGAGCTGGTATACCGGGACTTGATAGGGGGAATTCTGCACGCCCATCACAAAGTTTTTCATTACGTCACTTTCGTCAGCCGCGAGCCGGCGCCGGGGTCTCTCGCCGGCCGGGTCCCGGCGGCGATGCGCGATGGCAGACTCGAGGCTGCGGCGGGCGTGAAGCTGAATCGGAATTCGCATGTGATGCTGTGCGGCAATCCGGCGATGCTCAAGGACGCGACCGCGGCGCTCGCCGGGCGCGGCATGCGCAAGCACCGCCGCCGCAGCCCCGGGCATATCACGGTGGAGAGTTTCTGGTAGCGATTTTCAGAGTGGCTTTGGTGCTGGTGCTGGCCGCGGCCGCGAGCGGCTGCAGCACGGTGCGCTTCGCCTACGAGAACGCCGACGCGTACGTGCGCTGGAAGGCCGGCAGCTACGTCAGCCTGCAGGGCGACGACGCCGAGGAGCTCGACGACCGCATCGACGAGTTCCATCTCTGGCACCGCAAAAACGAGCTGCCGAAGTATGTAAAGCTTGCCCAGGAGGCCGCGCGGCGCTTCGCCGACGGGCTATCGCGCCAGGACCTCCTTTGGGGTTACGATGCCGCGAGGGAGCAGGCCCGTGAGAGCCTGCGCAAGGCGGCCGAGTTCGCCGCGCCGCTGCTCGACCGGCTCACGCCCGAGCAGGCGGCGCAGATCGAGCGTCGCATCGCCGAAGAGAACCGGCAGTTCTACCGCGACAACCTGCGTGGCAGCGAGCGCGACCGGCGCAGGAAGCGAGCCAGGCTCGCCGTGGACCGGCTGGAGGATTGGGTGGGAAAGCTGACGCAGGCCCAGGTGGAGCGGGTGCGTGAATGGAGCGAGCGAGCGCCGCTGCTCGGCGAGCTGCGCGACCGCGACCGCAAGCGGCTGCAGAAGGACGTGATGGTGATCATCCGCGCGCGGCAGGCGAAGGCGAGGCTCGCGGCCCGCGTTTCCGAGTGGGAGCGCGGGCGCGAACCCGCCTTCGTCGCCGCGATCGACGCCGGGCGCGATCAGTACTTCGCGATGCTGATCGACGTCGACCGCACGTTTACCCCCGAGCAGCGCGCCCGGGCGCTCGGGCTCATGCGCCGCTACGCCGAAGACTTCGAAGCGCTCTCCGTCCGGTGAACGACCCGAAGCCCCTGCTGAGCCTCGAGCTCGAGTCGCCGCCGGGCTATGCCGGCCGCACGCGCTATACCCAGCTCGAGTACGAGGCGCTGCTCGCCAACCTTTCGCTCGGCATCGCCTTTACCCGCGACCGGCGCTTCTTCCTGTGCAACCCGAAGTTCGCCGAGATGTTCGGCTACGGCCCCGGCGAGCTGATCGGCATGCCCGGCGAGGCGGTATACCCGAGCCGCGAGAGCTACGTCGCGCTCGGCCAAATCGCCACCCCGGTGCTCGGCTCGGGCCGCCAGCTCGACCTCGAGTGGGAAGTGAAGCGCAAGGACGGCTCGACCTTCCTGTGCCGCATGATCGCCAAGGCGATCGATCCGGCCAACACGCAGAGCGGCACGGTGTGGATCGTCGAGGACATCACCGACCGCCGGCGCCACGCCGACGAGATCGCCCGCCTGCTGCGCGAGCAGGAGGCGATCCTCGGCACCGCCTCGATCGGCATCGTGTTCGTCAAGGACCGGCGCCTGGTGCGCTGCAACCGGCGCTACGAAGAGATGTACGGCTACGGCCCCGGCGAGATGGACGGGCAGCCGGCGTCGATCCTCTACCCGAGCACCGAGGAGTTCGCCGAGGCGCAGTCGGTGTACGAGGCGCTCGCGCGCGGGCAGACCTCGCGGCGCGCCGGGCTGCGCCGGCGCAAGGACGGCAGCACGTTCTGGAACCGCGCCGAGGGCCGCGCGGTCGACCCGCAGAACCCGTACAAGGGCTCGGTGTGGACCGTCGAGGACATCACCGAGCAGCGCCGCGCCGAGGACGAGCTGCAGCGCGTGCTCGCCGAGCAGCAGGCGCTGCTCGACAACGTGGTGGTCGGCATCGCCATCAGCCGCGAGCGCAGGCTGGTGCGCTGCAACCGGCGCTTCGAGGAGATGTTCGGCTTCGGCAGCGGCGAGGCGATCGGCGTGTCCTGGCGCGAGATGTTCTTCACCGACGACGAGTTTGCGCGCCGCGCCGAGGTCTACACCGAGCTCGACCAGGGCCGCACGCACGCGCGCGAGCAGTGGATGCGGCGCCAGGACGGCGCGGGCTTCTGGTGCCGCATCACGGGCCGCGCGGTGTCGGCCGGCGACCCGGCGAAGGGCTACGTGTTCCTGATCGAGGACATCACCGAGCGGCGCCGCGCCGACGAGGCGCTCGAGCGCCTGGTGCGCGAGCAGGACGCGGTGCTGCAGAACGCGGTGACCGGGATCATCTTCGTCAAGGACCGCAGGATCGTGCGCTGCAACCGGCGCTTCGAGGAGCTGTTCGGCTACGGCGCGGGCGAGCTGATCAACCACTCGACGCGCTTCATGTTCGCGAGCGACGAGGAATACGAGGCGGGCGGCGAGTCGCTGTACGAGCCGGTGTGGCGCGGCGAGACCGTGTACGTCGAGCGCCGCCACGTGCGCAAGGACGGCACGCGCATCTGGTGCTCGCTCTCCGGGCGCGCGGTGCAGGCCGGCGACCCGGCGCAGGGCTCGGTCTGGCTGTTCGACGACATCACCCAGGAGCACGAGTCGGAGGAGCGCGTGCAGCGCGCGCTCGCCGAGCAGGAGCTGATCCTCGACAACGCCTCGGTCGGCATCGCGTTCGTGCGCAACCGCGCGGTCCAGCGCTGCAACCGCTTCCTCGAGGACATGGTCGGCGCGGGCCCGGGCGACCTGATCGGCCAGAGCACCGCGGTGCTGTTCGCCTCGCGCGCGGAGTGGGAGGAAGCCGGCAGGCGCGTCTACGCGCGCACCCCGCCCGGCGGCACCTACGAGGACGAGGCGCGCTTCAGGCGCCGCGACGGCAGCACTTTCGTGTGCCGCGCGCGCGGGCGGCGCACCGACACCGGCGAGCCCGAGCAGGAATGGATCTGGAGCTACGAGGACGTGACCGCCGAGCGCGAGGCCGAGAGGCGCGTGCAGCGCGCGCTCGCCGAGCAGGACCTGATCCTCGACAACGCCACCGTCGGCATCGCGTTCGTGCGCAGCCGGGTGATCCAGCGCTGCAACCGCTTCCTCGAGGAGATGGTGGGCGCGCCGCGCGGCGCGCTGGTGGGGAGCCGCTCCGCGGCGCTGTTCGCGCGCGAGGAGGACTGGCAGGAGGCGGCGCGGCGCGCGTTCGACGAGACCCCGCCGGGCGGAATCCACCGGGCGGAGGCGCGCCTGAAGCGCGCCGACGGCTCGAGCTTCATCTGCTCGATGCGCGGGCGGCGCACCGACACCGGCGACGCCGACCAGGAATGGATCTGGAGCTACGAGGACGTGACCGCCGAGCGCGAGGCCGACCTGCGCGTGCAGCAGGCGCTGGCCGAGCTCGAGCGCGCGGTCGCCGAGCGCACCGCCGAGCTCGAGCGGGCGCAGGCGCGCGCCCAGCACCTCGCCGACCACGACGCGCTCACCGGGCTGCCGAACCGCAGGCTGCTCGAGGACCGGCTGACGCAGGCGCTCGCGCTCAGCTACCGCAACCGCAAGAACACCGCGGTGATGTTCGTCGACCTCGACCGCTTCAAGAACGTCAACGACTCGCTCGGCCACTCGGTCGGCGATTCGGTGCTGAGGGAGGTCGCGGGCCGCCTGGTGCGCCAGCTGCGCGTCGGCGACACCATCTGCCGCATCGGCGGCGACGAGTTCGTGGTGGTGCTGCCCGAGGCGAAGCGCTCCTCCGACGTGGCGCACGTGGCGCAGAAGGTGATCGAGCAGCTGTCGCAGCCGGTGACGGTGGAGGAGCGCGAGCTGGTGGTCACCTGCTCGATCGGCATCGCGATCTATCCCGACGACGGCCGCGACGCCGAGAGCCTGATCCGCAACGCCGACGCCGCGATGTACCACGCCAAGGAGCTCGGGCGCGCCAACTACCAGTTCTTCACCGAGCGGATGAACCAGGCCGCCTCGCGCCGCCTCGCGCTGGAGAACGACCTGCGGCGCGCGCTCGGCAAGGACGAGCTGCGCGTGCACTACCAGCCGATCATCGACGCCCGCAGCGGGCGGGTCGCGTCGCACGAGGCGCTCGCGCGCTGGCAGCACCCGGAGCGCGGGCTGGTGCACCCGGCGGAGTTCATCCAGCTCGCCGAGGAGACCGGCATCATCCTCAAGCTCGGCGAGTGGGTGTTGCGCGAGTCGTGCCGCTGGAACACCTTCATCGGCGCCCGCACTCATGACGGCGGCGGGCTGCAGATCGCGGTCAACCTGTCGGCGCGCCAGTTCAACGACCCGCAGCTCCCCAAGGTGGTGGCGCGCGCGCTGAAGGAGACCGGGCTGCCGCCGCGCCTGCTCGAGCTCGAGATCACCGAGTCGACCGCGATGCAGCAGACCGACGTGACGCTGCGCACGCTGAAGAAGCTGAAGAGCCTCGGCGTGTCGATCGCGATCGACGATTTCGGCACCGGCTACTCGAGCCTGTCGTACCTGCGGCGCTTCCCGGTGGACAAGGTGAAGATCGACCGCAGCTTCGTCGCCGAGGTGCCCGCCGACCGCGACCAGGGCGCGCTCGTGTCGGCGATCGTGGCGCTCGCGCACGCGCTGCAGATCCGCGTGGTGGCCGAGGGCGTCGAGACCGAGGCGCAGCGCGAGTTCCTCAGGGCCTGCGGCTGCGACTTCATCCAGGGCTACCTCGTGGGCAGGCCCGCCGACGCCGACAGCGCGGCGAAAGAATACGTCTAAGCCGCGCCTTCACTTCGCGCACGCGAACGGCTTTCCGGCCTCGTGCTACGCGGCCATGCTTTCGCATCTGGATGGTTTTTCCGTTTCGTGCATCGACGCGATCGGCACCGATCCGCGCTACCCGCCGACCGAGGGTTGGCCGCACCTCGTCAACCAGTGGATCGATTCGATCAATGAGCCCGTCTACGGCGTCGGCCATTCGCTCGGCGGCTACCTCAACTACCTCGCCGCGGTGCGCCGTCCCGACCTGTTCCGCGCCATCGTGCTGCTCGACGCGCCGATCATCGGGCCGTTCCGCGGCACGATGCTCGGCGCGGTGAAGCGGCTCGGCATCGTCGACCGGGTGACGCCCGCCGGCGCGACGCGCGACCGGCGCAGCACCTGGGTGACGCGCGAGGACGCGAAGGCGCACTTCCGTACCAGGCCTTTATTCAAAAATTTTTCTCAAGAAGCGTTGGAAGACTATGTCCGGCACGGGCTGGTGGAGGAGGGCGGGAAGCTGCGCCTCAAGATCGACCCCGCGATCGAATCGCAGATCTACCGCACCATCCCGCACGACATGATGCGCGCGCTGCCGAAGCTCGCGGTGCCGGCGGCGTTCATCGGCGGCGCCGACTCCGACGTGGTGCGGCGCGTGCGCCTCGCCGGGATGAAGCCGAAGTTCCGCATGCGCAAGGTGCCCGGCGGGCATCTCTTCCCGCTCGAGCGCCCGCGCGAGGCGGCTACGTCGATTGCCCAGGCGCTCGACGAGCTTTCAGCCGCTCCTCGAGCACCCTGATGCTCATCTCGACGCCGACCATGTTGGGATTGACCTCGAGCGCCCGGCGGTACCACTCGAGCGCGGCGGCGTAGTCCTCGAGCTGCACGTAGATCTGCCCGAGCCCCGACAGCGCGCCGAAATGGCGCGGGTTGCGCTTCAGCACCTCGTCGCAGTCGGCGATCGACTTCCGGTACTCGCCGGCCAGGTAGTACACCGTGGCGCGCCGGTTCCAGCCTTCCGCGAACTCGGGTTTTTTCTCGATCACCCGGGTGAACACCGAGATCGCATCGCCATGCTTCCCCGCCTGCATCAGCTCGCTGCCCTGCGCCATCAACCGGTCGATTTCGGCGTCGCCCGAGCGGCTCCACAGCAGCCACAGGCCCTGCTCGGCGTAGCCGCGCACGAAGGGACTTTCGTCGCGCAGCCGGGCATGCAGCAGCGGCGCGTCGGCCATCCCGCCGCGGTTCGCCAGCCACACCACCGCCTCGGCCCGGGCCGCGGCGTCGGGGCTCTCCAGCGCGCCGAGCGCCTCGGCGCGCGTTTGCGGCGGCGCGGGGAATGCCGCCGGCGCCGCGGCTGCTAGCGCCGCAACGAGGAGTAATATCGCGATTGAATCCGGGAGCCTCATCGGCGCGTATATCTCCCTGGTCCGACTGCAGAGGAACACATGAAAGCGATTTTCCGACACCTGATGTTAGCCG
>Ga0187893_10012774_pt1 | contig 11844 bp, 8 predicted proteins | sample MA1701074metaG_FD_139574 | JGI IMG/M metagenome (GOLD analysis project Ga0187893, IMG submission 139574) | White microbial mat communities from a basaltic lava cave in the Kipuka Kanohina Cave System on the Island of Hawaii, USA - MA170107-4 metaG ... | reverse complement strand
ATCGCCGGTCGGCTACGCGATCGCGACCGTGTTCCTGCTCGTGCTTGGCTACACCTTCGCGCTGACCTTGTTCGCGACCAAGGTCGCGAACCTCAACTACATCTTCCACCAGATGTACGTGTTGTCGATCCTGCTCGTGCCGACCTTGACGATGCGCGCGTTCGCCGAGGAGCGGCGCAGTGACACGCTGGAGCTGCTGCTCACCGCGCCGGTCGAGGAGGGCGCGATCGTGGTCGCGAAGTTCCTCGCCGCCTACCTGCTGGTGCTCGCCATCTATGCGTGCTCCGGCGTATACGCATTGATCCTCGTTCTGTACGGCGAACCCGATTGGGGGCCGATCGCGAGCGGATATCTCGCGCTCGCGCTGCTCGCCGCGCTGCTCGTCGCGATCGGCGTGTTCGTTTCCGCGCTGACCGAGAGCCAGGTGGTGGCGGGCAGCGTGACCTTGGGCGTGTTCCTGATGCTGTGGTTCGCCGATTCGGTGTCGGTGATGCTGCCCGCGCCGTTCGATTCGCTGGCGATCAACGCATCGTTGATCGGGCACTTCAAGCCGCTCGTCACCGGCTCGGTGTTCACATCGGACATCGGCTACTTCGTCACCCTGGCGATGCTCGCGCTGTTCCTCGCTGCACGCAGATTGGCGACGCGATGAGTGCAGTGCCGAACGCCGCGTGGGCGCTCGCCGTCGTCGCAGCGCTCGGCTTCTTCCTCGCCGTGATGGCCCGTGCGAACCTTGCAGGCCGGCGGGCGCGCTGGCTGCGCGCCGGATTGATCGCGGCGGCGGCTGGGCTCACCTTCGTTGCCAACGTCGCGCTCTACAAGCGCGATGCGCATCTCGACGTGACGTACGAAAGGGCGTTCACGCCGTCGCCAGAGTCGATGCGCATCGTCGCTGCGCTCGATCGCGACGTGGACCTGGTGTACTTCTACCAGAAGCAGAACCCGGCCGGCACCGCGGCCCGTACGATGCTCGACGTCCTCGGACGCGCGAACTCGCATCTCAAGGTGCGCACGGTCGATCCGGACCAGAACCCCGGGCTCGCGAATCGACTCGGCATGAAGCTGTACAACACGGCGGTCCTGCAGGCCGAAGGCCGCCGCATCGACGTCACTTCGACCGACGACCGCGAGATCATGCTCGGCCTCTTGCGCCTGCTGCGAAGCGACGCGCGGCCGGTCTGCTTCGCCACCGGGCACGGCCAGTACGACATCGACAATTTCGAGTTCCATACCCACTTCGAGGGCACGCAGGCGCACGGCCACGACGCGCACGGCATGGCGGCCGTGCAGATGGAGCAGCACGGCCTCGGGCGCATGCGCCGCGCGCTCGACAAGCTCGGCTACGCGCTGCGCAAGGTGAACCTCCCGCTGGAACGCACGGTGCCGACCGAATGCGCTTTGTGGATCGAGGCTAATCCGCGCTATCGGATGGGCCCGCCCGAGTTGGCGGCGCTCGGGCGCTACCTGGATGCCGGTGGCGCGATGCTGTGGTTGATCGAACCGGACATCGAAATCGCGCCCGACCTCGCGCAGCTCTTCGCGCGCGCCGGCCTGGCCGTCGGCGACGGCGTGGTCGTCGATCCGGCGAAGCACTACTACACCGACGAGCAGATGGTCGCGATCTCGCAATACGCGAACCATCCGGCGCTGCAGGCGCTCGGCCTGTCGTTCTTTCCCGGCGCGCGGCCGCTGGCGCTGAGGCCGGCCCCGGGCGTGAAGAGCAGCGTGCTGTTCGCAAGCAGCGAAGCGGCATACGTGCGTGCGCGCTCGGCGGAGCAGGGCGAACCGCTTGCGCGTGGGGCGCAGCCGCTTGCGATCGCGTCGGAAGGCGCGGCAGAGGGTGGCACGGTGTTCCGCCTGGCCGTCGTCGGTGACGCTGATTTCGCCAGCAATTCGTTCTTTCCGTATCTCGCCAACGCCGACCTTGCGCTTGGGCTTGCCGCGTGGGCCAAGGGCGAGGCGCGCGGACCCGCGATGAAGCCGCCGGCCGAAGTGTTGCCGCTGGTGACGTTGACCAACGACCAGACGCGATTGATCTTCATCACGACCGTGCTGTTGCTTCCCGGTTCGGTGGCGACGCTCGGCGGGGCGGTGTGGTGGCGCCGCCGCTGGTGATGCGCCGCAAGCTCGCGGTCGCGCTCGCTTGGCTGGCTGCCGCTGCTCTACTGCTCGGCGCATGGCTCGGTAGCTTCGAGCGCCGATCGCTGAGCGAAGTGGTGCCTGCCGGACCGCTGGCCGGGGTGCCGCAGGGCAGCGTGCGTGCCGTGGAGGTGCGGCACGAAGGCCGGCGCTGGCGCTTCGAACGCGACGGCGATGCGTGGCGTACCGCGCCCGATGCGAGAGCGCTCGACCTGGCCCTCACGCTGCTGCGCAATGCAGCGGTCGAGCGCCGTTTCGAGCGCGGCGAAGCACCCGACGACGCGAGCGCCGGGCTCGCGCCCCCCCGGCTGTCGGTTGCGATCGAGGCCACGCAGCGACTGGCGATCGATTTCGGCGCGAGCAACGCGACCGGCTTCGCACGCTATGCGCGCATTCGAGGCGATACGCTGCTCGTGCCCGGCTACGTCGCGGACGCATGGGAGGCTGCTGTTGGCTTGCGCGCACCGATCGACGATGGCCAAGCCGATCCGCTGCTGTCTGACGGGCTGGCTGGGGTGCAGGCTGTGGAACTGAATCGGAACCGGCAAACGGTGCGTTTCGAGCGCGATGCCGATGGGCGCTGGTTCGAGCATCGGCACGTCGGGCTCGACTTGTCGCTCGCCAATGCACATCGCCATGGCAGTGCGGCCGACCATCGGCACGACGTCGACGCGGCCGCATCGGCGAGCATCGAAACGGCGCTCGCTTCATTCGCGCGTGCACGCACCAAGCGCTGGATCGGTCATCTCGCGCCGCTAGCTCCGGAGTACGGCCTGGTCGAACCCCTTCTGAGGGCAAGTGTTTTCAAAGCGTCGGCGTTGCCTGTGCTGCGCATCGAGGTTGGCGATACCGCGCCCGAGGGCGGTCGCTACGCCTATTGGCCGGAACGCGATGCGATCGTGGTCTTGCCGAAAGAGGCGATCGAACAGCTCGTTGCGCTGCTCGATCGCGGGCACAAGCCCTGATGCGTGTGGGCGACGGTTCGCCGTTCGTGACCGGAACCTTGACCCTGAACCGCAACGACGGCTCGCTCGGCGGCTCGATCACCGTCGATGCGCTGGCGGCGACGGCCGCGCGCGTGCACGAGGCGCCCGCGGGAAGCGACGGGCCGGCGATCATCACGTTGAGCCAGTCGAACAACGTCTGGAGCGTGCCGCCGGGCGCCAGGCTCACGCCGGCGCAGATCACCGCGTTCGACGCCGGCAATCTGTACTTCAACGCACAGAGTGCGGCCAATCCGAACGGCGAACTGCGCGGCCAGATCGGGCGCGAGGTGTACCCGCTGCGCCTGAGCGGCGGGCAGGAGGTGCCCGCGGTCGCGACCGCGGCGAGCGGCTCGGGCCGCCTGCTGCTCGACCCGGCGACGAAGACGCTCAGCGGCGCCGTCCAGGTCAGCGGCATGACCGCGAGCGTCGCGCATGTGCACCAGGGAGCAGCGGGTGTCAACGCCCCGCCGCTGATCGATCTGGCCGAAAGCCCCGCCGGCAGCGGCACGTGGGTGGTGCCGGCCAACACGGTGCTCAACGACGCGCAGCTCGGCGCGTTGCGGGCCGGCGAGATGTACGTCAACGCGCACAGCACTGCCAACCCGGACGGCGAGATTCGCTCGCAGGCCGGCCGCACTGTGCGCATCGCGAACCTGAACGGCGGATTCGAGGTCCCGGCGAACGCGTCGGCGGCGACCGGCCGCGGCTTCATCGTGCTCGACCGCGCGACGCGGCAGCTGAGCGCGCGGGTCGCGACGACCGGCATCACCGGCACCGTCGCCCACATCCATCCCGGCGCGGTCGGCGTCAACGGGCCGCCGCTCATCAACCTGACCGAGACGCCGGCCGGCAGCGGCATCTGGCTGACCGCGGCGGCGGCGACGTTGAATGCGGCTCAGATGAAGGCTCTGCTCGACGGCGACATGTACTTCAACGTGCATAGCGCGGCGTTGCCCGACGGCGAGATCCGCGGCCAGATCGACCTGGATTGACCGCACTCAGCGCGCGTCGACCCTTTCGAGCCGGAACAGGTCCGCAAGCGTCTTGCCCGGCTCGTCGCGGAAGCGCTCGTCGAGCACGGTGAGCGCTTGCACGCGATCGACGCGGAAGTTGCGGAACGCCTTGCGCTGCTCGCACCAGCCGGCCACGGTCCACACCGACTCCCAGTAGAAGCAGCCGAGCGGGCGCACGGTGCGCTCGCTGGTTGCGTCCTTCAGGTCGATGTAGCGCAGGTGGACCTTGCGCCGCGCTTCGGTCGCGCGGCGCAGCAGGGCAAGGCGCTCGCGCGTCCCCTCGTCGGGGCCGACCGGCGGCGCGTAGACGGCGAGGCTTTCCGCGGCCGCGCGCGCCGCGGGCGACAGCACCGCGAGGATCTTCGACAGGGCGGCTTCCGCTTGCGCGGCCAGTCCCGAATCGAGCCGCGGCTGCGCGAGCCGCACCGCGGCGACGAGGGCTTGCGCTTCGTCGTGCGTGAACATCAGCGGCGGCAGGTCGAAGCCGGCGCGCATGCGGTAGCCGACGCCGGCCTCGCCGTCGATCGGAACGCCCTGTGCTTGCAGGTCGGCGACGTCGCGATAGACCGTCCGCACCGAGACCTCGAGCCGCGTCGCGATGAACTCCGCGGTCGTGAGCCGGCGCCCGCGCACGAGCTGGACGAGCTGGAACAGGCGGTCGGCGCGGCGCATGCGCCACGATGCTACGCGTCGGCGTGCAGCCCGACGCGGTTGCCTTCGCTGTCGCTCATGACGGCATAGCAGCCCATCGCGTCGGGCAGCTCGGTCTTCGGCGTCGTGACGCGCCCGCCGGCGCGTTCGACGCGCGCGAGCGCCGCGTCGAGGCTCGGGTTCGCGTTCAGGTAGACGACGGTGCCGCTCGTCGCCGGCGCACCCTCGATCAGGTAGCCGCCGACGCCCGACGGGTCACAGGTGAAGACCGCCATCGTGGTCGGCCCCATCTGCTCGCGGCGCAGCGGCACGCCGAGCACGGTCTCGTAGAAGGACTGCGCACGGGTGAGGTTGCGCACCGGAAGCTCGAACCAGTGGATCGCGTTGGCGAGTGTGATCGGCATCTCGGGTCTCCGTCGGATCAAGTGGAAGGAGCGACGATGCTGCGCGCGCCCTGCTGACAGCGTCGTGTCAGGAGGTTCTCACGCGCTGCGCGCGGCACCGGCAGCGGGACTGATTGGGTCAGCTTCGGCGCCTTGCTGGTTGGCGCGGCTCCAGCCCGACGCGCCAGATCTGCGCTGCGTAGTCGGCGATCGTACGGTCGGACGAGAAACTGCCCATCCCCGCGACGTTGGCGATCGCGCACGCCGTCCAGGAGTCCGGCTGCCGATACAGCGCATCGACCCGCTGCTGGGTGTCCAGATAGCTGTCGTAGTCGGCGAGCAACAGGTAATGGTCGCCGCCCCACAGCAGCGCATCGACGATGCTGCGGTAGCGGCCCGCCTCATCGGGCGAGAACACGCCCGAGCCGATCGCATCGATCGCCGACCTGAGCCGAGGATCGTGTTCGTAGAACCGAAGCGGCTGGTAGCCGTGCGCGCGCAGCGACGCGACTTCGTGCGAGCGGTGGCCGAAGATGAAAACGTTGTCGTCGCCGACGGCTTGGCGGATCTCGATGTTCGCGCCGTCGTCGGTGCCGATCGTGAGCGCCCCGTTCAGCGCGAGCTTCATGTTGCCGGTGCCCGACGCTTCGGTCCCGGCGGTCGAGATCTGCTCCGACAGGTCGGCGCCGGGCATGATCAGCTCCGCGATCGAAACGCCGTAGTTCGGCACGAACACGACTCTCAATCGCTCGCCGCACCTGGGGTCGCGGTTGATCACCTGCGCCACGTCGTGGATCAGGTGGATCACCTGCTTGGCCATCTGGTAGTTCGACGCCGCCTTGCCGGCGAAGATCACGGTGCGCGGAACCCAGTCGGCTTGCGGGTCGGCGCAGATCGCCTGCCAGCGCGTGATCACGTGCAGCAGGTTCAGCAACTGGCGCTTGTATTCATGGATGCGCTTCACCTGCACGTCGAACAGGCTGTCCGGATCGACGCGTACACCCGTCTCGCGCGAAAGGTACTCGGTGAGCCGCACCTTGTTGGCGCGCTTGGCGCGGGCGAAGCCATCGCGCATGGCGCGCGAGCGCGACTGCGCCTTCAGCTTCGCGAGCCGATCGAGGTCGAACCGCCACTGGGGGCCGATCGCCTCGTCGAGCAGCGCCGACAGTTCCGGGTTCGCCTGCGCCAGCCAGCGGCGCGGCGTCACTCCGTTGGTGACGTTGGTGAAGCGCTCCGGCCAGATGTCGGCGAAGTCGGCGAAGATCGTCTTGACGAGCAGGTGCGAATGCAGCGCCGACACGCCGTTCACCTTGTGGCTGCCGACGATCGACAGGTGCGCCATGCGCACGCGGCGCTCGCCGCTTTCGTCGATCAGCGAGAGCCGGCGCAGGAAGTCGCCGTCGTGCGGGCGGTGCCGCGCGGCCTCGGCGAGAAAGTCGTGGTTGATGTGCAGGATGATCTCGAGGTGACGCGGCAGAACGTGCTGCATCAGCGAGACGGCCCACGTCTCGAGCGCCTCGGGCATCAACGTGTGGTTGGTGTAGCTGAACACCGAACGCGTGGTCGCCCACGCGGCGGCCCAGCTCTGTGCGTGCTGATCGACGAGCAGCCGCATCAGCTCGGCGACGCCGATCGCCGGGTGCGTGTCGTTCAGGTGGATCGCGACGTGCTCGGCCAGGTCGTCGAGTCCGCCGTGCTCGTCGAGATGGCGCGCGAGGATGTCCTGCAGCGACGCGCTGGTGAAGAAGTACTCCTGGCGCAGCCGCAGCTCGCGGCCCGCCGGCGTGCTGTCGTTGGGATACAGCACCCAGGAGATGTTCTCGAACTCGTTCTTCACCTCCGCCGCGCGCGCGTAGTCGCCTGCGTTGAAGGCATGCAGGTCGATGTGCGACGGCGCGGCCGCCTTCCACAGCCTCAACGTCGAGACGTGGCGTGTGGCATGGCCGGGCACCACCATGTCGCAGGCCTTCGCGAGCACTTCGCCGGCCGCGCGCCACACCCGGCGCGTGCCGTGCTCCTCGACCCAGCCGCCGAAGCGCACCGGGTAGCCGATGCCCGGGCGCGGAAACTCCCAAGGCGTGCCGTCGGCGAGCCACGGATCGGGGTGTTCGACCTGCCGGCCCGCAACGATGTCCTGCGCGAACATCCCGTACTCGTAGCGAATCCCGTAGCCGAACGACGGCAGCCCGAGCGTGGCCATCGAGTCGAGGAAGCACGCGGCGAGCCGACCCAGGCCGCCGTTGCCGAGCGCCGCGTCGGCCTCGGCCTGCTGCACCTGCTCGAGTGTGGTCGCGTGGGAGCTGAAAGAGCCGGCCGCGGCGTCCGTCCGGCCGAGCGCGGCGAGCGCGTTGCCCAAAGCGCGGCCCATCAGGAACTCCATCGACAGGTAATACACGCGGCGCGCCTTTGCGGCGCGCTCGGCCTTCTGCACCTCGACCCAGCGCTCGGACAGCTCGCCGCGCAGCGCCTGCGCGGCGGCGCGCATCAGCGCGTCGGAATCGGCGTCTGCGGGCATCACGCCGACCGTCTTCAACAGATGGCGTTCGATCTGCTCGTGCAAGCTCGCCGCGCCGCGCTTCTCGGCCGGGATGGAAGTCATCGCGCCATTATGCGAACGCGCCGCATAATCGGCGCCGAACGCATGCAGACAACCGACCTCTCGCGCAGCCTCGACTTGCCGAAGCGCGCGCTCGCGCTCGTGCTCGCGGGCGGGCGCGGCAGCCGGCTGCTGAACCTGACCGACAGGCGCGCCAAGCCGGCGGTCTATTTCGGCGGCAAGTTCCGCATCGTCGACTTCGCGCTGTCCAACTGCCTGAACTCGGGCATCCGCCGCATCGGCGTGATCACGCAATACAAGAGCCACAGCCTGCTGCGTCATCTGCAGCGCGGCTGGGCGTTCCTGAAGAACGAGATGAACGAGTTCGTCGATCTGCTGCCGGCGCAGCAGCGCATCGACGAGGAGCACTGGTACCGCGGCACCGCCGACGCGGTCTACCAGAACATCGACATCATCGACGGCTACCTCGCCGACTACATCGTCGTGCTCGCGGGCGACCACATCTACAAGATGAACTACGCGCTGATGCTCGCCGACCACGTCGCGCACGGGCGGCATTGCACGGTCGCCTGCATCGAGGTTCCGCGCGAGCAGGCGAGCGGGTTCGGCGTGATGGCGGTGGACGCCGATCGGGTCATCACGGCCTTCGTCGAGAAGCCGGCCGACCCGCCGGCGATGCCCGGACGGCCCGATATGGCGCTCGCCAGCATGGGCATCTATGCGTTCGACGCGCAGTGGCTGTACGAGGAGCTGGCGCGCGACATGGCCGACGCGGCGTCGAGCCACGATTTCGGCAAGGACATCATTCCGCGCGCGGTAGAGGCTCGCCACGCGGTGGCGCATCCGTTCTCGATGAGCTGCGTCGGCACCGCGCCGGGCGAGCCGCCGTACTGGCGCGACGTCGGCACGATCGACGCGTACTGGGACGCGAACATCGACCTCACCGCGACGCAGCCGCTGCTCAACATGTACGACCGCAGCTGGCCGATCTGGACCTACCAGCCGCAACTGCCGCCGGCGAAGTTCGTGCACGACGACGACGAGCGGCGCGGCACGGCGATCGAGTCGCTCGTCTCGGGCGGCTGCATCCTGTCCGGGCAGGCGCGTCGTTCGGTGCTGTATTCGAGCGTGCGGCTGCACTCGTACAGCCGGGTCGATTGGTCGGTGCTGTTGCCCTACGTCGAGGTCGGCCGCAACGCGCGGCTTGCGCGCGCGGTGGTCGATCGCGGATGCGTGATCCCCGAAGACATGGCGATCGGCGAGGACGCGGCCGAGGACGCGCGGCGTTTCGTGCGCACCGCAAGCGGGATCACGCTGGTGACGCGCGAGATGCTGGCGAAGCTCGTTTGATCGAGCGTATGCCGGCGCCGATGCGAGTCCTGCACGTCGGCGCCGAAGTCTTTCCCTTCGTGAAGACCGGTGGCCTGGGCGACGTGCTCGGTGCACTGCCGCAGGCGCTGATCGCCGAGGGCGCCGACGTACGCCTCGTGCTGCCCGGTCTGCCCGCGTTCACCGATGCCTTGCTGCATCGCAAGACGGTGGCCGAGCTCGGATCGGTGTTCGGCGCGCCGCGCGTGCGACTGCTCCACGGCACCTTGCCCTTCGGCCACGTACCGGCGTATCTGATCGACGCGCCGTACCGCTACGCGCGCGACGGCAGCCCGTACCAATCGAACGACGGCAGCGAGTGGCCCGACAATCTGCCGCGCTTTGCGCTGCTCGGCTGGGTAGCCGCGCTGCTCGCCGCAGGAGAGCTCGACCTGGGCTGGGTGCCGCACCTCGTGCACGCGCACGATTGGCACGCGGCGCTGGCCTGCGCCTGCATCGCCGAGCATCCGGCGACGAGCGCAGCGACCGTGTTCACGGTACACAACCTCGCGTTTCAGGGTCTGTTCCCGGGAGCCGACTTTCACCAGCTCGGCCTGGCGTCGAAGCTGATGACCTCGGCCGGCCTCGAGTTCCATGGCCAGTTGTCGTTCATGAAGGCGGGACTCAAGTTCGCCGATCGCATCACGACGGTCAGCCCGACCTACGCGCGCGAGATCGCGACCGAAGAGTTCGGGTGCGGGCTCGACGGCGTGATCCGCGCGCGCGGTGCCGACGTGAGCGGGGTGCTGAACGGCATCGACCGCGAGGTGTGGGACCCGGCGCGCGACAGCGCGATCGCCTCTCGTTACGACCGCGAAGCGCTTCACGGCAAAACCGCCTGCAAGACCTCGCTGCAGCGCGAGTTCGGACTCGAGCTGCGCGGCGACGCACCGCTCCTCGGCGTGGTGAGCCGGCTCTCTGCGCAGAAGGGAATCGACCTGGTGCTGCAAGCGCTGCCGGCGCTCGCCCGCGCGGGCGCGCAGCTCGTGGTGCAGGGCACCGGCGATGCACCGTTCGAGAACGCGCTGCGCGAGGCTGCCGGCCGCGAGCCGCGCATGCTCGGCGTGCGCATCGACTACGACGAGGGCCGGGCGCACCGCATCGTCGCCGGCGCCGACGCGATCGTCGTCGCGTCGCGCTTCGAGCCGTGCGGGCTCACACAGATGTATGGCCTGCGCTACGGCACGTTGCCGCTGGTGCGGCGCGTCGGCGGGCTGGCGGATACGGTGGTCGACGCGACCGACGACACGGTCGCCGCCGGCAGCGCGACCGGCTTCGTGTTCGACGCGGCGACGCCGGCTGCGCTCGAGCAGGCGATCGCGAGGATGCTCGCCGCGTACCGCGAGCGCGCACGCTGGCGCGGGCTGATGAGGACCGCGATGCAGCAGGAGTTCTCGTGGGCGAACGCGGCGCGAGAGTACATGGCGCTGTATCGGGCAGTCGTGCAGTAGGGACGAGAGAAGCGACGCACGATCGTCGTCGGCGGCAGCGTCGTCGTCGGCGGGGCAGTTCGAGCAGGCGCTCGCGGCTTCGCTCGTTCAAGGCCGGGATGCACGCTGCCGGCAAAGCTCGTAGCTCTACTTCGCCACCACCTGTCTGACCGCGCCCTCCCAGCGCTGCATCGCATCGGCCGCGCGCTCGCGCGACACCGCGGGCTCGAAGCGCCGCTCGACCTGCCATTGCGAGGCCACCTGGTCGAGGCCCGTGTACACACCGCACGCGAGTCCCGCCAGGTAGGCTGCGCCGAGCGCCGTCGTCTCGACGATCTTCGGGCGCACCACCGCGATGCCGAGCAGGTCGGCCTGGAACTGCATCAGGTCGTCGTTGACGCTCGCGCCGCCGTCGACTCTCAGCTCGGTGATCGGCGTATCGCTTGCATCGCGCTGCATCGCCGACAGCAACGCCGCGCTCTGGAACGCGATGCTTTCCACGGCGGCGCGCGCGATGTGCGCGACGGTCGAGCCGCGAGTGAGCCCGACGATCGCGCCGCGCGCGCCGGCGTTCCAGTAGGGGGCGCCGAGCCCGGTGAAGGCGGGCACGAACAGCACGCCGCCCGAGTCGGGCACGCTCGCCGCCAGCGCTTCGACGTGGCTGCTCGACTCGATGGCACCGAGCCCGTCGCGCAGCCACTGCACCACCGCGCCGGCGATGAACACGCTGCCCTCGAAGGCGTACTGCGGCGTTGCACCGGTCTGCGCCGCACGCGTCGTGACCAGCCCGTTCGCCGATGAGCGCAAGCGCTCGCCGGTGTGCATCAGCATGAAGCAGCCGGTGCCGTAGGTGTTCTTCGCAAGGCCCGCCTCGAAGCACGCCTGCCCGAAGAGCGCACTCTGCTGATCGCCGGCGACGCCGGCGATCGCGATCGGCGCGCCGAACAGGGCCGCGTCGCTTTCGGCGTAGCGATGACTCGACGCATGCACTGCCGGCAGCACGCTCGCCGGCACCGCAAGATCACCGCACAGTTGCTCGTCCCATGCGTTGCGCCGGATGTCGTAGAGCATCGTGCGCGACGCGTTGCTCACGTCGCTGGCGTGCAGGCGGCCTGCGGTCAGCTTCCACAAGAGCCAGCTGTCGATCGTGCCGAACGCGAGCTCCCCGCGTTCGGCCGCAGCGCGCGCGCCGTCGACGTTGTCGAGCAGCCAGCGGATCTTCGTGCCCGAGAAATACGGATCGATGACGAGCCCGGTGCGCTCGCGCACCACGTCCGCCAGACCCTGCGCGCGCAGCCGAGCGCACAGCGGCTCGGT
>Ga0187893_10012772_pt1 | contig 11845 bp, 13 predicted proteins | sample MA1701074metaG_FD_139574 | JGI IMG/M metagenome (GOLD analysis project Ga0187893, IMG submission 139574) | White microbial mat communities from a basaltic lava cave in the Kipuka Kanohina Cave System on the Island of Hawaii, USA - MA170107-4 metaG ... | reverse complement strand
GACGCGGATCCGGTGCATGTCCATCGTCATGACCTCGGAGAGCGCGCGATGGAGGTAGTGGGGCACCTGCGTCGCCGACCACACCGTCAGCCGTCCGTCGTGATCGTAATGGGCGATGACGCAGTGCGGCTCGGTGAAGGCGTGCGTGACGGGGGCGAACTGGAACTGGTGCCGCTCCACGAAGGCCGACCGCTCGAACGCGGCGTCCACGTCGCCGAAATCCTGCTCGACGGCCTTGTGGATGTTGGTCCCGCCGACCGTCTTCTCGTGGATCGGAACCTCGGCGGGCTTGAGCGCCTCGTCGATCGTCAGGATGGGCGTGAGGGGCTCGTAGGCGACGTCGATCTTCCGGAGCGCGTCGAGGGCGATCTCCTCGTCGTCGGCCGCCACTCCGGCGACGCAGTCGCCGATGTAGAGGACCCGGTCCACGGCCATGGCGGTCTCGTCGCGGCTGACCGGCAGCACGCCGAACCGGACCTCGGTCTCCCGTCCGGTGACGACGGCGCGCACCCCCGGCAGCGCCTCGGCGCGCGACGTGTCGATCCGGACGATCCGCGCGTACGGCAGCGGGCTGCGGAGGATCTTTCCCGTGAGCATCCCGGGGAGCTTGATGTCGTCGGTGTAGACACCCTGGCCCGTCACCTTGGCGCGCGCGTCGACCAGCGGGGTCGGTTTCCCGACGGTGCTCATCGTCCCGCTCCTGCGGGCTCGGACCCGCCTCCGCGCGCCCGCAAGGTCGTGGCGGCGTCCTTGATGGCCTCGATGATGGTGATGTAGCCCGTGCACCGGCACATGTTCCCCGCGATCGCCGCGCGGATCTCCTCGTCGCCCGGATCGGGGCTCCTCGCGAGCAGGTCGACCGCCGTCATGATGAAGCCGGGAGTGCAGAACCCGCACTGGCTGGCGCCGTGACGGACGAACGCGTCCTGGACGGGATGCAGCCCTTCGCCCGTGGCGAGCCCCTCGACCGTGCTCACGCTCCGGCCATCGGCCTCGAGGGCCAGCGTCAGGCAGGACAGCACCGCGCGTCCGTCCAGCAGGACGGTGCAGCATCCGCAGGTCCCCATGTCGCAGCCCCGCCGCGTCCCCGTCAGGTTCAGGCGCTCGCGCAGCACGTCGAGCAGGACGTCGTAGGGACGCACCGACACGCGATGACGCGCGTCGTTGACGTTGAGCGCAATCTCAACGCGCGGCACCGCGCGCGCGCGGCGGATCGCGTAGAGATCGCCGGTTCTCTTCGGTCCGGCATCGCTCATGCCGTCGTCCTTCATGCCATCGTCGTTCATGCGTGGGATGCGGCCTCCCGCGCCCGGTAGACCGAAAGGAGATGCTCGTACTGCTCGGGAGTGTTCATCGAGAGCACGACCCCGTCGCCCGGCATGGGGACCACCTCGGTCTCCCCTTCGCGGACCCGGACGTACTCGTTCAAAGGCTCGTCGTCGCCCAGCTCGAGGATCGCGCCCCGGTGGGAGGCGGCGAAGAGGACGGGATGACCCCGCTCGCCCTCGTGGGCGGCGATGAAGATCGAGCGGCGGCGCTGCCGCCCTTCGAACCGGAGGATGAGGGCGTCGAGATCGCTGCCGGTGATGAGCGGATAGTCGATCGGCAGCACGAGAAAACCGTCGGCGTCGCCGGCGATGCCCTCCAGCCCGGTCTTCAGCGACGAGGTCTGCCCCCGCTCGGGATGGCCGTTGACGACCACGCGCAGGCTGGCGGGGACCCCGGAGCCGTTGAACCGCATCCCCGAGAGAGCCGCACGGATCGGCGCCTCGTCGACGCCCAGGACGAGGATGGTCTCGCTGGAGACGGATTCGAGGCAGGCCGACAGCACCAGGGCGAGGCAGCTCCTGCCGTCGAAATCGAGGAGGGCTTTTGGGCGCCCCATCCGGGCGGACGCGCCCCCGGCGAGGATGATGTTGGAGACGTTCACCGGCCGATTTTAGCCCACAACGCCAGGCCAGGTCACGGACGCGGCAGGTGGATGCGCGTCAGGACTTCCGCTGCGACCCGCCGGCCGTCGCGCTGGCCGCGCTGGCGCCGCCGACGACTTCAAGGGCCCCGCGTCCGATCAGCTCGTCGATGAAGGCGTAGGCGACGAGATCGTCGTCGGGGACCGCGTCGATGATCTCCTCGAGGGTGGCCCCGCCGGCCGCGGCCCGCAGGATGATGCGCTGCGTGGTCGAAAGGACGCCCAGCTCCCCTTCCTTCTTGCGCGTCGCCCGCAGCCGCTCGTCGAGCTTCGGAAGCCGCTTGGCGAGGTTGTGCAGCTCGTCGAGCTGTTTGAAGCTCTCCATCAGGACCGACGATGTGCTCCCCTCGAGCGCCGGCTCGGCGGGACGCTCCGGCTCCCCGGGCTCGAACTCGAACAGAGCCTCGGGCCACGTGACGATGCGGAACAACGCCTTGCGCCCCTTGAGCGACCGGGTCTCGGCGTTGAGGATCTTGCCTTCACGGAAGTAGATGCGCCCGACGGAGCGTCCCCGGACGTGGAGCGTCCCGGAGCGCTTGTTGAGACTCAGCACCTGGATCACGTCGGGGATCGCGAGCTGCTCGCTGTGCCCCGCGAGGTGGATCGCCGGGGGCTGCACGGGCGCCGTCCTGCCTCCCTTGCGCTTGCCGCGCTTCTCGCCGCGCGACGCGCGCCGCAGCACGCTCTCCACGCGCGCCACGACCTCCTCCTTGGAGAAGGGCTTGCAGATGTAGTCGTCGGCTCCCATCTCGAGACCCTTGATCCGCTTGGGGACGTCGCGCTCGGTGGTCAGGAAGATGAAGGGAAGCTCGCTGGTCGGCTCGGCGCGGCGGATCGCCTCGCACAGCGCCCAGCCGTCCATGACGGGCATGAGGATGTCGGTGACGACGAGGTCGGGACGCCCGCGCTGGATCTTGCGCAGCGCCTCGGAGCCGTTCTCCGCGGTGTCCACGTTGAACCCCTTCGCGGTCAGGGCATCCGAGAGCACCTGGCGGATGAGCTGGCTGTCATCGACGACGAGGACTCGCTTCGCGGACATCCGTGCGCTCCTTCCGAGTCGGCGCCGGCACGGAAACGGGATTGTTCCGACGCACCCGACGGTTGCGTCAATATGGGCCCGGGGTTCACGGGAGGCAAGACGGCGGGGACCGCCGGTACGCGCGGCCGGGAGGGCCTGGCGGCCCGGCGGCGCGCGGCGCGGGACGGGCCCCGCACGCGGCCTTCCGGCCCTCAGCCGCTCCGGGAGCTTCCGGGCGCTCCGAGGGGACCGGCGGCGCTCCTGAGGGCCTCGCCCCCGCCCGGACCGTAGCGATCGTCCATGAAGCGGCCCCAGGTCGTCCGGCGGAACGCCCGGATCCGCGCCTGGCCGATCGTCGGGTACCAGAGCCAGTCGTGATAGAGGTTGCTGGCCATCGGGGCCCACACCACGAGCGGCGAGTGCAGCGCGACCTTTTCGAGGAAGCGCAGCGGCCCCTTCCGGAGCATCTGGTCGCCCCAGATGACCAGCGAGCGGCTCATCGTGAAGCCGAAGTTCACGCCGTCGATCGGCGCGCCGGCGATCTCGATGTCGCGCGGGTCGGCGACGCCCAGACCCATGTCGTGGCAGATCCTGAGATAGCCGATCTGCATCGGATCGAATCCCATCATGCGCGCGGCGATCGCGTCGATCGCGACCGAGTCGGCGCTCGCGAGGATGTAGTTCTTCTCGCGCGGGATCATCGTGCGCGGCCCGGCGCCGTCTCCGGCGACCGTCCCGTCCATGACGGCGAAGACGGACGGGTGGATCTCGCGCTGCATGATCATCAGATCCGCGAGCACCTCGTGGATGTGCTTGTGCGCGTAATGGCGGACTTCCTTCAGCAGCCCCCCGAAGGCGTTCTTCACGGCCCCCGTGGTGACGCTGTGTCCGTGCGTCTTGAGCGTCGGCAGGTGGAGCACCTGCTTGCCGAGGAACATCTCCGGGATCTCGATCCCTTCCGGGAAGATCCGGTCGAGCCGGAGCAACTTCTCCCTGAAGCGGTGGACCACCCACTTCACCTCGGTGAGCGGCTGGAACTTCAGCCCGCAGGCGTCGAGCACCGGGAGCCACCGGTTGTTGCGCGCCCCTTTCCAGGGCTCCGTCACCACCGTGCGGTTCTCGACCGGCACGAGCCCGCCGGGCCGATAGCCGTCCTCGAGCAGCGTGCGGACGACTCCTTCGAGCTGCCAGGGCTGCGTGGAGCAGGCCGGGAAATAACGCGTCCAGGAGAGGTTGAGCTTGAGCAGGGTCGGCACGTCCCGCGAGAGCGCCTGCGCGTACCCGGCGAGGCGCATGACGCGGCCGTAGTCCTCCAGCACGCGTCCGGGCTCCGTTTTGAGGACAGCGACCTTCGCCTTCACGAACGCCTCAGGAGAAGTAGAGGATGACGACCGACGCGATCGCCCACAGGACGACGTTCACGAACAGGGGCCGGTCGGCGTAGAACGCGCCGGTGGGGCTCTCTCCCAGATCCCTTCGATGAACGAGGTAAAGATAGCGGAAGATCCCGTAGAGGACAAACGGGATCGTCAGCGGCAGGTAGGGAGTTCCCAGCTTCGCGCGCGTTTCCGGAGCGAGCGTGTAGAGCGCGTAGGCGACCACCGTCGCCGACGTCACGATCGAGATCATCTGATCGAGGAAGGCCACCGAGTAGTCGCGCAGCGCGGCGCGCGTGCTCGCGGCCAGCGATTCGAGCTGCGCCAGCTCCTGACGGCGCTTGGTGAAACCGAGGAAGAGCGACAGCAGGATCGTGCAGAGGATGAGCCAGGCCGAGATCGCGACGTCGATCGCCAGGCCGCCGGCGACGGCGCGGATGACGTAGCCGCTCGCGAGGACCATGACGTCCAGGATGACGACCGTCTTGAGCCACAGCGAGTAGGCGACGTTCATCATGAGATAGACGGCGCCCCACAGCGCGAAGGCCGGATCGACGAGCCAGGCGAGCGGCAGCGCCACGGCGACGAGCGCCGCCGACGCGGCCGCGGCCGCGGGGACGGGAAGGGCGCCGGCCGCGATCGGGCGCAGGCGCTTGGCCGGATGGAGACGATCCCGCTCCAGGTCCAGGATGTCGTTGAGGATGTAGACGGCGCTCGAGAAGGCGCAGAAGAGGCCGAACGCGGCGAGCGCCCGCAGGAGCCGGTCCGGCTCCATCAGGGTCTGGGAGAAGACGAGCGCGGCGAAGATGACGGAGTTCTTCAGCCACTGCCGCACGCGCATGCTGTCCAGCAGCGCGCGCGGCAATCCGGCTTTGCGGGTGCCGGCGGCGGGCCCCGCCGAACCCGCGCTCTCGACGGCGCCGTGCGGCATCATCGTCACCCCGTCAGCAGGAGGCCTCGACCGACCCGGGATCACGCGTCGGGGGCGCGCTCACGATCGTGCAGGGTCCATAGCTCGAGGATCTCGTAGGTCTTCTTCCCCGACGGGACGTTGATCGTCACTTCGTCACCGGGGCGCTTGTTGACGAACCCGCGCGCCAGGGGAGACGAGATGGAGATGAGACCTTCGCCGGGATTCCCCATCCCCTCCATCACGATCTCGTACTCGATCTCCTTGTCGTCGTCGACGTCGAGGACGCGGAACCGCGACCCGAGCCCGACGCGGTCCTTCGGGACCTGGTCGATCCGCATCAGGGAAATCTCGGAGAGCTTCACCTTGAGCTGGCCGATGCGGGACTGGAGGAACCGCTGGCGCTCGAGCGCCGAGTGGTATTCGGCGTTTTCCCTCAAGTCGCCCAGCGCGACGGCTTTCTTGATCTCCTGCGGCAGCTCGATCCGCAGCTCCCGTTCGAGCACCTTGAGCTCGCTCTCGAGGGTCTCCTTGAGACTCATCCCCTTCATCGCGCTCTGCGCCTCACGATCGACCCCCGCTCGCGCGCCCTTTCCGGCGGCAGGGCGACAGTATAAAGCCGGTGGTCAGGACCGGGCAACAGACCTATGTTCTGAAGCCTGGAGTGATCCTCGATGCTCGTCGTCTGCCCAGGCTGCAACACAAACTACTCGCTCGACGAACGGACCTTCACCGGGACGACCCGTCTGATCTGCCGCGAGTGCGGCACCGAGACGACGGTCGCGATGACGGGGACGCAGGAGGCCTCGCGCGCGGCGCAGTCCCACGCGGCTCCGCCTGCACCGGCCGCGGCGCCGAACGCGGCGGCTCCGGCCGCCCGCGCCGCCGACCGCGCTCCCGGCGCGGCTCCGATCGGACCGACGACCTGTCCGGCCTGCGGACATCGCTTCGCCCCCGGCGAGCAGACCGCCACCCCCGCCCGGCCGCGCGCCGCGGGGAAGACCCCGGGCAGGCTCCTGCTCGTCGAGGATCAGGGCTATTTCATCCAGCTCACGCGCGACGCGCTCGGACCGGAGTTCGAGGTCACGGCGGTGGGCGACGTGGCGGGAGCGGAGCAGGCTCTGGGCAAGGAGCGCTTCGATCTCGTGATCCTCGATCTGTCGCTCCAGGGGAACCAGGACGGCCGCAGCCTGCTGCGATCGATCCGCAAGCATTCGATCCCGGCGCTGATCTTCACGGCGCGCGACGAGTCGGAGTTCTACGGATCGGTCTGGGAGGATCTGAAGGCGGCCGGCGCCACCGACATCCTCCTCAAGGGGGTCAACGTCGGCGAGGAGCTCAAACGCAAGGTCGTCGAGCTCATCGGGAAGACCGACGCAACGTAGCGCGCCGCAGGTCGTTCCGGCGCCCGCCGGACGCGTGCTTCAGCATTGATTACCCCGCCGGGCATCCACTAAGATGACGGTACCTATGCGAAGACAGCGCCAGAAGCTGATCCTTGGAGGCGTCATCATCCTGAGCGGCATCGGCGCCCTCATCGTCTACAGCTTCAACCAGAGCCTCGTCTACGACCACTCGGTGGCGGAGTTCCTGGCGGACCCGGGGCTCCAGCGCTCCAACTGCCGGATCTACGGCAAGGTCGCCGCCGCGAGCGTCGTGCGGGAGACGGGGGGGATCGGGGTGCGCTTCGCCGTCACCGACGGCTCCCGCTCCGTGCCCGTGGTCTACGCACGGGAGGTTCCCGACACGTTCAAGGAGGAGGGGGACGTCGTCGTGGAGGGGATGCTCAACGCCGAGGGCGTCTTCGTCGCGCATCACCTCCTCGCCAAGTGCCCCTCGAAGTACGAGAAGGAGGCCGAGGCGGCCGTGCGCCCGTACGGCTCCACCGGAGCCAGCGCGCGCTGAAGCCACGAGGCATCGATGGCTGATCTGGGATACACGTGCCTTCTGATGGCGCTCCTGTGCGCCGTGTGGGGCGTGCTCTCGTCGTGGCTCGGGCACCAGATGCGCCACTCCGAGCTGGTGCGCAGCGGCGAGAACGCCGCTCTCGCCGTCGCCGCCCTTCTGGGCCTTTCGAGCCTGAGCCTCATCGCCGCGTTCCTCGCCGATGACTTCTCGCTGCTCTACGTGGCGCAGAACTCCAACGCCACGCAGCCGGCGGTCTACAAGGTCGCCGCATTGTGGGGGGGCCAGGCCGGCTCGCTGCTGCTGTGGGTCTTCATTCTCTCTGTCTACGCGGCCATCGTCGTCACGCAGAACCGCCGCCGGCACCGCGACCTGATGCCCGGAGTCACCGGGACCCTGCTGGCCGTCAGCAGCTTCTTTCTCTTCATGCTCCAGTTCGTGAGCAACCCGTTCGAGCCGCTGCCCCGCGCGGCCGCCGAAGGCACGGGGCTGAATCCCCTGCTCCAGAATCCCTTCATGGCCATCCACCCGCCGAGCCTCTACCTCGGGTACGTGGGCGTGTCGGTCCCCTTCGCCTTCGCCATGGCCGCGCTGCTCGCGGGGCGCCTCGACAACGAGTGGATCACGACGACGCGGCGCTGGTCGCTCTTCGCCTGGTTCTTCCTCGGGATCGGCATCCTCCTGGGGGGCTACTGGGCGTACGTCGAGCTGGGATGGGGCGGCTACTGGGCCTGGGACCCGGTCGAGAACGCATCGCTGATGCCGTGGCTGACGATGACGGCGTTCGTCCACTCGGTCATGATCCAGGAGAAGAAGGGAATGCTGAAGGTCTGGAACCTCCTGCTCATCATCATGACCTTCTGCCTCTCGATCTTCGGCACGTTCATCACGCGCAGCGGCGTCATCTCCTCGGTGCACTCCTTCACCAAGTCGTCGCTGGGCCCCTGGTTCGCCGCCTTCTGGGTCATTGTCGTCCTCGCCTCGGTGCTGCTGCTCGTCGTCCGGCTCCCGAAGCTGCGGACCGAGAACACCATCGAGTCGCTCCTGTCGCGCGAGAGCGCGTTCCTGTTCAACAACATCCTCTTCATCGCCATCGCCTTCACCGTCTTCTGGGGCACGGTCTATCCCATCCTCTCGGAGGCGATCCAGGGGGTGAAGGTCTCGGTCGGCCCGCCCTGGTTCAACCAGTGGATCGTCCCGCTGGGGCTCTCCCTCATCTTCGTCACCGGCGTGGGGCCGCTGATCGCGTGGCGCCGCGCCTCCGGCCAGAACCTCATGCGGAACTTCCGCGGCCCGATCGTGTTCGGGCTGCTGACGGGTCTGGTCTGCTTCGCGCTGGGGGTGCGCCACCTGCGGGCGCTGACCTCGTTCGTGCTCTGCGCCTTCGTGCTGGCCACCATCGCCCAGGAGCTGTGGCGCGGAACGCGCGCGAGGATGAAATCCGCCGCGCTGGGATTCCTCGAAGGGCTGACGTCCCTCATCCTGCGCAACAAGCGCCGCTACGGCGGGTACCTCGTGCACGTGGGGATGGTGATGATCTTCGTCGGCATCACCGGGTCCTCGGCATTCCAGCAGGAGGTCACCACGCACATCAAGAAGGGCGAGAGCTTCTCGATCGGCCCCTACGACCTGCTGTTCGCCGACACCGCGTCGTCCCACGACGCGCACAAGGACGTCCTGTCGGCGACGCTGGAGGTGAGCCGGAACGGGCGGCACGTGGACACGCTGCGCCCCGAGAAGTTCTATTACCGGGACAGCGATCAGCCCACAACCGAGGTGGACATCCACGGCCTGTTCAGCTGGCCCCCGAACCTCGGCGACGATCTCTACACGATCCTCGTGGACAACGACCCGCACGGAGGCGGCTACACATTCAAGGCGTACCTCAACCCGCTGATCGCGTGGATCTGGCTGGGTGGATTCGTCGTCATCATCGGCACGCACGTCGCGGTCCTTCCCGAGTGGTCGCGCGTCCCTCTCTCACGGCAGAGGCCTGCGATGGAGGCTCCCGGTGTCGTTTCGTGAGCCTTCCGCCATCCGCGTCGCGCTCGCGCGTCTTGTCCTGATCGCGCTCGGAGCGGCGCCGACTCTCGCGCTCGCCATCCCGGGCGCGGCCGCGGCGCCGCAGCACGAGGACGCGGGCGCCCCGCGGCTCGAGGAATCCCCGGCCGCGCTGGAGGTGACCACCGTCATCCAGTGCGCCTGCGGCGGCTGCGTGAACCAGACGCTGCACGACTGCACGTGCGGCTACGCCGCCGCCGAGCGGCAGCGCATCGAGCAGGCCCTCGAGGCGGGCCGGACGCCCGAGGCGATCATCGCATCCTACGTCGAGCAGCACGGACCGCAGATCCGGATCGTCCCGGAGAAGACCGGACTCAACCTGATCGGATGGGCCGTCCCCTTCGTCGCGGCGGCCGCGGGCCTGCTCGCGCTGACGGGGCTGCTCCTGGCGTGGCGCCGCAGGACGGCGGAGGACCCGTCCGGCGGCGATCCGCTGCCCTCCGCGGTCGAGGACCGGTACCGCGATCGTCTCGATCGCGAGCTTCAGGAGATCGACTGATGGTGATCCTGGCGGGCATCGTGGCCGCATCGGCGTTGCTGTTCGTCCTGAGCCCTCTTCTGGGCTGGGGCGTGCGGCCGGCCTTCGACACGCAGCCGGCGCTCGAGGGAAGGCTCCGCGACGATCTGCTCCGGCGCCGTCAGGAGATCCTCGCGGGCATCAAGGACCTCGACCTCGAGTACGAGCTGGGGAAGCTCACCCGGGAGGACCATCAGCGGACGCGGGAGCGTCTCGCCGCCGAGGCGATCGCCCTCTACCGCCAGTTGGACGAGGAACCCCGAGAGTGAACCCGCCTCCCCCCGCGAAGGCGGCGATCGTCGCCCGCGGTCTGTCGCGGCACTACGGGCCGCGCCGCGCGCTCGATGGAGTGGACCTCGACGTGCCGCAGGGGGCGTTTCTCACGCTCTTCGGCCCCAACGGTGCGGGCAAGACGACGCTGGTGAAGATGCTGGCGACGCTCATCCGGCCCACCACCGGCTCGCTCTCGATCCTCGGCACCGATCCCGGCGAGGAGCCGGACCTCATCCGCCAGCGGATCGGGCTGGTCGGGCACTCGGGGTTCCTCTACGACGGGCTGACCGGCCGCGACAACCTCGCCTTCTTCGCGAAGCTTCACGACCTCGACGACTGCAGGCGCCGCGTCGCCGAGATGCTCGACCGGATGGGTCTGACGGAACGCGCCGACGACCCCGTGCGGACCTACTCCCGGGGGATGCGCCAGAGACTCTCGATCGGACGCGCGCTGATCAACGACCCCGACCTGCTGCTCCTCGACGAGCCCTACACCGGCCTGGACCAGGCGGCCTCCCGCCGGCTCGGCGACATCCTGTCGGGGATCGGCAGCCGCGGCGGCACCGTCGTGATGGTCACCCACCACGCCGAGGAAGGGCTCCGGCTCGGCACGCACGTCGGGATCATGGACCGCGGTCGTCTTCTCCACGCGCAGGAAACCGCAGGGCTTTCGCGCGACGCGCTCGAGAGCCTCTACCGCCGCGTGGTGGAACCGGTGGCCTCGTGACCGGCTCGGCGGACGCGCCGGGCCGCGAGACGGTCGCGCGCGCGGGAGCCGTCACGAGAGGGCGCTCCCGGCTGGCGCGCGAGCTGCGGGCGATCGCGCTCATCGGCCTCAAGGATCTGCGGATCGAATGGCGCAACCTCGACAACCTTCCCGCGATGCTCTTCTTCGCGCTGCTGGTCCTCGTGATCTTCAGCTTCGCGTTCGATTCCGCCGGTCTCGCGTTCGAGCATCTCGGTCCGGGGATGCTCTGGGTGGCCTTCGCCTTCGCCGGAGTCCTCGCCTTCGGACACTCCTTCGCGCTGGAGCGGCAGGCCGACGGGCTCGCCGGGATGATGCTGGCGCCGGTGGACCCGGGCTCGATCTATCTCGGCAAGCTCATGGCCAATCTCGTCACCCTGCTGATCGTGGAGGCTCTCGTCCTGCCGCTGTGCGCCGTGCTTTTCAACGCGCGCATCGACGCGGTATTCTGGCCCCTCGGGCTCGCGATCCTCGTGCACACGATCGGATTCTGCGCCGTGGGGACTCTCTTCGGCGCCATGACGGCGCGCACGCGCCGCGGCGACGTCCTGCTGCCGATCCTGCTGCTGGGGCTCTCGATCCCGCTGATGCTCTCCGCGGTCCGCACGACCGCGGCGGTCTTCTCCGATCAGCCGGCGCTGCGGGAGGCGGCGGGCGCGTGGCTGGCGATGGCGTCGATCTTCGACGTCATCTTCGTGACGGCCGCCGTCGTGACCTTCGAATACGTCATCGAGGAGTGACATGACCCCACAGCGCGTACGAGGCGGTCCCGGCCCGGGATGGTTGCTCGGCGCGCTCACCGTCCTGACGGTGGCGCTGGCCGTCGCCACGCTCTACGGAGCGTACTTCTACGCGGCGCGGGAGAAGGAGATGGGGGACGTGCAGCGCATCTTCTACTTCCACGCGCCGGCGGGGCTCGTCTGCTTCCTCGCGTTCTTCGTGACGTTCGTGTGCGGCATCGGCTACCTCGCCACGCGCCGCGCCTCCTGGGACATCGTGGGCTGCGCCTCCGCCGAGATCGGACTCCTCTTCTGCACCATCGTGCTCGTCACCGGTCCGTTCTGGGCGCGT
>Ga0187893_10012771_pt1 | contig 11845 bp, 12 predicted proteins | sample MA1701074metaG_FD_139574 | JGI IMG/M metagenome (GOLD analysis project Ga0187893, IMG submission 139574) | White microbial mat communities from a basaltic lava cave in the Kipuka Kanohina Cave System on the Island of Hawaii, USA - MA170107-4 metaG ... | reverse complement strand
CCGATTTTGACGATGTCGCCGGCAATTTCCTTTCTTCGCCTCTTTTGAATTTTGAGATCGTGCTCGGGCGGATTGGGCATAGAGTCGAGCCAATGAATGTATTCGAGGCAATCCTTCAGCGCAAATCCCTCTGCCTCGAATTCGTGGTAGTGCTCGATGAATCGGATGATTCTCGCCAGCTTCGTCAGAACGTGAAAGAAACGTGACACCGACCCATCATTCAAAGCAAGGCTGGCCAGGCGGTTCTCTCCATGGGCCAGAGCCCTAGATCGCCTTGACACCTCGTGATCACCAACTGCTCTACAAAAAACCTCGTACCACCTCACCACCTCTTCAACCTCTGAGATGTCGAGAGCGACCTCAAAAGGAGAGTTGTCATGCTCAAATAAAGAAAGAATGTTTAGGCAGGAGTCATAGCGAAAATTCACTTGAGAGAAAACGTGCAGGTTACCACGATGGCCGTTGCATGCATCGGCATCAAAAGAGAGTCTCATTTGAGGGTTCCTCTTTGGGGTTTTTCAATTTACGAGTTCTTCTGCATTCGCCACGCCGTGAATGGAGGAGTGGGCTGAGTCCAAGCTCGCGATCGCGTCCCGCTTCGCCTTCATCCGGATATGTGAATAGTGATCGAGCATTTCCTTACTGACGTGGCCGGCTATGGCCATCAGAGTCTGCTCAGGAACGCCATTTTCAGCGAGCCTGGTAATGCAGTGATGACGTAGATCGTGGAATCTCAGACCAGCCAATCCTGCTTTCTCTGTTAGCGAGCGCCAGGCTGTGCGCCATGTCTTCATTGGTTTTGTTAGGTCATATCCTGATTGACCCCTGCCGGGGTCGCTTTGTTTCGTATGCCTATAGCGGAAGGAAGGAAGAATGAAATGCTCAGAATGACTCACGCCTATTTCCCGCGCCCGCTCCAAGATCTTGGCCAGAGCCCACGACGCTTGATTGCTAAGAGGAATGACACGGCAGCCAGCATCGGTTTTTGTAGAAGCTCGGCGAACCCGGATCAGCCTCTGCAAGAGGTCGACGTCGCCGAGGCGCAATCCTTTGATTTCGCAACTTCGCATGGTGGTATGGGCAGCGAGAACCGCGACGTGATAGGCAATCTCCCACCTTGAGCTGCTAGCCGCGGTCTTGAAAAGCTTTGCTTCCTCCTCCGAAGAAAGAGCTCGACCAGGTCCGGTTCCTTTTCGAGGCAGGGGCGTGTACTCATCAGCGATCGGCCCCCAAAGCCGGGCTGCCCTTAGAATCATTCTCAGAACCTCGATCTCCATGTTGATCGTTCGGGGCGCAACGAGGTTGAGCCTTTCAAGCTGAAAAGCAGTGATCGCCTCAATGCCGATATCCCGAAGTCGAAGGCTGCCAAAGGCAGCCTTCAAGGGAACCAACCTGTCGCGTTCAGTCTGGTAGGTCTTCGGAGCAACTAGCTTCTTTCTGCCCTCCAGCCAAGTGTCAGCAGTTTTTGAAAAATTAGTTTTGGCGAGGTCAGTAGGGAGGGCGCCGGCCGCATGTGCTTGCAGATCTCGAAGACGTTTCTGCCTGGCTTCCTGATAGCTTCTCAGGCCAGTTGACACTTCTTTCCATCGGTGAGCAGCCTTGATTTTGTAGTGCCAGATCCCACGGCGTTTGTGCAGTCCGTCGTTATCTCTGACTTTTTTGGGAGGGTTAGAAAAAGGATCGGGGGGTGGTAGACTTCCGCCAGCCATATTGCCTCCTAGTCAGGTGATATGGTTAGGGGACTGTCGGTTGCTCTAACAATCGGCAGTTCCCGTTTACTTTTGTTGTCTACCATCATAGACCCAAGTTTCACACTGGACCAAGAGCTTTCTTTTCCAAAAACTGATGTTTCTAGAAAGGCTGTTTGGAGATCGGCAACTCTCATCAGGTCACCGGTTGCTTTCCAGATTCACACTATAGGGTTTTGGCAAGGCGCTGTTTGACGTTCACGCTCTTGGTAGACGCGAACCACGGTCCCGACACCCAAATGCAACCTGCGGGCAATCGCTGGCCAAGACAGCCCTTGACTCCTCAGCAACACAACTTGATCTCTGTCGAAGACTCTTTTTGGCCGGCCAATTGGCTTTCCCGACTTGGTACCGAACCTCTTTGCGTGTTCCAAACCTGCCTTCACTCGTTCTCGGATAACTGATCGTTCGAGCTCAGCCAGGGCACCAAACATCGTCAACACAAAACGACCCATTGGCGTCGAAGTATCCAAGGCTTCCTGGTGTGAAACGAAATCAACACCCAGCCTCTCTAGCTCAGCAATCACCTGCAGAAGGTGTGAAGCACTCCGACTGAGCCTGTCGAAGCGCCAAACCAGCAACAATTCGAACTGGCCCCTTCTGGCATCTGAAAGCATTTCGTTTAGGCCAGGTCTCGATTCTTCCTTACCAGACAAACGATCCGAGTAGACCTTCACAACCTCCCAGCCGCGCTGTTCGGCAAGTTGTCGTAGAGGCTCTACCTGAACCTCTGGCCGCTGGTCAAATTCCAGGCCGGAGTTGTAGAGACTCTTCCCGATGGTGGAGACTCTCACGTAGATCGCAACTCTCTTCAGCTTCGTCTCTTGATCTTCCATTGATTTTTTTGTTAAGAAAACTGGGGACACTGGGGACAGGACTAAATAACGTCCTTTCGCTACAGTGATGTGCCTCGTCCTCAGCCCAACTATTTTTCAGACCTGATGTCCCCAGAGGAGATCCAAATCTGTCCCCAGTGTCCCCACTCAAAAAAACTCAGTGGGGACACATTCTCTGTTTTTATAAGTACACAGAGGAATTACTGGTTAACTTCATAATGTCCCCGCTGTCCCCACTGTCCTCCAGTGTTCTAACAATCCTCAAGGATGCTCGGCAAAATTGAATAGAAGTAGCGCCTTTCTTTGCGGACGCGTTTTCGAAATAACAGCCGGCCTGGGTCCGCTTCTAGATGACCCCGTCTCAGCAGCTCGCGCGCGACAGCACTATAGTCAAGGCTTCGGCATACCTCCTTGATGAAGACCTCTTGAATCACGTAGTACTTCCAGCCCTCTTCAGTTTCCTCTTTGAATCCGGCCTGGTCTCGAACGGCGTCCTTTGCGTTAATCTCTTGAAATCGATTGCCGTTTTTTTCGATGAAGGCTCGAAGGCTCTTAATTCCGACCAAGACATCACGGGGTGCCACGGATCCGCGGTCGAGTAGCCATGAGTGAAAGCAGGTCTCAGCTGATCGAGTGGCTTCTCCAGGCTTCCAGCCCGTAATTGCTGCGTCAGTTGCAATTTCACCCGCTCCGGCAATCATGCCAAACATGGACGCTATCCTGAAAATTTCCCCCGAGGATTGGTTCGGAACATGGTTCAGAAACCGTTGCCGCGTTTTTCGAACCTCATCACTTATCGAGTTGGTGCTGTTAGCAATGAAATTGAGAAATGCGCGGATCGGCGTTCCATAGTAGGTCTTTGCTGCCATGCGCAGGTTGTCAGCAAAAGCGCTCGGCGTCTGCGACTCGTGAAGTTCCTCGAAAATCCCTAGATTTTTTCCCGCATCGGCCGCAATTTCGACCAAGCGAATTTCCTGGCCACCTTTGAATCTTTTTCCGCTCGCTTCGACGATATCCTCTAGGGACCGCTCACCAGTAGAGAGATAGATCAACCTGAAACTTTGTTGACGCGCAGCGGTTAAATTTTTCCTCATACGGCCCTTACCTGCACCGTTGCCGAGCGCATAGACGATCTCGGCAACTTCCTTTTCGTTGACTTCGCCCATTTCGTCGAGAGCCATCAATGCATCGTTATGCAGGAACCCTCGCGCCTCCAGGCCATTCGCTGTTGCCCGCCAAGTATCCAGAAATCCGTTAGCACTTCCTCCGCCCCAAACTGAGCCCGCAACGAGTAGCGCCGTCGTTTTGCCTGTCGAGCTCAACCCTCTGAAGTGAAAACCAGCGCTGTCGGATTGGAGAGAATCGAGCAATGAAGCAGCGAATGCACAAGAAACTGCGAAAACCAGGCGTGAGTTACCAACGCAGTGATTAGCTACGTTGCGCTTCCAATCTGCCAATGACCCAGAAGCCCTGTACTGATGCTCGATATTCATACTCCCCTCCGGCTGGAAGAGAATTTTCTCCGCGTCAGGTGGCCCGACACTCAACTCCGGCAGGACAAACGAGCCTGCGTGCCAACCAATTTTCGAGACACATCTCACGAAGTTCTGTGGTTCTGTTTCGACAATGAAATCTTTCAGAGCGTTCAGGGCGATCCGATCGCGCTGAGGCTTGAATCCCAGATCAATCAACTCAAAAAGGCATTCATTGCCGTCGGTGAACAGCCTCGATAGTTCAATGACACACTGTTTTGAATCTCCTGCCCAATTCCTGAACCTGATCAACTTGCCGGATTGTCTGTCGTCAAAATTGCTGGTTCGAGCAATGACCTCGATAGCAGGACAGACCCATTTGTTTCCTTCATAGAGGCCGGATTCATCGAGCCGAAAACGTTTTGGAAGTCCTTCGGTGGAAAGAGAACTATTGCGGGACGCGCTCGTGACGGAGTATTCTGTAGGCATCGAAAGTTTCAGTTTTTTCTTTTGAAGCCTCCTGGGACCGTTGGTAGCGGTTCCCGGAGGCTTTTGTTGTTTCAGCCTGCCACTGGCGCCGACTCTGTCGCAGGATTGACCAAATGGAGTTCCTGGTAATCCTGAAGGTCTGACACTCGATATCTAACTAGTCGTCCAATCCGGATGAACCGTGGGCCAACCTTCCGGAATCGCCACGCTCGAAGACACGACACAGTACAACCCAAGAGTTTGGCGGCTTCATACTCGTCTACTGACAATAAGGTTTTGTCGAAATCCATTGAATCCTCCATTTCTCGATTGAAGATCTGTTGTTGCACGAGCGGACAGATTATGCCGGACAGCTTTTCGAAAGTAGTACTGATCTAGGTTTGAGAAATCAGATTAGCTATTGTAGGCACGACTGAACATGATGTAGCCTAAACCGCGTCGAGGTGGGGTGAGCTGAGCTAGGTGGGAAAGGATGGTATCTCCAAAGAAGGAAATTTCACCGATAGAACGAGGATCTGGCAGATAGGGAACTGCTACCCCGGAAGAGTGGACCAATGCTGCAACTCCAAGGGCAAAAGAGCCCGATAGGAGTTGATTGAATCTCTTTACTTGCCGATCATTGAACTTTGTCAGGCGTGAACTAGACTTTTCGCCGTTGTAGACTTGTCGGTAGCTTCCTGATTTCGTCGTCTTTTGGTTAAGAGCCTTGTCGATCTGGCCAAGAGGAATCGACAGTTTGCTATGCATCAACCAAATAAAGAAGTTAAAGGCATCATCCGGAATCGAACCGTATTGGGGAATCTTTTCATAACCTCTGTTGAAGTCCCTGAGAAAATCTAAAAGTTGGGTCTCTTTGTCATTGAATGATTCGCGTTCAATCTTAGATTGGCGCCATGCGCCCTGCGAAAACTCCCGGTAGCAACTTTCAGAGACAAGGTTCTGCAAAAACCTTGGAGGCAAGACTCCTTGGCCTCCCACGTTTTCCAGCCAGTCGGCAGCCCAACCGAAACCTTCTCGGCGCAGCCTCTCGATACATTCAGAATTCCGAGACCAATGAGCAATCGAATATGCTAGATATTCTGGCCATCCGAATTCTTTCTGCAGAAAACGGCTGAGGGAATCAAAAATCGGGAATCTGCCTGGATCTAGTTGCTCAGTGCATTCGCGCAACTCAGCCATCAATGTGGACAACTCTATGGACATTAGGGACCCCACAGATCCCGTAAGTGATGGTCGGGGCGAGAGCATTCGAACCTCCGACCCCTGGTCCCGAAGAATCTGAGCTAGTTGCTAGCGACGTTCATCCACTACTACGGAGTTGCTATCAAAGCAGGACTTGGACCGTTTTGCAACACTTCATGGCAGTCGATGACGTTAGGCAATTTGCTGTGTTGGTGGGGCGCTGGGGCGCTGTGTGTAAACAAACATGTCGACGAGCGCGAAGTAAAATTGGGGGTTTATTTGGAGGCGCTTTTCTTCTGAGTGCTCATAGGGCTCGAGTTGGCGCGTTCTCCCTATTCGCCTAGAGACGCACACGCCACGAAATCATACTGGACAGGACAGAGCAGAAGGTTCAACATGCACCATCGAATACAACTGAGAGATCCTCAAACTATGGCGAGCCATGAGTCGGGCCGGTTACCATGATCAAAACCCTTCTGTGTAAATCTCACTATTCGGGAGTGCTTTATGCATTTGGCGCGGTGGCATTGTGGGTCGTTAGCATGGTCGTTCTGCGCTATTTCTACTTCAAAGGAAATGCAACGCGAGACATAGAGCTACCTTGCGAACAACTATCAAAAGCTCGCGAATATCACAACAACACCATCTATCGGTTATTCGAATTCTACGTCAAGGTGATACTTGCACTATTCGGTGGGGTTGCTTATCTGATGATCCAAAAGAATCCCCCTGCAGCAATAGCCGGACCTTTGTTGAATCTGGCTGGATGGCTAACGGTATTAGTAACTTTTTTGTTTTCTGTCCTAGTTTGGGGGCACCAGAAGTCAAAGGTCGAGAAATGGACAAGAAGATATAGCTGGTACGAACCTCTGTTTTGGAACGAGTGCTGGCTCATCGCCTCGGCGGTGGCTCTGGCTGTCTGGACTCGACTCGTTCTCGTTCCGCAGCTCGTTAGTTTAGTTCCAAAGCCATTAGCTTAGGTCTTTCGGGGGGGAACTCACCCGAGGGACCACCGTGTTGACGAGCACGAAGCGAAATTCGCGTAGTGGTCACCAGGCAATTGTTCAAAGGTGCCCCAAAAGCCGACTACATTATCTGACGAGAGCTTCAGCCAAGAAGCAACTTAGTAGCGATTGCAGTTGCGACAGCCTTAATAACCTCGAACGCTGTTGAGCCGGTTTTCTCGGCTACCAGGGTTTTCGTTCTGTTCCACACTTGATCACTCCTGATCGCATCCAGAAAGTCGTAGCCCTGCCAGGTGGGTCGTTCAACAAGAACCAAAGAAGGCCTATTATCTAAAGGGATTATGGTTGCCTTGATGAGCCCGGCCTCTTCCAGTAGTTCGAGGTGCCGGCTGACTGTCTCGTCCTCAAATCCGTCAATGGTAACTGATCGACCAATGTCCTTCTGTTCGAGCTTCAGAAGGATTGATCGAACCAAGTCCATATCTCTTTTCATGTCGTTTTGATCCAGCTTCAACCAAGAGCTGCGCCCACTGGGTTCTGCCAGTCAGGGCTGGGCCTACGGCTCGCTGAAGTCATTACATTGGCTTCGGCTGCCGCAAAGGTCATTCGTCGGACCGTTTCAAAGTAGGTCAGTCAGAACAATACTTGACTGGACTTTGGCCTTGGCGTCTGGTGGCGGGAGGTTCACATCTTTGAACACTTCACCATGAAACGCGGAGCTGAAGTCCTCCGGCATGGCTGTTGAACCTAAAGCAAAGGGATTTAGATACAACCGAATATCGTAGCTCTTGTCAGTCTCAACCCAGAAGAAAGCAGCTGCGCCGAGCCTCTCGCAGTTTCGATTGGCAAAACGACCTTCCGTACAGGAATACAACGCATTCCCTGCATACCACTCAGGTCCATACTGGAGGCTTACAAAGAAATCATCTACAATGACTAATAGATTTCGCTGATTGACGGCGAACTTTGGGTACGCGCGATCCATCATCTGTTGAATGTTTTGCCATGAACCTACAAAGCGCGCCTCTCCGTTGATGTTCTTCGGTTGATTTCTTCGTCCGGCCACGACTTCTTCTTCGCGCAACTCTCCTCTCCAGCCCGGATTCTTGATCTCAACAAAAATCCGTTCATGTGAAGGTCCTTCTATCGCGAATTCTCCTTTTTTGAGACCTTCTCCGGGAGGTTCCCATTCGACGATATGGAACTGGTTCCGATCGAAGTAATAAGCGACTCGAAGTTCGGCGAGAGCTGAGTTCCTGCTCATCGCAGGTCCCTTTAGCTGAGGAAGGAAGCGCTCGAACTGGCCTTTGACCTCCGCAAAACTCAAGACACGCTCGACCTCATCTGCAGCCCTTTGATGAGAAGGAAACTCGTCTTCACTTAGCCATGCGGCATTGCTCGCCATGGTCGAAATCAAAGGGCCAAGTCTCACGTGAGATGGGAACATGAGCATGTACATCAACCAAATAAGAAATTCAAGGAATCATCCGGAATCGTCGGGTCTCGTCGTCGTTGAATGACCCTCGGCCTTCGATTGCGCCCACGCAGCTTGCAGAAACTCCCGGTAGCAACTATTAGATATAAGATTCTGCAAAAACCTGGGGAGGCCAGACTGCTTGACCTTAGTTTTTCAAGGCAGTCGGCAGCCTAACTGAAACCTTCCCGGCGCAGCCTCTCGATACCTTCAGAATCCCGGGGCCAATGATCAATGGAATACGCGAGGTATTCGGGACAGCCGAATTCTTTCTGCATAAAACGACTGATGGAGTCAAGAATTGGTGATCTGGCTGGTCTAGTTGCTCGCTGCATTCGCGCAACTCAGCAATCAATGTGGACAACTCTGTGGACATTCAAGCCTCACAGATCCCGCAAGTGATGGTCGGGGCGAGAGGATTCGAACCTCCGACCCCCTGGTCCCGAACCAGGTGCTCTACCAGGCTGAGCCACGCCCCGTTATTGCGTGAGAGGAATTGCTTCCTTGAAAAGAGACGCTGGCCAAGTTGCCATCGCTTCGGCCAGATCGTAGTTCGTCCGATCGATTCGCAGTGGCGTCAGCGAGACATAGCCCTCCGCCACTGCGACGTAATCAGACGCGGGATTTTCTTCGGCTTCCGGCATGTGCAAGTCCTGGTCCAGCCAGAAGTACTTCCGTCCACGAGGATCGGTGTTCTCCACGATTAGATTGCGGATGTTTCGCTTGCCCTGACAGGTAATGCGCACCCCTTTGATGGGAGCAGCCGGCACGTTAACATTCAAAATCGAACCCGACGGCAACGGGGATTCCAGAACCTTCCCCGCCAGGGAGACCGCAAACTGCGCTGCGGCGTCGTACTGGAAATCTGTCCAGGTTGCCAGCGACACGGCGAAAGCGGGGATCTCGTGATTCGCTCCCTCCACCGCTCCCGCCACGGTTCCGGAATAGCCAATATCTTTACCCAAGTTAGGTCCCCGGTTGATTCCGGAAACTACCAGATCCGGACGCCTTGGCAGCAGATAGTGAAGCGCCAGGATCACGCAATCAGAGGGCGTTCCCGAGACCGAGTATCTTCCGTCGGCAACTGCTTCACAGCGGATGGGATCGTGCAGGGTTAACGATTGGCTTGTGGCACTCTTCTCGCGGTCAGGTGCGACGACCGTCACCCGGCCTATTTTGGACAGCGCCTTGGCCAAGCTCAGGATTCCAGGGGAGTGAACACCGTCGTCGTTAGTAACTAGGATTTCCGCCAAAGAGTATAACCTTCAATCGATGGTCGGGACGAGAGGATTTGAACCTCCGACCCCACGCACCCCAAGCGTGTGCGCTACCAGGCTGCGCTACGTCCCGACGCAGGGCGCGAATCTAGCACCTGCGATTCAAAATTGTCAAGATGTTACGGAGCTCAAGCTTCACCTGATCAAGCTTTTCAGGCGCCGGGCGGGCAGTCTGGACTTGGGTTTTCGGGGAACTGGCAACACGAGGGAGCACGGCAGCAGCGTCGTCTTTTCGGGAAGAAAGAACCTTTCTAGCACCTGCGATGGTAAATCCACTTTCGTAGAGCAAGTCTTTAATCGTAACCACCATCTCAACGTCCTTCTTGCGGTACATCCGTCGGCCGTTCGCCCCCTTTGCAGGAGACAGTGTAGGGAACTCCGATTCCCAGAAGCGCAGCACATAGGGCTCCAGCTTTAGCAGCCTGCAAACCTCTCCGATGCGAAAGTAGAGTTTATTGGGAATTTCAACGGGGTCTGGCATCGCAGCCGCTCGGGCAATCAGCCCGTCTTTCGTTCCAACTTTTGCTTGATGATGATTGGGCTTCCTACAAAACGAAAACGATCTCGAATCTTGTTGATGAGGTAGCGTTCCAGAGAAAAATGAATCTTGCTCTGCTTGTTGGTAAACAACGCAAAAACCGGCGGCGCAGTGCCCACTTGCGTCATGTAGTGCACCTTCACCTGCTTGTTAGCCGGTATCGACGCCTTGGTCAATACGGCCTTCTGCAAAAACGAGTTTAATTCGCCTGTTCCGACGCGAACGCGACGCGCCTGGGCCACGGAGTCGATCAAAGAGAACAATTTTGGAAGCCGCTGTCCGGTCTCAGCCGAAATGAAGATCAATGGCGCATATTCCAGGTAGCGAATCCTGGTTCGCACCTGTTCTTCATACCCCTTCATTGTATAAGAGTCTTTGGAAATCTTATCCCACTTGTTCACCACCAGGATTACTCCGGCGCCGGCTTCATGGGCGTAGCCCGCAATGGTGGCATCGAGAGACGACGCTTGTTCCGTGGCGTCGATCATGATGAGGGCCACGTCGCACCGCTCCAGGCTGCGGCGCGCCATAATCACACTCAGCTTTTCGGCCATCAGCACCGTCTGGGCTTTCTTACGAATTCCAGCCGTGTCCAGCAGCCTGTAGGTTTTTCCATCTCGCACCACCAGCGAGTCCACGACATCGCGTGTAGTCCCCGGCACGGGAGATACAATCGACCGCTCTTCTCCAGCAATTTTGTTCAGCAAAGTGGATTTGCCGACATTGGGTTTGCCGACAATGGCGACTTTGATTTCGCGGATCGGAACAACGGCCTGACCACTGTCTTGCGGAAACGTCTGCACCACTTCGTCCAGAAGATCACCAACGTTCAGTCCGTGTTCTGCAGAGATCAGGAACACCTTCTCGATCCCCAATTCGTGGAACTCTTGGGCGTCGTTCCAGAGTTTCGGGCTATCGCATTTGTTCACCACGAGAAAGAGCGGTTTGGAGGACTGGATGAGGAGTTTGGCCAGTTCCTGATCCAGAGCTGTGACCCCGGCCCGGCAATCCACAACGAGCAACACCGAAGCAGCCTTCTGAATGGCTGTTTTTGCCTGGTTGAAGATGTGACGGGGGATCAAAGTATCATCGCCCGGATCGATTCCTCCCGTATCCACCAGCTCGAAGTGTCGTCCTCCCCACTCGGCGGTTTCCACATTCCGGTCGCGGGTCATTCCCGGTTCATTGCCAACCAGGGCTTTATGCTTCCCACAGATGCGATTGAACAGCGTGGATTTTCCAACGTTGGGGCGGCCAACAATTGCCACGGCAGGTAGTTTCACTAGGAGAGTCCTAACCCGATCTCGGTTTTGAAGGTGCCAACAAGTGTCGCAGCATCTTCCTCGCGTTCATCTTAAGCCCGCATCATCGCAGAAAGGAGGCCGAAGATAAATAGAGAGTGCCTCCCAGAAGGGCCCGTTCACTCCCTGCTGCGGCAGCTGGAAACCTTTGACAACCCCTGGAGCCGCAGGTAATCTGACTTTCGCAGTAGGTGGCAAACCAAGGTTGTCAGGAACCCATGAGCCGACTATTTTCCCTCGCTGAAGCCAATTCGTTAATCCCGCACTTGAAAGTTCTGCTGACCAAGGTACAGGGTGAAAAACAGAGAATGATGGAGATGAAACCCCACATTGAGAAAGCCGAGCAAGGGCACGTCTACGACTGGGGAAGCCAGCGCGGAACAGAATACGTCGGCATTCTGGATGCCTTTCAGCAGGCCGTGCGAGACATTGAGGAACTCGGCGTTGTGGTCAAGGATTTGGATGTTGGCCTATGCGATTTCCCGCACCAGCGCGATGGAAGAGTGGTTTACCTTTGCTGGAAGCAGGATGAAGAGGAAGTTTCCTGGTGGCACGACTTGGAT
>Ga0187893_10012770_pt1 | contig 11846 bp, 11 predicted proteins | sample MA1701074metaG_FD_139574 | JGI IMG/M metagenome (GOLD analysis project Ga0187893, IMG submission 139574) | White microbial mat communities from a basaltic lava cave in the Kipuka Kanohina Cave System on the Island of Hawaii, USA - MA170107-4 metaG ... | reverse complement strand
TTACGATTGATCTATTGACCAAACAATGGAGAAAAGAAAGTCTATGATGTGGGTCGCTTTCGCTCTCGGAGCTGCTCTGGCCTGGGGTATGTACGGCCCGACGCTTCATAAAGGCCAGGTGGCACTGGGGAGTCCGATGCGCGCGCTGCTCTGCGTGGGCGTCGCTTATTTCCTGGTGGGCGTGATCGTGCCGGCGATCACGCTTCATATGCAAGGGATGCTCGGAGGCTTCAACACGGGAGGCTCGATTTCCGCTACCGGCGCCGGCGTGCTGGGAGCTGTCGGGGCCATTTTTATCATTTTCGCTTTCCGCAGCGGAGGGAGCCCCACCTACGTCATGCCGCTGGTGTTTGGCCTGGCGCCGCTGGTGAACGTGATCGTATCGATGGCGATGCATCCACCCAAGCAAACCCCCAGTCCACTGCTGTGGCTGGGATTCCTGCTGGCGTCGGTCGGGGCGGGGATGGTGCTCTATTTCAAACCTTCTTCCTAGCCGCGCGGCTTGGCTCCGCCTGACTCTGCTCCTGTTTGCCTTGGATGCCGGGGCACAGGATACTCATGTGATCGTCGTCGGTTTGGACGGGTGCAGTCCCGATGGAATCCGCCATTCGGGCCACCCGGCCTTTGCCGCCCTCCAGCAGCGGGGAGCATGGACGATGCGGGCTCGCGGCGTGATGCCCACCGTCAGCAGCCCCAACTGGGCATCGATGATCATGGGCGCGGGTCCGGAGCAGCACGGCGTTACCTCCAACGACTGGCAGCCGGATAAATTCGACTTCCCTCCAGTATCAGGGGAAGGTTCGCGGTTCCCCACCATCTTCGGCATCCTGCGCGCCCAACAACCCAAAGCCCGCATCGCCGTTTTTCATGACTGGGACGGCTTCGGACGGCTCGTTGAACCAGGCGTAGCCGATGTGACCGAAGATCTTAAAGGCTCCACGGAAACGATGCGCCACGCCATGCAACACTGGAGGAAAAACCGTCCTCACCTGATGTTCGTCCATCTCGATGACGTCGATCATGCGGGGCACGAGAAAGGACATGGCTCGCCTGAATATTACGCGGCCGTTGCGGAGGCCGGACGGCTGCTGGCGGAGCTAGACGAGGCCATCAAAGACACGGCGGCCTATCTGATCGTCACGGCGGATCATGGAGGTAGAGGAAAAAAGCACGGCGGCAACACGATCGAGGAACTCGAAATCCCCTGGATGATTACGGGGCCGAAAGTGCGCCGCGGCCGCCAGATCCAGGCTTCCGTGAACACCTTCGACACCGCTGCGACCATCGCATGGCTATTGCGGCTGAAAATGCCCCAAGCCTGGATCGGCCGGCCGGTCGAGGAAGCCTTCCAATCGCGGTGAACGAGGAAATCGTAGCGATCGTCGATTCCGGGAACCGCGTCACCGGCTCGGCGAAGCGATCCGAGCTGCGCCGGCTGGGCCTGTGGCATCGCGTCTGCTATGTCTTCGTGTTTGATACGCCCGGCCTGCTCTATACGCAGCACCGGACCATGACCAAGGACAGCTACCCCGGATACTGGGATCTGGCCGCAGGCGGCATTGTGCTTGCCGGAGAAAGCTACGAGGAATCCGCCAGACGCGAGCTGGCCGAGGAACTCGGCATTGAAGGCGTTGCCATGGACTTGTGGTTTGATTTCCGTTTCGAGGACGGGCTTGCCCGGGCCTGGGGCCGCGCTTTTGGATGCGTCTATGATGGGCCGCTTCGCTTGCAGGCGGAAGAAGTCCAAAGCGTCGAGCGTCTTCGCGTCGAGGACGCGCTTGCCGGGATTTCCGGAAAAACCTTTACGCCGGATTCTCTGTTGGCGCTTCGTATGCGCTTCAGCGGGCCAGCCTGACGATCCGCAGATTGCGGAAATCGAGGTTTGTCGTCGGATCGTGGGCTTGCAGGCTGATGACGCCCGGTGTCAGCTTAGCCTGTTTCTGCCGCACGATACTTCCTTCCGGATGGGGGTCTTCCCAACTTGTCACGGGGTATCCATTCACCCAAACGGAAAACTGCCGTCCGCGGGCAACGATGGTTTTCGTGAAAAACTCATTGTCGTTGGGAACAACCTTGCGCGTGGGCTGGTAGTGATAGATGCCGCCAGTGCCGAAATCGACGGGCTTGGTGCGATCTTCCTTATACTCGTTGCGGATCTGGGACTCGTAGCCGGTCCAGCTTCCGTTGGCGTCGCCACGCAGAAAGACGCCGCTGTTGGGATGACGGCTCGGATCCGCGGAATTGGCGCGGATGTCGAGCTGTAGAATGAAGTCGTCGAAGGTGGCTTCGGTTTCCAGTTGCCCAGGCCCTTTCTCGACATGAAGCAGAGATTTGCCGGCAGACCACACCGGCGCCTCTTTTACCCGCGGATGCTTCACTTCTCGCCATCCGTCCAGATTCCTGCCGTTGAAGATCGGCGTCAAGCCAAGCGGCTTTACTTTGATGCCGCGGAATTCGATCTTCTTGTCTTTGTTGTATTGCAAACCGATGTGACCGATGAGCGATTTCCCCTGGCGGGCGTCGAGCACCTTCTTGCCATCCAGTTTCGCCACGATGTGGTCGCCGCGCAGTTCCACCTCAAAGGCCTGCCACTGGCCGTCACGGATGCGCGCGGGCTGGCCGCGCACGTGGTTCACCAGGCTGCCGGTGGGGAACTTTTCATGTTTATCGAAGATCTGAAGCTCGTATCCCGTGACATGCGGCTGGCCATCCTTGGCCGAGCGGAGGAAAACGCCGCTGTTTCCGTCGGCGGCGGTGCGGAATTCGAGTTTGAGCAGGTAATCGGCAAAGACGGCATTTGAGCGAAGGTATCCATATTCGCCGCTGTCGGCAATGACCGCTCCGTCTTCGGCACGCCATTTTGCGCCCCCTTGCGGGCTCCAACCGAATAACGATTCTCCGTCAAACAGCAACAGCCAGCCTTCGGCGGCTTCTTTCGGGGTGAGTGCGTTGGTCTGCCCCCAGCACAGAGAGGCGGAAAGCAGACTCAGGATCATTCTTCTCATGGTGCGACTATCCTATCAAGCTCGCAGCTTCCAGGACCACGCCGGATGCATATAATAGCCAAGTGGCCGCCCTGAGAGATGTCCGGCTGGCGTTTCGCCTCTTTCGGCGCACACCGTCGCTAACCGCGATTGCTTTCCTTTCCATCGCATTGAGTGTCGGGGCGACTGCCGTAGTTTTTACTGCAATTAAAGCAGTCCTGCTCGATCCTTTTCCGTACGCCCGGTCTTCGGAACTTGTGCAGGTCGCAACGGACTTCGCCAACGCCCGGCAGTCACAATCCGACTGGGTCAACTGGCAAGACGCCCAAGAGCTGGCCAGGCGCACGCGCACGCTGGAATCCTTGGCGATCTATGGCAACGCCGTTTTCGATCTTGCGGGCGATTCGGCGTTGCCACCCGAGGCGTTGTATGGACTACGCGTGTCCGCGAATCTGTTTCCTACGCTCGGCGTTTCTCCGATGCTGGGGCGCAACATCGCGGCCGAGGAGGACCGGCCCGGGGGACCGAAAGTCGTCATTCTCAGCTACGGTTTGTGGAACCGCCGATTCAGTGCGGATCCGGATGTGGCCGGCCGGACAGTGCGGATCAACGGTGAGGAATACGTCGTAATCGGAGTAATGGGGCCAAGCTTTAACTTCCCGTTGCGCAGAGCTGCGGCTCGTACTCCCTACCCATATGTCGAGTTTTGGGCGCCCCTGCAAGTCGATCCCGCAAATCCAAAAGTCGGCGGATTGGGCCTGGTGGCCAGACTTGGTTCCGGTGTATCGCTCGCTCAGGCTCGGGCCGATCTTACGTCCATTTCATCCACGCTGCGAGCCGAATTTCCCGCCGCGAACCGATTCCGCAGTCATCGAATGGGGCTTTTGCGCGATCGAACAGTCGGGCGCACAGAGCCGGCTCTTTGGCTTCTGATGGCGGCGGCATCCATGTTTTTACTGATCGGATGCGCCAACGTAGCCCATCTGCTTTTGGCGCGCGGCGTTGCGCGCCGGCATGAAATCGCGGTGCGTATGGCGCTCGGCGCCTCGGGTGTTCGCATCGTTCGTCAGCTTCTCACTGAGAGCTGCGTGCTGGCCGTGCTCGGCGGCGTTGGCGGATTTGTCCTGACCATTGTGGCTTGGCAAATCCTGCCTGCTGTTGCCCCCGTCAATGTTCCGCGGCTGTCGGCGGCCCGGGCCGACTGGACGATTCTCGGATTTGCTCTTGTGGCGGCGCTGCTGAGCGGCATTTTATTCGGGATCGCCCCGGCTCTTCGCGCGGCTGGCTCCCGCTATACTCACGGCGCACGCTACCTGGGCGTGCGCGGAGGAGAGCCGGGCAGGCAGGATCGAACGCGCGGCTCGTTGGTGGCCGCCGAAGTCGCGGTCACATTGATGCTGGTGGTGCTTGGCGGGCAGTTGCTCGGAAGCTTTGTGCGTTTTCTTCGAACGGACCCCGGGTTCGAGGCTGATCGCGTCCTCGCATCCGTAGTGCTTCCCGCGCGGGAACGGTATAAAACTCCCGCGGAACGGGCGCTCGTATACCGGCGTTTTCTCGATGCGGTTCGGGAACTTCCCGGTGTCGAAAGCGCCGGAACAGTGGACGCTCTGCCTTTTAGCGGCGAGAATCACGGTGGGTTTATCGCTGCCAGCGAGGCGGAAATTTTCAAACCTGGGCCTCATAATATCGCCGAGGTTGACGTTGTAGGCGGGGAGTATCTTCAGAGTCTGGGAGTTCGGCTGGCCGAGGGCCGGTGGTTTCACCCGGAAGAGGTGAGCTTGTCCAGCGGCGTCGCTCTTGTGGACGAGGTTGCCGCCAAGCGCTTCTGGCCGCAAACGAGCGCCGTCGGCAAGCGGCTCTGCGTTCACTGTACACCCGAGAGTCCGAACAACTGGAAGCGGGTGATCGGGGTGGTTTCGAGCGTGCGCCATGCCTCCCTTGCCGGGCCCGTTGACGCGAGCGTTTATCTTTCCAGCGGAGCCTTTGAGTCGGCGGCGTTTCTGGTTGTGAGAACCAGCCGGCCGGCCGCCGGGATGGAGAAGGCCATCCGCGCTGCAATTGCCGGGATCGATCCCGATCAGGCTGTGTTGCTCAGTGCATCGATGCGATCTTTGATAGACGATTCCATTGCAGACCGTCGATTCATCATGAGCCTGCTTGCGGTTACGGCATTCCTTGCGCTGCTCATGTCGGCGGCGGGTATTTACGGCGTGACCGCCTATACGACTTCAAGGAGAACGTTCGAAATCGGCGTTCGGACCGCTCTTGGGGCGACTCCGGGCAACATCCTCGCGCTGGTGTTCCGGCAGGGCTTTTTCAGTGTCGCAATGGGACTGGTGGTTGGATTGGGGCTTTCTGCCGCCGGTTTGTACACTTTGCGTGGATTGTTGACGGATTGGGAGGGCGTGAATGCGGCACTCATCGCGATCTCGGGTGGAGTGGTTCTGATCGCCGCCGCGCTCGCCTGCTGGGCGCCGGCCCGGCGCGCGGCGCGGGTCGATCCGGTTGCTGCGTTACGGCAGGATTCGTAGCAGTTCCCCAGCGCGGCAATCCGCTACTTCCAATACAATGTGAGGGTAAACAAGTCTTCCCGCAAAGTGCAAGGAGCCAAAAGTGCGACTGGCATCTTTAATCTGTTGTCTGGCGGCATTGCTGTCAGGCCAGGAATATCGCGGTACGATTCTCGGCCGCATACTGGACCCTTCAGGGGCAGCCGTATCTGGCGCCGAAATCGAAGTCTCCAATGTCGAAACCGGCGTTCTGATCCGGTCCACGTCGAACGAGGCCGGCAACTTCCAGGTTCCGTTTCTCACTCCTGGAAACTACATGGTGCGCGTTACGCACGCCGGCTTCAAGCGGGCTGAGAGAAGCGGCATCCGCGTCATGACCAATACCCAGGTGTCGATTGACATGACTTTGGAGTTGGGAAGCTCGGCCGAAACGGTGACGGTCAGCGCCAGCGCACCGCTTTTGGACACCACTACATCTGATCTGGGCCAAGTAGTCGACAGTCTGCGCATCAGCACGACGAGCGTGAATCTGAATCGGAACGTTCTGAACGCCGTGCTGCTGACGCCCGGAGTCACTGGAGGCGGAGCCGCTGTGGCGGGTAACAACTCCGGATCGTTCAGTATTTCGGGAGGTGGATCCACGGTGGGGCGTGTCGAGTTTCTAGTGGACGGGATCCCCAACACGACTGCTCACAACAACGGCGGCGTCGTGTTCATTCCGTCGATTGACGCAGTGGAGGAAATCAAAGTCCACACGACGATGTTCGACGCCCAGTACGGGCACTCCAACGGCGGAGCGATCAACGTCACTACCAAAGGCGGAGCGAACGAACTGCGCGCCACGACGTACCTGTACAAGCGCTGGGCCGCTCTGAACGCCAACAGTTGGACCAACAACAGCCGCGGCCTGCCCAAAGTGCAGTCGAACTACAGGCAATACGGATATCTGGTGAGTGGCCCTGTGTTTCTCCCCAAGCTGTACTCGGGCCGCAACCGGACATTTTTTTCGACCACGCTTGAAGACGATGCGGCTCCGAGCGAACTGACCCGCCGCGCCCGCGTGCCCACAGCCGCCGAACGCCTGGGCGACTTCTCGCAGACTATAAACCGGCGCGGCGGGCCTTTTACGCTGTATGATCCGGTCACCACTGTAGTTGCGGGAACCCGCGCCACCCGCCAGCCGTTTCCCGGCAATCGCATTCCCGCCTCCCGAATCCACCCAGTTGGCGCGGCCTGGATGAAGTTGTTCCCGGAACCCAATCTTGCGGCCCCGCCGCAACTGGAAGAATTAAACTGGATCGCCACCACTCACACAGTTTCCGCAGACGCAGATAAGCGGGCGAATCGATCATTTCATCAGCGACAAGCAGCGAATCTTCGGCCGGTACGGGATCTTGAAGCTGAATCAAACCAACGCGGAGCTGATCCGCGGCCAGCATTCGATCGCGCCGGAGGGAACCTCTGGACTGGCGCGCGAAAACACGCGCCGCTTCCATAATTTCGGCTTTGACGCCACCTATACTTTCTCCCCGAGTTTTATCGGCTCGTTCCGCTATGGCTATGTCCGCAAGCTCCAACTCAATTTGCGTGGAGCGGTAGGCTACGATTCCGGCGGCTTGAATCTCCCTCAGGCTCTGCTTGCGAATCAATCGGTGCCCGGCTGGCCTACGTTCAACATCGGAGAGAATGTGCCGACGCTTGGCAGCAACTTCGTCGGCGAGGCGAATGATCTGCATACGGCTATAGCGACGTTCACGAAGCTGACCGGAAAACACAGTCTCAAGTGGGGCGTGGACTGGCGGGTGCTGCGCTGGAACCGGAACTCACCCGGCGGCGCGGCCTCGGGCGACTTTACATTCAATCACACCTTTACAAGATCCGATCCATTCACGCCGACTACCGCCGATACCAGCGGAACAGGACTAGCATCGCTTCTGCTGGGCCTTCCCGCGTCGGGCTCGCTCGGATTCATCAGCCCGCTTTCCCTGCAAAACCACTACCTGGCGGGCTTCATCCAGGAAGATTGGAAAGTCAGCCGCCGGCTGACGCTTAACTTCGGAGTCCGATATGAGCTGGAGACACCGTACACCGAGCGATACAACCGCATGGGCTACGGATTCGATGAAACGGCGCGCCTGCCGCTCGCGGTGCCCGGCCTCGATTTGCGCGGAGGCGTCACGTTCGCCGGTGTTGGCGGCAACCCTCGGCGCGGCGGCACTGTGGATGGCAATAACTTCGGTCCCCGATTCGGCTTTGCGTTTTCGCTATTTCCCAAGACGGTAATCCGCGGCGGCTACGGCTCGTTCTTCTCCGGCCAGGCGTATAACACCGGTTTTCTGGGCGATGTCGGCGTTTTCAATGCCACCACTCCCTATGTAGGAACCATCGATAACGGCGCAACCCCGTTCAGCACTTTTACCAATCCTTTCCCAACGGGCCTGCAAAGTCCGGTTGGCGCGGCCTCGGGACTACTGGCGCAGATCGGAGACAGCCTCACCTTCTTCGACGATCGGCGTGTTTCGCCTTATAACCAGCAGTGGCAGTTCAGCTTCCAGCACGAGCTTCCGTCGCAACTGGTGGTTGAGGCTGCCTACGTCGGCATGTCATCTTTGAAGCAGTTTGAGAGCTTCAACCTCAATGAACGGCCCGACCAGTTCCTGGCGCTGGGAACGGCGGAGAACACACGCGTCCCCAACCCGTTCCTTGGTGTGTTCCCAGCCGCTTCGACCCTTGGTCAAGGCGCGACCATCACGCAGAGCCGCCTCTGGCCGCGCTTTCCGCAGTTCACCAACTTGAACATCCAAGGCGCAAACACCGGCAGGGCGATCTATCATGCGCTCCAGACGAAGGCCGACAAGCGCCTGACGCGCGGGCTAACCGTGATCGGCACGTATACTTTCTCCAAACTGATCGATAACGAAACAACCAGCGTCATCAACCCGCGCAAGTACCGGACCGTATCCAGCCTGGATCAGACTCACGTATTTCGCCTCGCGGCGACGTATGAGTTTCCGTGGCGTTTCGCCGGACAGGGCAGCGACCGCTGGCTGCGCCAAATTGCCGGCGGATGGTCCTTGAGCGGATTCTATGTGGCCAACTCCGGCCAGCCCTTCGGCATTACTCATGCCAACGGCCGTCCCACTCGAATCCGAAACGCGGCAAAATCCGGTCCGGTGAGCCAGCGGCTGGGCGATGTTCTGGATCCTGCGACCCGGCGTCCGCTCAATCCGTATTTTGACATTGGCGCTTTCGCGGCGCTCTCATCGCAGTTTGTGGTGACACCGGAGCCGCCGCGCTTTGACGAACTTCGCCAGCCCGGCGAGCAGTCGCTGAATATGTCGCTATTCAAGATGTTTCCGATTCGTGAGAGGCTACGATTGCAGCTCCGGCTCGAGGCGACCGGAGTGACAAACACACCCAACTTTGCAGCGCCGGGGACCAATATGAACAGCCTGGCGACATTCGGAGTCATCAACGCGGCCGGTGGGAACCGGCAGATGCAAGCTTCGCTAAGAATAACTTATTAACGTTTTTCAGCGGGCGCCTTCATTCGGAGGAATCGCTTTCTTGTAGACTACGAGCCGTGCAGAGGGTAAGTAGGCTTAGATAGCGCGTTTTTGCCTTCTCGATTACGCGGTTTGCCAGGGCCACTATGGGACTCGTACAGCGGTAGTTCACCTGGAGTGTGACGAGATTCGCCCCACTGTAATCCTCGCGGAAGCGAAGAATGTTTCCGACCTCGGCTCCACGAAAGCGATAGATCGACTGGTCGTCGTCTCCGACGACACAGACGTTTCTTCTTTCGCCTGCGAGGTGCTGGGTCAGAAGGGACTGGCTTCGGTTCGTGTCCTGGAACTCATCAACGAGGAGATATTGCCATCGCCGGGTGTAGTAGTTTCGAACGCGAGTGTGCTCGCGCAAAAGCGTCAAGGGCAGGAGGAGGAGGTCATCCAAATCGAGGACTCCTCGCCGCCGGAGCTCTGCCTGATACCGCGAGAAGACGAGCACTGCGCGACGGGTCATCTCATCCAGTTCCCTTGATGCGAGTTTCTCCGGGGTGAGGCCACGGTTCTTTGCGCGGGAGATCCTTGAGAGGAGATTGATGGCGGCAAAGTGGCCTTCCGGGTCAACCTCGTCTAGGATCGTTTCGACCAAGTTCAGTTGTTCTGCTGTCCCGTAGATGGTCGCCTTTCCGAGGATGTCCAGCCGGTGGCCATGTTCTCGGAGGATCTTCAGCCCCAGGGCGTGAAAGGTGGCAATAGTCACTCCACGAGCAGAACTCCCAAGAAGGGCTTCGACGCGCTCGCGCATTTCCACGGCGGCTTTGCGGGTGAACGTCACAGCGAGAACATTTTCAGGTGAGACGCCCTGATTGAGCAGAAACGCGATGCGCTTCGTAATGACGAGGGTTTTTCCGGTTCCGGCACCTGCCAGAACAAGAAGTGGACCATTCGTCGAGCACACGGCTTCTCTTTGCTCATCGTTCAGGCCGGAGAGAATCCGAGCCTCTTTAAACGAACTGCTGCGCATTGTCATGGAAGAACCTCTTCGGGCGAGTTGCCGGAAGAACGCCGAAGGCGTTCGTGGGCAGCACGCTGAGGACTCCACTACCGAGAAGAAGGAATTCCAATGAGCAGCTCTCGACGGGCGCTCGATATCACGCCTGAGTGAGAACTCAAGGCCAGGAAGGGCAGACGATGGGGGACTGCCTCAGTCCGGGCTGTCACTGCGGCGGAAGTAGCGAGCAAAATCGACCGGCATCCGAATGCGTCCGGTCGCATCCGGGCGGACCAACCGTGAGCAGGTGCTTGGTGGCATCGTGCGCTTTCCTGAGAGCCTCTTCGCTCGTGATTACGATCTGGCCCTCGGCGTTTATCGAAACGAAAACCGGCTTCGATGATTTGCGCTTCCGCTTCATGAACCCGATCATAGCCAAAGCCGAGGGGCCCGGCAATATCGAGAAGAATCTGTTTAAGGTCGCTCTTCGCCTCTGGGGTGAGGAGGAACAGACGTCTCACTGATTAACAGCCTTGTTGCGTCGGCGCTCTTCGATCATTTCGCGAAGCTCATCGAATACTTCATCACCGTCGAGCAATTCGCCGCGCTCGGCCTGGGCGGCTCCGCGCTCAAGTTTTGCCTTCAACTGCTGGAAGGCTTCATCGCGCTCCCGCTCGTGACGTTCGAGCAAACGAAGGGCTTCGCGCACAACCTCGCTCGTCGTCTGGTAGCGTCCGGACTTTACGCGGCTCTGGAGGAACGCATCGAGTTCAGGGGTGAGAGAGACGTTGACGGTATTGCGGTTCGTAGCCATACCCTGAACTTAACCCGTGTGGCACATTGTGTCAAGTTGTGCCGAAAGGAGTCCTGTGGGCGGCCCACGGGACGTGCTGAGTTGAGCCAATCAAAACGATCAACAGCCTAGTTTTGAGGGATTTACACTGTCCGATAAAATCTGTTATCAGACAGGGACAAGCCGGTGAACTGGCCGGTACAACGAGGATTGCGCATGCCCCAGGTGGCAAAAGAATACTGCCCGGAGGGCCTCGGTGTGTGAGTGCGGTAGTGCCGTCATCGCGGTCGCTGCCGCCTGTCCTGCTGGGGTCCGTGACGCCGGAGAACCGGGAGCGGGTTGAGAACTTCTTCTTCTCGGTGGGCTCCATCTTCGAAGCCTGGGTGAACCGGCGAAAGTCCGAGCACACTCGCCGGGCGTATCGTGGCGACGTGATGGCGTTTGTTCAGTTCATGAAAATCAAATGGCCAGACGCCGCCTCTCGCCTACTCTTCCTCTTCTATTCTTGATGTGCGTGGAAAAGCCGGATGGTCGAGGACTCGGCGGCTCCGAAGACCATCAACCGGCGAATCTCCTCCCTCTCCTCTTTCTTCAAATTCCTGGCTGGAGCTGCGGCGGAGCTGCGGCTTCCGATAACGGTGCCGAATCCGGCCCATGCCCAGTTCATCTCGCGGGAGCCCTCGGATGCGGTCGAGGAAACACGGGCGCTCTCTCTTGCTCGCGCTCGGCAACTGATGACGATGCCGAAGGGAGATAGCCTGCTTGCCATCCGAGACCGGGCAATTCTCATGTTCTACCTCTACACCGGCGCGAGAATCGGAACCGGCTGCAAGCTGAAGGTCCGTGACTTCATGCAAGAGGGTGACGAAGCGATGATCCGCTTCCACCTGAAGGGTAGCCGCATCAAGACGAAGGGCCTCCACTACGCGGCGGCGGAAGCGATCCACGAGTACATCCGAGAAGCGAAGCTTGAGAGCGGCTGGTTGTTTCGCCCTCGAAGCAGTTCGATGGGTGAGGCGCTCGCCGAACGGCGAATCACGGAGCGGTCTATGAATCGGCTGC
>Ga0187893_10012767_pt1 | contig 11847 bp, 11 predicted proteins | sample MA1701074metaG_FD_139574 | JGI IMG/M metagenome (GOLD analysis project Ga0187893, IMG submission 139574) | White microbial mat communities from a basaltic lava cave in the Kipuka Kanohina Cave System on the Island of Hawaii, USA - MA170107-4 metaG ... | reverse complement strand
GCTGAACCGGGAATCGAAGCGTCAATCCGTTTTCACGAGACAGTATGAAAAGTAGATATAGTCGCCGTGGACAAAATTGTTGTAAACCCACGATCCTTCGACCGCGGCGAACATCTCCACGAACGGATGCAGGATACGTGGGGCGAATTTGTGCGCAAGTTCGCGATACCATTTGCTGTTGCGCGTCAGCGCGCGCAAGACGTGCGCGGTAATGTCGGAATGAGACATGATCTTGAAACCCGCCTGTTGGATGTTGCGATAGACCTGTGAAAAATCTGTCGGCGTGCGGAAATCGGCGTACAAAAATTTTCCGCCCTTACGAAGTACACGATACGCCGACTGGAAGAACGCTTCCTGTCGGGGATAACAATGCGAGGCTTCGACGTTGATGACAGCGTCGAAATGGTTTTCGGGGAAATCGAGCGCCTGCGCGTCGCCAGTGCGGAAGTCAATGCCGAGTGCGCCGTGCGCCTTGCGGTTGTACTCAATCGCATTTCGATTCAGGTCTATCGCGGTATAGGTTTTCGGTTTGTGATATCGTGTGACAAACGACGCCCCTCCGCCATGACCACAACTGACCTCGAGCACGTTCTTGCCAGCGAGTTCGTCGGCGCTTGCCACGTGATGGTAGAGCTGGATCGCGGCGCGGTTGATTTCATCCTCCGGCTGGAGTTCCACGGTCTCGCCTTCGAGGGTCCAGAAACCGTAATTCAAAAAGGTGACCGGTGCATTGCCGATGCGGCGCGTCAGGTATTGATACCAATTTTTCCAGAAGAGTTGTTTGAAGGCGGACATGAAAGTTCTCGATTCGGTGGATAAAACCCGAATAGTCGTCCTTCGTCGCTCAAGTTCAAGGACTTTGTGTACAAGAAGAATAATGCGCGCCTGCTGCGCGCACTATTCTTTTTCGCGGCTATAGCATATGGGCTAGGCTTCTATTTGCGTTCCAGCAGATACACCCCGCCGCCATCCGAAACGATATAGATTTCCCCATTTGCATCCTGCCCGAAGGAGGTGATGCGAAAATCTGTATCGAACAATAATTCTTTCTGCCACGCCTCCCCGGAGCGAATCAGCCCCCACACGAGCCCGGTACAATAATCGCCATAGAGATAAATGCCGTTCCACTCTGTCATTGAACCGCGATAGATATACCCGCCTGTCACGGAACATCCGCCTTCCGCGTGACTGTATTCCGCAATGGGGTCGATCATCCCGGCAGGTCCGCCGCCTTCGTAATCGTGCGCGCCTTCGCGATGATCCCAGCCAAAGTTCTCGCCGCCGCCCGAACCCGCAGGAATGAAATCAATCTCTTCCCATTGCCCCTGTCCCACATCGCCAATGTACAGATCGCCGGTCGCCGTATCAAACGACATGCGCCAAGGGTTTCGCAAACCATACGCCCAAATCTCATCGCCGAATGGGTTATCCGATGGAACAGCGTAAGGCTCTGCGGAATTCACGTCAATGCGCAAGATTTTTCCCAACAGAGTATTCAACGATTGCCCGTTGCCGTGCGGATCGCCGGCTGAGCCGCCATCACCGAGTCCTGCATAGAGGTATCCATCACGACCAAAGTTCAATGTTCCGCCGTTGTGGTTTGGGTATGGTTGTTCCACGCGAAGCAGGATCATCTCGCTGGCCGGGTCGGCGGAATCGGCGCTGGCAGTAAAACGGGAGATGAATGTGTCTCCGCCTGCGCCGGTGTAGTTGACGTAAAAGAATCCGTTTTCCGCAAAGTTGGGGTGAAGAGCGAGCCCAAGCAAACCCATCTCATTGCTCGTGTTGTTAACGCGATCTTCGATATTGAAGAACGGCTCGGTGACGAGTTGACCGTTTTGGAAGAGGTAAATATGACCCAACTTCTCGACAAGCCATAACCGACCCAGCGGATCAGGCTGCAAATCCACGGGACGGTCGAGGCTATCCGTAATCAGTTGCCACGTGTACGCGTCCGCGTCAGGGAAGGTTGTGGCATCGGGAGGCAAATCGGTCGGAGGGATTGGAGTCGGCGGCAGAGGCTGCGTGGGCGGAATATCCACAGAAGTGGGCGAGGCAGTTTGACTGGCAGAAGGAGGCGGAGTATTCGATCCATTGCAGGCAAGGATGGGCAGGAGAATCAAAACCAGGAAGCGTCTCATTTGCTGTCCACGTCCGTTGTTTCGGCGTCTACCACATCAGTATCTGAGTCATCTTCCATGTTGGTCAGTAGGTCGTTCATGTGCTCCTTCACCACGCTTGGAGGGCACAGCTCAACAAATAATGTCGAGCCGATCCAGAGGATCGCCGCGTCGTCGAGTACACCGATGAATGGAATCGCTATTGCATCCACGGGCCAAAACAGATAAGCCACTGAGGCAAGCGGCAGGAATTTGAGAAAGAAATTTACGCGGCGGTCGCGCATCAGACGCCCGATGAGTTTGAGACGCGTGACGAGGTCGCGCAACATGCCGCCTGGCGGGGGAACCATGATCTTTGTAGGCCGTTTGTCTGCCATGTGAAACTCCTTGTATGAAGTGAATCGATTATAAACAGTATAGATTAATCTACGGAAAGAACTTGTGCAGGTTTCAAGAGTAAAATAGTCCCATGCCATACTTGATTGACGGACATAATTTGATTCCCAAAATGGGATTGCATCTTGATTCGGTAGACGATGAAATGGAGTTGGTAGCCATCCTGCAGGAATTCTGCCGCATCGAGCGCCGACAAGCAGAAGTGTTCTTCGATGCCGCGCCTTCGCCTCAAGCCGGGACAAGGAAACTGGGCGCGGTGACCGCGCATTTTTCACCGCTGGGAACATCAGCCGACAACGCGATTCGGAAGCGATTGCAAAAATTGGGAAAAGCCGCAAAGAACTGGACGGTGATCTCCTCTGATCGGGAAGTGCTGTCAGATGCGCGCACTGCGCAGGCAGAAGCGCTTTCCTCGGATGAGTTCGCGGCAATGGTCCGCAAAGCGATGGATTCACCGCAGGCAGGCAAAGGCGAGCAGGTCGTCTCAAAGGAGGAACTGCAAGAATGGATGAAGATTTTTGGAGACAAGCGAAAATAGAATATCGAGCTTGAAAATAACTCATAACATGTCTACCATTTACACCTACGTTCCCTCGCCAAATCATCTCTATCCGGATCACCCCGAACGACCGGGGCGACTGGACGTTCTCCAACCGCGATTGGATACTTTTTCTGCAAAAAGAATCGACGCCAAGCCAGCTGCGCGCGAGGAGGTCGCTCGGGTTCACAACCCGAAATTGGTGGCTGCGCTGGAAAGGATCTGCCGCGAGGACGCGCCGGGCATTATTGACTACGCGCCGACGTATGTGACTCAATCATCGTTTGACGATGCACTGCTCGCGGTGGGCGGAGTCCTCACTTGCACGCGCGCGGTGATGAATGGCGAGGCGACCAACGCCTTCGCCATCGTCCGACCACCGGGTCACCACGCGGAACCGGATCGTGCCATGGGATTCTGTCTGTTAAACAATGTCGCCGTTGGCGCGCGCGAGGCGCTTTCAAACGGGATGGGGCGCGTGATGGTCCTTGACTACGACGCGCATCACGGTAACGGAACGCAAGCCGCGTTCTTGAACGAGGAACGCGTCGCGTTCTCCTCGGCGCATCAATTCCAGCCGGGGTTTTATCCGGGCACAGGTTCATTGAAGGAGGCGGCACACGCAAAGAAACGAATCGTCAACGTACCGTTGCCCGCGCGCGCCGGTGACAAAGTGTATGAACGAGTCGCCGATGAGATCTTCAAGCCGTTTGTTGAAGCCTTCAAACCGCAGATGATTTTCGTCTCCGTCGGATTCGATGCGCATTGGAATGACCCGATCACGACTCTGGGCTTGTCCACAGCGGGATATTTCATGTTGGCGCAAAAGGTTATCGCTCTGGCGGATGAATTTTGCGAGGGGAAAATCGTGTTTGTCCTCGACGGCGGCTACGACGCGGTCAACGTGGCGAACGGGGCGGAAGCGACCTTCGACGCGCTGACCAAATCGCCGCGTCGAAACGATGCAGGAGATTCGAGTCCGCACAAGGAACCGGATTGCGAGTCCCGCATCGAAGAGATACGAAAGTGGCATGGTTTTTCGTAGGTCGTAATTTATAATGAGCAAGATTATGTGTCATGCTGAACCGCGAGCCTCAAACGGCGAGTGCAGCGAAGCATCTCAGCTATGGCAATCGAGACCGTTCGGTAGCAACCAACGCTCCCTCGGCGTGACACATATTTGTTTTATGAAAAGGAGCGATCATGGCGCGAAGGCGAACGCTTGGTTACGTACAAAATGAATGGGTCTGCCCCAACTGTGAGACACGCAACAAAGGCGCCGAGAAGACGTGTGAAAATTGCGGCGCGCCCCAGCCGGAGAACGTACAGTTTGAATTGCCCTCCGAGCAAAAATTTGTAACGGACGAAAAGACGAAGCAAGCCGCGCAAGCCGGTGCGGACATCCATTGCGGATTCTGCGGCACGCGCAACCCCGCCACAGCCGAGACCTGTTCACAATGCGGCGGTGATTTGAAGGAAGGGAAGGCACGCGAGGCAGGACGAATCATGCAAACGCCTCCACCAGCCGCGAAGATTGTGAAATGTGATAACTGCGGAATCGAGAACCCGGGCTCGAACTCGGTCTGTTCGAATTGCGGTTCGCCCTTGCCCCGGCTTGCACCCGCCGCCAATCCCCAAGCGAGAGGCGGATCATCTGCTGCATCACCGGTCACCGGCAAGAAGCCCACGAGCAAACGCGGTCTCTTTGTGTTGGCTGGTGTGCTCGGATGCCTCGCTCTAGCGTGCGTCGCCGCTCTGGTCCTCTTTGTATTTCCCACATCTTCCGTTCAGGCAACGGTGACCGATGTGCACTGGCAGACATCGGTCCCCGTGCAGGAGATTCAGCCCGTCAATTATTCGAACGAGCGAGGGAGTCCGCCCTCCGACGCGTACAATGTATCCTGTTATGACGACAGTCAGGAAGTGTGCGAGCAACGGACGATTGACAGGGGCAACGGTTTCTCGGAAGTAGTAGAGGAATGCTACACCGAGACAGAAACGTATTGTTCCTACACCGTGGACGAATGGACAACCATTCAAACCTATACGCTCGAGGGGAATGATCTGCAACCGTTTTACGAAAACCCGAGCACGGGCTTCGATCAGCGCGTTGGCGATGCCTCCGAAACACTCACCGTGTACTTCCTCACCGACGACGGCGGACAGGAGACTTACTCACCGAGTTCGATCTCCGAATTCCAGCAATTTACCCTTGGCAGTACATGGACGTTGAATATGAATTTCGCGGGTGGTGTGGTGAGCGTGGAACCGTAGCAAAAAATTGGAAACATAAAAAAAGAGCATAGATCAGGCTATGCTCTTTTTTTGTCGTTCGATGCACAATACGTTATCGCGCCGGCACGGTCTCTTCTGTGCCATCGAAGACGATCAATCCGTCCTTGACCATCGTCAAACCGTTCGTGCCTTTGTCGAGCACATTGCCGCCTTGCAAGACTTCGTAATCGTAGATCACTGTGCCGTCCGTGTTGCGGAAGTTGCTCAGGTCGAAGGTGATGCCCTCGCTGCTCAAGCCTTCGCGCAACTCATCGCATCGCGGGAGCAATTTGATCGCGCGGTCGTCTTATGGGGCGCCGCGGAAAAATTGCATCAGAGTCTCGGTTTTCTGCCTACCCCCTACGTGAGCGATTCCATACCATCCTCATCCCAACGGCGCGCGAACGCTTGGGCGAGAAGACCTTCACAGAGGGATGGGACAAAGGAAGAGCCATGAAAATGGAGGAGGCAATTGCATACGCGTTGGCTCTAGCGGAAGAATAACCCCGAGGATTGGGAAGGATTTTTTGCACAGCATCTCCCATTGACCCAGGTTCATAATGTCACACAAGGCGCAATTGTAGTTTCATTGAAAATTCCGTAGAGGGACTACACGGCTTTCACAATAGGTATAATTGCCTTCATATCTATACGCTGGAGATGTCATGACTGATAGGCAATCGGAATATACGGGGGACATAACGAAAGTTCGGCGTTTCGTTTCATTTCTCGGAATCTGCGTGCTCTTGCTCAGCCAGCTGCTGGTTTTTTCGAGACCGGTATCTGACCGGGCAGTGTTTCCGCCCTACACCTCATTGGCAATCCTTGGCGCGGCGATCCTCATCGCCGGGCGGTTGATTCCATCAACGGCGTTCTGGCAGAGACTGTCGCTTAATCTCGTTTTCAAAGACCGCGCATTCTGGGTAATTGCCGCCATGTTGCTGTCTGCGGTTGCCACCACGGCAACTGGTTTCTTCATGAATTTCCACCGGCTCAATTACATCCCAGTGACGACGATCTGGCTTCTGGGAGGGGCTTGTTATGTGTATGCCCTTGCAAACCCGGAGACAAGATTCGATAGCGCTGGGATATCGAGATGGCTCAGAACTCATCGAATTGAGTTACTTGCTGTTCTGGTCATTGTACTGTTTGCGACAGCGATACGATTTTACGACCTAGGGGAGATTCCGCGTGTTCTGGACGGCGACGAAGGGCTGGTGGGTCACTTTGCAAAGACTACATCATCCGGCGCGCTTTCGAATCCATTTGCCCTCTGGGAAAATTTTGGCTCGCTTTACCTGCAATTCATCAACATCGCTATGAAGTTGTTCGGCGAGACTCCCTTGGGCTTAAGACTGATGCCAGCCATCGGCGGGGTCCTTGCCATCCCGGCGGTCTATCTTCTGGCTCGCCACATCGGTGGTCGCAGAATCGCCCTCATTTCAGCGGTTATGATCGCGGTATCTCACTCTCATCTCCATTTCAGCCGGATTGCATCGGTGGCGTACATCCAGGATACGTGGCTGATTCCCTTCGAACTTTACTTTCTGATCACCGGACTCGAAAAACGGGAATCGTGGAGAGCCGCTCTCGGCGGAATCCTGTTGGCAATCCACTATTCGTTTTATCTCACCTCACAAATCGTTACCGCGATTGTTCTGGTGTTTATGTTGATTGCATTCATCGGGTATCGCTCATGGTTCAGGGAGCGTCTCTCACAGGTCTGGGCATTTTGGGGTGGATTTTTAGTCATGATTCCGCCATCCCTTCTATATGCTTATCGCTATCCCAACGAGTTCATAAGTCGCCTTGGAACCAGTGGAACATTTCAAACGGGATGGCTGGAATCGACCATGCAAGCCACCGGGCAGAGCGCGGCGGAAGCCCTGCTTGGACGAGTAATCCATGCATTTCTTTCCCTTATCTATTACCCGGCGTTCGATTTTTACGGTTCACCCGCGCCCATGATGGGAATGATTTCCAGTGCATTGCTGTTGACGGGGTTAGGTGTCCTTCTCTGGAGGATACGAAATCCATCTTACCTTCTATTGAACGGCTACTTCTGGGGCGCCGCTGTGGCAGTCGGCGTGTTCGCGACCCCTCCCTCCGCCGATAGTTACCGGATGTTGATGGCGCTCCCCGCCGCGGTCATCAGCGCGGCGGTCGGTCTCGACCAAATTCTCGAAGCGATACAGCTGGGCTGGAACCAATCTCGGACAGCCTACACGTTCACAGTGTCAGCCGTTCTCACCAGTTTGCTATTCTTCAATTTATGGACATACTACGCGGAGTTTGCCGGGCAATGCCGCTTTGCCTCCGATCGGACCGGGCGATTTGCCTCATACCTCGGGAGCGAGTTACAACAGATTGACAACGAGAAACTTGTGTACTTGCTGAGCAATGACATTTATTTTCACGGGAGTCACGCCTCCACGACCTTCCTCAGCCGCAATCGCCCCGTGACCAACTTCCCTGAGCCGGTGCAAACGCTCACCCCTGTGTCGGGCGAAACGATCATTGCTTCACCGGATCGAATCCCTGAACTGGAGGAATGGGCGCGTGAAAATCCCGGCGGCTTTCTTCACTACGCCTACGATTGCGGCGTCACCATTCTTCTGTCGTATCGCGTTCCCTGAGGTACGTTGAATCCAAGTGAATACGAGATCATGTATCATGCCGAAGATCGCCACTGGTGGTATCGCGGCATGGAAGTCATCACACGGGCGCTGCTTAACCGCCGGCTTCAACAAGTACTACACCTCCACATCCTAGACGCCGGCTGTGGAACCGGAGCCGCCATGACCACGTACCTCGCTGACTATGGCAAAGTAACCGGAATTGATATCTCCCCGTTGGCATTACATTTCTGCCGCAAACGCGACGCGGAACGCAGCGCTTGCGCCTCGGTCTTGGATTTGCCGCTTGCCACCGCCTCCTTTGACCTTATCACCAGCTTCGACGTGTTATACGAGCGGGCGGTCTCCAATGAATTGAAAGCCTTACGCGAATTTTTGCGCGTTTTAGTTCCCAACGGACGGCTTCTCCTCCGTCTCCCTGCCTATGATTGGTTGCGCGGACGACATGATGAACAGGTGCACACAAACCGGCGATACACAAAATCATCTGTGAGACGCCTCCTTGAGCAAAGCGGCTTTACCGTGGAACACATATCCTACGCAAATATGATTCTATTTCCCCTCGCGCTGGTGAAGAGACTCAGTGAAAGAATCTCCCCACGCGGGAAGGTCGCATCCGACCTCACCATCCCGATCGGCGCGTTCAACAAATTGTTTGGACGCATCCTTGCGAGCGAGGCGGTTTTCATATCCCGCATGAGCCTGCCTTACGGGTTAAGCGTGATTGCCGTTGCCAGAAAATAATCGTGAAAAAACTCTCCAGCCTGAGCGCGATCTTCCCGGCTTACAACGACGGTGGCACGATTGCCAGCATGATTTCAGCGGCATGGCTTGCCTGCCGTCAGGTTACAGATGAGTTCGAGATCATTGTCATCAATGACGGAAGTTACGATTACACCCCACAAATTCTGGAGGAATTGACACATCGCTATCCTGAGCTGCACGTGATTCACCACGAGAAAAATCAGGGATACGGCGGCGCATTGCGCAGCGGGTTTGCCGCCGCAAAAAAGGAGTGGGTCTTTTACACCGACGGGGATGCTCAATACAATCCGATGGAATTAACCGATCTGGTCAATGCGCTCGGCAAAGGCGTGGACGCGGTCAATGGCTTTAAATCGAACCGCAACGATTCACTGGCGCGTATCGTCATCGGGCGCGTCTATAGTTATTTTGTAAGAATGCTCTTTCAAGTGCGAGTGCGGGATGTGGATTGTGACTTCCGTTTGATCCCCACGAGAATCCTAAGGGATGCCGACCTGAAAAGCATCAGCGGAGCGATCTGCCTCGAAATGGTGAAGAAGATCGAGGATGCCGGGTACGTGTTTGCCGAAGTCCCGATCAGCCACTACCCGAGAAAGTACGGCGTCTCTCAATTCTTTGTGCCGTGGAGGATCCTCCGCACATTACGCCAGATCGCGGGCTTGTATTGGAGCCTGGTAATACAAAAAAAACATCTTCGTAGTTGAATACCCGTACTTCACCCCAACTCACCCACCGCCTTCTCCACTTCTTCTAGAATTTCCCCGCGTTTCACTAAGTCCTTCATCGCGTTGTGATCGTTGTACAGCGGCCGATCCACATGCAAATGCTCCACATACTTGCGGATGACTTCGCGCGCTTTTGCTGTGCCGCGCCCCGGCAGGAACTGACGGAAATCCATGGCTTGCGCCGCCGCCATGAATTCGATTCCCAAAACACCGTAGGCGTTATCCAAAATTTGCTCGTTCTTCAACGCCGTGTTCATGCCCATCGAGACGAAATCCTCCTGATCTGCCGCGGCGGGAATGGATTGGATCGACGCGGGCGCCGATAAGATCCGTTGTTCGACGATCAGATGGTCGGCGGTGTATTGGCTGAGCATCATTCCTGAGTAGAAACCCGGCTCGTGAGCGAGGAAATCAGGCAGACCCTGCGAAAGAGCCGGGTTCGTCAGCCGGTTCATCCGCCGCTCGGATAACACGCATACCATGGTGATCGCCGCGCCAGCCATATCCATCGGAAGCGAAACGGGAGTCCCCTGAAAGTTCGCACCGGTAAGAGTCAATTGTTGTTCGGGGACGAAGATCGGGTTATCGCCCACGCCGTTCAATTCGATCTCCACTTGTGAACGCGCATACGCGATTGCATCGCGCGCCGCGCCGATCACTTGTGGCGTGGAGCGCATCGAGTACGCATCCTGCACTTTGGTTTTCATCTTGCCCGTGGTCAGGTCGGAACCTTCGAGACACTTCATGATATTTTGCGCCGACGTGACCGCACCGTTGAAGCCGCGCAGTTCATGCAGTTTCGTGTTGTACGGTTTGAGGTTCCCAAGCAATGCCTCGATCGTCATCGCCGCGGCGATCTCGGCTTGCTTGATAAATTTTTCCATCTCGTAGATGTGCAACGCGGACATGGCGGTCAGCACATTGGATCCGTTGATGGCGGCGAGACCGTCGCGCGCCTGCAACCCCGGCACTTTGATCCCCGCACGCCGCATCGCTTCGGACCCCGGGAATCGTTCGCCGTTGTAGAAGGCTTCGCCCTCTCCCATGAGGAGCAACGCGGCTTGCGCCATCGGTGCGAGGTCGCCGCTCGCGCCGACCGAACCTTTCGTGCACACCACTGGTATAACACCTTTGTTCAACATTTCAACGAACGTCAGCGTGATCTCCGGTCTGCAACCAGAATTCCCGTGGGCATGAACGTTGACCCTCCCCGTCAGCGCCGCGCGAACGTACGGAATCGGCAAAGGTTCACCGATCCCTGCCGCGTGGTTGTAGATGAGATATTTTTGAAAATCCTTCACCTGCTCGTCGTTGAGAATCTTTTCCGAAAACTCGCCGATGCCGGTGTTCGTCCCATACATGATCTCTTTCTTGGCGAGTTTCTCCTCCAGCATGGCGCGGCAGACCTTGATGCGCTCCAACGCTGCGGGGGCGAGTTCCACTTTCTCGTCCTCTCGCGCGATCGCCACGAGTTTTTCGATGCTGAGGGACGATCCGTCAAGCGTAATGGGCATGAGAAACTCCTAAGCAGAATGGTGATGGTATTGTACCAAAGCCACACAACCTAATCGCTGAATGAAGCGATATCGAAATTCAATACTAACCATCTGCCAAATACTGTCACTATTCGGACAGAAGGTACATATGTAGCCATTTCGAATTATAGGCGAGCACCCATGGCGGAAGAGAGCCAGCATTTCATGTTTCGCAGATGATCACCACTTCATCGAAAATTAATCGGACAAACATTATAGGAATATTGTAATCCTGCCCATGGGGGAGCGTTATGCTATACTCTCCCCGACGCTAGATTTACCCTTGAAATGATTCAGCCAATGGGCGGAATTTTAGACGACCCAAACCAAAAACCCATTGTGCCTGCCTAACTTTATCGTAAATTAGGGAGCAAGTATGAAAGTCAAGCGCAACATTAAGCCAGCAAATAAGTATTGCCTAGTTGATGGAGAAAGGCGAACGTCTGGAATTGTTCAAAAGAAGAGGAGGACAAAATGAAAGTAACTCTCTTGCAACCTGGAAATTATGAAACGGGCAGATAATCAAATAGCCCCAAGGTTATCATGGCTACTCAGGTGAGTTCGCGCCTTCAGGCTTTGTTCAAATACATTTCGCAAACTACAGGCGTTTCCGCTATTGTGCTGGGCTGTCTTGTGCTGATCGGCTGGCAGTTCGACATTCCAGCGCTGAAGAGCGTCGTTACGGGGCTGGCAACCACGAAGGCAAACACCGCGATTGCCTTCATTTTAGTGGGTACCTCGCTCTGGCTTAGGGTGAATGAAAAGTCAAATCGGCAAGTGTATTTTGCGGCACAAGCATGCGCAGGGGTCGCGGCTCTCTTGAGTTTACTTACAATCGGTGAATATATTTCGGGAATG
>Ga0187893_10012766_pt1 | contig 11848 bp, 7 predicted proteins | sample MA1701074metaG_FD_139574 | JGI IMG/M metagenome (GOLD analysis project Ga0187893, IMG submission 139574) | White microbial mat communities from a basaltic lava cave in the Kipuka Kanohina Cave System on the Island of Hawaii, USA - MA170107-4 metaG ... | reverse complement strand
TTGGAAATCCCGCACCATCGCCGGGTAGGGGTGAGGACCGGCTACCGTCCCGATGATGTAGGCGGTGTTATCCACATTGGTGACCCAATCGCGCAGCGCCTCATTCAGCGCATCTTTTAGCGTTTTGGACCCCGACTCCACCGGCACCACGCGCGCCCCGAGCAACTTCATGCGATAAACATTGATCGCCTGCCGTTTGATGTCTTCGGCACCCATATAAACCACACATTCCATCCCCAGACGCGCCGCTACCGTGGCGCTTGCGACGCCATGTTGGCCGGCGCCGGTTTCTGCGATAACGCGCCGCTTGCCCATGCGAGCCGCGAGCAGTCCCTGGCCTATGGCGTTGTTTATCTTATGGGCGCCGGTGTGGTTTAAGTCCTCCCGCTTTAAGAAGATACGGGCCCCACCCAAGCTCTTAGACCAGCGTTTGGCGAAATAAAGCGGCGATGGCCTGCCTACATAATGCGTTAGGTCTTCATCCAACTCGGCAAGAAATTCCGGAGCTTTAAGATAATGTTCATAGGCAACGCGCAGTTCTTCGAGGGGACCCATCAGGGTCTCCGCCACGAAACGTCCCCCGTATATCCCGAAATGGCCATCGGGATCGGGTAGCAGGTCGCCGCGCCTTAGCACACCTTTACCGGTTTTGCTCAGCTTGAGCGCATCCGCTGTTGAAGCTTGCATCGAAAACACCTTTCATAAACAACCGCATCTTACGGTAGTCTTTCACTCCCTTTTCGCTTTCGATCCCCCCACTCACATCCACGCCATAGGGCCGCACTGCTCTTATGGCATCCGCCACGTTACACGGCGTGAGCCCGCCCGCCAGGATGAGTGGCCTATCGATAGCATTGGTGGCCCGAGACCATTCGAAACAGCGCCCCGTGCCTCCTCTTTGTCCGGGAACATAAGCGTCCACCAACAATCCCTTTGCCGCACCATACCGCCTTGCCGTCTGCGCCAGATCAAGGTCACGCTGCATCGCGATAGCCTTTATGTACGGGCGCTCGAAAAGGGCGCAATCCTCGGGGCTCTCGTCACCATGGAACTGGAGCAGATCCAAAGGAACCTGATGTAGGATCTCTCGGATGCGGGCTTCGCTCTCGTTTACGAATAGCCCAATCTTGGAGACGAACGGCGGCAAAGCCACCGCGATCTCTTGCGCTTGTTTAACGCCCACGACACGCGCACTGGCCGCATAAAACACGAAACCTATGGCATCCACCCCGAGCGCGGCCGCCGCGACAGCGTCTTCGGGGCAGGTAATCCCGCAGAATTTTACCCTTACTCGCTGCGGCAACTCCAGGGCACTGCTTGCGATCAATGCGAGTCGAAAGTCGATAATGGTTCGGTCGCGCTTATCTCCGGTTCCGGAATATTGTACCGCGGTGGATATTTTACTTGCACCAGGTATAGCCCCTGTGGAGGCGCGGTAACTCCCCCCAGCGTTCTGTCACGGTTCTGCAGCACTTCGAGCGCCCACACAGGCGGCGCCTTGCGCGTTCCAATAGCCATCAGCACGCCCGCTATGTTGCGCACCATATGCTGGAGAAACGCGTTTGCTTCCACCACGATAGAGATCAATGATCCAAGCCGGGTCACGCTGAGTTGGGATAAGGTGCGCATAGGGTTCTGCGCCTGGCACGATTGGGCGCGAAACGCGGAAAAATCGTGCGTACCTAGCAGATGGGCCGCACCTTCTTGCATCAGGATATGGTCTAACGGCCGGCATTCCCAGGCAGCGTGGTTGCGCACTATAGCCCCCCGGGACGAGCGATTGAAGATGAGGTAGCGATAAATCCTCCGGATGGCGGAGAATCGCGCATGAAAATCATCCGCTACCTCCCTTGCCCATACGACGCTGATATCCCTGGGAAGGTTTGCGTTAGCGCCGAATACCCAAGAACGCCGTTCTCGCTTCGCGCGCGTCTCAATATGCGCGACCTGCCCGCACGCGTGCACGCGGCTGTCTGTGCGACCCGCGCAATGCGCCCTCACCCGATGGTCGGCAACCTTGGACAACGCCTCTTCCACGCACGCCTGCACCGTGGGTACTCCAGATTGTCGCTGCCAACCCTGGTACCGGCTGCCGTCGTATTCCAAAACGAACACGATCTTCATAGAGCAAACTCAATCCCGAACGTCGGTGCTCAGAGCGGGGCGAGAGGCTGACCGAGCGTAAACCAAGCATAGAGGATCAGCACAGAAGAAAGGAAAAATATCAGCCATTATAAATCGCCCGCAAGAATCAGGACTATCCGAAGGGTCGGATGCAGGAAACTGGGTAGGAATGGATAATGAAGCAGCCCCCACAGCCTGGGGTGCCCGCTGTATTTCTAGCGAGACAAGCGCCGGATACGCCGTTTAACCCAACTGCCTGCGCAGAGTCTCCGCATCCTGCTTTTGCAGATCGTTGCCAGCATGGGCAACTTCGTCAAGGATCTCCCGCGCACCTTTGGGGTCACCGAGCTCGATGTACGCCTTGGCGAGGTTGAGCTTGGTATCTAGGTCGCTCGGCTCCCCGCGGGTCGCAGGAAATGCGCGGGGCAGTCTCACCGTATTGGCAAAGCGAGCGTTGTCTTGTGTCTCGATCGCATCGAGATCCTGCGTCTTTCCGGCGACTTCATCGGCTAAGTTTATAACGACGACTTCTTCTGGTGCCGTTAAGTCCGCGATAACCACGAAGTCAGAGTCTCGTCCATTCGCCGTTTCCGCCGCCAAATAATCTCGCGAAAGCTCGACCGTATTTGACATCGTGGTTTGTTCCACGTTTTCGACCTTAAGCTCCTCCTCTACCACAAGTCCTGGGTGTTCTGACGAGGCTGCAGATTGGCTATGTCCACCCTGCGCTACCGGCGCGGGGGATGATGGCGGCTCTTGTGCGGTTTCCGACTCGCTGTAAAGTGCGGGCTCTGTGATCTCTGGCGCGCTAGCTCGGTGCTCTGCGGGATTGGTTATTCCTCCGGAGGCGGTGCCTGCATCACTTTGCACCCACTCCGCGGAATCGCGATAAGCGCTCCACGGGGCCTGCTCCTGACTTACCTCACCCTGCACGGATCCGCCGCGATCTTGCCAAGATGGCTCTTGAGACCGGTGCTCCCTCGGCGAGGTCACATCGACAGCATCTCCCTCCGGCTCAGCGCTTTCCCTTTCCGTCGCGTCCCAGCCACTATCCTCGGCCGGAGCCACATCCCTTCCTTCCTTATCGAGCTCGGCCAGGGTTCGAATCCAAGCGTCTGACTGACCGAGATCTGTTTCCGAGGGTGCGTCGACAACCTCGTTATTCTCGTCGCCGACGCTTACCACGAAAGGGTCCGGATCGGCCGCCTCCGACACGGCGCCTTGCGCTGGGGACTCCGGGGTATCGGGCTCGGCCGTACTGTCACCAGCGCCTCGTGGGGCGGCACCGCCCTTCTGGAAATATTGGAACAAGTCAACGGTTTGGATCCCGTCATCCTCTTGTTCAGCCACCGCTGCTCGAGTATTCCTGTTCGGAAGCTCAACCGTTTCTTGTCCGATTTCGAGGGATCGGTTTTCCGCGCCGCGCCCCTCCGTGGGACTAGTGATCTGAAACACCTGCTCCTGTGGTTCTGGAGGTTTCGCGCTTGAGAATGTCGCCTTCGGCACGGTTAGGTGCAGAGCGTCCTCGGACTCTTCCGTGACTTCGGGCACCTCGTGCCCTCCGGTGATATCGAAGTCCAACGCCCCATCGTCATAGCCAGATCCGGTGGTCGTGAGATCGAGTATTTCATCTGCGTTTGCGGTGCTATCGGCCACGGTGAGATCTAGCATGTCCTGGTCCACACCCCTTTCCGAATCAACGGCCGTAAGATCCAGGATGTCCTCTGCACCCGATGTGTTCTCCGCCGTGGTCAGATCAAGCATTTGGGCGTCGTCGGTATTTCCCTCCGCGACCGCGGTGATATCCACGATCCCCTCCGATGCCGCATCCTCGGGGGAAGAAAGGTCAAAGACATCGGTATATTCTCCGGCCTCCTCTTCTGACCCGCCGCGCGCGCTGATCGGCGCCACCAACTCCTTATCTTGTGTGGTACCAAGATCAAAATCCAAAGCGCTCGCCATCTTCAACCCAGCCCGCTCCGGACTGCTTTCCGATTTCCACGGCTCTGCATCACTGACGCTCGTAATATCGAGCACTTCACGTTGCGACTCCATCTCGTCGCGGTGGCGTTCCTCTTCCCCCGGCTTTTCTGCAAACAAGGGGCGTTCGGGTGACATCTCGTACCACATGGCGATAGCGTTGTCCCACAAAGGACCTTCTCCACCTACCGCCGCGCTAAGTTCTCGGGCGGCCCTTTCATAGGCGCCCTTGTTGCCAGCCGCATAGTAGACCTCAAGCAGCCGCAGCTTGTAATCATGTCTCCGCGGCTGGACAGCGATTGCCTTTTTAACTAATTGCTCCGCCTCGTCAAAGCGCTCGTAAGCTATGCAGACATTGACTTCTTCCAAAGGGTCTTTTTCTGCGGGGATCTCTGTCGGAAAGCGCGTCTTTTCCGCTTCGCCTTCGATTACCGCATCGACATCGTATGCGTCCTCTTGGATATCCTCTAGGGTCCGCTCGGCTATTCGTCCCTCTCCCTTCGCCGCCTCTGCGCCAGCAAATCCACTGACCCCTGAGAGCGGAGATGGAACTTCTACTGTAAGCTCCTCTTCGTCCTTCGCCCCTTGGCTTTTCGCGCGTATCCGCCAGAAAACCCAAAAAGCGACCATCCCAGCGGCCGCGATCAGTCCAATGACGCTATAGATCCCTCCCGGAATAAGCGGCGCGCCCTCAAGGGGCGCAGAATCCACGACCTGAGTACCCTCCTGGGGATCCGTGGGGGGCGGCTGCGTTTCACTAGCCTGAGGGGTCAAATCCACGAGCTCACCGCCCTGCTCAGCGCTTACGGGCGGAGGTTGCGCCTCCTTCATCCACGCCATTTCTTCTCCATCTGCAACGGGTGGGACCGCTGCTTCTCCGGTAGCTTCTGCTTCTGGCGGGGCTTCGCCGCCAGGTTCTGGAATCAGTGGCTCCGTGGGAGCATCGGCGCTCAGGGTGGCTTCCTCCGGCGGAGACGGCGCCGCTGTTTCTGGTAATACACCACTCGCTGCCCCTGGGGCTGCTCCACCGAGAGCTTCCGTCGCCGTAGGCTCTGTGGGAACAGGAGGATCCGTCACCGCTGCTTGTGGCTGAGGAGGCACCCCAGCTGAGGATGCGGTTTCTTCACTGGCTTCGGCTCCCGCGGCTTGGAGTGAACCTCCAGGCTGTTTTTCGATCGCCTCTCCCGGTGGCTTTTCTATCCCTTCCGGTGCTGCTGTTCCCGTCTGCGCCAACTTTGCCTGCAATGCCGCTAACTCGTCATCTTTTAGCTGCACTTGACGGCGCATCAGCTCGACCAAGGACTCGGATTGCTTGAGTCGTTCGCGCAGATGCGAATTCTCATCTTGGGTCACGGCCTCGCTTTCTTCTGCCACGAGTTGCTCTGTTTCCGGTCCCGCCCCCTCCCCTCCCTCACCCTTACTCTCTTGGGGTTTCTCCGCCGCACTCCCCGCAGCACCAAGGACTTCTAAGCGCGCTTGCTCCGCGGGGGAGGACTGCTTCCCACCTTGCTCACCGCCCATTGCGGTGCCCTGAGAACCTTCTGCTCCTACTGACCGTTCCGGGACCGATGAGGCGAGACGCTGGCGATATTCCTCCCAGAGAGCGTTATGGCGGCGAACTTCGGCTACTGCCTCCGCTTGAGTACGCGCCGAAAGCACAGCGGCATCAGGGATCCCCAGTATCTGCCCCTGCTTCAGGCGGTTGATATTGGAATCGATAAATGCATTCGGATTCGCCTGCAACAACGCGAGCATCATTTGTTGTATGCTGACATCGCCGCGGGTACCGCGCGCTATCGCCCATAAAGTATCCCCCGCTTGGGTGGGACCGTACTGATCTGAGGTATCGCCCGGGGTTGCGTCCCTCGGAGAGGCCTTAGTCGGCCGCGGCCAAGAGCTCGCGGTGGCCGCTGGGCGATGAGGTGCAACGCTGGAGGTAGACCCATAGCGTGGCGGATCCAACAACACCGTAAACTCGCGAATCAGGCGCCCGTTTGACCAGTTGACTTCCAAAAGAAAATCCAGAACCGGCTCGCGAATAGGCTCTTTACTCCAGATCCGCACGTAATCATTCCCAGCTTTCGGTTGTACGAGCTCGAATCTCAGGTCAGAGAGCACTAGTGCAAATTCCAACCCAGCCCGTTTGAATTGCGCTCGATTCGCCAAACCCAGTTTGAGAGTATCCAATTCTTCAACCTTGGCGTCCAGCAAAGGGATCTTGGCTTCAAACGGTTCAAGCAGGGATGAATTGGTCTGCATGGGACCGAGCCCGAGCGCCAGGACGGTTGTCGGCAGCAGCAAGCCCGCGGCACAGGCCAATCGAATTCTCATTTGCCCCTCCTCAATGATTCAATAAGTTAGCGCTGATTTTGGTTGATAATCAAAATCAACTATAGCTTATAGGCAGTCCTTTACCAAGATTTCGGCGATTTGTATGCTGTTCAAAGCCGCGCCCTTACGCACATTGTCCGATACCACCCACAGGTTGATCCCACGGGGATGCGATATATCTTCCCGTATCCGACCCACATACACACCGTCTCGGTTAGCCGCTTCGGTCACCGCGGTCGGGTAGCCACCGTCCTTGCGCTCATCCACTAAAACCACACCGGGCGCGCTTCGGAGGAGATCCCTCACCTCCTCAACGGTGATCTTTTCTCGCGTTTCCAGGTGCACCGCTTCCGAATGGCCGTAAAAGACCGGTACCCGAACCGCCGTGGGGTTCACTCGGATTTTCGGGTCCTCCATGATCTTGCGGGTTTCCCACACCATCTTCATCTCTTCCTTGGTATAGCCGTTTTCCTGGAACGCATCAATATGCGGCAACACATTGAAGGCGATCTGCTTAGGGTATACCTGATTGTGCGCCGGTTTGCCGTTCAATAGGCAACTCGTCTGTGCTGCGAGCTCCTCTATCGCGGCTTTACCGGTGCCGGAGACGGCCTGATAAGTGCACACGTTTATCCGCTCTATGCCAACGGCCTGGCGAATGGGGTTTAGCGCCACCACCAATTGGATGGTGGAGCAGTTTGGGTTCGCGATGATCCGGCGATTGGTAAACTCCGCTATCCTAGGGGCGTTCACCTCCGGCACCACTAAGGGGATATCCGGTTCATAGCGAAAGCGGGAGGTGTTGTCGACAACCACGCATCCCGCAGCGACGGCCCTTGGGGCATGAACCTCTGAGACGGAAGCTCCGGCAGAGAACAAGCCGATGTCCACGCCCTTAAAATCGAAGGTCGCGAGATCTCCCACCGTGATCGTCTTTCCCTTGAAGCTGAGGTGCTGTCCGGCGCTGCGACTGCTCGCTAAAGCGAAAATCTCACCCACGGGAAAATCCCGCTGCGCCAGGATCTCTAGCATGATTTCTCCTACCGCTCCGGTCGCACCCACTACCGCAACATTAACGCTTCGAGCCATCTTCGATTCCTACCTTTCGTGATCGCCCCTAACTGGTCAGCTTAGAGACCACGGCATTTCCCATCTCTGCGGTGCCGATCCATCGCGCGCCCGGTGTTGCGATATCGGGTGTGCGCAAGCCAAGACCCAACACCTCCTGCACCGCTTGCTCTACCCGCTGAGCCAAGTCCGGCTTACCGAGCGAATAACGTAACATCATAGCCACCGATAGAATCGTTGCTAAGGGATTCGCAATATTTTTGCCCGCGAGGTCCGGGGCCGAGCCGTGTATGGGCTCATAGAGCCCCTTCCCGCGGCCGTCCAGCGAGGCGGAGGGAAGCATGCCGATAGAACCCGTTAACATGGAGGCCAGATCCGAGAGGATATCCCCGAACATATTGGTCGTTAACAATACATCGAATTGCTTAGGAGCACGTACCAGTTGCATCGCTGCGTTGTCAACATACAGATGGCTCAAGGCAACCTCCGGATATTCGGTTGCAATTTCGCTCACCACCTCTCGCCATAAGGCGGTTGCCTCCAAAACGTTGGCCTTGTCCACAGAACAAACGCGACGCTCGCGCTGCATCGCCAGCTCGAAAGCCACCCGTGCCACGCGCTGCACCTGCGACTCTGAATAAAATAAGGTGTTAATGCCGACGCGTTCACCTCCTCTGCGTGAAATCCCCCGCGGTTCTCCAAAATAGATCCCGCCCGTCAGTTCCCGAACGATCAAGATATCCAATCCGGCGATCACCGCCGGTTTAAGCGTAGAAGAATCTGCGAGTTCCTCGTACAGCGTCGCCGGCCGCAGATTGGCAAAAAGGCCGAGGGTGGAACGGATCTTGAGCAAGCCGCGCTCGGGGCGCTCCCCCGATGACAGAACGTCCCATTTCGGGCCTCCAACCGCGCCTAATAAGATAGCATCCGCTTTCCTAGCCAAGGACAAGGTACGCTCTGGCAAGGGATCGCCTGTTTCATCGATAGCGGCGCCACCGATGAGGCCGTGCACCAAAGCCAGATCGAGGCCATAGCTTACGCGCAGTGCCTCCAGGACCTTGCGCGCTTGCGCGATGACTTCCGGACCAATCCCGTCGCCGGGAAGCAAGAGGATCTCTTTAGGCATCGGCGGGCGCTCCTTGCGTTATGCGCCACCACGGGTTTACTACTTTCATCCACAAGCTGATCAATCGCGACGGGACGCTATCTTAGCCTCATGTGAGCCAGCCCGCTATGATCACGTTTGCTCGGTCGTACCATCGCTAAACGCAGATTGCGCGACGCTGCTAGGGCAAGGGATTCGACACGCGCTTGCGCCGCCGGCTTTGGACAGGCTCCAATATCACCTATACTAACAGCCCCAGCGTTGAGTAGCGCCCGATACACCGCTCTGGCGATGAACAAGGCCCTCGGCTATCTACAGCCCTATGCTTTCGAACGGCTTAATCAAATTAGGCAGAGCATCACCCCACGGGATGAGCGGGAACCGATCGATCTTTCCATCGGCGAGCCTAAGCACACGGTGCCCGAGTTTATCCTTGAGTGTCTCAAGAAAGAGAGCGACGGCGTGGCCCGTTACCCGGTAACGCGTGGGACACCCGCGTTACGCGCCGCGATCCGCGATTGGCTGATCCGGCGCTTTTCGTTGCCACCCGACATCATCTGCGCAGAGCGCCATATACTTCCTGTGAACGGGACGCGTGAAGCGCTTTTCGCTATCGCCCAATGCCTGGTTGCGCACGAAAAGCCGAATCCGATGGTGGTGATCCCCAATCCTTTCTATCCTATCTACGAAGGGGCCGCTTTGCTTGCGGGCGCCCAGCCCTGGTACCTTAACTGCGCCGAAGAGCGCGGTTTCGTGCCGGATTTTGCGGCCGTATCCCCGGAAATCTGGGAGCGCTGTCAACTCCTCTATGTGTGTTCACCCAACAACCCCACCGGCGCCGTTTTGAGCGAAGAACAGTTCGCAAGTCTCATCCGATACGCGGATCGCCATGACTTCGTCATCGCGTCCGACGAGTGCTATTCCGAGATCTACCCGGATGAGAAAAATCCACCGGTCGGCTTGCTGCAGGCCGCGAGCCGGAACGGTCGCACCGATTTCCGCCGATGTCTGGTCTTCAACAGCCTATCCAAGCGTTCCAGCGTGCCGGGCTTGCGCTCCGGCTTCGTGGCGGGTGATGCTGAATTGATTGAGGCATTTCATCGCTACCGAACCTATCACGGCTGTGCGATGCCGCCCCCCACTCAGGCCGCCAGCACACAAGCATGGAAGGAGGAACAACACGTGTTAGCCAACCGGGCGCTTTACCGAGAAAAATTCGACGCGGTCCTGGAAATCCTTGCGCCTGTCTTGCCGGCCCGCCGCGCCCAAGGGGGCTTTTTTCTGTGGCCGCAACTCCCCATAGACGATGTGCGCTTTACCCGCGACGTTTACGCTGAGCAGAACGTGACTGTATTGCCCGGGAGCTTCCTGGCCAGAGAAAGTTTGGGATCCGATCCCGGGCGCGGTTTCGTTCGCATCGCCTTAGTCCCATCCGTGGCGGACTGCGTGGAGGCGGCGCGGCGCATACGGACACATGTCGAAGTTTTCTATTAAGGACGCTGAAAAACCCTGAACGATGCGCGGCACATCGTTGTGCCGCCGGAACCTCTGAATAAATCAGAGGTTCCTTAAGCCACCCAAACGCGGAAAAGATCCATGCAACGATCGGAGCAAACCATTAATCGCCACTTCGATCAGCGAGAACGCTTAAATCCCGAAAACGCGCCCAAGGACCTGCGCGAAGCAATAAGCGAGTGTATCAGCCGACTGGATGACGGTGAGTGGCGGGTCGCCGAAAAGCATGATGGCAAATGGATAGTCAACGAATGGCTGAAAAAAGCGGTGTTGTTGTCCTTCCGCATCCAGGGAAACACAGTTATCGAGGGAGGTTTCACCAACTACTACGACAAGGTCGCGTGCAAATTTCACCACCATGGCGAACACCAGTTCGCCCGCCTCGGGGCACGAGTGGTCCCACCCGCAACCGTGCGCCGCGGGAGTTTCATCGCCCGAGATGTGGTACTTATGCCTTGTTACGTGAACGTCGGGGCCTATGTGGACAGCGGTACCATGGTCGATACCTGGGCCACCGTCGGTTCCTGCGCACAGATCGGGAAAAACGTGCATCTCTCGGGAGGAGTAGGCATCGGCGGGGTGCTGGAGCCCATTCAAGCCTACCCTACGATCATCGAAGATGATTGTTTTATCGGGGCACGATCGGAAATCGTGGAAGGGGTGATCGTGGGGCGGGGATCGGTGATCTCTATGGGCGTGTACATCGGCCAAAGCACGAAAATCTACAACCGCGAGACGGGAGAAATCCACTATGGATCGATTCCCCCCGGATCGGTCGTGGTCTCGGGTAACCTGCCCTCAGCGGACGGCAAATATAGTCTCTATTGCGCCGTTATCGTAAAACAAGTCGACGAAAGAACCCGCAGCAAAGTGGGGATCAACGAGTTGCTGCGGGCGGCCGTAGGGCCTTAGCAAATACTATTTAACGCGAAAAGCAGATCACCCTGTTCCGGCATCGACGGGCCGCAGACCGGTCATTGTAAACTTCCTCCGACCGGGCTGTAATCGTAACAGACGCCAAAAACGACTTACTCGCGGAAAAAAGCGCAGCGGGGTTTCCAGCATGATCCATAGGCGAATTCGAACCGGCATCTTATTCGGCGGACGTTCTTGCGAGCACGAGGTGTCTATCCAGTCCGCGCGCGGAGTGTTGTCGGCCATCGATCGGGATAAGTATGAACCTGTCCCAATCGGCGTCACTAAGGACGGGGAGTGGGTGCTGATGCGTGATGATCAGGTAAGACCCGGCAAACTCCTGTCGCGGGATTGCGGGCCTAAGCTTAACTTACTCCCCGACCCCACGTGCGCGGGACTGCTACGGCTAGAGCAAACTTCGGCCATACACCGCAAAAACGAAGACGCCGTTGCTCTGGATCTCATCTTTCCCCTCATCCACGGTCCTATGGGTGAGGACGGTACGGTGCAGGGATTGTTCGAGCTCGCCGGGATCCCTTATGTGGGCTCTGGCGTCTTGGCATCGGCAGCGGGAATGGACAAGGTCATCATGAAGGTGTTGTTTGAACGAGCCGGGCTTCCGGTTACCCCTTGCAGAACGTTTCTTCGCAGCCGCTGGGACAACGAACATGCATCTATACTTAATGGATGCGAGGCGGCCTTTGCCTATCCTTGGTTTATAAAACCCGCAAACATGGGCTCCAGCGTCGGGGTCTCCAAAGTGCATGAGCGCGCCGAATTTCAAAGCGCCATGGACGAGGCGGCAAGATA
>Ga0187893_10012763_pt1 | contig 11852 bp, 8 predicted proteins | sample MA1701074metaG_FD_139574 | JGI IMG/M metagenome (GOLD analysis project Ga0187893, IMG submission 139574) | White microbial mat communities from a basaltic lava cave in the Kipuka Kanohina Cave System on the Island of Hawaii, USA - MA170107-4 metaG ... | reverse complement strand
TAATTCCCCAAGACACTGAACCGCGATTCAAACACTGGAGAACTGTGATGCCTGAGGATCTCAAGGACCAGAACGGGAGCAAGAAAGGTCTCACGGGTCTTTTGGACGACGTGAAGGGCGAAGTCAAGGTCTTAAAGGAAAAGGGCCGCGAAGACGTGAAGGCCCTGCAGGATCCGGAAAAGACTCAGCTCTACAAGTCCATTTTCCGTGTCAAGCACGACGACAAGCCGCGCAGCCGCGCTTTGGGAGTGCTCTCCAACGTCTTTCTGCATCTTCATCCCGCCAAGATCAACCGCGATGCGGTAGCTTATAACTATACCTGGGGGATGGGCGGGATCACGTTCTACCTGTTTGTTGTGCTGACCTTTACTGGGGCGTTGTTGATGTTCTATTACCACCCCACCAAGGTTCAGGCGTTTCGCGACATCCTCTATCTCGAACATGATGTGCCCTTCGGCAAGCTTCTCCGGAATATGCATCGCTGGGCGGCGCACTTGATGATCATCACAGTATGGCTGCATATGTTCCGCGTGTTCTTGACAGGCTCCTACAAGAAGCCGCGCGAATTCAACTGGGTTGTCGGCGTCATCCTTATGCTGCTGACGATGCTGCTTTCCTTCACGGGCTACTTGTTGCCCGACGATCAGCTTGGCTTTTGGGCAGTGACAGTTGGCACCAACATGGCGCGTGCCACGCCACTTCTTGGGCATGAAGGGCCCTTTGGCCCAGAGTTGGGGATGACTGCTTACAACGACGTTCGATTCGGACTGCTGGGAGGGTCCATCGTGGATTCGAATGCCTTGTTGCGGGCATATATCTGGCATTGTATCGCCATACCTTTGATCGCTTCCATTTTCATGGTGGTGCACTTCTGGCGTGTTCGCAAGGACGGTGGCATCTCCGGTCCCGCACCGATGATGCTGGCATCGGAGATTAAAGAGGAGAGAAAGTTTTGACGGAACATGACTTATACAGGCACTGAGACTGGGAACGGGGGTATCCCGCAAGGAGGCAGTATTTGAGGACCTTGCGGTTACACAAAGCTCAGTTGGTGTCATACCTCAAGTTGCCGGGTTCTCGGTCGGACTTCTGACTCGCCTTTGTTTTCCAGTTTTCGAAGGTGGGAAGAGGCGGATCGTCAATGAATTTCGAGAAGACTCTGCGTCTCTGCGGTTAGGATCTGGAGGTTGCAATGGATTGGGCTCAAATTTGGGAAATCGCTTCGGCTCCGGATAACGTTCCGATTGTCGCGCTCATCCTGCTGGTGCCGTTCTACTGTTGGTATGGACTGAGGCAGTCATTCGCCAACGACAGGCTGATTACCCAACTGGAAGCCGATCCGCAAATGGCCAAGACCCACCATCGTAAGGTTCAGCCTTGGAAGACGGGTTGGGATCGTGAGGTTCATGTCTGGCCTTTCCTGCTCAGAATCGAGTTCCTGGCGACAATCATCGTGACTTTCATCCTCATGGTCTGGTCGATCACCCTGGATGCTCCGCTGGAGGAGCCAGCGAATCCAAGTCTGACGATGAATCCCTCCAAGGCACCATGGTATTTTCTGGGTCTTCAGGAGATGCTGGTTTACTTTGATCCCTGGATGGCGGGTGTGGTGCTTCCGTCGCTGATTCTGGTGGGCTTGATGGCGATTCCCTACATGGATGCCAATCCTCTGGGCAATGGGTATTACACCTTTAAGCAAAGGAAGTTTGCGATTCTGGCGTTTTGCTTCGGCTTTCTGGTCCTATGGCTGTCAATGGTTGTGATTGGAACTTTCATTCGGGGTCCAGGCTGGATTTGGTTCTGGCCGGGGCAAACTTGGGATCATAATCGGGTGGTGTTCGAAGCCAATCGCGATTTGCCCGACATCTTCGGCATTACCAGTGCGCTGGGCAAAGGAATTTTCGGGGCGATCGTCACGGGCATTTATGCGGTCGTAACGGCCTTTGCTTTTCACAAGGTCCTCACTTGGAACGATTTCAATCGCAAGATCTACCAACGCATGAGCTTGGTGCAGTATCTGACAGTGCAGTTCTTCATGATTACGATGATGTCGCTACCCGTGAAGATGATTGCTCGCCTGGCGTTTCGCATCAAGTACGTCTGGGTGACTCCCTGGTTTAATATTTGAGTCTCATCCGGCACCAGAAATCTGCCCGTGACAACGAAGCCGTCTGCATATCGGAAGATGACACGAATGAGATTTGGGCTGGCCCGTTCGGAGCGACGGGCGGAGCTCGTTGATGAATCGACCAGCACGCACTCAGTGCCTCTGTGGATCTGAGTTTTTAGTCCCGATGATACCGGAATTTAAGGAGGCTTGAAGGTGCCAGAGAACACCCCTCCCGTTCAAGACAAGGATCCTGTTGTAACGCAGTCTCTGAGCGGCCTTCTGCTCGTTTCGTCCTTGTTGCTCGTCCTCTCTCTGATCTGGGCTGTTTATGACGAAATTTATGGACAGCGCCCATGGAAGAGTATTCAGAAGCTCTTCGTTCAGCGATATACGGACTTTTTGAAGAAAACAAAGCCGAAGCAGGCCGCAGCGGAAAAGGCGGTGCGGCAGTCCGATGACTATCGAAAGGTCGAGCAGGAAATTCTTGAACAAGAAAAAGCCCTCGCCGCTCAACTGAAGGAAATTGATCGGGAAGTTACCGAAGTCATCGGACCGCGTCTCGCCGCCTTGACCGATCCTTTTGCCTTGGCACGTAGCGAGATCCAAGCAGTCATCTACCAGGTTGAGGTTGCATCTTCTCAAGGCACCAAGGATTCGCTCAGCCGCGAGATTGAAAAGCTGAAAGCCGAAACGGTGTCTCTCTCCTTGCCTGCAGGGAACGGCCAGACCGAAAAAGTCGCCATGAATTTTGGGCAGTTGGAGCAGGAATTTAATCGGTTGCAGCAGCGCAAGGCCGAATTGGCGGTACGACGCGGTGAGCTAGTCAAGCCGGTGGGTGAGCTCAGGGCGAAGCTTGATGCCGTCATGAAAGAGCGCATGACGGGACTGACGGAAACACAGGTTGAAGGACTGCTGAACAAGATGCGGGCGTTCGATGTGGATATCAAGCAGATTCACGTGAAATCCGTGGATCTGGTTGATCGCTGCGAGTCGTGCCATTTGGGCATTCGCGAACCCCTGACGCTGACCAAAGCTGATATGGGGGGCGAGGGAGCCTTTACAAGCCACCCCACCAAAGCGCTGCTGCAGATTCACGACCCGGAGCGCTTCGGCTGTACCCCCTGCCATAACGGCAACGGTGCCGCAACCACCAGCGTCAAGAAGGCCCACGGCCGCTACAAGCACTGGTTGTGGCCATTGTACGATAACGAGAATACTCAGGCAGGATGCCACCAGTGTCATGCCTCAGATTTGGTGCTTGAACACGCTTCAGTGTTGAATACCGGCAAGGAAATCTTCCGTGGCAAAGGCTGCATGGGCTGCCACAGGTTTGAGGGTTTCGATGCTGAAGCAGAGGCCTTGACCACCACCCGTCAAAACATTCGGAAGTTGGAGGGCGATCGCAAAGAACTCGAGAAGAACATTGAGCAAAGCATCAAAGATGCCGACGCTGCGGCAGAAAATAGGGAAGCACAGCGTCTCTACGCACAGGCAGATGCGTTCCGGCAGACCATCAGCAACATTGACAACCAAATGGAGCAGCTCGACATTCAGTCAAAGAGCCTTCTGCGCGAGCAGAAAAAAGTGGGACCCAGTCTGAAGGAGGTACGCGTCAAAATCAAAAAGGAATGGATTCCTGTTTGGCTCGAGAATCCTCATGCCTTCCGGCCGACCACCAAAATGCCTGCGTTCCGACTGGACAAGGAGCAGCGCGAAGCAATTTCCGCTTACATCTGGCAGTCCGGAGTGCAGGGACAGTTGCCGGTCCAGAAACCAGGAGATGCGACCCGCGGCAAAGAGCTGTTTGAAACTCGCGGATGTCTTGGCTGCCATGCCGTGGGGGAGGGTGACAACGTTTTGGGAGGAAACTTCGCGGCCAATTTGTCTCGCGTCGGAGAAAAAGACCACTACGATTATCTCGTCCGCTGGATTCACAATCCCCGCGAGCGAACCCGGCCGTTCTGTCCGCACGAGAAACGCGACCTTGGACCCGAGGACTACGCAAAGAAGGGACTGCCTTTTGTTTTTGACTTAGACCATACCACCTGCCCCAATGATGGTCACGAACTCCAGGTGCAGCAGATGACCGTAATGCCGAATCTGCGCCTGACACTACAGGAAACGCAAGATATTGCCAGCTATCTGATGACGCTGAAGAGGGCGGATGCTTCTTATCCACCGGCGAACTACCTCGACGACCCCCAGAAGAAAGAGAAGGGGCTCGCCCTCGTTAAACACTTCGGCTGTGCGGGATGCCACGAAATCGCAGGATTGGAAGAGGAAGGTCGAATTGGGACTGAACTGACCAAGGAAGGCAGCCAGCCCATTGAACGCCTGGACTTCGCGCTTTTGACTCATGATGCGAAGCACGAAGGGTGGTATACTCACAAGGGATTTTTCGAGCACAAGCTTGAAAATCCAGCTATTTACGACAAGGGAAAGGTTAAGACACCGCTGGAAAAACTTCGAATGCCGAATTTCCGGCTTAAGAAGGAGGAAGTCACCGCCGTCACGACTTTCCTGCTGGGAAGCGTAGATTCCACTCTGCCTCCGCATTACTTCTATAACCCAGAGGATCAGCGCAAGGACATCCGGGAAGGCTGGTGGCTTGTTAACAAGTACAACTGTATGGGTTGCCACCAGGTACAGATAGGTCAGAAATCCGTTCTCTCGAGTCTGGCCCGGTATCAAGACCCGGACTGGAAAGAGCAATTGCCTCCAACACTGATTGGGGAGGGCGCTCGCGTTGACCCGAATTGGCTGGCACGTTTTCTGGAAAACCCGGCTATGAGCGCAACGGATGTTAACCGGAACGGGGTACGTTCCTACCTGAAAGTGCGCATGCCAACCTTTAGCTTCTCCAACGGCGAGATCCGCAAGATCGTCCGGTTCTTTGAAGCGCTGGCAGCTCAAGCCCAGCCCTACATGCCAACCAAGTTGGAACCACTAACTGACAAAGAGCGTGACATGGCCCGCGGGTTGTTTACTTCAACGGCAGCGCCATGCCTGAAGTGCCATGCGACCGGAGATCCGAATCATGACCGGAATGCTACAGCACCGAATTTCCTGTTGGCCAAGGAACGCTTGAAGCCCGGTTGGACGGCTCGCTGGATGATCGATCCGGCAATGATGGCTCCAGGTACTTCGATGCCGTCAGGTCTTTTCCGTCGTGAAGGCGGGCGCTGGGTATTCGCTGGTCCGGTGCCATCTGCGTTCAGTGGATATGAGAAGGACCACGCCGAACTATTGGTGCGTTATATGTTCCAGTTTACTCCCGAAGAACAGCGTCGGCTCGGCAGCCGGGGATCAGGAACGCCTGCCAAGGTGGCCATAAAGTAGGTATTCAAATCTCAAGCTGGCCGCTCTGCATTGATGATTATCGGTCATTAACTTATATAGATAAGGAAAGGTTACAAGATATGAAAACCCGAATTGGACTCTGGCTAGCAACATCGTCTCTCACACTTTTTCTGATCGGATGCGGAGGCGGGGAGCAGAAACCCGCGGAGACGGCTGAATCGAAGCCCGCTGAATCAGCCGCGCCGGTCACGACAGTTGACCCAGCAACCGCTGCCACGATTACAGGGAAAGTTTCGTTCGAAGGAGAAAAACCGAAGTCCCGACAGATTCGAATGGATGCCGAAGCTTCGTGCGCATCATTGCATAAGGAACCAGTCTACTCAGAAGAAGTGGTGGTGAACGACAACAACACGTTGCAATATGTGTTTGTCTACGTAAAAGAGGGTTTGGGCGACAAGACCTTCGCAACTCCCTCCGACGAAGTTATTTTGGACCAGAAAGGCTGTCTTTACACCCCGCACATGATTGGCGTACAGACCGGCCAGATGGTGAAGATACACAACAGCGACCCCACAACCCACAACATTCATCCGGTACCCGCTAACAATCGGGAGTGGAACACATCAATGTCGCCCGGTGGATCTCCGTTGGAACGGACGTTTGCGCGCGAGGAAGTCATGATTCCGGTGAAGTGCAACGTCCACCCCTGGATGAAAAGCTATATCGGCGTTTTGAAACACCCGTTCTTTGCAGTTACCGGCAAGGATGGAACGTTCGAGATCAAGGGATTGCCTCCAGGTGACTACACAATCGAAGCTTGGCACGAGAAGCTTCCTCCGATGACTCAGAGGGTGACCGTAGCTGCGAAAGATTCGAAAGCGGTGGACTTTACACTCAAAGCGACGTCCTAAGCGAAGTTGAATTTGAGGCAGGCCGGCTTCAACCTGCCTCGGGGCTGCAAGGACAGGGCAGCGTGCATGCACTGTGTTGTTTCCTGTCATCTCTTCCGTTCGATGCGACCGAAAATTCACCCTTCACCGATTCGAAACCGGGCGCTTCATGGCTTTGCTGTGTTTACGGCTGCCTGCACTTTTTTTCTGATCATCGCCGGAGCGTTGGTCACGGGTAACGATGCGGGGCTGGCAGTTCCAGATTGGCCGTTGTCTTACGGTTCGCTGACCCCGCCCATGATCGGTGGCATATTTTACGAGCACGGCCACCGCATGGTGGCGAGTTTTGTGGGATTCCTGACAATCATCCTCGCAGTCTGGTTGTGGAGACGAGACGACCGCTCGCCCGTGCGCCGGCTTGGGTGGCTTGCTCTCGCGGTCGTCATCACGCAGGGGATTCTGGGCGGAATCACGGTTCTCTTTTTTCTACCTGCCCCTGTTTCGATCATGCACGCCTGCCTCGCGCAGGCATTTTTCTGCATTGTCTCCAGTTTGGCGCTGCTCACTTCGGACAGTTGGAGAACCGGCGCTAGAAGCATAGCCAGTGACGTGCCGCGTATTTCCATGCGCCAACTTTCGGTCTGGACAACAGCGTCGATTTACGGACAGCTCATTCTGGGTGCTGCGCTGCGGCATTCGAAAACCGGACTGTTTTGGCATCTCTTTGGCGCGGTCATCGTCACATTTTTCGTGATTTGGACGGTAGCTCGCGTCTACAAGTACTACCTTAGCGTTGCGCCGCTCTTTCTTCCGGCAATGATTCTTGGTATTTTGTTGGCCGCACAGCTTTCCCTGGGGGTAGGCTCCTATCTGGTGCGCCTGGCCGGCCGTGACGAAGTTCAGCCGAGCGCCGCGATGGTGGCAGTGACTACCGCTCACGTTGCCACGGGAGCCGCGGCTCTGGTTGCCAGTCTGCTCCTTACTCTGCAATGCCACCGCTTGTTGGTTCCGCCCAAGTCTGAACTTCGGGTTACTTCGGTTCCACAGGAAGCCGCTTCATGAGGGTTCGATCTGAAATGGCGCAGGCCAAGCCAGCCTCTATCGCCGGCGGGGGAGCTGCTGTGGTGATAGCGCCCAATCTGGCAAATCAGCAGATCCGAATTGAACCCGTGGTCAAACCGTCGAGATTCAGCGATTATTTGTGCCTGACGAAGCCTGAAGTCACTTTTCTGGTTTTGATTGCAACGGGCTTGGGTGGCTTCATGGCGAGCGATTCGCCAGATGTCGTTCTCTTGTGCCACGCTGTTTTTGGTACTGCGTTGGTCGCAGGAGGCACGGCGGCACTTAACCATTACCTCGAGCGCGAATACGATGGCAAGATGCGGCGGACAGCGAACCGTCCATTGCCTTCGGGCCGGCTCAGTCCGCAGGAGGCTCTTGCATTCGGTGCAGGCATCTCGGTCGCAGGAATTCTCTATCTGGCGTTGCTGGTGAACTGGCTGACAAGTTTCCTGGGGCTCGCCACTCTGCTGAGTTACCTGTTTGTCTACACTCCGCTCAAACGCCGGACAACCTGGGCCACTTTCATCGGGGCATTTCCAGGGGCTGCACCGACGCTGATGGGATGGTCTGCCGTGACCGGCAGCTTAAGTCTCGAAGCTTGGGCGCTGTATGCCCTGCTTTTTGTCTGGCAGTTTCCTCACTTTCTGGCTATTGCATGGATGTACCGGGAAGATTACGCTCGGGCCGGTATGTTGATGTTGCCGGCGCGCGATCCGTTGGGTGACGCTGCCTTTCGCCAGATTCTAGGATACTCGCTAGCTTTAATCCCCGTCAGCGTGCTTCCAGCGCTTCTTGGAATGACGGGAAGTATTTATCTCTGGTCGGCAGGTGTCTTGGGCTTTGTGTTTCTGTATTCAGCATGGCACGTGTCTCGAGACCGAACAAAATTGGGCGCGAAAATGCTCTTGCATCTGACCGTAATCTACTTGCCTCTCGTTTACGCCGTGATGGTGGCTAATAAGATTGGTTAGAGCCTGCTTTCGCATGCCGCCTTCGAATTGGCGAACCGCGAGTTCGAGAGACGAGATTCGAAAACCTTTTTACGGCTTGGGCTCAAGGTGAGAGCATCACTTTCGCAGCAGATGAGTCAAGCTGGATCAACGATTCATAACTTTTCTGACCGACATCCCAAGGAGGCAAGAGCATGGGGCGAGCTCTCGCGGTACTGTTGTGGCTGATTACTTTGTTCGCGGTTGTACTGTTTTCGGGCCGACACGGTTGGTTTCCTGAAGACATTTCCGAGCACGGACCGGCGATAGACGCACAGTTCATGCGGACTTTATGGGTAGTTGCCATTGCGTTTATTGCTTCGCAAGTAGCGTTGGGCTGGTACGTTTGGCGTTATCGCGACACGGGGAAGGGCGAGGCTATCTATACACACGGAAACACCAAGCTCGAAGTCGGAATAATGCTCATCGTGACCATCGTGTTCGTGAGCTTGGCAGCGATGGGACAGAAGGTCTGGGCACAATTGCACCTGCAGGAGGCGCCGGCGGATGCGGTTCAGATTGAAGTTACTGGCCAGCAGTTCGCTTGGAATATTCGTTACCCCGGAATAGACGGCAAGTTTGGTCGAACGGATCCAAAGCTCGTCAACGATCAGGAAAACCCGGTCGGCCTCGACACTAAGGATGAGGCTGCGAAGGATGACGTCGTCAGCGTGAATCGGATGGCCATTCCGGTAAACAAGCCAATTAAGGTGATTCTGCGGGCGAAGGACGTCACACATAGCTTTTTTGTTCCTGCTTTGCGCTTCAAGCAGGACACCGTTCCTGGTCTGGCGATCCCAGTGCATTTCAAGGCGCTCAAGACCGGCGAATATGAGATTGCATGCGCCGAACTTTGCGGCTTGGGACATTACAAGATGAAGGGTTACCTGATGGTGATGGATGACGAGCACTACGCGGCATGGCTGAAAGATCGCGCGGAGAATTAGAGAGAACTGTTGCCATCAGGTGTTGGGCTGAATAGTTCGGATGTAGCGCAGACCCGGGTTCTGTAAGGGTCTGCGCTACAAAGTTTTGAGTGAGTGGGAAGGCTGTTCGCTTTGTGGTGACTGCTTTGAAACAAGGAGAATTCAATGTCTGAGACTTCTCATGCGCACCAAGTGCATGCCGCTCCGACCGGGTTTATTTGGAAGTATATCTTCAGCCTGGACCACAAGATCATCGGAATCCAGTATTACTTTCTGGCCTTGATCGCCGTGTTCCTGGGAATGGCGCTGTCAGTGATCTTCCGATTGCGGCTGGCCTGGCCGACGGAGCAGTGGCCGATGCTGGCGAAGATTTTTCCAGCCGGCTTTGAGGGCGGCCCGATGACGCCGGAGTTCTATCTATCCATGGTCACCATGCACGGGACCATCATGGTGTTTTTTGTGCTTACCACGGCGCCACAGAGCGGCTTCGGCAACTACTTCCTGCCCATTCAGGTGGGGGCGCACGATATGGCGTTTCCCGTGCTAAACATGCTCTCCTTCTGGGTGACCTTTGTGAGCATGGCAGTCATGGTCGCAGCCTTGTTCGTCACAGGAGGCGCACCTATCTCGGGCTGGACAGCATACGCACCCTTAAGCGCACTGGGGCAAATTGCAGGTCCTGGGCTGGGCTTGGGGCAGACGCTGTGGATCATTAGCATCGCCATCTTCTGTCTGGCTTCGCTATTAGGAGCGCTGAATTTCATCACGACTGTCCTGAACATGCGAGCCAGGGGCATGTCGCTGATGCGGATGCCTCTCACGGTCTGGACGTGGTTCACCACCGCGATTCTGGCGCTGCTGTCGTTTCCAGTGCTGCTTGCCGGAGGGATTCTGCTGTTGTTCGACCGTATCGGCGGCACGAGCTTCTTCATCCCGGCGGGCCTGGTCGTCAGTGATAGGGTAATTCAGCACGCGGGCGGGTCGCCGATTCTCTGGCAGCACCTGTTTTGGTTCTTTGGACACCCGGAGGTTTACATCGCAATCCTGCCGGGCATGGGTGTTACCTCTCAATTGCTTTCAACGTTCGCTCGCAAGCCGATCTATGGATATCGAGCAATGGTATACGCCGTCTTTGCGATCGGACTGCTCGGTTTCTTCGTGTGGGGCCACCACATGTTCATGAGCGGACTCAGCCCAATGTCGGCCCTGATTTTTTCGATGCTGACATTAACGATCGGTGTCCCCTCCGCCGTCAAGACCTTCAACTGGTTAGGAACGCTCTGGGGCGGGAAGATTCGTTTTACAACCGCCATGCTTTACGCCATTGGGTTCGTGTCCCTGTTTGTGTCCGGTGGCATCACCGGATTATTCCTGGGGCAGACTTCAGTTGACATTCAATTGCACGACACCTATTTCCCGGTCGGTCATTTCCACCTGATCATGGGCGTCGCCGCGATCTTCGGCATCTTTGGTGGCACCTATTATTGGTTTCCCAAAATGTTTGGCCGCATGATGAGCGAAAGCTGGGGCAAGGTTCATTTCTGGCTGACATTCATTGGCGTGAATGCCATCTTTATGCCCATGCACGTAATGGGAATCATGGGGCATCCGCGCCGCTATGCGCAGGGTACCGAGTTCCAGTTCCTTTCCGGGACTCAACCCTATCACGTGTTCATCACGTGGGCCGCTGTCATCACAGCAGTCGCCCAGTTCATCTTTCTGCTCAACTTCTTCTGGAGTCTGTTCAAAGGAAAGAAGGCGTCGGACAATCCCTGGGACGCCACAACACTGGAGTGGGCCATTCCGTCGCCGCCGCCGCATGACAATTTTGCCGGCAAGATCCCGGTGGTATACCATGGTCCCTACGAATACGGTGTTCCCGGAGCACCTAGAGACTTCGTGATGCAGAATGACCTCCCACTGAAAGTCGGGAAGCCCTAGTTTTGAAGCTTTGAGTTCTCCACATTAGGTCGTCATTATAGTTTGGACGTTAGTGATCAGGATTAGGTTGAAAGCATGCCCGTAACTCTCGCGCCTCCACAAATTGAAAGAAAACCGAAAGGTCGCGGTGCATCCGACGGCGATTTTGGACAAGGCGGCCGGGGTGACGATTCGCATCGATGGGATTCCGGCGACGGCGAACATCAAACGTCGGCGGACAGTTACCGTCTGGCGATGTGGCTCGGTCTTGCCTCGGTCGTGATGCTCTTTGCCGGCCTCACCAGCGCTTACATCATTCGGCTGGGCGGCTCGTCTGAGTGGCGCACCATCAACATTCCAGGCTTCCTGATTCCAAATAGTCTCATTTTGCTCGCCAGCAGCGTAACGCTGGAGATGTTCAGAAAGAAGCTCGCGAGGACGTTGGCTTCAGAAGCGCGGTTTTGGATTGGCATTACCACACTGCTGGGAACGGCCTTTCTGGCAGGACAGATCGGTATCTGGAAAACGCTCGTGGCTCAGGGAATCTACTTGAGCTCGAATTCCCATAGTTCTTTCTTTTATCTTTTGACCGGGGCGCATGCGGTTCACTTGGCCGGTGGTGTCATCACCCTGGCGGTCTTGGCGGCAATGAGCT
>Ga0187893_10012762_pt1 | contig 11852 bp, 4 predicted proteins | sample MA1701074metaG_FD_139574 | JGI IMG/M metagenome (GOLD analysis project Ga0187893, IMG submission 139574) | White microbial mat communities from a basaltic lava cave in the Kipuka Kanohina Cave System on the Island of Hawaii, USA - MA170107-4 metaG ... | reverse complement strand
GACCTGCCGTTTGACCAGTTCACGATTGAGCAAGTCGCCGGAGATTTGTTGCCCAACGCCACCGCGGGCCAGCGCGCCGCGACCGGGTTCCTGCGGAATTCCCTCGCCAACCGCGAGGGTGGCGTCGAAACCGAGCAGTTCCGCATCGAGCAGGTGATTGATCGTACCAGCACGTTGGGAACCGTCTGGCTCGGACTCACGGTGGGCTGTGCGCAATGCCACGACCACAAATACGATCCAATCTCGCAGCGCGAGTACTACCAGTTGTTCGCGTTCTTCAACTCGCTGGTGAATCTCGATCAGCCGGCGCCGCTACCGGGGGAACAAGGCACCTGGATGCGCGAGTGGCCGGTCTATGAAGAGAGTCGCAACGCGCTCATCGCCAAACACAACATGCAGCCCGTCATCCACGAATGGGAAACGGCGATGCGCGAAGCTTCGCGGCAACCGGGGCACAACGCGCGCCCGCAATTTGCCTGGAAGAATTTGGGCAACATCTCGACAGGGTTGCAGGACGTAGTGCTGCTCGATCGTGGCCGGCGTTCGCGTCATCTCCACGATCAAGTGCTGGATTACTTCGTGGACCGGGGAGCGTCCGACCTGTTCCTGAAGCCGCGGCTCGACGAGATCAAGTTCGATGGGTTCAAGAAGGCCTATCTCGAGGCGCGGAAGAACGAGCCTCCGGTCACGCTGGCGCAGACCGTGCACGAAAATTGGACCCCACGGAAAACACAGATCCTGCTGCGGGGCGACTTCCGGAGTCCCGGGATCGATGTGGAACCAGGAGTTCTCGCAGTGCTGCCGCCGCTGGCTGGCGGCCAACAGCCGTCACGGCTGGCGCTGGCGCGATGGCTCGTTTCTCGCGAGCATCCGCTGACGGCGCGCGTGGCGGTAAACCGGGCATGGCAGGAATTCTTTGGACGTGGGTTGGTGCGCACATCGGAAGATTTCGGCAAGCAGGGCGAGAAGCCATCCCATCCGGAGCTCCTCGACTGGCTGGCGGCCGAGTTCATGGAACCCACCGCCTCCCTCCATCCAGACGGCGCACGATCCTGGAGCGTGAAGGCGCTCCATCGCTTGATCGTCACGTCCGCGACTTACAGGCAATCGTCGCGGGTCCGGGAGGAGTTGATCGAGCGTGATCCCGACAACATCCTGCTGGCGCGGCAAACCCGAATGAGAGTGCCGGCCGAGCTAGTGCGAGACTCGGCGCTCGCCGCTGGCGGCCTGCTCAATCCAGCTATCGGAGGGCGTAGCATCCGTCCGCCGCAGCCTAAAGGGGTGGCCGAGCTAGCCTACGCGGGCAGCGTGAAGTGGAACGAGAGTCAGGGGCCGGACCGCTATCGGCGAGGTCTCTACATTCACTTTCAGCGGACGACCCCTTATCCGCAATTAATGAACTTCGACGCTCCAGATGCCGTTCTGGCCTGTTCGCGCCGCCAGCGGTCGTACACACCGCTGCAAGCCCTGAATCTCTTAAACGATGTGGTCTTCTTCGAAGCTGCCCAGGCATTAGGGGCGCGGCTAATACAGGAAGTGAGCGGTGGATTTCGCGACCGCGTAGCGCAAGGATACAGGCTGGTCCTCGGCCGTGATCCGCAGGAGAAAGAGGTTGAAAGTCTGGCGCGGCATTTTGAACGGGAAGTGGAACTGTTGAGAGCCGATTCGAAGGAAGCCCGGTCGCTCGCGCCCGGCATCGTTGAGGGTGTGAGCGACGCCGAGGCTGGAGCGTGGGTGATGGTCAGCCGGGTGCTATTGAACCTGGATGAGTTCCTGCACAGGGAGTAACTCGATGGATTGGCCCCAGTATCAAGCAGTACATTCACGGCGGAGATTTTTCGAGAAGTTTACGAGTGGAATCTGGCTGGCAGCGCTCAGCCACGTTTTGCGCTCCGAGGGTCGCGCGGGCGACGAGGCGCTCTTACCGCGCAAGCCGCACTTCACCCCCAAGGCCAGGAACGTGATTTTCATGTTCATGGAAGGCGGCCCCAGCCAGATCGACCTGTTCGATCCCAAGCCGCAGCTCGTAAAGTACCAGGGACAACCCTTGCCGGATTCCTTGATTAAGGCTTACGGCTCGAAGCTTGCGTTCGCACAGCCTGACTCGGCGGTTCTTCCGAGCGGCCGGATTTTCAAAAGGTGGGGGCAAAGCGGCATCGAGATGTCGGACTGGCTCCCGCACATCGCTTCCAACGCCGACGACCTATGTCTCATCCGGTCGATGCACACCGACGCCTTTAATCATCATCCCGGTCAGTTGCTTCTATTCAGCGGCGCGACGCAGTTCGGGCGGCCTTCGCTGGGCGCCTGGTCAGTGTATGGACTGGGAAGCGAATCGCAGAACCTGCCGGCATTCGTGGTGCTCGTCTCCGGACGCGGGACCTCCGGCGGGGTCACCAACTGGACCAACGGATTCCTGCCGTCGACCTATCAGGGGACGGTGTTTCGAAGTTCTGGCGATCCGATTTTGTACCTCTCCAATCCCGCCGGACTCTCCCCGAAGACCCAGCGCGTGACTCTGGATGCAGTGAAGGAGCTGAACGAACAGCACATGGTCGATTCGCGGGATATGGCGATCGCCTCGCGGATAGCCTCGTATGAGCTCGCATTCCGTATGCAGACCCATGCGCCCGACCTGCTCGATTTTTCCAAGGAGCCGGCGGGCACAATCGAGGACTACGGAATCAATCAGGAGGTTTCGCGTCCCTACGGCGCCAACTGTTTGCTCGCGCGGCGCATGATCGAGCGCGGAGTTCGTTTTGTGCTGCTCGCAGACGCCAGTTGGGACGATCACAGCGACCTCAATGAGAAGCTCAAGAAGAACTGCGACCGAACCGATCGCCCGATCGGCGCGCTCATCCGCGACCTGAAGCAACGCGGTCTGCTCGACTCTACGCTACTGGTGTGGTGCGGCGAGTTCGGACGGACGGCCATGGTCGAGCATCGCGGCGGAAACGCACCCACGCCCGAAAAAGCCGGCCGCGACCACCATCCCTTCGCTTACAGCCTTTGGATGGCGGGTGGGGGAATCAAGGGCGGGCGCGTAGTGGGAAAGACGGACGATTTTTGCTTCTATCCGGCCGAGGATCCAATCCATATCCACGACCTGCAGGCGACGATCCTGCATTCTCTGGGCTTTGACCACACGCGGCTGACCTATCGTCACATGGGCCGGGACTTCCGCTTGACGGACGTTGGGGGCAATGTGGTCGCGAAACTGTTGGCGTAGTAAACGAGTTACAGTATCTTCGCAAGATCGCGCCAGATGCTGTCGAATACTGGGAATCTCGATTCGAGCGGCTGCCGCCGTGCCTCGTTCATTCTTCCTTCGAGCCGCTTCAGTTCAGCCGGATCGAGCCGCAGTTGGGCGGCCAACTGAAACACGAGCCGAAGGACGCGAACCCGGCGTGGGTGGCGATAAGCGTTGGTCGGGAAGCGATCGAGAGAGGCCGCAAGCTCCTTCACTTGCCGCCGAAGCTCGGGGAGAAACTCCGCAATCCGGTCCTCGCGCAGCTTCTCCCAAGTGTCCGGCAAGGGCGCCAGGCGGTCTGCCACTGGGCGCGCGGTGAAGAAGTCGCGGCTGCCGGGAAGCGCATACCAATACGCCGTGCTCGAGTAATCGTTGGTGAGATTGTTTTCCGTGCCGTGTTCGATGGTGACGCGGACTTTCTCTTGAAACGGGATTGAGTCGGCGAGGTGGAACGTGAAGACCGCGTTGGGCCCGAAGCAGCGGCCCGGCGCGCTCAGTCCCGCCAGCAGGACGCCGGAAACAGGCGAGAGGCTGGTGTGAAACCCCCAAGCGTCGTTAAAGTACTCCTCGGTGCCAGTGCCGTGCAAGCTCGGCGGCCATGTATCACTGTCAGTGAAGATCATTGGGTCGCCCTCGCCCCACCACATCAGATGGCGATTGTAGACGTTCAGGTTCGCTCCGATGTAGCGCCCTTTTCCTTGGGCTTCGAGAATGGAGTAGTTGTACGCGCCGGTCACGTTGCTTTCGTGGAGCTCCACTCCGGACAATACCTCGCGACGCCACTTAGCATGAAACCGTCCCATGCCGGAGGGCAAAGCGTCGACGGGTCGATAGCGGATTCGGCAGTCGGCCATCAGCGGATGAGATTCACTGTCGTTTCTTAGTTGAATCCGCGCGCCGGAAGCGAACGGCATCGCCAGGTAGCTGTAATAGACACCATCCGACAGGCCGATGGGGACCGTCCGGAAGGGAGCACGGCTAAAGCCGTTGCCGAAGAAGTCGCCTATCGGCGCCTGCACTGCCGGATGCTCCTGTTGATCCCATCGTATTTCGAGCATCGTGCGGCGAAGATGATGCGGGTCCGCGCTTTCGATCTTGACGTGAAACTCGTCAATAATGCCTGCGCGGTCGAGTGAAGCCAGCACCCCCGTTTCGCCTGGAGCGATGGTGACCTTATGAAGAACTTGCGTGGAAGGCCCGCCGGAGTTCGGAGGCGGCGCTCCGGGATTGCGCCAGATCCCGGCCACGCGCTCCCATTCAGCGCTAGCCTTCGCAGTCAGCGGTAAGCGGAGCGATTCGACATCCGGGAGTTTCTGCCAGGTCACCTGATAGTATCCGCCGAACGGCTCGCCCGAGTCCTTAGGCGCCGCCACGATTTCGATTCGAAGCGACCTGCTGAAAGCAATCGGGAAGAACGAGTAGAAACCTCCTCCCATTGGGCCGGTGAGCGCTGTTGTGAACGGCTCCAGGCGGCCGTTGAAGAAATCCTCGCAAGCAATCTGGACCAGAGGTTTGCTGCCGCCGTCGACCCAAATTCGCAGCAGCCCCGCCGGACGGGCAGAGTAGAATCGCCGGATGACACCGGGACCTGTGAGATCGGCGATGGTGTAGACGTTTCCCTTGACCCATTCCGGACGGAAGCCGTCAGCATTGCCGCCGGTGGGATCCCACGTAGATACCATACGAACTGGCGGGTCGTCGACCATCGCCAGGCGATCGAGTTGAACCAGGTCGCGGAGAAACGAAGCGGTGTCCAGAGAAGCGCCCTGCAAGGCGTAAACGGCGAAGATGACTAAGCTCCGCTTGCTAATGCGCGCGGTTCCGTAACAGAGCCGCGACCGCGAGGGAGCGGTCTTCATTGTCGAACGGCAGCCCGTTGGAGCAGGTCGCGATAAGTCGCCCGGGCAGTTGCCACCCGTTTGCGCAGCCCATCCGCCGACCGCTGGAGGCTTTCCGGTCCGTTCCAAGTGCCCTGGCGGCCCGGCACGACACCTTTGGCGATGAGCTTTTCGATGTCATCGAGTTGTGCCAGCCGGTTGCCGACGAGTGATTTCACTTTGTCCTTGTTCCAGAAGGGCTCTCCACCCACCTTCACGTAGACCGGCGTGGTGTGTGCGCCCGCGCATCGCGCCGCGATCCACAGGCTGCGATCCGCTTTGAGGGTGTGCTCGATCGCCAGATCGCTGCCCTCGGGATTAGCCGAGGCAGCCACATCGCCGAGCGTTACGATCTCGAGATAGCGCGGTGGCGTCATCCTCCCCGAGGCTCGCGCCTGGATGCGCAGCGTCTCACCAGGCCTGGCATCTATGACCGAACCTGGAATCCTTCCGTTCACCGTCAGCTCGAGCATCGGACCGGTGGTCACGAACGTGTGACCCTTCTTCACAGCATCGAACCAGGTGTCCGGGTCGAATTTGCCACCGGTGTACGCGTAGACGCGCGAGGTCCCGATCGAATGGCCCCAAGGCACGTCGCTGCCGGCCGAGGCAGTTAACGGGAAGCCGAGGTTGAGAAATTCGTAGTAGAGCTTGGTGTCGATCTCGCCGAACTCGGAGATCTCGGCGAAGTCGATCCGGCCGGCCGGGACGTTCAGGCTCATATCCTGACGGACGTAGAATCCCATGGCGGCAGGCTGGTAGACGTGAGCATAACCGGTGAGCCCGCCCTGCCGCCTGATTTCGTCGAATACAATGTCATAGTGATAGTAGAGATCCGGACGCCGCACCGGTGACTGCAGGTTCATCTGCAGCGTGTGACCCATGGGCGTCGTACGCGGATCTTCCTGGCCGGGAACAATCGCGTAGTTGTCCTGCAGAAAACGGCCTGCCTTACCGAAGGCGTACTGCTCGAAATAGGTTTCGAGGGCGTCGCCCATGCGCATGGCGTTAATCATGTGCACGTCTTCCGCGCGAGCCCACAGCAGCAGCCTGTTGTTGGCGTCTGGGGAGGATCGCTCGAAGTGAACATGACCGTCGCCGGAATACCATCCTTTTGCGGGCATGTCGATCCAGCGCTCCAGTTGGACTCGTTCGTTGCGAGGACTGCCCGCATCGACGCGAACGGATCGGACCACGGGAGTGTACTCGAATCCCTTACCCACGACGACCGTATATTCGCCTTCGGGAATCTGGATGTCAAAACCACCATCAACGAAAAATGCCTTTCGCTGCCCTGCGCCGAAGGGCCAGTAGTGCGATTGCGCATAAGAGCGCGCCTTCCCCCGGCGCTGCCGGTAGCCTTCTTCGGCATAACGGAATCCGGCATTGTCAAAGGACAGGGCCGAATCGGGAACCATCAGGTGTCCTTCTCGTGTGTAAACAGCGGCAACAGCCGGCGTTGGCTGGCCGCTCTTGCGCTCTGTCACGACGACGTTCAATCGCGCCGCTGGCGGAACGTCCACTTCCACGACGGGGGCAAATGCCCCGCCCGCCCGCCGCAATGTCACGGGAATCCGGTGCAGTCCGGATGGGAGATCCGCGAAGGTGAGTACCGCGAATGTGGTGCCAGAATCGTGCACACGGATATCTACCATTGCATTCGGCTTGCCCTCCACGTCCTTCCGAACGAAGTCGGGAGCCTCGTCCGGGGCTCCATCCACGCGGAACACCACGACACCTGTTCCGGCAGGCCAACGGCGGCGCACGGTTACGGACCGGTCGGGCGACAGGCGAACCAAGACATCCGACAGCTCGAGAGCCGTCACGATGCGGAGGATTGCCGTTTGCGCGGCGGACCGGGCGCGGTCCTCCGCATCCGCGGGCCATCCGAAGGGCATTAACGGAAGCTGCGCGATCGATTCAGCCACGCGGGCGTTTTCGGGCAGGGCGCGCGGGAAACGGTCGATGAGATCGCGCATGACACGACGCGCTCGGTCGTAGCGTTCGAGGTCGGAGGGTCCATCGGCCGCCGCCTGCCGGCCGAAGCGCGCCAAGGCCAGGAACAGCGACAGCACGAACGCGGTTGCGATTAAGAATCGAGTTTTCATTCCGTCTAGAAACTGTAGCGCAGCCAGAGCTGGATGACGCGGGCGCCGTTGGTCGACATGTATTCCCCGAACTGTGGATTGGTCTGTTGACCGGCCGCGTTGTACCGCGCCACGTTGTTCACCCGCCGGAACTGCGTGTGATTGAATGCGTTGAAGAGCTCGGTACCGAGCGAGAACCGGTGGGTCTCGTGAACGCGAATCGTTCTGGTGAGCGAGAGATTCGAGTTGTTGACGCCAGGACCGCGGAAAACATCGCGCGGTGCGTTGCCATAATCGGCAGTCGCCGCCGTCGTGACACCGAACACACCCGGCGCCGGCTGGGCGAATGCATTCGTGTTAAACGCGCGGGAGAAAGTCCGCTCGCTCTTGGGCAGCACGGGATTGCCGACTACATTGATGCGCCCGAGCTCAGTGGAGCCTGTAAAGTCGACGCCGGGTACCTGGTAGCTCACGCCAAACGGGATGCCACTCGAAAAGCGAGTAATCGTGGAAAGCTTCCAATCATCGAAGAGCGCCTTTACAAGCTTGTTGTTCCCCGCCTTGGAACTGAAATTCGGGATCTCGTACACGGAGAAAAGATTGAAGATGTGCGTGGTATCAAGGCCCAGGCGGCCATAGTCGCGCCATTTGGGAAGCAGCGCGGAGCGAGTCGCGCGGTCGCCATCGGCATAGCCCATCGTCTTGGACCATGTCCAAGACGCATCGATATTCAGCCTCCGGCCGAACCGCCGCTGGACCTGGGTCTGAAGGGAGTGGTAACTGGAGTTGCTACTCAACTCGATGACGTTGATAGCGTCATAGCCAATGTAGGGGCGGAGGAAGGTCTGCCGCAACGGACGGGCAGGTGCGGTGGGGTCCTCGTTGGCTCGGAGGAAATTGGTTCCAAAGGGAGTGGTGCCGTAGTCGCGGTTCTCCGCGAGGTGACGCGAGAGCGAGCCGACATAAGCGACGTCCACCACGAAAAGGGAGGAGACGCGGCGCTGCACCGCGAAGGAAAAGTTCATGGTGGTGGGCAGCTCTCCTCTGCCTGACATGACGTTGAGCGTTTGTGGAAATAGCACACCGCTGGCGTTGAGGAACGTACCCAGATTTCCGTAATAGATGGTCGGAGTGATGACCGCGGGCGGATTGGTGGCTAATGGTTGGATCACAGCGCCGGCCAGGCGATCGTAGAAGAAACCCAAGCCGCCACGGATGGCGGTGTCCCCTTTTCCGGTGGGATCGAGGGCAAAACCAATGCGGGGCGCCCAGTGAACGCCGCGATCGTTCTGAAGGCCGCGCGGAGTGCCGTCCTTGCCGGCCACCGCCAATCCATTGGCTGTGTCCCCGCTTCCTGGCACAATCGCGCCGGTCAAGGTGCGCGGGACAATCTGATTCGTAGCGGGATCGATTGCTACGATGCCCTCCTGCGGATGGCGGAACGGGGCGTAGAGCCGCGGCGCGCGGGATGAACTGAATTTGCCGGGATCGAAGGTGGACATGAATCCGCCAGCCTCGTACTCGGGCTGATGCCAGTACATCCGCAGGCCGAGCTCGATGGTCAGCTTCTTGGTTGCGCGCCAGGAATCCTGCGCGTACCATTCGATGTTCTGAAATCGGAACAAGTTCTGACGCCGTAGGGAAACTTCCTGATAGCGAGTGAAGTTGCCCAAGACGGCATTGGCATACGGGTGACCGGACCGGTTGGGATTGACGGGGTCCTCGGCGAAGTCGAGCAGGCCGGCGTAGAAGCTTTGCGGGAAATCGTTGGTGGTGGTGCGCTCCCAATAGACTCCGAACTTCAGAGTGTGGGGCCCGTGGATGCGGGAGAGGTTGTCTACGAAGCTGTAGCTCTGCATCAATTGGGTGTTGTAGACCTGTTGGATCCGCGGCGTCATATCCCCGGAAAGAACCGTGCCAAAACTCAGATTTGGAACCAAACCGAGCGGATTGCTTTCCTTGTTGAACTGCCCGAGTGTCACGCCGTTGGACTGCTTTTGGAGCTTGGCCAACTCCGCCTCGTTCTCCGGGATGGTATCGTTGCGGAGCCGGTTGTAGCCGAAGGTAATGTCGTTCACAAAGCGCGGTGAGAGGATCTGCGTCGCGTGGAAGGCGAAGTTCCTGCCCGGCCGTGACAGACGGTTGCCGGCGGCCGAATAGTTGGAAACGTAATCGGTGATGATGTCGTTGGAGTCCTGGGCGAACCGTCCATACATGGTGAATCGCGGACTGAGGTTGTAGTCGATTTTCAGCACCTCTTCGCGCCGCGGCGTTTCATAGGGGATCCCGGTCTTCTGATAATTGAATCGCCGCGAAGGATCGACGGTGTTTGGCTGGGGAAAAAAGTTCAGCAGTTGCTGGCCGAGGGTGTTGATGCGGGAGGCGGGAATCCGATTGCCCGGAAAGGGCTGCCGGGTGTTGGGATCGAGAACGGGAATCAGCCGCCCGGCCTGGTCGACAGTGCCTGAGAAATCACCGTTGCGCTCAGCCTGCGACGGCATGGTGAGCTGATGGAGCGGTGGAGGCAACGACGCGGGCTGTTGGGATTCCGAGAAGAAGAAGAACAGCTTGTCACGAGACCGGTTGAACAGCTTGGGAATCGTGACCGGTCCGCCGGCTGTGAAACCCTGGGTCCGGTACCGGTAGAGCGCGCGAGGCTGTCCAAAGCGGTTGCGGAAGAACTCGTTGGCGTTCAGAGCTTCATTGCGTATGTAGAAGTACCCGGTTCCGTGGAAATCTTTCGAGCCGGAGCGAGTGATGAAATTGATGCCCGCACCGGCGGTCCGGCCAAACTCGGCCTGATAGTTGGCCAATTGCACCTGGACCTGCTCGACGGCGTCGATGTTCATCGACACGCTCGCCGCCTGGCCCGTGGTGGTGTTCATCGCCGCAATGCCGTCGATCGACCAATTCTTATTGTTCCTGCGCGCTCCGTTAACGCTAAACTCGCGCATCGAGTGGGGCGCATGAATAGGTCCGAAAGCATTGCCTTCGATCGAGAACCCGGGTAGCATGGCGATGAGCTCGAGTGGATCTCTGGACATGGACTGAAGGTTGTCGAGGAGATACCGGTTGATGTTGCCGCTGCGCTCGGCGCTGGCCGTTTGAACCACGTCCATGCGGCCCGAGACGGTCACGGTTTCATTCAAGGTTCCCAGATCGAGCGTGAGGGGGCCGGTGGAAAGCGACTGGTTCGCGGAGAGGCTGACGCCCGTCTTCTGATAGCGCTTGAAGCCGGATGCTTCCACTGTGACGTCGTAAGTGCCGGGCGTGAGCGAAAGAAACTCGAACACCCCGCTATTGTCAGTGGCCACTTGAAGCCGCGCATTGGTGCCGGGGTTGGTGAGCGATACGCTTGCCGCCGCTACCGGCGCGCCACTCGGATCGTTCACCGAGCCGCGCAACGAGCCTGCGATGTGCTGCGCCTGTGCCGCGCCCGCGAGCAGAAGTGTCAGCGCAACCGTTGTCTGATTCATCTTGTTATGAGCCCCCTTGGGAATCGGTTTCAGCCTTTATACTCCGGGGAACGACGGAAGTCAACCGGGGCGAGCGAACCGGGGCGAGCGAACGGCATGCATTGTGTTTTCAGGAAGATGGGCTTTGTTTTGCATTTTGATGGCGCGAGACGGGATGAGCGCCCAGACTTGGCCGATTTCTCAATTTACGTCGAAGGGTCGTAGAGAGTTCCGTGACCTACGGTAGCAGGGTGCAGGGGCAGCCCGGCAGAGAAAGTGGTTTTCGGGGATTCGAGAAATAGGGGAATATTATCAATGAATAGTGAGGGTCAGGCATAAAATGACAGGTTTAGTCTTTGCCTTGTGACCGTAACGATGGGGCGGGTGGAATTCCTGAAATGATAGGTATAAGCGACTGATTTAAAAAGACTTAGTGAGCCGAGAAGGAGGGAAGTACGCACCGCGTCATGACCATGGGTAGTGTTTAGCATCTTTGGTAATGTTAGATTCTGCCGCAACGCCTATCCAAAACATCGATACCGCAGTGACTGATCTTCACGGCTGTCCGATTTGCGATAGTTCCTGCTGCAAGAGGAAGAGACCGCCACAGGACCCCATCCCGGCGCCCGAGAAACTCGGAAATGACTCAAACGTGGATCACAGGAGGCGGAATAGTCCCGCCATACGAAGTCATTGACGTGTTGGAGAAGCCGGGCGAGGATCGGCCCGCTCGCGAAGCTCCAGGATTGCGCTGGGTCCGACAGCCTCGGGTGGGTACTTGCCGGTCATCTATGTTCCCGATCCACAGCCGGACTGCGTATTCGTCATCACGGCTTATGATCTAATTGGAAAGCCCCTCGCGGCGTTTTGCAGGCGCCGAAGGAAAGAAGCAGCCATGAAACAAAGCAAGTTTCCAGCCGGATGGGATGAAGAAAAACTGCGTCGAGTACTCGCGTATTACGAGGAGTAGACTGAAGAGGACGCCCTCGTGGAGGACGAAGCTGGGATCGAGCCCTCCGAAACGGTAATGAACGTCCCTCACGATCTCGTCTCGAAGGTCCCAGAACTGATCGCTAAGCAAACCGGGTAGCTATCTGGCCATGTCCGCGCGTTGAGCGTTTATCCGGCCAATCTCTGCCCGTTATCCAGCGGGGTTGATTTTGCGAGCCTCGGAGAGGATTTT
>Ga0187893_10012760_pt1 | contig 11854 bp, 18 predicted proteins | sample MA1701074metaG_FD_139574 | JGI IMG/M metagenome (GOLD analysis project Ga0187893, IMG submission 139574) | White microbial mat communities from a basaltic lava cave in the Kipuka Kanohina Cave System on the Island of Hawaii, USA - MA170107-4 metaG ... | reverse complement strand
TACATCTGGGTCTACAGCGAGCCGGGCAAGGGCACCTCGTTCAAAATTTATCTGCCGCTTGTCGAGGAGAACCCCGAGCTGCCGAAACCTGATTCCGCCCCCGATGACGCACTTTGCGGTTCTGAAACCATTCTGCTCGTGGAGGATGAAGAAATGGTGCGGGCCCTGGCGCAGGCAATCCTTGAACGGTACGGCTATACGGTGCTCGCCGCGAAGCATGTCAATGATGCCCTGCGTATGGCTCAAGAGGGACCCAAAGCCATTCACCTCTTGCTGACCGATACGATCATGCCAGGAATGAACGGGCCAGAGCTGGCTCAACAGGTCCTCGCCATTCGGCCAGAGATGAAGGTGCTGTATATGTCCGGCTATACGGACAAGGCGTTCACGTCCACGGCTGCATGGAAGCCTGGCACCGCCTTTCTTCAGAAGCCATTCATTCCACAGACGTTGGGCCGCAAGGTGCGTGAGATACTCACGGTCCCGCAACCGAACCGTACAGAACGAGCGGCATAGAAGAGAGTCGTATTCAGAGATACAAAGGAGGAGAGCCAATGGCGAACATGCTGGCCGTGGACGACGACGAGAAGATCCGCGAGTTGCTGCACGTCAGGTTACGACGCAAGAGACACCCTGTAATGACGGCAAGCGACGGTCAAAAAGGCATTGAATTGTTTCGTCTGGAGCGACCACAGGTCACCATGCTGGATTTTGAGGTGCCCGACAGGGATGGGCGGGCTGTTCTCAGAGAGATTCGGGCGGTTGATCCGCCAGCACCCGTCATCATGCTGACAGGGGATGGTACGGAAGCTCGGGAGAAGCAGACTGGGGAGTTAGGGGTGACGGAGTTGCTTGCCATATGGTTTTCACTTCATGAGCTGGAGGCGGCAGTGAATCTGGTCGTGCTCCCAGCCGATCAAGACAGGAAGAAGAGGGCTCGCCGTGCATGAGAAGCCATATGCGAACCCCTTCAGCCTGAACACCTTCTCGGGAGGCTGCTGTGATGATGAGTGAGCCGGTTGAGCTGCTCTTGGTAGAGGATAACGAAGACGATATTGTCCTGATCGAAGAAGCGTTCGCCGAGGCGAAGTTGATGAACGTGATCTTTAAGGTTTGGGACGGTGAAGAAGCCTTGGCCTACTTACGGCAAGAAGGACCATACACACACAGGCGGAGACCAGGATTGGTTCTTTTGGATATCAATATGCCGAAGAAAAACGGCTTTGAAGTCCTCCAAGCCATGAAGGCGGATCCGCTTCTCCAATCGCTGCCCGTTGTGATGCTGACGACGAGCGATCGAGAAGACGATATCGTCCAGTCGTATACCCACGGCGCGTGCTCGTACATTCTGAAGCCGCTGACCTTGAACCTGTTTGTACAAGTGGTGAAGGATTTTGAGCTCTATTGGACCATGGTCTCACGGGTTCCTCCGGCAACAAGGTGACCGGTCCCAAGCTGGGTCTTGCACGAATCCGCATGGGCGCCGATGGAGGACGAATGGACTGGAACACACAAAGGGAGGGGGCGATGACGCAATATAAGATTCTGGTAGTCGACGATGAGGAAGATATCCGTACGCTGGTCCGGACCATGGTTAAAGGAGAGGGGCGACATGTGGTGCTGGCAGCCCGGGGAAAAGATGCCATCGCGATGTTTCAAAAGGAACGTCCGAATCTGACGATTCTGGATATCGATATGCCGGATATTGACGGGATCACCGTCTTGAGGCAAATCCGAACCATCGACCCTCAGGCGAAAGTCATGGTATTTACAGGGGGGGATAGCCCAGTAGTGGAGAGCCAGGCGAAGGCACTGGGGGTCACCGAGTTTCTCCGAAAAGGGCTCGCCTTGCCTTCGCTTGCCGAACTCGAGTCCCGCGGTTCGCAGTCCTCAGTCCTCGAAGCGACGCCCTCGCCTGCGGCACCCGTGCTACCCCGGAAGGTGTAGCCCGGCCCTCATTCTGGTCATTCGGAAGGAAGCCATGTCTCGGATTCTCGTGATCGATGATGAACCGCTACTCCGTGCGACGGTCGTCACGATACTGACCCGAGCAGGTTTCAACGTCGAGGAAGCCTCGGATGGTAAGGCCGGCATCGCCATGTTCCACAAGAACCTTACGGACGTGGTCATCACCGACATCTTCATGCCGAACAGGGATGGGATCGAGGTCGTCATGGAGTTGCAACGTTCGGGCCCTCATACCAAGATCATCGCCATGACCGGAGGAGGACAAAGACGCATGATGGAGATCGCATCCGCGGCAAACCTTCTTGGTGCAGACCACATCCTGCATAAACCGTTTGACAGGGAATCGCTTCTGGCAGCGGTGAACGCCGCGCTCGAAACCCCTCCCCCGCCGAGGAGTCAACACGGTGCCTAACACCGCGGTGAAGGATTTTGAGCTCTATTGGAAAATGGTCTCACGGCCTCCTCCGCACAAGAGGTGACGGGATGCGCATTCTGCTGATCGAGGATAACGAGGACGACGCCTGCCTCATGCGAGAGACGCTTGCGGAACGCACTGCGTTGGCCATCGACCTGGAATGGGTCGACCGGCTTGGGAGCGGGCTCACACGATTGGTCCACGACTCCTTTGACGCAGTGTTGCTCGACCTTTCGTTGCCAGACAGTCAGGGACTGGATACCTTTGACCAAGTTCATACGCAGAACCCCGAGGTGCCGATTGTGGTCATGACGGGATTTGACGACGAAGGAACCGCGATTCAGGCGGTGCAGCGGGGGGCGCAGGATTACCTGGTGAAAAAGCAATTGGACGGTGATCGGCTGGTGAGGGCCCTCCGTTATGCCATCGAACGCCACCGCGCCGAACGCCGACTCAGGCAATCAACGGAACAGTTGCGGGCGTTGACCGGGCACTTGGAAACGGTGCGGGAAGAGGAACGGACGCGGATCGCACGGGAACTGCACGATGAGCTGGGACAGATGATAACCGGACTCAAGATGGATGTGTCCTGGTTGAGTAATCGGCTGGGAGACGCCAGCCAGATTGAAGACACGAGCCCGCTGCTGGAGAAAACGCGCTCAATGACCGTGCTGATCGACAGGACAATTGTCGCGGTCCGGCGGCTGATTTCAGAACTGCGACCAGCCATCCTGGATCACCTGGGTCTGGTGGCCGCGCTGGAATGGCAGGCGGGTGAGTTTCAGCAACGAACCGGCATTCGCTGCGAGTTCGTCTGCCTGCTCAAGAAGGTGACTCTCAGTTCAGCCGAGACGACAGCCCTCTTCCGCATCTTGCAGGAAGCCCTGACCAACGTCACACGCCATGCCAAGGCGGCAAAAGTTACCATCAAACTCGAGCAGGAGCGTGATGCCCTCCGCCTAGCTGTGGAAGATAACGGCAGAGGGATTATGGAACACGAAGCGGCGGGACTGTCGTCATTTGGCCTTATCGGCCTGCGAGAACGGGTCGCGCTGCTGGGAGGCAAAATAGTCCTCCAGGGCCGTCCAGGCAAGGGGACCACCCTCACCGCTCAGATTCCACTTCCGCGACTCGAGGAGATCGCATGATTCGGATCATTATCGCAGACGACCATGCTGCCATCCGTCGGGGGGTGAAAGACATCCTAGCCGACGAGGCCGATATGGAGATCGGCGCAGAAGCGGCCACCGCCCAGGAACTGCTCGAGCTGGTTCGCAAACAAGCATGGGATGCGGTGGTACTGGACATCAGCCTCCCGGGCCGAAGTGGCCTGGAGGTGCTCAGTGAGTTGAAACAGGAGCGCCCCTCGTTGCCGATCCTCGTCCACACCATGCACGCCGAAGATCAGTTTGCCGTGCGCGCGCTCCGAGCCGGCGCGGCAGGATATCTGACTAAAGACAGCCCGCCAGCGGAGCTGGTCAAAGCTCTCCGCAAGATTGTGGCCGGTGGGAAATATGTGGGGCAGACTTTGGCTGAGAAACTCGCAGTCAACGTGGATGCCAACATTGACAGGGCACCGCACGAGGCCCTGTCCGATCGAGAATTCCAAATCCTGCGCCTCCTCGCTACCGGGAAGACGGTCTCGGCGATCGCAGATGAATTGTCACTCAGCGTGAAAACCATCAGCACCTATCGAAGCCGCATTCTCGGCAAAATGAAGATGAAGAACAATGCAGAACTCATGCGCTATGCTCTCCACCACAGGGTTGTCGAATAGCGCCACGCTCCCTTGCAGCCTCGATTGATGAGAGCAATCCGGCGGGGCCGTGCTGAAGGACGAACCCCGATATCGGCGTGAGCCGCAATCTGATGTGAGAAGTACGACCCTCCAACAGATTTTCAGAAGAACCTCAGCTACACTGAGCCTCGTAGACATTCGCCGCTCACCGCCCCTGCCGAAGGAGGCCACCTGTGGACATTCTCATCGTGGACGATACGGACCTGATCCGCAGCCTGATCAGGGACATGCTTGCCCTGTTGCCGTTCTCTACCTACATCGAGGAAGCGGCTGATGTCACTCAGGCGTTGAGCATCCTTAGCCGGTGGCAACCGGATGTCGTGACTCTTGATCTACAACTCCCAGGAGGAAGCGGCCTCGATGTGTTGCGTGCAATCAAAAAGGCCGGCCTTTCTTCCACTGTCATCGCGCTGACGAGCCTCGGAGATCCTCAGATCCGGCAGGGCTGCCTTGCCGCCGGCGCAGCGTTTTTCCTGGAGAAATCATCCGAGTTAGAAAAGCTCCCGGCCATCCTCAGAATCGTCGCAGAGAAGAGGCAGAACTCGTAACCCTCCTCTTTCCACCGCCTCCGTTCTTCTTCCCCCTGTGCCTGTCAGACAAATTCGGACAACCCACGGCCCCTCCGTCTGACTCAAGAATCAGACCCCCTCTCATGTTGCGATAAAGAGGCTGGCGCTAAGGTTAGGGCGGGCACAGGAAACACGGTATCCAGAGGAGGGAACCATGAACAACAGAACAGCGACTTGGAAACGATGCCGCGAGATCTCTCTCTTTGGGATCCGCGCGCTCTCGATGACGGGGTGCCTCGCGCTGCTGCTAAGTATTGTATGGCTTTCAGTATTCGTCGATGTGGCCAGGGCTCAGAGCAGCCCGCGCGAGCAGTACATCCCTGTGCTGACCGTCACAACGGGGGGGAAACTCACCGGCATGGTCGACAAAATCACGGTGTTGTTCGCGATACGGGATGATGCCGGGGGTCTCGATGTCCATTTCATCACCGGCCCGGGCCGGTTCACACAGGAGACGCAAGCGACCATTGCGCAGGCGATCGCTCGCACGGCTCTGGAGCTCGGCCTGTCCACCGACTCCTGGAGCGTCGGGCTGTCCGTGCCCACACCGGGCCTCACCATCGACGGGGACAGTCTCTCGGCCATGGTCGGTCTCACGGTAGGGGCGATGGCGAAGGGCGACGCGATTCCTCGCAATCGCGTCATCACAGGCACCGTCACCTCCCACGGCCGGATCGGACCAGTCGGTGGAGTGGCGTTGAAGGTGGCTGCAGCCCATCAGGCCGGTCTACACATGGTCCTCGTGCCAGCAACGGCTCACAGCAAGTGGAAGACGCCGCCTCGCATACAGGTGTTGCCAGTCAGTACGGTGAGCCAAGCTTATCAGGCGTTAACGGCTCCCGACTCCCCAGAGTTCCATCGCCAACGATCCCTTGCAAGTGTCGGATGAACACAGATCTTGAAGACGGACGAGGGCTCACAGAACAATCAGACAGCGTCCCGCCGCGGAAACGGGTCGCGCGCGATAGGCTCTTGGCGGAGGATACAGCAGGGGCTAGGAAGAATCTTTCAGCACGCCTGCCCGACGAGCCGCACAGGAACGAACGAATGAAGATTGTTCTCGTCGAGGATTCACCAATGGTGCGGGAACGGCTAGTCGCCATAGTATCAGAACTGCGCGGCGCAACGATCGTGGGCTATGCGGAAGACGCCGATCGAGCCAGGGAATCTAATCTATCGGGGCGCTTCAGCCGGACGTAACGATTATGAACATCCAACTCTCTCGTGGAAACGGAACCGATATCCTGCGAAAGGTCAAGCGGATGCCTCACGCGCCTGTCGCCATCATGTTGACGAACCTGGTGTCGGCGGAGTGCCAGCCCATCTGCCGGGAAGTAGGCGTGGAGTTCTTTGTCGACAAATCGTTCGGAGACGAGCAACTGGCCGGGACTCTCAAAGGACTGGCCGTAGCGAAGGCGGTTCCGGTCGCTGACGGATGAAAAGTCAGGGCATGCCTGAGACGAAGGGACTGAAAGCATACTGACGATGCCACAGATTCTTGAGTATCTTACCTGGATGGCGCGGAGCGGTCGCAGTGAGAACCGTCTGCGGTAAGATCGCTAACATCCCTGTGGAGTCGAACGCCGTGATACGTCTCGCCGTTTGCTGCTGTTCTGTGGCTGGCGCCGCTCACACGGAGCGTTGGAAAGGCACCAACGGAGAACACAGGCCGCTGTGGCAGTCAGAAATGCGGGGATAAATTTGATCAACGGGTGGTTTGCGCCGAGCGTCGGCTTGCTGATCCTTGAGCCAATTCCGTTAGTCTCGTTCTCGCATGCTATCCGAATCCTTCAACGCCAGTGCTCAGAGACACCCTCTTAATCAGCAGGCCCCACGTTTGATCTGGACCCACCTCAGCATTCTGTTGCAGCTTCCTGCATGGGCCGACCGACTAACATCTGCGAGATGCACCGCTCCTGTCGCTGGTCTTCTTTGGACGAAGCGCGGCTGCGATATCGTTGAGCCCGACCGATTCGCAACTCGAAAATCGATAGCCTGCCTCTTTCTCCAAACGAACGGAACGTGTCGCATGCAGTCGTGAAAGTGAACGAAGAAAGTAAAAACACTTGTAATTATTCGCACAAGCAGTATGCTCAACATCTGAACGCCTTTTCTCATATTGGGAGACTCTAAGCCACACTAACCCGCTCGGCTCTTCCTCATCCGAATGGAAGCGAGCAACGTATGAAATTGTCTCGATGACAGAGCCATCAGCTGCTCTTCTCCAGCCTGATTTCCGGGCACTCTTCGAGTCGGCGCCAGGCGCCTACCTCGTGCTGACTTCTGTGCTGGTTACTGCGGCTATGAGCGATGGCTATCTGTAGGCCACGAGGACCAGACGGAAGGAGATTCTGGGGCGACATGTCTTCGACGTTTTTCGCTGCTGCGAGTGGAGTCTCCAATCTGAGCGCATCCCTGACCAGGATGATGCAGCAGCGAACACTGATTTCATCCCAGCCTTAAGCACGGCCAAGGAAACATCGAAGAAAGCTGCCGCCTGGTTGATATCCCCGTGGATTGCAGTCTGGAGCGAACTTGGATGGAGGAAGAGGAATGAGTAGGCCTATGACCAAGACTCTTAACCTAGACGATGAGGACTGTATCCGCAATTTTGTCCGGACAACTTTGAATCGTGACGAACGTCATATACTTTTGGCGGTGGGGGAGCAAATCTCAGGCAGGTCCGAGTAATCGCCCCCGAGGCTACCATTATCATTTTCACAGGGGCTGATAACTCGGTTGCCGAACGGCACGCCCGTGAATTGGGGGTGACAGAGTTTCTCAAGAAAGGGCTCGCGTTGCCGACTCTTGTGGAGATTGAAGCTCCGGCACGGGGGTCGTCGAAACCTGTAACTGGTCCATCGCCTGGGTCGGCATCGCCGAAACAGCAGACGGAAGCCTTATGAGGTTCTATCAAGCGGGAGGCGGCATGTGACACGCATTCTGGTCATTTAACGCTGACCTACTAGTCCACCCAGTAATTCGCACCATCGTGGAGAAACCAAGCATCACCGCCACGGGGCCGAGCAGGCTGACAAGGCTGGCGCTGACCACCACTTATGGGATTGTCGTGCAGAGCAGCGGTGTCCTCCTACTCAGAAAGCTCGTGCCGAAAGCAAGCCGGGGCGCGGGAAAAGGGATCAATGGCAACAATTCTTACGGTCGATGATGATGAGAAAATCCAGACGCTCCTCGAGGTAGTCTTGACGCGCCGTGGACATCACTTGCTCACAGCGAGCAGCGGGTCGGCGGGCATGGAGGTGTTTCGGCGCGAGCGCCCGCTCGTCACGATCTTGGATTTGGAGCTGCCGGACATGAACGGTTTATCCGTCCTTCAGCAGATTCGTGCACTGGATCCCACAGTTTGCGTGATCATCTTGACTGGAGCAAATACGGCGCAACTCGAGCACGATGCCCGAATGCTGGGGGCGACGGAGGTCCTCCAGAAAGGCTTCTCGTTACATACCATCGGCGACACGGTGAACCAGCTGCTGATGCAAGCCAACTTGATGAGCAATCCGCCCTCTCCCAGCGAAGCGAACAAAGGTGCGAGCCCACACACGGAACGACGGCGGCATCCCCGCATGCCCGTCCAACTGCACGCCACACTGTTAAAAGACGGGGTTGTGATCGGTGACGGAGAGATCGTGGACCTATCGCTGGAAGGCTGCGCCCTCAGAACCTTGGTGACGGTGGCGCAAGGGGACTATCTGATAGTGCAGATTACCGATTACTTTACGCAATCTGATCCTAAGGCGTCCGTCCCCTTCATCTGCGAGTTAGCCGCGGTCCGCTGGGTCCGTCAGCCGAAGTGCGGGCTTGAGTTCATTATCATGACAACGGAAAATCACGACCGGCTCGATCGATACGTGAAGGCGCTGCAGGATCGGGTACCATCGACGGCCGCGTCGTTGTAAGTCTGTACTAGAGGTGTGCCATGGAGTCGATTCTCCTGATTGACGACGATGAGGTCCTCCGTCTAGCCTTAGAACGCGCGGGATACAGCGTGGCAGTGTTCCGAGATGGGCGGGAAGGGCTGCGGCTCTATCGGCGCCTCCCCCGGACCTTGTCGTCACTGACATCGTGATGGAGGGGCAGGGAGGTATCGAACCCATCCAGGCCTTGCGGCGCGCGGCGCCTGGTGTGAAGATCATCACGATGTCCGGGGGAGGGAGCCGCCCGGGCTCGGGCTGCACCTTTCTCGATACCGCCAGGTTCCTAGGCGCACAGCAGACGTTGGACAAACCATTTGAGATCCAGTATCTACTCAACGCGGTGCGCGTGGTGTTGCGCCCAGAGGCGAGCCCGCTCTGATGCTGTCAAGCACGTAGCGGCAGGGATCACTGAGGAGTCATCCCCCGACGATTCTTTCGCGTTGGCAGCATCAATACTTCACCAACGATCAGGTCACCCTCTTCGCCCAGGTAACTATTGAGAGTTCACTAATACAGTGACATTCTCTAGTGGCAACTGGGCCTGCTCCCAGAACGCGGTCACGAGAGTCCGGCGCCGTTGCATGCTGCGCAACCGGCCGCGGGCGACCTGGCCGAGCTGGGCCAGATCCTTGGGGCAGAAGTTGGCGATCTCATGCTGCTTGCAGTAGCCCCCGACATACTCGGTGGGATTGAGCTCGGGCGCATAGGCCGGCAGACGGGCGAGCCGGATGGCTCCCGCACGGGCCTCGACATATTGCTGCACGAGCCGGCTGCGATGCGCCTTCAGTCCATCCCAGATGATTAGCAGCTTGCGAGGGAGCTGCCGGCGCAGGTGGCGCAGGAAGTCCACGATCTGCTGGCTCTTGATCGTGCCGGGATATAGCCGGAAATAGAATGTCCAGACTGTGACGCCGGCAATCACCGACAGCCGCTTCCCGTTGAAGGCCAATTGCAACACCGGCGTCTGCCCCCTTGGCGCCCAGGTCCGCACCCGATGCGGCCGTTCGCTCAGCCCCGACTCGTCGATGAAGACGATGGTGCGGCCTTCGGTGGCAGCGTTTTTTTTAACCGGGGCCACTCGACTTGCTTCCAGCGTCGGATCGCGGCCTCATCCCGCTCCCGCGCCTGGCCAGTGGGCCGCTGGCAACTCCAGCCCAGCGCGCGCAAGAGCTGCCAGACACGGGTTTTGCCGAACCGGACGCCGCACTCCGTCTCCACCAGCTTCGCGACGCGTGGCAGATTCCACAGCCCGGTGGCGTACCCCTGGGCCTCCGGGCCGGCCTTCAGCGCCCGCACCACACGCCGCAGAGCTGCCGGTGTCAGCCGCGGCGTCCGCCCAACCCGGCCGGCCCGCCGCAATCCGTGGCGGCCGTGCTCGGCAGCGGTCTTGGCCCAGCGGCTGACCGATTGGCGCGAGACCCCCAGTCGCCGTGCCACCTCCGCGGGCCACACGCCCCGCCGCAACAGGGTCGCCGCGTCGCGTCGTCGCTGCTCCAGGGTCTCAAAGTCTCGTGTCCGTGCCATCCTTCTCCCCTCCCATAATGGTGATCACGTCGGCAGGAGGATAGCCGATATAGACTCAATTGTCACTCTATTTGTGAACAATCAATAGTTTCGCTAGCATGGGGTGAACCCCTCGGTTGAGACAGTTTGGAATTAGCACACTCGGTGGTTCAATGAATGTTGCTCCTCACACCGCCTCTGTTGCTTCAGCTTGATTCCCGTCTGGTGATGCCGCTCGAGCAAGCGCTCGAGGCTTGAAAAACCGCATGGTGGCTCCGGTCGCAGTGGTCGCCGAACTGGCCGCGTGCTCGAACTCTTCCGGTGAGTGGTAGCCCAGCGCCGAATGCAACCGGCCGCGATTGTAGTACTGCTCGATGAACGCGGCAATGTTCGTGCGCAGGTGGTCCAGATCCCGATAGGTGTTGGCGTAGACCTCTTCCCGCTTGAGCGTCTTCATGAAGCTCTCACAACTGGCGTTGTCATAGGGGTTGGCCGGCCGGCTCATGCTCGGGATCATGTGGTGCGCTCGCAGCATGGTCACGTACTCCTCGGACGCATACTGGACGCCGCGATCGGAATGGTGGACCAACCCAGGCGGCGGGTGCCGCTCCGCGAGGGCGTGCTTCAGTGCCGCAATCGGCAACCGGGCGGCCAGCGTGCGGTCCAGCGCCCAGCCCACGACCCTGCGTGAATACGCATCGAGAATCACCGCCAGGGAGACGAACTCCGCTCGCAGGCGAATATAGGTGATGTCCGCGACCCAGAGCTGATTCATCCCGGTGAGTGTCAGGCGACTGGCCAGGTTGAGAGCGCCCTCCAACTCATGATCGGAATCCGTCGTGACCACGAAGGCCCGTGGCTGAACGGCGAGCAAGTTGTCGTCCCGCATGAGCCGGGCCACCCGTTTGTGGTTCACCAGCAGGCCGCGCCGACGCAGTTCCGCCGTGATGCGCCGGTAGCCATACCGACGCCGGTGTGCGACGGCGATCCCCTGAATGGCCGTCCGCACAGCCATGTCTTCGTCCACGGGTTGGTACGCCCGCAGCGACCGATAGAAACCCGCCCGGCTGACCTGCGCCAGATCACACATCCGCTCGATACTCAATTGGCCTTGCCTCGACATCACGTCCCGGATGTGGGCGTAGATGCCTGCGCGCCAGCTTTTCCGGTCCGCTGGCGTCGCGCCTCGACGGTGTGCAAGGCCCCTTTGAAAAAATCTACATCCTGGACCTTCTCGGCCAACACACGCTTGAGTCGACTGACCTCTTTCCGGAGGGTGGCCTCGCGCGAATTCGCCGGCGGTCCTTCGCTGCTCTCCAGCGGCTCGAGCTTATCGCGCCACGTATACAGCAGTCGCCGAGACACCCCAAGTTCCTGTGACAGCGCCACGATGTTCTCGCACCGGGTCAGTCGCTCGACGGCCATCTGCTTAAACGCCTTCGGATACCGTCCCACTCGTCTCTTGGCCATGTGCAGTCCTCCCCTAACTGTGCCAAGTGTGCTGGTTTCGAGTGTCTCAATCTAGGGGTTCAGTCCAAGCAGCTGTGCTAATGAAATGGACCCAGCCTTCTTCCCACACGAGCCTCACCGGAGGCAAGATGAGTGTTGTTGAGCGCGCCACACACACTTATGGTCAAGAAGAAGGGAGGGGACTATGCATATCTCG
>Ga0187893_10012759_pt1 | contig 11854 bp, 13 predicted proteins | sample MA1701074metaG_FD_139574 | JGI IMG/M metagenome (GOLD analysis project Ga0187893, IMG submission 139574) | White microbial mat communities from a basaltic lava cave in the Kipuka Kanohina Cave System on the Island of Hawaii, USA - MA170107-4 metaG ... | reverse complement strand
GGCAGTGGAAGGATCACCCCGATCTGCAATTCATGGCCGACGCTAATGCCACGCCCCCCTTAGGTATCGAGGGCGTGGACATGATGGATAAAGGCGCAGAACGCCACGGCAAGATCGTGATCGGCGGGATCGGCGTTGGCGGTCTGAAGCTAAAACTGCATCGCGTATGTATCGGCCGTTTATTTGACCGTCATGACCAAATACTAGACGCGGAGGAAATTTATGCCCTGGCCAAGGAAATGGCGCAGCCGGAATGGTGATGGAGCGTGGGCTGATCGAGCCTTCGAATTAACCGCCTATGTGTGGCCGATTTGCGCTTCATGCCGATCCCGATGAGCTTGGTGCTCTGTTTTCGTTAAGGGCGCGACCCGAGATAGAGCCCCGATACAACATCGCGCCCAGCCAACAGATCGCCGTCGTTCGGGTGGCAAGGGAACTCGTGAGCATGCGCTGGGGGATCACGCCGTTTTGGTCCGAGCGCGATCGGCCCCCTCCCCTGCTGATAAACGCGAGAAGCGAAACCCTCGATCGCAAGCCGAGCTTTCGCGACGCTCTTCAGCAACGGCGATGCTTGGTGCCCGCAAGCGGATTCTACGAATGGAAGCGTAGCGAGAAGCCACCTCGGCCTTATTACATCTCTCGCCAAGACGGACAAGCGTTCGCCTTCGCTGCGATTTGGCAGCACGAACTTCACACACCCGCCTGTGCGCTGCTGACCCAAGCTGCGTTCGGATCTCTGTGCGACATCCATCAGCGCATGCCGGTGATCCTTAGCCCCGAGGATTACTCCAGCTGGCTCGATCCAAACCTCAACGACGTGGCACTCTTGCGCGCCACATTGCAACACGCGTTGGTGCCAGGGCTTGCGGCATACCCCGTGAGCCATCGCGTCAATGACCCCCGCAACGACAATCCGGCATGCGTCACCGCCCTGCCCTCTTCCCAGGAAAATTCCCCGCGACCCGCGCATGCGCTTTAAACGACACACGCTAGGTATCATCTTGGGCATGGCCATCAGCGCCGCGATGGCGGGCGCTTTGGAGGAAGGGCAAGGGTATTACGCCAATAAGGACTATCGCCGAGCCTGGCGGGTTCTTAAGCCAATGGCGGAGAACGGGAATGCACAAGCCCAACTGTTGGTAGCGGATATGTATCGGCAGGGTCTGGGAGTGACGCCGACAGACGAGGAAGCCATTCGATGGTATCGAAAAGCAGCGGAAAACGGGGTCCCCGAAGGCCAGCATGCGGTGGCAGGCGCCTACTTCGAAGGAAAGACGCTGCCCCACAGTCTGGAGCAGGCGATTGCATGGTGGAGCCGTGCGGCCAGCGCTGGCCTAGCAGCCGCCCAATACAACTTGGGGTTGGTGTATGCCCGGGGACTGGGCGCTGGCAGGGACGAACGTAGCGCACGAGAGTGGTTCGAGCAAGCCGCCGGTCAAGGACACACCGGGGCTCAATTTGCATTGGGCGTTATGTACGCCTATGGCCAGGGTGTAGAGCGCGATGCCGACCGGGCAAGCCAATGGTTCGAACAAGCGGCGAAACAGGGTATGCCAGAAGCGCAGTATAATGTCGCCGCCTTAGCCAAAGCCAAACAAGAACGCCCGGTCGATCCTCACGCTGTACAGGAATGGCTGCGCAAGCCCACGGAACCGGTACTGACTGCCGCGCACGAAACACTCGCCAGTATCCGTGCCCAAAGTGCAGGAAACAGGATCAAGGCCGAGTCGTGGATCCTGGCACGCGAACCGTCCCATTTTACCGTCCAGCTTGCCACCATCACGGACCAGAGCACCGTAATCCCTTTTATCGAAAGTCAGACCTTGGATCAGGATATGGCTTACTTTCGTGTGACGGCTGAGCATCGAACTCACTACGTCATCATTTGCGGGGATTTCGGAACCGTCCAGGACGCCCGCACCGCCCTGGCTCAGTTACCCGCGCAGTTATTACAGGCCAAGCCGCTGGTGCGTTCGTTTCAACAGGTGCGGGCGATGATCGGTCCTTCGCGTGAGGCGGCTGACAGGCGCTAACCGATTTTGGGCACCGCGGCGAGGAAGCGCTGGGCATAAGGATGCTGCGGCCGAGAAAGGACCTCATCGACGTTTCCTTGCTCCACGATCCGCCCTTGGTACATGACCGCCGCCCACCCATCGCACGGATTGAGCCTCCTTTGGCGGGCGGTGCCGACCCTACCGGGCTGGGCCACGTTCTCGCCGTTGGTGCAGGTATCGAAACCACTGCCCCCGCGAAGGAAGTCGGCATTGGGTCCACCGTCGAGCTCGTCGTTAACACACGGGTCCGTGAAGCAAAGGGTAGGATAGGCCAGGGGCAAGCGCATATAAATTTCCTTGCAACTAATAACTACGCGAGCTCAGGCTCGATATTCGGGCACAAATGCCCGATAATGTACGGGCATGAAAGGAAGCGAGTTCGTCCGGCGTGTTCAGCGGTACGCCAAGGCCAACGGATCCTTTGTTCGTGGCGCTCGGATATGGGCAAGGGTTCCCACGGCACCCTGACGCTGGGTCACAGGCGCACCATCGTTCGCAACCCGAAAGATGAGCTCAAGACCGGCACATACCACAGTATGCTCAAACAACTGGGCTTGGCGGAAAGAGATTTGGTTTAGGAGGTTAACATGCAGCACTTTAGCTATCCCGTGATCCTGACCCCCGACGAAAGCGACGGCGGGTTCGTCGTTACCTGCCGCGATTTGCCCGAGGCGATCACCCAGGGAGAAACCATCGAGGAGGCCATCGAGCAGGCAGAAGGCGCGCTGGAGGCGGCCATCGAATCGCGCATCGAGGACGGCATGGAGTTGCCCATGGCCTCGCGTCCGCGCAAGGGCGACCATTTGGTCCATGTACCGGTCTCCACCGCGATGAAGGCCGCGCTCTATATCGCCATGCGTGAACAGGGGGTGAGCAAAAGCGAACTGACGCGGCGCTTGGGGCTCGATGAAAAGGAAGCGCGACGCATGCTCAACCCCAGGCACACGACCAAGGTACCGACGCTGGAACGGGCGCTACACGCCCTCGGCAAACGGGTCGAAGTGGTGGTGGGGTAAACCGCGATCCCACGGGAAAGGCTGTCAAATCGTTGAGATCGACGTAGTGGCGCCGCAAGCGCACGGAAGCGGGACTCTGTGGCGCACGAAACGCTCGCTAGGATCCGCGCCCAAAGTGCAGGAACAGGATCAAGGCCGAGTCGTGGATCCTGGCACGCGAACCGTCCCATTTACCGTTCAGCTCGCCACCACCACCCTAACCGATTTTGGGCACCGCGGCGAGCAAGCGCTGGGTATAAGGATGCTGCGGCCGAGAGAGCACCTCATCGACGTTTCCTTGCTCCACGATCCGCCCTTGATACATGACCGCTACCCTATGCGCAATGTATTCGACTACCCCCAAGTTGTGGGTGATGAAGAGGTAAGCCAGACCCAGACGACGTTGCAGATCCCGAAGCAATTCCAAGATCTGAGACTGAACGGAGACATCCAGGGCGCTGGTCGGTTCGTCACAGACGATGAGTTGGGGACCTACCGCAAGAGCCCGCGCAATACAGATCCGCTGCCGCTGCCCCCCCGAGAACTCATGCGGGTAGCGGCTCGCATAAGCGGTATCTAAGCCTACCTGCTGCAATAGCCGGCGCACAGTGTGCCGCCTGTCTTCGCGATTTTTTCCGATCCGCTGCGCCACCATGCCTTCCTCTATGATATCGCCTACCATCATGCGCGGGTTCATGGACGAGTACGGATCCTGGAACACGATTTGGATCTGAGAACGCCGCTTGCGCAACTGCCTTGCGCTAAGTGTAGTAAGCTCTTCGCCGTGGAAGCGCACCGTGCCTGAGGTCGGCCGTATGAGCTGCAGGATCCCCTTGCCGACGGTCGTTTTGCCGCTTCCCGACTCTCCCACCATCGCCAAGGTCTGACCTCTCGCGATCTCCAGCGAAACCCCATCTACCGCCTCCACCTGTCCCACCACGCGCCGAAACACTCCCTTGCGTATGGGAAAATGCACTTTGAGATCGCTGACCTCGAGTAACTTGCTGTGCTCGTTCACCGTTAGGGGGGCAGGCTCTCGGATCCGTTTTGCTTTGCTGGGCAGAGCATCGAACAGCCGTTGCGAATACGCGTGCTGCGGGGATCTAAAGAAACTCGCGCGGTCTGCCTCCTCCACAATCCGCCCCTGGTACATCACCGCGATTCGGTCGGCCATCTGGTAAGCCACCCCTAGATCATGGGTTATAAACAGCATCGCCATGCCGATCGTGCGCTGCAGCTCATGCAGCAATTCCAACACCTGAGCCTGTATGGTCACGTCCAGGGCGGTCGTCGGCTCATCGGCGATCAACAGATCGGGTTTCCCGGCTAGCGCCATGGCGATCATGACCCGCTGCTTCATACCACCGGAAAACTGATGGGGATATTCCTCCAGGCGGCGCTCCGGCTCCGCAATACGGACGGCATGCAATAGTTCGACAACGCGCGCGCGGCGCGCTCGGCCGGTAAGCCGCTGGTGTTGGGTCAAAGCCTCACCGATCTGGGTGCCCACGCTGAGCACCGGGTTGAGCGAGGTCTGGGGTTCTTGAAAGATCATCGCAATGCGAGCACCGCGAACCGCTCGCATCGCCTTCTCCGGGAGTCTGAGCAGGTCCTCGCCGTTGAGCCGGACGCTACCGGAAACGACACGGGCGGCGTGCGGCAATAAGCGCATGATGGTAAGTGCAGTAATCGATTTGCCGCAACCGGATTCCCCGAGCAGCACGAAGGTCTTGCCGCCGTTGATGATGAAAGAAACTCCTTCCACCGCGCGCACGGGGTCATGCTCTGGGCCAAACCACGTTCTCAGATCGTCAACGGCCAACAGCGGCGAGGTGGTCATTTACTCACGTTCTCCCAGGGCGTACCTTAAATACTACCACGGCATATGGTGGGTTCCACCGATATCCGCGATAGACGGCGGCACTGCAACGCGTTCATCAACGAAAATTTGACACTTGTCGACAAATGATAGACGGTGGCAAGGGCCACGCCACCAAAGGCGGTAGCGTTCGTGATGCAGATGGCCCTATGCGGTAACAATTTCCGACTTACATGTAAATGTTGCGCGATCGTCAAACGACGTCACGATTGAATGAGGGTGACAGTGCGCAACAAGAGAATCATCCCAAAATAAAGTCAGGAACGAGCCAATCTTGGGCCGATGTGAAAAGTATTAGAGGAAGAGGGAATGTGTCAGAGGCAGGAACACATCGAGATCGGAGACCACGTGCCCGTAATGTCTTAGCCCTCCGTGTGAGGGCCAGGGCGGATGTTATGGTGTCGCCGCGATCGCCCGAACCGCATGGGTCGCCCAAAACCGGCGGCCCGAATGGGTGAGATAGCCGTCCGCACTGACCAAGCCCATGTGAACGGCGGTTTTCAGCACAACCCGGTCTTTCGCATTTGTCAAATAGATTTGACCGTCACCATAGCGCTGGTCTAGTAATCGGGTCAACGCGCTCTTATTGATATGCTCCGTGGAACCGTGCATTTCTCCATCCTTACGTGATCAGCCTTCAAGGACGAATTCGTCGCTTCCCACTTCTTCCCATTGGAAATCCTCGCCGGCGCTTTCTCGGCCAGGCAGGATGTCCTCGAAATCTTCGATCTTCCAGTTGAGCAAGGTATCGCCCGACTCCAGTTCAAATTCCTTGACCTGGGGTTCTAAGTTGGAAATTTCGTGCAGCTCAAGCATCACTCTACCCCGTAAATTTACCTGTTACACCCATTAGCAATTAACCAATTAGCAGATTGCGTGCCACGTAAACGTCGGAACGTGGCAGCGCGATTAGGGGGCTAGATTAAAGAGGACAACCCGGTATCGCAGCGAACTTTTTCGCACAGTGGCTGTGAAAAATTAACCAACGCTGTGCGCGATTACATTTGTGCTTAGTGCGGCTTCGCGCGTTGGCCGGAGCCGTGGGTTGTGTCTTAAAGGGCCTGGGCGGCGCCTCCTGTAGGCACCCCAAGTTCCCCGAACTGCTCGTGACAGAACTCGGCGTATAGGGGGCATTCCCGCAACAACACCTTGTGCTTTCCGGTGGCTATGGTCCGCCCTCGGTCAAGCACTACGATTTTATCGGCGCCGAGGATGGTAGAGAGCCTGTGGGCTATGACGATGGAGGTGCGCCCGTTAAACAAGCGAGCGAGGCCCTGTTGCACCTGACGCTCGGAGTAGGAGTCCAGCGCCGAGGTGTCTTCATCAAGGATCAGGATCTTCGGATCTTTGAGAAACGCCCTGGCGATCGCGAGGCGTTGCTTCTGACCGCCGGAGAGGCTTGCTCCTCGTTCCCCGATCTCGGTCCATAACCCCTCTGGCAGTTGTTCGACGAATTCTAGGGCGTAAGCTCCCTCCAAGGCGGAACGCAGATCGTCGATACCGGCTTGGGTCTTAGCCAGCAGCAGGTTTTCTTGAATGGTGCCGGAAAACAGGATGGTTTCTTGATTCACAATCCCGATCTGGCGCCGTAGGGCGTCCAGCTTTAGATCCCAAATACCCCCAGCATCAGATGGGTTGTCTTTTCCCAGCGCAGTTGCGTGCTCAGTGCCTCGTTTAACGCCACCTCGTCCAGCATCACCCGCAGCATCCATGGAAAAACGAGCGGCGCTAGGAATTCAACTATTCCGGCCACCGTGGCGAGCGCGACGAAGGGCCAATAGGGCTTTAAGTACGCGAGAAAACGCCAGATGGGCAATTTCCCCCGCTCAAGCGTGCGATAACGGCCCGCCACCGAGTTTCCCCAGGGATCCTTGATGTCTAGAATACGGGCGGGGCTTAAGTCCATCTCCAAGAAGCGGGAGTTTTCTTGCAGTCCCTTCAAGTCTTCGGCGCGCAGCGCAACGGGGCTCTGGCGCAACGGTATCGGTCCGGGGACCAGCATATCCCCATCCACCCGAAGGCTTAATACGACGTAGTCTCCGGCCGTTGCAATGTCCCCCCGGTTGGGCACCAGGGCGAAAAGTAGCCTCTGCACGTGCTCCCAACTGGAGAACACATAGTGGCGTCCTTTGTGGCGCAGTAAGCCTTCGTCCAGGTAACGTGGGACGTCGCTTACTCGGCAGACGTGATAGACGATCATCGGGCGCTTCGCTCAATCAGTAGTATAGGAACAGATTACTGGCAAGCGCCCGATTAGGACGTCGGGACACCGGGCTGGGGAGGCCAAGACGATCTTTGGCGAGGTCATTTTCTGGGTAGGCATTCGGCATCGAACACATCCTACCCCCCCCACAGTTATCGAACCAGCGTCGGCTTTTTTGAGGTGTGTCGACATCAGTACACATGAATTTGAAAGCAAGATCCGGGGTGCCAGGGCCTGTAGCCACTGATAAATTACGTTTACCATACGGATCGTTGAAAGGAGCGCCTATGAACGCCTCTCCGAACACCGAGCAGCCCTCGGAAGTTGCCATCGATAAAGACCCTCGATGGGTGGCTGTCGTTGCCCATGACCGCAGGACAGACGGGACGTTTTATTATTCGGTGAAGACGACCGGCGTCTATTGCCGCCCGTCTTGTGCTTCCCGCCTCGCAAAACCTGAGCACGTCCAGTTTCACGCTACCTGTGCCGATGCCGAGCAAGCGGGCTTTCGCCCTTGCAAGCGTTGCAAGCCCGATCAGCCTTCGTTGGTCCAGCAACACGCGGCGAAGGTGGCCGAGATATGCCGACTCATTGAAGGCGCTGAAGAAACCCTTAAGCTCAGCGAACTGTCGAGCAAAGCCGGGCTGAGCACCTTCCATCTTCATCGCATCTTCAAGGCGGTTACGGGCCTCACCCCGAAAGCCTATGCCGCGGCTCATCGCGCCAAACGGATCCGAAACCAACTCGGCCGTAGCAAAACGGTCACCGAAGCGGTCTTCGGCGCCGGGTTCAACTCCACCGGACGGTTTTACGAAACATCTGACCAGGTATTAGGGATGACCCCGACCAACTACCGCGCCGGAGGCGCGCATACGGAAATACGGTTTGCGATTGGCGAATGCTCCCTCGGCTCTATCCTTGTAGCACAAAGCGAAAGGGGGATCTGCGCCATATTCCTGGGTGATGATCCGAACGCGCTCGTACGTGATTTGCAGGACAGATTTCCGCGCGCCAATCTGATCGGAGGTGATGACGGGTTCGAGCAACTCGTGGCCCGAGTGGTGGGTTTCGTCGAAGCTCCCGCTTTCGGCCTCGATCTGCCGCTCGATGTGCGCGGAACAGCGTTTCAGCAGAGAGTCTGGCAGGCACTACGACAAATATCGGTTGGGTCGACGGCAAGCTACACGGATATTGCGCAACGAATTGGTTCGCCGAATGCGGTTCGGGCCGTGGCACAAGCCTGCGCAGCAAACGCGCTGGCAGTAGCGATCCCCTGCCATCGTGTAGTGAGAAACGATGGCGCGGTGTCCGGCTACCGATGGGGCGTCGAACGTAAGCGCGTCCTGCTCGAACGGGAAACCCAGGCATGAGCGGTAGCTTGTGCAACTGCTATGGGCAACACAGCGCTTGCTATCACAGGCAGCGGAAAGCGTTGAGGAGGTTCGCCATCACCGCAATGGTGACGATCCCGCCCATGTTCAGTCAGGTTGTGCGTCCGACCAGGTTGCGCCGACTTCACTCGGGCCGCCGTAGCATCCTGTCGGTGACGATATCCTTGCTCGGCGCGGCCGCATGGACACAGAGTGCAGCCGTACCCCCCGGTATCTATGAGATCAGCGCGCAGACGCTCATGCCTCACCTTGAGGAAAACTTGCGATATGCAAGGACTCTGGAGCGTCGATGCATACGCCATCACGCCGCAACCGACTTTTTTCCGATCCTGCGCCAGCAGTCGTTGAATGGCTGTAAATTGGCTGCCGGCAATCGGCGTGGAGACGCGATCTATTATCCTCTCGTATGCGATGGCTCCAACGGGACAACCGGGACCGCCCAGGTGCATGCAGATGCGGATCGCGTCAAGGGCGTACTGGAGATCAAGATGGGCGGCAAGAACATGACTTTTTCGCAACGCATCGCGGCGAAGCGCGAAGGGGCCTGCGATTCGCAACCGTGACAAATCCCGCACCTACACCTTTGGTCGGACCGGACGGGACCGTACCCCAGAGCCAGACCGCGGGTGCCCCAGGGCGGAAACCGGCGCGGCAAGCTCCGAGGTTCGACTGCCGGGGCTAAGTACGGGCCCTGATTTCGAAGATTAGGCAACGCATCTGCGCCGATTCAAACCGCCACATCCCGCGCTTAGGGAACAACGGTGGTGAAAAGGTAGACCGCAAAGATCACCAGTAGCACGACACCTTGAAGCACCGTGGTGCGTCCGGTTGCCAGCGATAGCGAGGTAACGAACAGTGAGAGCAGCAACAATACCGAAGACTTGATATCGATGCCGAGCGTGAGCGTCCAGCCGGTGGCGAGGGACACGATAGCCACTGCCGGGATGGTTAGCCCAATGCTGGCCAGCGCCGAGCCGAGCGCCAGATTGAGGCTCGTCTGCAATCGGTCAACACGAGCGGCGCGCAAAGCAGCGAGCCCTTCAGGAAGGAGCACGACTCCGGCGATGATGACGCCGACCAACGCTTTCGGGGCACCGACCGTTGCAACGGCAGTCTCGATAGTTGGCGCGAGCACTTTGGCGAGCAGAACAACCGCGCCCAGGCACGTGAGCAAGAGCAATGCACTCAGAGACGCGGCTCGCGTAGTCGGCGCAGCCGCATGCACCTCTTCATTGCCGAGCGCTCCAGCCGGCAGGAAATAATCGCGGTGTCGAACGGCCTGCACGAACACGAACGTGCCGTACAGAACCAGCGAAACCATGGCGATGAAAGCGAGTTGGCTCGGGACGTAGACGGGGCCGGGATCGCTGACCGTGTAATTCGGCAGGATGAGCGTCAGCACAACAATTGCGGCGAGGGTAGCAAGTGATGCGCTCACGCCGTGCAGCCCAAAGGCCTGCTCCCTGAATCGAACGCCACCCATGAGCAGACACAACCCAACGATACCGTTTAGGATGATCATCACAGCAGCAAATACAGTGTCACGCGCCAGCGCAGTCGTCTCCGGCCCTCCGGCAAGCATCAGTGAAACAATGAGCGCGACTTCAATGACCGTGATCGCAACTGCCAGCACCAGTGTGCCGAAAGGTTCGCCCACGCGGTGCGCTACCACCTCCGCATGGTGCACGGCTGACAGAACCGCGCCAATCAATCCTGCGGCGACCAGCAGCAAATAGGCTCCACTATTGCCAAGTTTCGTTCCCGCGAACAACAGCCAAGCGAGGATCGGGGCAGCGATAGTCCAGAGTGGAAGAGGAAGCGAGCTTTTCATCTCGGCGATGAACTCCGACGAAATCCTTGGGACACGTCGCTTACCCCGGATAGGCCTAGACATCATGACTTCGCCGAGCGAGGCTGACCCCCGGCGGAAACGCGGGTTAGCCTCGACGAGGCCAGGGCCGCATAATGAACGCGTGGTCAAGTAAGCTAACCGGGAGGTCAGCCATGAAACACTCTAGCACACTCTAATCGGTCTGAATGTCCGTAAGCCCCGATCGAACGCAGCTTGCGAGAGTTGCTGGTAAAGCGTAAGAGCGAACACGAGTCCCGCTTGAGGAAGGCCTCTTATAAGGGAAAGGGACTTAAGCCGGGCGTTCAACAGCTAGGCTTGGAAAAACTCCGCGAGCTTGCCTACGAAGGCCGGGGCGCGTGATTGCCGTCGACACCAATATTCTCGCATCGCGAGGATAGCGAGTGGCATGAGGCGGCGTATGCCAGAATCGCAGGGCTCGCGGAGGGACGATCCTCTTGGGCGCTCCCCTGGCCATGCGTGCACGAGTTCCTTGCTATCGCCACCCGTCCGCGGATCTTCTCGCCGCCTACGCCGCTGCTGTCCGCGATCGATCAAGTGAGCGCATGGCTCGAGTCACCGACGATCGTTCTCTTAGCCGAATCGGAGTTGCACTGGGATGTGCCCTCTCGAGGGCGTGAGTGGTACGGGCCGGAAATTTCAACGCCGCTGGTCGGGCGCGAACTCCGGAATAACGCCGGCCCGCTGGTTAGAGACCGGGGTCCATCTGCGGAATTTGTGGGTCAATGGAATGATCCTTGGGTTGTAATCCTATAATAGTTGGGAACTGTTTCTTTGGGTGGACCAGGGGTTTTCGGGTGCGAGATCGGAGGATAAACCAACCATGCCTGCATTGATTTGCGGTTCGATCGCCTATGACAACATCATGGTGTTCCCTGACCGCTTTAAGAACCATATCCTGCCCGAGAAGATCCACATCCTGAACGTCTCATTCATGGTGCCGGAAATGCGCCGTGAATTCGGGGGCTGCGCGGGAAACATCGCTTACAATCTCAAGCTCCTCGGCGAAGATCCGTTGCCGGTGGCCGCGGCGGGCCGCGACTTCGGGCCCTATGCCGAGTGGATGGACCGCTGCGGGATCAGCCGCGATCATATTCGCGTCCTGAGCGACACACTCACGGCGCAAGCCTTCATCACGACGGATCTGGACGATAATCAAATCACGGCCTTCCATCCGGGCGCGATGAGCCTCTCGCACCTTAACACGGTACCGGCGGTGGAGGGGCGCTCGGTCGGCATTATCTCGCCCGATGGACGCGACGGTATGATCCAGCATGCCGACCAATTCGTTCAAATGCGCGTTCCCTTCATCTTCGACCCCGGCCAGGGGATGCCGATGTTCGGTGCAGAGGATCTGCAGACCTTCATCGAGCAAGCCGCGTGGGTGACCGTGAACGATTACGAATGGCATCTGATGCAGGAACGCACGGGCCTGACCCCGGTGGAAGTCGCGGCCCGCGTC
>Ga0187893_10012758_pt1 | contig 11856 bp, 13 predicted proteins | sample MA1701074metaG_FD_139574 | JGI IMG/M metagenome (GOLD analysis project Ga0187893, IMG submission 139574) | White microbial mat communities from a basaltic lava cave in the Kipuka Kanohina Cave System on the Island of Hawaii, USA - MA170107-4 metaG ... | reverse complement strand
CGACGTGCGCAAGACGGGCGACTTTAGCCGCGTCCATCCGCTTCCGCAGTCGGGCCAGGACGTGCCCGATGACACGGACGCACGGCTTGTGGTGCTGGGGATCGATCATCCCTACAGTAAGGCGCCGGGGAACGCCGCCGAGGTTGAGGCAAGGAGGATCTTCGAGTCTCGCGGGAACGCCCCTCGGCTCTTTCGGAACACCCTCGTCTTCCTTGCGGCGGATCAGACGCGGCTTCAAGACCTGGACGAGGCGGTACGCCGATATCTCGCCTGGGACGAGATCGTCACCGAGAAGGACAAGCTGGATCTTTCGCCACACCAGGTCCGGCAGGCTGAGGGGATGAAAGAGAGCGCTGACGATGCGGTGACCGCGCGCCTGCCCGAGACGTACCAGTGGCTGCTGGTGCCGGTGCAAAGCTCGCCCCAGGTGAGCGTCGAGTGGCAGGCCTTCCGTCTCACGGGGCAGGATGCGTTGGCTGTGCGGGCAAGCAAGAAGCTCCGCAACGACGACCTGCTGCGGACGGTGATGGTCGGTACCCTGCTGCGCATGGAGCTCGACCGGATCCCCCTCTGGCGAGGGGACTACGTTTCGATCAAGCAGCTTGCTGAGGACTTCGCCCGCTACGTTTATCTGCCGCGTCTCAAGGAGCCGGCCGTGCTCGTGACGGCTATCCGAGATGGCCTCGGGCTGCTGCTGTGGCAGCAGGATTCCTTCGCCTACGCCGACAGTTTCGACGAGGCCGCCGGGCGCTACCGCGGCCTGCGCGGTGGGCAAGAGGTCCCCGTTGGCATTGATACTCCGTGCCTCCTCGTGCGGGCCGAAGTCGCCCAGCGGCAGCTGGAGGCAGAGGCGCGGCCGAAACCCGGCGAGGAGGAGGAGTCAGGGGAGGTGGGCACCGGGACGCGAGGCGTTGAGTCCGGTGGGCAGCAGCCGTCACCCCAAGGGAAGCCCGGGCCCGTCGTAACGCCCAAGCCGAAGAGGTTCCACGGGACCGTCTCCCTCAATCCTGTCCGGGTGGGTCTCGATGCCAGCCGCATCGCAGATGAGGTGGTCGCGCATCTTACCGCGTTGCCCAATGCGGTGGTGAAGGTCACGCTCGAGATCGAGGCGGATGTTCCGGGCGGCACCCCTGACAACGTCGTGCGAACCGTGACGGAGAACAGTCGGACGCTCAAGTTCACGAGCCAGGGCTTCGAGACGGAGTAGCGGCGAACGCTCAGACTGCGAATTGCGATGGTCATGAAGGAGAGATCGATCGAGTACTAGAAGGAGCGGCGGCTTCGTAGCACCACGTCAACCGAGAGGCCAGTGGCCGGACAGCGGTCCGGAGCCCGGGTTCCCCCGCGGCTCATTCGCCCGGAGCCCAGCATGCACGGCATTGCCGTGTCGCTGGGCTTCTGCGTGGAGCCCGGGGGAGTCCGAGAATGCCCGGGGCCGACCAGCCGGAGGATCTGCGGTGCCCCTGTACCAAGAAGTTCGCCGAGGTGACCGAGGAGGCAATCATCATCCGGTGCCGCGGGTGCGGCCAGCCAGTGCTGCTGCCGTTCGCTGTGCTCTCAAGCAAGAAGGCCATGCTCGAATATCTGAGCAAACTGCCGCCTCGGAAGCAGCGGTTCAGACGGCGTCCACGGAAGTGAGCGTCTCGAAGATTGGACGTTGACCAGCCTCGGAGCCCTCGCTATGACTGCGCCCGCTAAGAACGGGGCATAGCGGCCGGAGGCCCGCAGTCGGAGCCGAGTAGAGCCCAGCGCCCAGCCCTACGGGGTGCCCCACGTATGGCTGGGTGTTTCTGTGTCCACCGGCGAAGACGCCGGCGGGCGGGAGCTGGGCTCAGATGGCGGGAACCGACCTGCCCTCCTTCCACGGGATCATCGGGCGGAGCGCCGCCATGCGCGTGCTGTTCCAGCGCATCGAGCGGGTGGCGCCAATCGATGTACCGGTGCTGATACAGGGCGAGACAGGGACAGGAAAGGAGCTGGTGGCCAGAGCCATCCAGCGCCTCAGCGTCAGGCGGGAGCGCCGGTTCGAGGTTGTGAACTGTGGCGCCCTGCCGCGGGAGCTGCTCCTGAGCGAGCTGTTCGGCCACGAGCGCGGCGCGTTCACGAGCGCTGTCGTCCGGAAGGTCGGCCTGCTCGCCGTGGCCAACGCCGGCGCCCTCTTCTTGGACGAGATCGGCGAGCTGCCACCGGAAGCCCAGGCCATGCTGCTCCGCTTTCTTCAGGAAGGTGAGGTGAGGCCGGTCGGGTCCACCGAGACCGCCCGGGTCAACGTCAGACTCATTGCCGCCACCCACCGCGATCTCGAGGCCATGAAAGCGCGAGGCAGCTTCCGCGAGGATCTCTACTACCGGCTCCGGCGTGTGGTCCTGGAGGTGCCGCTACTCCGAGCCAGACGGGAGGATATCTCGCTTCTCGTCGAGCACATCCGCCGCGAGGTGAACCGGCGGTATGGGCTTGCCATCGACGGTGTGACCCGGCCGGCGTTGTCTGCTCTCGAGCACGCGCCCTGGCCCGGGAACGTGCGAGAGCTGGAGGCCGTGGTCGAGCAGGCGATGATCTTTCGGGGGAGCGGGTGGGTCAACCTGGCCGATCTCGATCTGCCCGCTCCAACGTTGAGTGGGAACGCTGCCGATAGAGCCGACGTCCCGATGGGCGAACCGCTCACCTGGTGCCAGGAGCAGGCGCTGTCAATCGCCTCCGGTGGAATAGGGGTGCGCCGGCGAGACCTGATGGGGCGGTGCCGCATCTCGCGCGAGGCGGCCCGGCATCATCTCACCTCGCTCGTCAGCCGCGGGCTGCTCCGTCGGGTGGGGCGGGGGAGGGCGACCCGTTATGTGCCCGAATCGGCGGGTTGACCCGCTCATCCTGGACCGGTGGGTCAAGGTCGTCTTGCCGGTTCTGGCTCCTGAGCTCGACCGACGTCTTTGCCTGCTGGCGCTTGCGCTCATAAGCCACCCGTCGTGCTTCGCGGGCCTTGGCGGTTGGATCGATGCCGGTGTGAAGCTTGATGAGCCTGCGAACTCCCGGGGGCAGCGACATGGCGGCCCAAGCCCACTGTCCCCGCTCGGACCGATACCGGATGTGGGCCTTGATGCCCCGCGCCTCGATCATGCAACGGTAGTAACGGCTCGGTTTGGTGAGCCACACGGTCTTCCAGCCTGTGCCGGTGCGGGCTTCGAGGTGGCCGAGGAAGCGGCGCAAGGCCGCTCGGACGGGAGCAGGGAGGTCTTCGAGTCTTATCCTGTGACGAATCGGCATGGTCGTCTACTCAGCGGCCCTGGCCTCCGGAGTTTCCCCCCGTTTCCGGGTGCTCGAATGCCTGATCGAGAGCGGCTGCTGCCCGCCATTCCAGGAGCCGTCCGATCGACCGGCCGAGAATGCCCTGGGGGATCCTTGGTTCCCCGGACCGTTCACGTGCCTTCAAGTCGTCGCCGGCCGCCTCGATCAGGCTCGTAACCCAGGCCGCTCGGGCGGCCATGCTCAGGCCGATGGTCTCGATGAGGCCAGGTCGGCACGAGGTGGTCGGGATGAACGAGGCAAAGGCCAAGCCTTGCCGAGGTTTCGGTTCGGGACACCAGGCGCCGAGGAAGTAGGATCGCGCGGTGGCCGTCGTCGCCTCGGCCAGGTTCAGTTCATGGGATGCGGCGAGCAGCATGTCGGGCTCGTACTCGATGGGGATGCTGAGGACGCTGAGGAGTCCCGAGCCCAGCTGGGGATGCCGGGATTCGCCGGACATCGTGAGGAGCCCGGTCCCCGACGGGCGATCGGCGCTCCGAACGATCCCGCGGAGGGTCAGCCCCTTCGCTTCGGAGTTGACCCATGGGAGGACACGCGAGCGGGCGGCGGCTGCGAAGTCTCGGTCCGAGAACGGTCCCGGACCTGCCCCCTGAGAGGCAAAAAGCTGTTCGATCACGGAGAGCATGTTGTCTGGCTGCGGCCGAGGTCCCGACAGTGGATGCTCCGACACCGCAGGGTGGCCACCGAGCAGCCGCGCAAGAGGATCGGCCTTGATGTGGGCATCGGCAGCCTGGAGTCCACAGGCTGCCAGGAAGAGGCCCTTGACCGACTCGGCTGTCCCGGGATGGGCATAAGCCACGCATCGAAGACTGATTGAGGTTTGCGCCGGATCCCATACGAACGCGCTCATGCTGGCGTGATGGTTGAAGCCGGCCAGGCGGTCAGCTACCTCGCGTGTGTTCGGCACATTGTGCAGCACCGCAGTCTCCGCGCTGAGACGGACCACCGCGAAGCCATCGGAGTCTCGAGCCGGCTCGGCCCAGACCCGTTGAGCCAATCGGTGGCCCCACCAGGTGAAGGCGCGCGGCTCTCGGATGCTCCAGGCTTGATCGATGCCCATGCCCCGGTAGACCGCTTCGATGATCTCTGGACCGACGTCGGCGCGCAGATGCTCCTCGACGCGACGAGTGATCGCCGCGGTGTCGAAGTTCTCCGGTAGGGGTTCCCACGCATGGGCGGGGATCTCTTCTCCGCGCTCGATTGCGCCGAGCAAGGCCGCCCGCTGCTGATGGTGCGTGATCCGCGAGAGTCGGTCGAGCTGCTCCCTCGTGGGTTTCCGCTTCCTGAAGCGGTCGAAGAGACGCATGGCTCACCTCGCTCGCGTCGAGAGGTCGCAGACGGTGATGGCAGACGCTGGTGGACACCGATGGCTGAAGGCGCAGAACCCGGGCACGTGCCAGATGTGTCCGTCGCCGGGCTCGTAGTAGTTGGCGTTGAGCTTGCGTTCATAAAGTAGCTGACCGCACGCCGCACAGCGATTGTCGTTGGCGCATCGGCAGTGCACGGTCACGACCCTGCAGAAGAAGGTCGGGGACGGGTCGAGGCAGTCCCCGCGCCGCTCGCCGCAGGCTGGACAAGGCTCGAGGCCGCGCGGGATGCCGTCATGGGCCGCCCCCGCCAATCGAGCCACCTCGTCGGCAGTCGCCTCGCGCCCGCCCTTCGTGAGATCGCCGAGCATGCTGCCGTCCTTTGGCGCGCGCGCATCGATGAAGCCGGCGAGCCGCTGCTGCCGTGTCTGGAGCTCCGGAGTCTCGGCCCAGGTCGTGGGGGGGCGGAGCCGGCCCGCGATGGGAACGCCACCCATTGGCGGCATCGTCTCCAGGCGCTCCCGACCGTTGACGCTGATGTAGAGGGCCCTCTCCGGTGCGGCTACCAGACAGATCTCGAGCCGATTGGCGCGCCACTGAGCCCGCGCGAGGGTGGTGAGATCGGCTTCGCTCGCGCTCCCGGGCAGCAGGGTGAAGTGGTACATCGCCGGCACCACCCTCGTGACGAGGTACGGGAAGCCGTCGAAGACGGCCAGCTCCGCGCGGGGCGCGGCAGGCGAAGGGTGGTGAGTGGGACCGGGCGGGGACGTCGTCATGGTGTTCCTCCCATGCGGGAGGGTCCTGGCCATGGCGCCCGGACGGCAGAAACGAAGAACCCCTCCGGGGGGAGGGGTCGGCGCGCCGGTGGTTGCTCGGCTCGAGCCATATCGTCCCCGTTGCCGGGCTGGCGTTGGCACCTTGGCGGCGTTCCACCAGGTTGCCGGGCGCATCGTCGGGCCAGAACCCTCCGCGCCTCTCTGGATACGTATGCGGCTACTATGGACGGAGAAGTTTTTTCGGTCAAGCCTCTTCGCGAGGCCGCCTGGCGATGCGGTGCTCATCAACATCATGACCGACGACGCGCTACTGGCCGCCTACCGGCAGACGCGCTTCTGTGCGGACACGGAGCTCGGCCGAGTCGTGATTCGCGTGGGCGAGGTCTGTCCGGCGCTGGATGCGCTTCTCCGCGCGAGGGGTTGCAGGACGTGGGCGTACATCACCGCGTTCAACCCTGGCTCCGTCCGGGTGAGTGACGAACAGAACTTCGCCCGCCAGCGCGAGCTCGAGGACGCCGTCCGCCAGCTGGGGGATCTGATGTTCCCGGGTGAGGGGATCGGCGCCGACGGGACGTGGCGACCGGAGCGGAGCATCCTGATACTCGGGATCGACCGCGCGGCCGCGATGCAGCTTGGACGCCGGTTCGGCCAGCGCACCATCGTGTGGGGTGAGCTCGCCGGTCCCGCCACGTTGGTGTTCTGTACGTGACTGTACGGACCGCGCTCAGCTCCTTGCCCGTCGGATGATGTTGCTCGCCATCGCGGCGATGGCTGCGTGCCTCACATCCTGCTCGTATCGTTTCAGCAAGGCATGCTTGTCGGCAGCGAGCCGGCTCAGTATCCGATCCGCGTACTTCTGCGGTGGTCCGCTTTCGCGGCCTGCTGTCTTGGCGAAGTACATGGCGTGCAGGGCGGCGTGAACAAGCGCCGCGGGCTCGGGATCGGGAGGCAGGAGCTGCTGGATCACGTCCCTGTCGGCGACGTGGGCGTCACACGGGTCTGTCACGACCCGCACGGCGAAGCCGTCGCAGCGGACCTCGTTGGCGGCACAGCCACATTCGAGGGTCGTAGGGATGGAACTCCCGCTTGCTGGCGGCTCCGTCGGGGCGCAGCGTGGACAACAGGGCTCGGCCGCTGCGGGGTTCGTGTCCTCGTCGCCTGTCAGCGCCTCGCCGCAGGAGGAGCAGTGGCGGCTTGGCGCACCTGGCCAGGGGGCAGTCTCCAGGGGCGCAGCATCGCCGCCGGAGCGCAAGTGGTGGATGTATTCCAGCTCCTTGTGGGCCACCGGACTATCTGGATCGATGGCGAGTGACTCCACGAACGACTGCTCTGCCTCATCGAGGTGGCCAAGCTCGATGAGTTGCAGACCGCGACCTCTGAGGGCCATCGCGCGTAAGGAAGGAGCCAGGATCGTGGTGTCATCGAGCACGCGTTGGTACAGGTCGAGCGCAGCGCCATGCTGTCCCAGACCCGACAGCACCAGTGCCTTCTCGAGCTGCAACCGAGGTTGAGCGGGCTCCAGCGTGATTGCCGCCTCCAACCAGCGGAGGGCTTCATGGGGCTGCCGTCGCTCGACGCAGATGTAGGCCATGTAGTAGTGAGCCCGGGGGTACGCATTGGGCAGCCAGACGAGACGAGCGGTCTCGCCGGGACTCCCCATCGTCGAGTGGGCCATGAACTCCTCCAGGTCCCAGAACTTGACGTACCGCGTCCCGTCCTGCTCGAACTCGTGCACGTAGTTCGCCGGGGTATTGGCAATGACGGCCTGCAACAGGCACTCGCACTCCGAGAGGTCGAGACGATGGAGTGCCTGGATGGCGCCGTCAACGGTCTGGGCATCCTGGACTTCGGTCTCGTCGGGACGCGAATGTAGCATGGTCATGGCTTCGGCGATGGGCCTCCTCACTTCATGCTAACCGGGTGGATGATTTTCTCGTGGTGTTCCGTGGCCGCCGGTGATCAGCACGGATTGAGCTCCGCATCGTAGGCCGGCAGGCGGTACTGGAAGACCGGCGCCGTCGGACCGGGGCGCATCGGCAGGAAGACCAGCTCGCTCGGGGTGAAGAAGAGGGAGACGAGCCAGTGGCGGTCGCGGGCGGGCAGGTGGCCTGGCAGGGCGGCATTGCCAACGCTCAGGTGCAGGGCATAGGGGTGCGGCGCCCGCGGGGTCTCGTCGAAGCTCAGCCGGCACCAGTATGGGCCGAGACGCATGACGGCGGGGGCGCCGGCGCGGGTCGCCACCGCCTGGCGTACCGCCCGGGCGGCCACGAGCGTCGCCATCGGCGGGGCGAAGAAGCGATCGGTCGGGATCTCGACCGCAAGGCCCGAGAGGTGGACGCCGGGCCAGCTGCCCTCGTGCTCGTACCCTGCCTCCAGCTCATGCCGCTGCAGCTGGACGGCCTGCTGGTACCGCTCCGCGAGCCCGACGACGTCGGGATCCTCCGGGCAGAAGAAGTCCATCCCGAGCTCGGAGATGAAGCGCCGCTGATCGAGCGTCCACATCGCCAGACGGTGGTCCGTCCCGCAGGGCCGGCAGCGGACCGTGACCAGGCAGTAGTCGGCGTGGGCGACGAGCGCGAACGCGCCGAACTGGAAGTCCCGGTCGGACACGTCGATATCGGTGCCGCAGGCGCAGCGCAGGGCGAAGGCCGGGCGAGCGGTCTGGGTCGCGGGTGGCTCGAGCGTGTCGCTCATCGGGTGGTCTCCTTCGTGCGGGACCGCGGATGGGCTGCGCACTGTCGCAAACCTCGGGCCGTTCTCACCTCCTCAGCGGCTTCTTCAAGTGCTGGGCTGCCAACCCGAGGGTGAACACCCACATCCCGTCAGGCCCGCGGTGAAAGGTCTCGATGCGCTTCCGCCCCTTCGACGCGACGTAGAGGGTGTCGTGTTTCTCGTCCAAGGTCAGCACCAACCGACCGTGCTGGTGGGCGAGTTGGCACAGGGTCCACGCCACCCAGGTGCTGGGCGGCCCCAAGAAACGGTCCAGTTCCTCGTCCGTGGTCTCGGGGGTCACGGTGAGTTCTCGGTGGGGTCTCGTGTGCATCGTTCCGGGCCCTCCTCTTTCGTTCACTGGTTCTCTCCTTGCTTCAACCCTGGCGCACCGTCTCGAATGGCGGGCTGGTTCATCCAAGTCGTTGACGCAGAGCTCTGGCTAAGGCCCGACCAGGACGATGCAGATGGCGCGCTCGGCCTGCGCTGCGGCCTCGCGCGGTGTCCGCGCCGGCGCGCGGCCATCTGCCCCACTCGGGGGGTCATAGAGCGGCGTCGCGTACTCCATCTTCACGGCCCAGTTCAGGTTCTGGGGTAGCGCGCCGGAGTCGCGCATGAACGCCTCTTCGTTGGTGCCGGCGGCCACGACCCCGACGACCGCGCCGTCCATCGTGAGCAACGGACTGCCGGAGCCTCCCGGTTGGGTCGGTACGCTGATGAGCATCCGGATGGCGTCGCGCCCCCCGCCGGTCAGGGAGCTGACGGCCCCGCCGGAGTACTTGGGCTCCGTCCCCAAGTAGCTCGCCGACGGGAAGCCCATGGAGAAGACCTGGTCGCCGGGCCGGACGGCGCGTGGGGCGGCCGCCCGGAGGAAGGGCGTCCCGGTCAGCCCAGTATGAAGCACGGCCAGATCCATGGTGCGGCTGTGCTCGCCGAGCTTCGCCGGCACGAGGTCATAGCCCTGGCAGCGGACCTTGATGGTGTTGCCGTCCTCCACGACGTGATACGCGGTCAGGACCAGCCCGTCGGGGCGGACGAGGAAGCCAGTGCCCTGATAGACCCCGGGCCCGATCCGCGATGCGGGCTTCGGGATGGGCGAACGTGATGCAGCCGGCAAGAAACGTGAGAACCAGGAACAAGAGCGCGCTACTGCGCAGAGCGGAGAAGAGCGAATGCATGAAGACCTCCTCGCGAGAGCTCGACGCTACTGCCCTCAGTCTGCCCGGCAGCCGGGACAGCCAAGGTCACAGGTCCAGCGCGGAAACCAGGACCGAAATGCCGACCGGAAGCGTGACCCTCCCTGTCACGGATCGCAGACACGCTGATCCTCCAAAGCGCCCGCCGCGGGCCAACACCACAGGAGGATCCGCCCCATGCCCATGCTCCACGACGTCCCCGAGGTTGCCCAGCTCCTGGCCTCCGTCCTCACGGCCGAGCCCGTGACGCACGGCGCGCTCGCCGTCATCCCGCTGCTCGCCCCCAACCTCGCCGATCCCGACTGGCTGACGTTGGAGGAGGCGGGCGATCGCGCCCGCGTCACGGAGGTGAGCGAGGCCGGGAGCGTGCCGTTCCTCAAGGTGGCGAACGGGGCCGACCGGCCGCTCCTGCTCCTGGACGGAGAAGAGCTGATCGGCGCCAAGCAGAACCGCATCCTCAACACTACCGTGCTCGTGGCCGCCCAGACAGAGGTGACGATCCCGGTGAGCTGCGTGGAGCAGGGGCGCTGGGGCTACCGTGGCCGCCGGTTCAGCTCAAGCGATGCCTCGCTCTTCGCCTCGCTCCGCGCGAAGAAGGCGGCCCGCGTGACCGAGTCGCTTCGGGCGAGGCGAGGGCACCAGGCCGACCAGGGCGAGGTGTGGGCCCAGCTCGCGTCTCGGCAGTACCTGCTCTCGGTGGACAGCCCGACAGGCGCTATGCGCGATCTCTACGCGCGCTACGAGCACGAGCTGGCGGCCGGGCGCCAGGCCCTGGCCGCCCAGGCGGGCCAGGTGGGGGCCCTGATCTACATGGGTGCCCAGTGGGTGGGACTCGATCTGCTGGCGGGCCCCGGCCTATTCGGCCGCGTCTGGTCTCGCCTCTGCGCGGGCTATGTGGCTGATGCCATTGAGCGGGAGGCCGACCCCTGGCAGCGGCTCGATGCCGGAGCCGTGCTCGAGCGGCTGGCCAGGAGCGAGGCCGTGCCCGCCCCGGCGGTGGGCCTGGGTCAGGAGTATCGCCTGGGCGATGGGCTGGCTGGCGCGGCGCTGGTCGCCCAGGGCCGGGCCGCGCATCTCATGGTGTTTCCGGGTAGCGAAGGTGCCGGCGCGTCGGAGGGGGCGGAGGCCCGAGAGGACAATCAATAAGGGCATATGGGCCGAGAGAGAAAAATTGTGCACGTGCCATAATTTTTCACGTGCCCCGCGGGAACCAGCTCGCTCGGCAATGGCAGCTGCTGCAGATGATCCAGAGCCCCGCCGGTATCGCTGTGGAGGATGCCGCGCGGAAGCTGGGGTGCACCGTGCGCACGATCTGGCGCGATCTGCGCGTGCTCGAGCAAGCGGGGTTTCCGCTCTACGACGACAAGGGCGGGGACGGCCGGCGCTCCCTCTGGAAGCTCGAGGAGAAGTTCACGCTCGGCCTCCCGGTCAAGCTGACCCTGGCCGAGACAGCGGCGCTCCTGATGAGCCGTGACCTCCTGCGTCCCGAGGTAGCGCAGGCCATCGGCGCCTCCGTCACGTCCGCCTTCGACAAGATCGGCCGCGTGTTGAGCCGCGACGCGCAGCAGCTCCTCGAGCAGATGCGCGAGAGCATTGGCGTGCGCGCCGTGGGCGGCAAGCTCCAGGCCCCGGCCGCCGAGCACGTGGCGCTCATCGAGCGAGCCCTGGTCGAGCACCGGCGCCTCGACATGCGCTACTACTCGATGAGCCGCGACGAGGAGAACCGGCGCCAAGTCGACCCGTATCACCTGACGGTCTACGACGGGGGCTTCTACCTCGTCGGCTACTGCCACTGGCGGAAGGCGGAGCGCATCTTCGCGGTGGAGCGGATCCGCGAGCTGCGGATGCTCGCCCTGCGCTTCACCGCGCGCCCCGGATTCGACGCCGAGGAGTACCTCAGGCACGCGCGTGGGGAATCATCAAGGGCGAGATCGTGCCGGTGAGGGTGATCTTCTCGACCGGGGTCGCACGCTACATCCGCGAGCGCCTGTGGCATCCGACCCAGAAGTTCCGCGAGCGGCCGGATGGGCGACTCGAGATGAGCCTCCGGGTGGCAGACACGCTCGAGGTGCGGAGGTGGATTCTCGGCTACGGTCCGGAGGCGGAGGTGGTGGGACCGTCTGGACTGCGTGAGACTTTGCGCGCCGACGCGGAGTTGCTCGCTGCAAAGCTAGCGCCCGCGCGGATGCCGCTGGCAAAGGCGCAATCGAGCGCGGTCACGCGGCAGGCGAAGGCCGGCGGTCCGGAGGCACGCGGGTGACTGAGCGCCCAAGCCTCTGAGCTGACGCATGCAGAGCGTAGACGGCCGCCTCCTGCTCTCCCCGTCGGACCTGAACGACTACGTGGAGTGCCCACACCTCACCACGCTGGCGCTCGAGGTCGCGCGCGGCCAGCGGGGGCGGCCGCACGTGCCCGACGAGCAGGGCGAGCTGCTCCAGCGCAAGGGTGCCGAGCACGAGCGCGCCTACCTGGAACGGCTGAAGGCCGAGGGGCGCGGCATCGTCGAGATCGATCTCGGGGAGCCGTGGGACTTCGGTGCCGCGGCACGCCGGACGGCGGAGGCCATGCGGG
>Ga0187893_10012757_pt1 | contig 11856 bp, 9 predicted proteins | sample MA1701074metaG_FD_139574 | JGI IMG/M metagenome (GOLD analysis project Ga0187893, IMG submission 139574) | White microbial mat communities from a basaltic lava cave in the Kipuka Kanohina Cave System on the Island of Hawaii, USA - MA170107-4 metaG ... | reverse complement strand
GGCAAGCCTTATTCCTTTGTAAGCGAAGGTTCGGCTATCAGCATGACTGTTCAGGTGCCGTTCACAGGAAAAGATGACTTTGAAATACAGCGCTATGGTGATCGGCTGACAATAAGCGTCAGGACGGCGGCTGCGCGAATTGTCAACATCGTCCCTCTGCCAGTTGCGACTGCTGGGATGAAGATGACCCGTGCAAAATTGCTGGATCGCGAGCTCAATGTATTATTCGAAAAAACAACCTAGTCGATATTGCAATAACCGGAGTAGAGTGCGCAACTGACATGATCAAGATCGTATATACTTGCCAGCTCAGAGATTGCCTTGACCGAATCTCCCATCACCGACACACCATATTCGAAAATGATCAGCGAGAAAGCCATCGACGCAATCAGTATAGCTATCAACCCGTAGTACAGTATTCTTGCCACAAAGAAGAGCAAGGATGGCTGGTAAAAAACAATCTGCCTTCGCCCTTCTCTAACGCACATTCTTTATTCCAAGATTATTATCATCGTTTTTTCAATGACAGTTTCACACCTACGTAACAAGCGAGAGGTTAACGAGTGCACATGTATGATGGGACTAGAGGATGGTTTGATAGCTGCTGGAAGCTCCGCTTCAGGCCAACCTATTTTCGGATTCCTGGGATGACAAGTTGCGAATAGAAAAGAGAGTTTATATAATATGTAACTTGATTAGACGTGAGAAAGAAATGCCGATAGATCCAGACTTTCCAAGGAATCACAAAGTAATAGGGAAAATCCAGCACACAGACGGTGAGCACTTCCACTACTTTTGGGGGCCAGGCAAGGCAGCCGAAGCCGCTGAGAATGAAGAGGTAAAGCATGCGTACGAAGCCAGAGGAGAAGAGCTCGTCCCGCTGGGTGTGAGTGGCACCATGGTGGCCATCGACTGGGATTCGTGCGTTGCTGACGGCGCATGTATTGAAGCGTGCCCGGTGCAGGTATTTCAGTGGTACAGGACGGAGCAAGACGTTGCTGGAAAGGAAGCAATCAATGTACAATTTGCCGGCACGGGAAGCTCTGTAAAGGAAGAGCGCAAGGACTACACCGACAAGGCCGACCCTATAAGGGAACATGATTGCATATGGTGCATGGCTTGCGTATCCGTATGCCCGCCGCAGGCGGTAAAGGTCGATCAGTCAAACCTTGAATTCCACGAAAAGGCATCGGGAACGTACAACGAGAGCCTGGCAAAGGGAAGCGCACCACCGCCTCACGCGCACTAGATTTCCCTCCTCCTCTTATCTTTAAATTTCCCATTCATAGCTGAAAGCTTGGTTGCCAGTTGTCGCAGATTCGTACATGGGTGTGTTCTTGCCGGCCGACATTTCTGACCGGATCACCGGATTTATTGCTGGCAAACTAGAGTTCCCTGTTGTAAAAAGGGAAGAACCCATGGCTGTTTTCTACCTTTTCGGCAAAGACGACGGGATCAAAGAGTCGGAAGTAAAGCAGGCAGAGGACATGGCGAGAAGGACTGTAGAGCAGGTTGCAAGGGACGTGAGGCTCTACAAGTCGATGCCCAGCAAGATGGATCCCAGCTTTACGCGGGAGAATTACACAAAGAGGTCGCTCCAGATAGCAGTCGAAAGTGGCGGGAAAAATGATATGCAAAGGCGCGTATCCAGGGACCCGGCCATACTTTCAGACTGCTTTGCGCAGCATGTCGCGTACCACCAGCAGGACTGCTTTTTCGAGCTATTCCAGCCCCTCAGGAAGGGTCAGTTTCCCACGTCGCTTACGCAAAAGCTAGAAGGCAGGATGGTGCTCCTTGCCTTCAATGCAAAGGACAGGCAGTCGCTGCCGTTCAAGAGCTCTCTGGATCCTTTCTTTGAATGGATGATGCAACAGAGAGGCTAAAAGTTTGACGAGTGGTCAATGACCCTTACCATATGCTTGACATCAAAGACGGTCACTTGTTTTGGCAGGTTTATAGCAAGCACCCGCTCAGCAGGTGGATTGTATTTTATTACATGCACTAGCGAGCCTTTCCTGCCCAGCCGCCTGCCCGCCCTCTTTTCAATCGCTATCTTTGGATCAAAAAGCGCATCGAAAGTAAAGAGATACGTGCCGCCCCAGACGTTGACGGAATATTCCACCCTGTAATACGGCACGGACATCCTTGGGAATAATAGGCTGCCAGCCGAATGGAGGTTGTCGCCCTCGCCGTACATCCTGCCGCCGTGGAAGGCGTCCACAAAAGGAACGCGCGCATGGACTGTCGAATTTAACGATTTTCTTGTGCACAGGGCAGAGTAGCGCTTGAACTCTTCATCGGGGAGTGTGGCGGGGCCGTATTTCGCATCGTCGTGGAGGATAATTTTCCGGTTGACGAGGAATTTCTCTCCGGCCTCTATCAGCCGCCGAATGTTCTCCACGAACTGGTGCTCATTGCATTCATAGAGCGGCACTATCCTCCCACTCCTGTGATTACTCTGGATATGGTATTCTTTGATCCGCAGATCGTGATAATTGGGTCCTTGGGATATACATCTCCTATTTCCTCAGAAACCGAGATCGTTTCTTCGCCCCGGGAATATAGCAGCCTGTTCCAGAACTTGCCGTCGGCCACTATGGTAGCAGCGTCTTCCAGCAGAAAGCCGATTTCAGAGAGGCTGACCTGCACCGTTTCAAGGGGAACTAGTACAGAAATTGATTTTAACTTCTGTTCGCCCTTTCTGGCTTTCAATGCACCGGTTATTCGCATCTCAAGTATAAAAATCGGTCGTGGGACCGGTGGTTCCCGTGCCGATAGCGGTTCTAAAAGTGGTTCCAAATCGAATCGCTGCCATTCAACTAAAGTTTTTCGCCAAACGCGGCAGTGTTTCAAGGGTCATAGCTGGCGTAGTCATGACAACTTGTGTCTATCGCGAATTAACGTATAATAGTAGGAAGCCGCTCAGGTATATCGCTATTCGATTTTAATATTGACGAGCCCGGCACATACGAGCTTTCGGCATTTTACCCCGACGGCCAGCTTGAACCCAAGGTTGTTCTAACCGTTGGGCATGGTTTTGTAGGTAACATCATCTGGACTGTTCTGCAAGGACTAGGAATACTGTTTGGGACCTTTGCCGCAGGCTCTACAATAGTAATAATGACATTTTTGAAAAGAAGAGAAAAATAAAACAAAAATCCCAAGTAGTAAAGACATCTTCATTATTCTGATGTATCTGGCCCAGAAATTCGTGATAAACTTTATAAGATCAATTCGTCGTGCACTAATATTGAAATCAACAATAGGCCGAAAATTAAAGCTTCAGGAAAGCTTATCTGGCTGTGGAGTTCTGGCGCTGTCGTTTATTCTTCTTTCAACCCTACCGTGGACCGTATCAGTCGCCTATGGCCAGGAGACTAGCTTTTTGGCTTATGAGGATCAGTTCCACGGAGTAAGAATCCAGTATCCGGCTGGATGGGAAGTTACAGAAGATGATCAACCTGTGGATGTAGTATTTAGGTCCCCCGATGGTGACAGCTCGCCCGACTATACAGAAAATGTGAACATAGGAATAGACTACATTCCAGCAGGATTTACGTTAGACGAGTATACCGAGCTTAACATAGAAGATCTAGCAAATCAGCTGGACACCCAGGTCAGCGGATCATCTGATTTTACTCTGTCGGGCAAACCGGCAAAGAAACTGGAAGTAAACAAAACTCAGCAAGGTGTAGAAATTAGGTCAATGTTGGTTTTTCTAGTAGAAAACAACAGAGCCTACGTCATAACATACGACGCGCTTGCTGTGACCTATGACCAGTACCTTTCCATTGCTGAGCAAATGATCGCTTCAGTGGAGATATCGGAACCAATAGAGGCAGAGAACGAAGGATACGTGGCCTTTCTGGATAAAAGCGAACTGATAAATCTCGAGTATCCTGCAGATTGGGATACAAATGAAAATGTCAGACCAGACAACATTGTTACGTTTACGAACCTGGCAGAACCAAGAGTAACGGTTGGGGTTGACATACAAGACGTGCCGGGAATGACGCTGGAAGAGTACACTGATCTGAGTATTGATCAGTTAAGAGCAGAGAACATAGAGCCAGCATTCTCAGAGACCACAATAGGCACAAACACTCCAGCTGGACTTCTCGAATATGCCCTAACAACTGGGTCGGAAAATCGAGTTGTTCTCGTCTATGCCGTAAACGACGACAAGGCTTTCATCTTCTTCTACATTGCGTCCCCTGACACGTGGAATACATATTTTGAAACATCGCAAACCATGCTTGATTCGTTCAGCCTAGTGAATGGACAGGTCAGCGGGGATGTGCCGCTACCAGAGCTTCTTACAACACATGCAGTCAGTATTAGTGCTAGCGCCGAACCTATCGAGTTGAATATAAGAAGCTCGTCAACAGTGAGCGACTTTGTCTTCAGCGAAGAAAGCAAGATGATTTCATTCAGTGCGACTGGCGAGGACGGGACTAAAGGAGTCACAGTGGTAACAGTTGGTGCAGTGTTAGAGGGACCCTATACTGTAATGGTGGATGGTACTGCGGTGACAGATTTCAAGACGACTGAAACTGTTGAGGGCGAGGCCGAAATAGAAGTGGTCTATGACCACAGCACGCGCGAAATCAGCATAACTGGAACCCAGGTGGTGCCGGAATTCCCTGTAACTATGCTTATCATGGGCATCGCAATTGCAACAATAATTTTGCTGTCTGCTGTCATGACAAAGAAAAAAGGCACAGGCTTCTCTGGAATGATACCGAAGTAACCCTGAAATGACCAAAGAACAATTGATAGAAAATGTCATTGCACTTGGCAAGTCAACTGGCAAATTCACCGCCACAAAGGGAGACGATACCGACCTTGTCGTTGAGCACGTCATAGTGGATGCGGAATATTACAAAGTAGTAGGCGAAGAAAAGACAAAGAAGGTTTATCGCGCGTACATGCTCTTTGATGAAGAGAGAAAGGAAGCAAAGTACAACGAGGAGATGACTGATAGCTCTCGAGATGTGGGCTTTAGCGCGGCTGATGGAAAGTTTTCGTTTGGCCAGAAAAAGTCCTTCTTTCAGGGCAAAGTCATTGGCTCCAAGCAAACCGAAAAAGTGTGGGGCATAAAAAAAGACGACTTGTCATTCGGTAAAGTTGTGGACTATAAATTTGATGTCAAAGAAATAAGAAAACCTATTGAAGAAATGCTAGCTCAAAATGGCTGGAAGCTTTCGCAGGTCGTGTCCAAGAAAGATGCGACGTACAAGAAGAAAGATGGCGGATTCTTTAGTCGATTCAAATAGCCAATGACCCGCGAAATCCTTCGTCCTTAATGCTGCATTGCAAACAACAAGCATGGCATAAACAGAATTTAGAACCACCCGTTACTCGTCATTCTACTTGCCTTCTAGGTCGTTCCGTTTCTGTTTCTTGCTAACATGCTGGACAAAAATATGTTCAGGTTCTTGGCAACTTTTGCAACTAGACTTGCTGTCAATATTGAAGTTAATGCTAGTGCTGTAATAACAAGCACCGAAGTTGATATCATTAAGTTGATTGGATTCGCGTGAGGGAATACAACTATAATGAAAGCAGCGGCCGTTGTGGCTGCAGCGAGCGCTACTAATACTAGCCTGTATCCAGTACTCTTTAATTTTACAGCCCTGACTTGTTTTACGGAAAAGGCAAAAGGCGTGAAATAAACAGCCCCGATAAGCGAACTTGCGACCAATCCGGCAGCCACCGACCCATATTCGCCAGGCATCGTTGAATACGCTTTTTCTGCTAGTGTCAAAATGCCCAGCAGGGGATAGATAGCTGTCCTGATGGTTTGCTGAAGCCAAGGCTGATCTCGCTCGTAATCGGCGACGTAAGGGCTAAATGAATAGTACCAAGTGTTAAAGACATTCATGAAGGAAGACCCGGCTGCGGTTGATAAGATGTGGTTGTCGCGGAAGTTTCGCAGAAATCCTACCTGAGGTGATAATTCGGACCCAAATGCCGCAGTCGCTATGAGACATTGTGATTGCGATTGCTTAATCGTGGTGCTCGTATCTGCCACAGATTTTGTTTCTACATTGCCAACATTATCAACTGCAAGACTTGTGAAACTATATTTTCGATCTGGTTCTCCGCTAAATTGCACCTTATTGCCAACCGCTCCGCTAGTATCAAGAAGCTCATAGGACTCTGGATCACCATCCCGAGATACGCTGATCGTTAGATGACTTATCCCAGAACCTTGATCTGATCCTTCCCATTCAATATCAAAGCTATTGCTAGCTGTTTCAGAAGGCAAAGACTTTACCTTCGTAGAAGGAACATCTCTGTCTATCTTGTGCTCCACAACATTTGTGTCGATAGGGGGGTTGAAGTCAAAAAAGATCCTTGCCTGGCTATTCATTGCACTATCTGTAGGCAGCCCAGCGATAGGTCGCACAGAATACTTTACCCAGCCTTCACCCTCCGGCGGACTCTTGTTGGGAGGCAATTCGATATCCTTAAAGTACCAGGTGACCTCTCTGTTGCTCTTGTCTAAAGTAAAATTCTGTAACCTATTCGGATGAGATACTGCCAGGTTGCTAAGCGTATCAATGTCAAAGTTCCCATCTATCGATGTGACGACTTTTACGTCAAATGCTGGGGCCGTCGCGTTCGCCAAGTTCTCAAACATGGCAGTGAAAAATACGCTACTATCACCTTTCATGTATCTCTCTGGGTCTGCATATAGATGATTGGGATCCATTGAAGATTTGACATCGGTACAGGAACCCGGCTCACAACTCTTGAACATGTTAGCTTCATCTGCTCGCCTATCAGTCAAGCCTTTTACCGCCTTCTTCGTTCCATTAACCGTAGCCTTGTCCCACTTCGGAATTTCTTTCGCCGCCCCATCATAGTCCTTGTTCTTTAGTTTTTTTAACAGCGTTGAGGATTCAAAGTTAGCTTTTCCAAGATTAAAGACAAATGACACAAGGGCGTCAAATTGTGCCTGGCAAAGTGGCACGCCTTTGAGGTTATCACTAACAGTTTTTTCTCTGCTCGGAAGATCAATCTTGAGCTGTTTCAGAGCATCATCTTTTGTCTTAATCCAGGAAACTCCATCTTTTGCTTTTCTATTGGCTGAATTTGCAGCCTCTTTGTCGATATCCTGGCAGGACTTTTTTGCTACAAGATGACCGATTCCTGTTGTACAATAGCCGGGACCATCATTATAAAAGCCATAATTATCATCTCCCGGTCCATCTATGCTACAGCCAGCTTTACTCTTATTGCACTTGGCAAGCTGACCTGCTTTGCCTTCATGTTTTACTATAGCATCAATCCCACTTTGGCTCGTGGTAAATTTAGCAGGATCAGTATTGCATTTCGGACAAACATTCGGTTTCTTTACAGAATCCTTCGCCGGAGAAGTTTGGGCATGAGCTAAGGGTAGCAGATGTTGAATTTCCTCAAGGGTTGTCGTTACTATTTCTTCGTTCTGCTCTTCACTTGCGTCCAAACTCCCCGCGGGTACTCTAACATCGCTAAGATCAACGCCTTCAAGCGGCTCTATCACTATCGATTCGACGTATTCGGCTAACTCTGGGGCGACCTCTCTAGTATTTCCCATGACCAAGTCTGCACATTCGATGGTCGCAATGTCGGCGTCCTGGCATCGTTCAGCTTTCAAAGCGTTAATCTGATCAAGAAATCTTTCATCTCTTTCCATCGATTTTGTTCTTGCCTCATTCGCCAATTCTGCTCCACTGAATTCTTGTTTTAGCGAGGCCCAGTCTTCTAATGAAACGGTTGCCCAGTCCACAGTCACGGCTGGCATGAACCGATCGTCTACTCTAATCAGCTTTCCTTCTTGAAGCGGGGTTTCCAGCTCAAACTGAACCACTTCGGGCGGAATTCTGATGGGAATAGACACGAGCTTGATTTCCTGAGGCTTTAGAGAAGATGAAATGACGATGAGATCATCGTTTGAATAAATTACCTCAGACTCTCCGAACGGATAGATTATTCCTGCCAAGTCATAATCTATTGACTGCGAGAAACCAACCAGTACAAGAAAATGCCCTTCAGCTGTTCCATCATTCTTCAATTCAAGTACTTGGTTATAAGTTCGGCCAGGCACCATGATAGGTGGAGGGAATTTACTGGTGAAGATTAATGGGCTTTCTATTGCACCGCCCAAATCAGGGGCTCCAGGAGTTTCCGATATTCTAAAGGTAGTCTCCACGCTCTTTCCATCATAAGTTGCTTGAGCGGTGTGAAGACCTTGTTTGAATTCATTTACACGATCAGGCATCAGGGACCTGATAGGAATAAAGAACCTATACGAGTAGGAACCATCATCGCTTGGTTCAACTTCTTCACCGCTAATTACTTTGAGACAGCATGGGTCAAAGTGCTCGGCCTGGCCGCCTGTGAACACCTTGTCTTCGGGGTCAAAGAGGTCTATACGTACAGTCTTGTTTTCACTAGGATTATAGTTGGCAACTTGTCCGCTAACATTCACATATCCGCTGGGAATACCCCCCACATTACTCACAATGTCCCTCACTATGTCCGGCAGCAAGTACAAGGACTTGTCTGTCTGTACGGAGAGAGTGCCCTGTCCACTTGTACTACTGACATGAGTAGATGTTACTTCAAAGGCAGTCTCCACACTCTTTCCATCGTAACTTGCTTGAGCTGTGTACTGGCCAAATGAGGAAGTCAAGTTGGTGGGTATGTAGAATCTAAAAGAGTAGGAGCCATCATCGCTTGGTTCAACTTCTTCACCGCTAATTACCCTAAGACAGCATGGGTCAAAGTGCTCAGCATCACCGGCTGTGAATACCTTATCTTCTGGGTCAAATACATCTATACGCACAGTCTTGTTTTCACTAGGATTATAGTTGGCAACTTGTCCGCTAACCTCGACATACTCCTTTAGAGTGTATGAAACCTTGTCTGTCTGTACGGAGAGAATGTCCTGTCCACTTGTACTGCTAACATGAGTAGATGTTACTTCAAATGCGGTCTCCACACTCATTCCATCGAAAGAGGCCCTGATGGTAGTTTGACCGACTTTGGATGCTGTTTCATTGCCTGCAATTACGAATCTATAAGAATAGGAACCATCATCGCTTGGCGTAACTTTTCTGTCAGTAAGAGAAAAGAGGCAGCACGGATCTTGATACTCCGTCTCACCTCCTGTGAACGCATTACCTTCAGAATCAAATATGTCTATGCGTACAGTCTTGTTTTCATCAGGATTATAGTTGGCAACTTGTCCTGTGGCTACTACGTATTCTTTTAGCGTATACGAACTCTTGTCAGTCTGAATAGAGATTTCCTGTCCGTACGCTGGAGAGAAGATGAATAGCGTGCTGAAAATGGGGGCGGTCAACAACAACATCATGCATATGGCAATGATTCGATGCCTCTTGGCAGAGTTGCATGATTCTGACTTGAAAGCTGACACGTTCTTTAGCGCCGAAACCGAAAAGAACGCCAAGAGTAGTCTAACCTGTGGAGATTTATATAAAGATTTTAAAGTCACACCGGTAACTTTAGGCACTTTTCCGGTCAGCTTGCAGGCTGCTAACTTTGGGTGATAGGATATTAACTTTCGGGCGATCGCTGGGTTGCATACCGACTCCTAACTGTGTCATGACAACTTGTTTCTATCGCGAATTAACGTATAATAGTAAGAAGCCGAAATGGAATTGGCAGCGCGGATGTGGCAGAGTGGTCTTCTTTCGAGAACACAATAATGCGTCGGCCTTGAGTCTGTCAGTTTCTGGCCGGTGAGCCGATTCGCCCTCGGGCGATCAGGAGTTCAAATCTCCTCATCCGCGCCATTTACATCCTTCTGCCCGATTCCCTGCGCTGCCTTGCTTTTACCCGTTGATTGTGCTCCGACTTTATCCGGCGGTCAAGCTTGGCTATCAGTTCTTTTGAAGCAGAGAGAGGGTCGTACCCGACGGCCTTTGCATCAATTACACCCCGCGCCGTTATGAGCCGGGTGCGAAGCGAGTACTTGCGCGTCTTGTGCTTGTCCACGTATACCACAACTGATTGCACGTCGCCCAGCTTGCCCTGGATCTTTTTCAGAAACCGCTGGAGCTGTTCCTGGATCTCTGTTCGGTCCTGGCCGTCTTCTAGGTGTGCCATATGGATTACAGGCCCGGAGGTCTTTTTTGGGAGAATGAGTTCAAGCGCATCTTTTGGAGTCACGATTCCCATCGGTCTGCCATCGCCCACGACAATAACTTCTTCGTTTCTCCTGAAATTCTCCACCAGCGCATTGAGGCGCGTGCCCCTCTCCACAGCAACAGCCCTCCGCACCAGCTCTTTGACCTTGACATCTCTGATGCCCGTTGTCCCCCCAGAGATCCCGGCAGACCTGCTAGTGCGCTCTCGCGGAATCGCCCCGATTATCTTGCCGACGTCGAGTATGTTCAGTACTCCCCGGAGAATCCCCTTTGTGTTTATTACGGGCAGCCGGGAAATATTGTAGCGCCTCATCTTTGATATGGCGTCAGCCAGCGAAGTATCCTCTTCTATCACTATTGCGCCAGACATCACTTCGTCTACCACAGCATGGCCAAAGTCCGCTGTCTGCACAAGGTCAGTCTCGCTAACGATGCCAGCGAGTTTTCCCTTCTCGACCACCGGAAGAGCCCTGGCACCTGTGCCGAGTATGAGCTGCGCAGCCTTTTCCACATCAGTATCAAGCGTCAGCGCGGCCGTGTTTACGATAAAGCTCTTTAGCTTTGAAGAAGGCTGCGCAGTAGATGCCAGGAGCTGCTTCGCAAAGATCATGCCGGCATATCGCCCATCTCTGTCTACTACAGGTATCTGGCTTATAGATCGACTTTCCATGAGGCTGAAAGCCTTTGCGATCGTTTCTTCAGCGTCAAGCGTAAGGACATCGGATACCATTATTTCAGAAACTTTCAATGCTCAGGATTCGTCATCATTTAGATTGTTATAAACCTTCGAAACCGCATGATCATAGCGATTATAACGCTTTCAATACCACTTTTGTTCAATGGGAAAGGACCGGCGGCTCGCAGTGGTGGCGGTAGCCGCGGTGGTAGCCGCCGCGGTCGCAACCGTTCTGTATACGCCTTCGGGAACAACCCTTCCCATCCCGGAGCCCGGCCCGGCGTCAGACGGCTCCAACGGCACCGGTTCAGGCATACAGGTTCTTGCAGAGAACCTGGAAGTGCCGTGGGCAATAGACCTAGCAGATGATGGCAGGCTGTTCTTCACCGAGCGTCCAGGCAGGATAAGGGTGATCGACTCAGAGGGAAAGCTGATTGAAGAGCCTGCGGCCTACATCAACGCAGAACAGAGGGGCGAATCGGGGCTTCTCGGGCTGGTGCTTCATCCGGACTTTCAGACCAATCATAGACTCTATGTGTACCACACATACTACAACGGCTCATCAATCCTTAACAAAGTGCTGATGCTGACCGAGCGCGACAACAAGATCATCGAGTCAGCTGTGATAATTGACGGAATACCCGCAGCAGACAGAAATGACGGCGGCAGGATAAAATTTGGCCCTGACGGCATGCTTTACATTGCAACCGGTGACGCGAGGCAGCCTGAACTGGCGCAGAACGCCCGGTCGCTTGCAGGCAAGATTCTGAGGATAAACCCTGACGGCAGCATCCCGGATGACAACCCATTCGATGGCTCGCCGGTATACTCGTACGGGCACAGGAACATCCAGGGACTTGCATGGCATCCCGTGACAAAGGAGCTGTACGCAAGCGAGCACGGACAGGAAGGAAACGACGAAATCAATCTCATAAAGCCTGGCGGCAACTACGGCTGGCCTGTGGAGGAGTGCGATGCCGAGCAGTTTGAAAAGCCAGTGGCGTGCTTTAACCCTGC
>Ga0187893_10012756_pt1 | contig 11856 bp, 9 predicted proteins | sample MA1701074metaG_FD_139574 | JGI IMG/M metagenome (GOLD analysis project Ga0187893, IMG submission 139574) | White microbial mat communities from a basaltic lava cave in the Kipuka Kanohina Cave System on the Island of Hawaii, USA - MA170107-4 metaG ... | reverse complement strand
CCAGATCAGTCTGACAGGCTTCCTGGGTTTCCAGAGTGGCCAACTGTCCAACCTTTTCACAGGCGCGACGAGGGTCTGGCAGTTCGCGCCGCAAGTGACGCAACCGATATTCACCGCAGGTCGCCTCCGATCGAATGTCAGGTTGGCCAAGGCACAACAACAGATCGCGCTGATCCAGTACGAGCGAACGATCCAAACGGCATTCCGGGAAGTGTCGGATGCGCTTATTCAGTATCGCAAAGTGCGGGAGATTCGCGAACAACAGGAACTGCTGGTGACTACACTGCAGGACCGATCGCGCCTTGCTTATATGAGGTACCGAGGTGGAGTAGACACACTTCTCAATGCGTTGGATGCTGACCGTGACCTGTTCGATGCCGAACTGGGATTAGCCCAAACCAGACGGAACGAACTGCTGGCACTGGTTCAGCTTTACCGAGGACTGGGCGGCGGTTGGCAGCAGTAGACTCTCGTCTACCACAGCGGTGCATAACAAACAGGCGTGGATGGTTCTTCTGCCTCCTGTATCGAACTCGACACACCGCCTCACGTTCTCGGTGCCGCGTGATGCAGTCGTGTACCCAACGACAAAGTCTCACACATCGATCAGCTGATTCAATCCTCCTGGTTCTCGGCAGGCGCAGAGTGTCCATTCAGTAGCCGACAAGTTGAAAGCGTGGAAAGTCGATGTGCTTTGGCATGCGGGAACGCTTATCATGGGCCGCTCGTGAGTCCCGCAAAAATTCATGCAATTCAAAGGTTGCATTTCACGGTCTGTGAATTATAATGCAACTAGGAGGTTGCATATGAACTCATCAACAGATCGCATTGAAAGAGAGATTCTGCTCAAGGCGCCACGCTCGCGGGTTTGGCGGGCGCTATCGAATGCCGAGGAATTCGGCGATTGGTTCGGAGTCGCGCTCAAAGGGAAGGCCTTCGTGGCAGGTCAACGTGTGCAGGGACAAATCACTTATCCTGGTTATGAACACGTCGTCTTTGACGTATTCATCGACCGCGTCGAGCCGGAGCGATTGCTTTCCTGGCGGTGGCATCCGGCAGCCGTGGAGTCCTCCATCGACTATTCGAAGGAGCCGACTACGCTGGTCGTATTCGAGCTGAAGGAAGTTGAGGGAGGCACCTTGTTGAGCGTAGTCGAATCCGGTTTTGACAATGTCCCCGCGTCGCGTCGGCTGGAGGCTTTTCGAATGAACAGCGGCGGCTGGGCCGAACAGATGAAGAACATTGAAAAACACGTCACCACGCCGTAGAGCGCCTGCGAAGAGGACACCGCCGAAGAACCCGTCGCTGCGGAATTCTGCGCCAATCTTTGCGGCTCTCGGCGACGAGACACGCCTGCACCTCATCGCTGTCCTATGTGCTGGCAGGGCGGTGTCGATTGCACAGCTAACGTCCGGAACGGAAATCACTCGCCAGGCAGTCACGAAACATTTGCAGGTGCTCGCAGATGCAGGCTTGGTTCGTGATATCAAAGTTGGTCGCGAACGCCTCTGGGAGTTCGAGCCGATGCAGCTGGAAGAAGCGCGGCGCTCGCTCGACGTGATCGCGCGCCAGTGGGACCACGCACTCGACAAGCTCAAGTTGGCTGTGGAACGTTGATCAGGATCCTTATCGGCAGCAACGGTAGCGTCGACCATCGCATCGGACGGAACATCTGCGCACTTCAAGGCGAAGAAAATTCTACGAATAGCCTCCCCCAGGGAGTGTTCCGGCACCACGCGTCAAAAATCTTCCGATCTTTCCGGGGCCAGCGATACCAGTCGTGATAGCACTCCGAGCCGAACACGAACACGTGCACCAGCGGCGTGTGAAACAGCAACTTCTGCGCCCACTTCAGCGGCCCGAACCAGCATAGGTCGCCGACTCGGCTAGCCAAGTTGTCGCCAACTTTGAAGCCCCAGCTTTCTTTGGATATGTCGTCGCCGGCAATGGATATCTCGTTAGGCTTTCCGATGCCGAGTCCAGCTTCGTGGGCAAGCCTGATGTAAGGAATAGTCATCGGATCGAAGCCCATCAGTTTGGCGGCCACCGCGTCAATCGCGACTTGATCGTTACTTGCCAGCATCACATTCTTGATCTTCGGTCTCATTGTGCGAGGCCCAGGACCATCACCGGCTGTCGTGCCGTCCATTACCGCAAACAAACCCGAGTGAATTTCCTTCTGAATGGCCAGCAGGTCCACGAGCGTCTCGTGAATCCAGGAATGCGTGTAGTGGCGGTTCGTGTTAAGAAGTCCGCCAAACGCATTCTTCATCGCACCCGTCGTCGTGGTATAGATGTGGCATTTGACCGTAGGAAGATGAACGATGTTCTTGCCGGCGAAGTACTCCGGAATCCGTATGCCATCGGGAAAAATCTTGTCAAGGACGAGCATCGGGTTTTTGGGTTTGTACGCGATCCATTTCATATCGGATCCCTTGAAGTTGTAAAGAACCGGGATTTTGTACTTGTGGAAGATGGGAACGTAGTGATTGAGGTCCTCTCCCTTGAAAGCGTCCGTAACCACGGTCTTATTCTGAACACAAACCTGGTTCTCGAAACCGGAATTCTTCAACGCAAGGATCGTGCCTTCTAACTGCCAGGGCGTCGTATTCGCTCCTGGAAACGGAAAATGCCACGAGATGTTGTCCTTCAGGATCGTGCACGCCCCGCGGTCAAGCGACTCCTCCATACCCGCCAGGTCGCACAATCGTGCGATGTCGACAAGAACGGTTTCCGGACGGGTACGTAGGGCCGATACAACGGAACGAGTCACAGCACGCCTTAATTAAACAAAGGTCATTTACACAAAACTCTTGACACAGCCGCCTGAAAAAACCCAACTAATATCACATTTACCGGGGCAGAATAGCCAGTTAATCAATGGTTCCGCGGCGCTGACTTCGTCCAGTGCCTTGCCCCGCCGCACTCCGCGCGCCGGAACAAGGCCGGTTCCTCCTTAGTGCGGTTCAAGAAGGAAGGTGATACGGAGAAAAGGGCAGAAGATAGACTCAAACATCTCACTGGAAAGGGAGTTGTCATGAAAAACAGCACGAAGAATTGGCGAAACATACCACCGATGGGAATCATCTTCTGGCTTTTTGTGTCTGCAACAGTAACACTTGCGCAAGGTAAAACGGTACAAAGGCCAATCGCGGATTTCGTTAAAGCTCAGGGGACGTTTTGTATTAGCGATGGTAGCGGCGGTTGCCGCCTCTTCGCCCCGCCCGTTGCCAACTTTCTTGGATGGGACGGCTTGCAGGAGGTGCTGCCTCAACAAGGGAACGTACCCCCGGTACGTTGCGCGTCGGTGGATTATGCGGGCTTGGCTAACGCCAAAATCGAGGAACTCTCGGGAGGAACCATTTCATTTGGCACAACAATAAGTGGAACGATCACAGAGGACCCGCTAGCCGACGGGCGCGCCCAGGTTACTGTGCGCATTCATACCAAGAACGCGCTGACGTGGGTGGTTAGTGCGGGAGATGGCCCCCACTGTGACTTTGCCACGGACCCATTATTGTTCGGCCATCGTGTGCCTGATGTGTTGGCGGGGAAGGACGCCGCATTGGGTGAGTCTTTTCTCGAGGTTAAGTTCGTCAATAAGGCACCCGGTGCTCCATTGCCGGATTTGGAGCAACTTATCAACAAACCAGAACTTGGCCAGGAGTTCCCGAGTTTCATCTCCTTGACCACACGGGCGGATGGCACGCTACGGGGGAATTTTGGTGTTCCAGATGGTGCATCCGGTCGGGCTGAGGTTATTCAGAAAGGCCTCAATCTCAGTCCTCAAGCCCATCGTCTTTCAATTGAACGAATCAACCTAAAAGCGGTGGGGCAATAGAACAGGTACAAGTGTGCCAAAGCGAACCCTTGCCCAAGCAAAGAACGGAATCACCCACAGTTCCGACGCCAGATCTGATTCAACACCGGATACACGCCATCCCATTTGGTAGCGAAGGCTTCCAGTTTCTCCCCGCGTTTTCGGCGCGCTGGCACGATAGGGGGGCTTGAGATCGGCGGCCACTTCCTTGCACTGCTTCCAGGACACATAGTTCAAGCAGCTTCGCAACAGATGCACAATTGCACTTGGGTTTTGGGGAACACGATCTCAATGGCTTCGGAAACCTTTTCAGTCCATGAGGACGTCAGAGCCTGGCAGAACCGGTCGCTGGCTCATCCGACATCCCGGCCCCTGAGTCGGCGCTCGGGTTGCGTCTCCTATCCTCGGCTCAGGTGGATTCAGTCTAGCAACGATCACTTTTCATTCAAGCAACGGTTGTGTGGACAAAACTCTTGACATACGCCCGTCGATTATGTGCTACGATCCGTCAGGTTGTATCCAAACCATATCAAGGTTACAGTGCGTGGCGAAGGCATCGCCACAAAGGAGGTAAAACCGTGAAGAAGGTGAAGACATTAGTGCGTCTGATGCCACTGCTGCTGCTCGTAGTTGCTCCTGCCGCCCTCCAGGCTGGGATCAGATTGGCTAACCACAACCAAACCAAGGTCAAATGAGGACACGTCCGGCGGCGAAACCCTCGCCGTCGGACCTCAGAACCCGACAGGTAATCCCCGGATGCTGTCACACGCTCTCGCCGCAAAGGTGCTCATTGCCGCGCTGATAGTGCTGGCGGCAATTCGCTCCAGTTGGGCCACGAGGCTGGACGGCTTCACGATCGACGAACCGTGGCACATCACCGCAGGCGCTGCCCACGTTGGGGCTTCCGATTTCCGGTTGAACCCGGAGCAGGGGCCGCTAGTCAAGCTGTGGATCGGGGCCGTCTTCGGATCGGGCGTGTTCCAGCTTCCGACGTTCAGAAAACTGAACGACAAGTACGATGAGCGGCTGTTCACGGAAGACGCCGTATACGGTCTGAATGACCCTTACGCTGCCCTGTCGCGTGCGCGCATCGGAATGCTGGTGTTCACCTCGCTCCTGCTCGCTTCGTTCGCGTGGGCGGTATGGCGATCGGTGGGCGCGGGACTCTCGGTCGCTACCACAGCGTTTCTGGCCATCGACCCGACCATCGCGGCCCACCTGCCGGTGGTGATGACGGACCTTTCGACGGCCATCCTGTCGATTTCTGCGGTGATGTTGGCGGCGCACGGATTGCGCACCCAGCGGGGATTCGACTACTTGGCCGCCTCGGTGTTCCTGGGCCTAGCGCTGGGTTCGAAGCACTCGGCGCTGACCGCGGCGTTGTTCGTTGCGGCGATGGCGGCCGCCGTCGCCATCGGGAGAAGGAGTTGGCGGACCGCCGCCTGGTCCTCCGGCCTGTTCGCCTTTGCGCTGTTGATCCTCTGGTCCCTGTTCCGATTTCAGTATTGGGAAGGCGGTCGAGAAGAAGACGTTTTCAACCGCCCGTTGAAGAAAAAAATCGAGGACATTCACTCTCCCGCCACTCGGGCCGTCGTTGAGGTTCTGGACGCGGCTCGCATTGTGCCCCGCGCCTACTTGTGGGGCCTCGCCGACACGATTCACGAAGGCATCGAGGGACGTTCCTACATCATCCATGCGTTCGGCCGAAGTTATGACCGTCCACCTTGGTACTTGTTTCCAGGCCTTCTCGCCGTCAAGATTCCGCTCGGCCTTCTTGCGCTTTCTTTTTGGGGCTTAGGGCTTGCCGCGTTCCGCCCGATGCGCTCGCAAGCGCGTTGGGCGCTGTATGCCGCGCTGGGCTACGGACTTGTGTTTCTCGCGCTGCTGATGCCGTCGGCAGCCTACTACGCTGGCGTGCGCCACGCCCTTCGCTGCCTGTTAGCGCTTGCCTTGCTCGGTGGATACGCCATCGACTGTGCCCTTCGCGCCGCTCCCCTACCCCGGCTTGTGTGCGTGGCAGCGCTGCTGACGGCGCTGGTCGAGGCCCTGCCTGCCGTCCGTCCCTGGGAGTACCACAACGCCCTGGCAGGATACACGGAGGGTGCCTACCGGTATTTCAGTAACGAGGGCGTCGACCTCGGGCAACGAACCAGGGAGTTGGCCGACTACTATCGAACGGAGGTCGAGCCTCGGGGAGAGGTTGCGTACCTACTGTACGACTTGCGTCCCGCCGAGCTGAAGCGCCGCGGGATTCGCGCCCACTATTTCGGCTCGCCCGAGGGCGCAGGCGATCAATCGGTGGACCTGACGGGCACGTTTTTCGCGGGCACGACCGAGATCGCGATCACGCGCCGCCGCGACTACGAAGCGCTCCGCTTCGCGCAGCCCGTCGCCCGATTCGGCAACCTGCTCGTGTATCGGGGCACCTTCCACCTTCCGGAATGGCGTGCCTGGAGCCTCACCATCCAGGGGATGGACCTGCTCTACTCGGAAAAGCCCGATCCGGACCGGGCGAGGGTGTTGCTCGAGGAAGCCATCGCTCTGCGGCCCATGATGGTGGGTCCCGGTGTGGAGTTGGGCAACATGGCCCTGAAACGGGGCGACGCCGACGCCGCCCTGAGTGCCTATCGAACCGCGCGCCTGCACGCTCCGCCCGGTGATCCGGTGATTCCGGCGCTCGATGGACAACTCTCGCGACTCCAGGGCGGGCAGGACCCGCAGTCGATTCCGGCGATCAGAAACCCCTGGATGGAGTGAATGACTAACCTCGCGACTTGGTTCCGGCTCACTGGCTTGCGAGTGTTGGCTCGGGCGCCCTTGGCCTCAGCCGTGATCCTGATTGCTCTGGCGCTGGGAAGCGGGTCGAGCGCCGCCATCTTCAGCATTGTAAGTGCGGTGCTGATGCGGCCCCTACCCATCTCGGATCCGGAACTCGCTGTAATTGTGTGGATGTCGAATCCGTCCATCGGCTTTCCGCGCTATTACATGTCCGCCCCCGACTTCCGGGACCTCAGAACCGGGACCGATGCCTTCGAGGATATCGGGATGTATGGGTTCGGGGCTGTCACTCTCACGGGAGGGGGAGTGCGGCCCGAAGCGCTGACTGCGGCGTGGGTGATGCCGGGTGTTCTCCAAATGGTGGGGGCCAAAACGACAGCGGGACGGCTCTTCGCGACGGGAGAGGAGTCGCCAGGAAAGTCCAACGTCGTGATCATCAGCAGCGGGCTCTGGCGCAGGAGCTTCGGCTCCGATCCAGGAGTCGTCGGAAGGAGTATCAATCTCGACCGTGTGGCGCACACCGTGGTAGGAGTCGCCGCGCCCGACTTTCGGGGGCCACCCGCGTTTGACACGGGAGGCACCCTGACTCCCCTCACGCAGGACGCGTGGATTCCCATCGGACCCGACCACAGAAAGACCGGAGGGGAGGACCTCACTCCGCGCACTGCGCGCTTTTTCCAGGTGATCGGGAAGCTGCGCCGGGGAGTGGCCCTATCGAGCGTGGGCGATCCGGTTGCGGCTGTCGCCGCCCGACTCGCTCATGACTACCCCGAGTCCAACAAGAACTGGGGCATGAGGGTGGCGAGACTCGACGAAGAGATGACGTCGTCCGTGGGCACGGCGTTGCGGCTGCTTCTGGCGGCGGCGGTCGGCCTCCACCTGGTCGCCTGCGTTAACGTGGCCAACCTGCTCGTCTTCCAGGCTCGCGTGAGGGAGGGCGAAATGGCCCTTCGCCTCGCCCTTGGCGCCGGGAGGGGACGGATCTTTCGGCTGCTGTGCGGCGAGGGCCTGATCTATTCTTTGTGGGGCGGAGCGGCCGGGATCGGCGTGGCGTCTGTTCTGCTGAAGGTGGCCACAGCGATCTCTCCGCCGGGCATTCCAAGGATCCACGAGGCAACCCTGGACGCGCAGGTCCTTTCGTTCGCCATCGCCGCGGCCTCGCTTTCGGCGTTGCTGTTCGCCCTGTGGCCGTTGCGACTGGCGAACCGTGCCAGTCTGGCCTCGGGCCTCGCAAGTACGGGGCGGGGAAGCTCTCGCGCTGGCTGGGCCCAGGACGGGCTGGTCGCCTTCCAGTTTGCGGTTGCTCTCGTGTTGTTGGCATGCTCGGGGCTGTTGGGGAAAAGCCTGGTCGGATTGACCAGCGTGGGCCCGGGCTTCCAGCCGGAGCGGGCGACAGTCACAGCGTTCTATCTTCCGGTGACTGACTACCCGAGACCTGAGAACCTGGCCCTGTTCACCAGGACCCTCACAGACGACGTGTCGCGCGCCAACGGTGTCGAAAGCTGCGGTGTGATGGACCTGTCCCCATTTTCCGGGGACGAATACCGCCGCCCCTTCGAGGTCGGAGGACAGGGGCGCCGGGAGGGAGCCGAGCAGCCCCACGCCAACTACCGGCGCGTTTCAGCCGGCCTGTTCCGGGCACTTGGCGTCGGTCTTCGCCAAGGACGCTATTTCACCGAGCGTGATTCAGCCTCGGCCAAACCGGTGGTGGTGGTCAATCGGGCCTTCGAGCGGCAGCACTTAGGAGGGAGCAACCCCATCGGCCGGCTTATCAGCTTCGAGCCTCCGCCCGGGCGACCCGTATGGCGCGAGGTTGTTGGAGTTGTGGAGGACATCAAGCATTTCGGCCTCGCCGATCCGCCTTTTCCCGATGCCTACGTCCCGTTTCCCCAAGAGCCCGCCGCGATGTTTGCGCTCATCGTGCGCGCCAAGCAGGATTCGGGGGCCCTTGGCCCGGCGATCCGCGAGGCGATTCGCAGGCTCAACCCGGACCTGCCCGCGGGAGAGATGGTTTCGATGGTCGATCTGATCGACAGGTCCATGTCCCGCGAGCAGTTCTACCTCCGGTTGTTGGCGATGTTCGCGGCGTCCGCGCTGGTCCTAGCCTTTGTCGGCGTGTTTGGAGTCGCCGCCCACCAAGTGGCGCGGCGAACCCGCGAGATCGGCATCCGAATGGCTTTGGGCGAGACTCCGGCCGGGGTTCTGTGGAGTATCGTGAGCCGGTCCCTTCGGGTGGCGGTTGCCGGCTCCGCGCTTGGCTTGGTCGCGGAGTTCACGTTGGCGTCGCGGTCCGCGCACCTGTTTGTGGGCGTGAGCCCTACAGACCCGGCAATTCTGTGCGCTTCTGTTGGGGTGCTGGTGGTGGCGGCCGTGCTCGGCAGCTATCTGCCGGCGCGCCGGGCAACGGAAATCGATCCGGCTATTGCCATGCGCGCCGAGTAGCTATCGAAACCCGCGATGAGGCACGCGTGAGTAACATGACCGAAGCGGAAGCGCTCGATAAGGCCGAGCGGGCCCACGGCCTGCAGCTCGACGGCCGGCACCAGGAGGCCCTGGAGTATCTCGAACCCGCGGCCGCCTATTTCGCCGAGAACGATGGTCCGCAATCCCCCGACTTCGCGAATCTCCTGATGGACCAGGCCGAATCCCTGCTGGCTCTGTGCCGCTACCAGGACGCCGAGACAGCGGCAAGGCATGCCACGGAAATCTTGCGGTCCGTGCGGGATCTGCTGGATGCGGAAACATGCGCTGGGCTGCTGCCGCGAGCCTTTGGCTTATGGGGCAGGTCCCTGTGGGAGCTAGGCCGCTACGAAGAGGCCGCCACGCCATTGCGGGAAGCCATCCACGAGGCTGAGGCCTACTTCGGTCCGGACCATCCGGGAATGGCCGAGTTCCTAAACGGCTACGGCGTGCTCTGCAAGCACTGGGGCCGGTTCGACGAGGGAGAAAGAGTCTATCGGCGCGCGCTCGAACTGCTCGAACGGGAGTTCGGTCCGCAATCACCGCAGACCGCGACCCTCTATCACAACCTCGGCGGCCTGGAACACTCACGCGGGGATTTTTTGAAAGGCGAACCCTTGGCCCGCCTAGCCTACGAGATCCGGAGCCGAGCCCTGGGCGAAGACAACGAGCTCACGCTTGCCGACGCTGTCGCCTGGGGTGGACTGCTCGATGGACTGGGCAAATATGAGGAAAGCGTACCCATCTACCGCCGGGCGCTCGCATTCTACGAATCGCGTTATGGGCCGGAGCATTTTGAGGTTGCGGCTACCCTGAATAATCTCGGCGTAGCGCGGGCTGCGCAGGGCGACCGTGCCGAAGGCGCCGCACTCCTGAAACGTTGTGTCGCGATTAAGCGAAAACTGTTTGGGGACAATCATCCGGAAGTCCAGCTAACGGAGGCAAATCTGGCGCACATCACTGGTCCACTTGACGAACAATGATTCCCACCGCCTCTCGCCAAGACCCTCCGCGCCCTGGATGGCACGCACCAAAGCGGTCCTTGCTGCGTCGCCGCCGGGCATGGGTACGTCGTTTCACAAACTGCTGCCATAGCCAATGACGAAAATTGCCGATGTCAGGACTAGAATGCCATACACGATCATTCGGAGTGACTTCTCTCCGCTCCCTTTCCATGCTCCGGTGAACACGCTCCAAAGGTTGGCTGTGATGATGATGGCCGCCATGAAGAGTGGCCACCCGATCACGGGACCCAGGTGTCCTACTCTTGCTGCCCCGATCCCATACGCCAAAATACCAAACATCCATAAGGCGCCCATGGTCGCGGCCTGTAGCCAATAAGAATAGGTGCCAGGCCTGCCGAATTGGGTCCAGCTGCCGTGCTTGAACAACAGATAGAAACAATACCCAGCGTTTACAAAATAGCCCGAGGACACAGCAAGGACCCAGATTGCATTTGAGGCGTTTTCTACACTGGCTCCCAATTCAACCGCACGTTGCGCAATCTCGCCTCCGAAGGCAAAGCTGACATTCAGCATTGATGATAGTAGCCCCGAAACCAGACAAAGCATCAACCCTGTTCCAAAGCTGCGCTGAGTTGCCGAGAGGTCTGGGTTTTGTATTTGTGTCGCGACTTCTTTCAATTTTCCTGCTCTGGTACAAAGACAAAGGCCCAGAAGAATCATTGCGAGGCCTGCAAGAACCGTTTGGCCTTTCGTAGACCCGATTTCTTCTGGATGCAAAAGAACGAGAGGTGCCAAGGAACCTATCGCAGCCGTGAGACCGACTACCAGAGCAAAGGTCAGAGCCATACCAATGCGGCTCACAGCCAAGCCAAACAGCACTGAGCCGGCTCCCCAGCACACACCGCAAGCCATCGTCACGAGCAACGTATGAGAGGCAGAGCGTTGATAGACCTCCATCCAATGAGGAACAGTCCATGCCGCGATTCCTGCTGGCAAAATCAGCAGCCCAATCGTCGCATAAGCCAGCCAGGTGTTCTCCCAGGCCCAGTGGGATGTGAACTTCATCGGTAGGGTGAAACTTCCTTGCATCACGCCACCCACAACAGTCAACGCAAGGCCTGTCAAAACTTCGCTTTCCATAGTTCACGTTGCGCGACTGAAAGTCACACGCTTGAATAGGAATCGATTCAGTGGCGCCAACTGGAAAACGAGACCGTGTTTCCTATCAGATCTCATCGGGTTTGTTCGATTGGGTTGCTGAGCATTCCCATTCGTCAGCCGACAAGTAACCACCATCAACAGCCAGCGACGTGCCGGTAATCCCGTCCGAGTCTTCGCAGCAAAGATACAGAACGGCTTTGGCAATGTGTCCAGGTGTCAAGGCAGAACCGATGGGAACACGGCGCAGGCGCTGCGCTAGAGCTCCTTCAGGGTCAGGCATCGTGTTCAGGTGGAAGCGCAGCATCGGAGTGTCGGTGATGCCTGGACAGACACAATTGCACCTCAACCCGTCAGCCGCGTAGTCGAGAGCGATGGATCTCGTCAAGCCCAGAACGGCGTGCTTCGAGGTTGTGTAGGCAGGGGTGTTGGCTTGACCGATGAAACTGCCGATGGATCCGATGTTGACCATGTAGCTGCGCTGGTTCTTGCGAAGGTGCGCGAGACCATGCTTTATAGAGAAGAAAATGGACTTGAGGTTGACTCCCATCGAGCGGTCCCACTCCTGCTCGGAATACTCGTGGAGCAGTCGGACATGCACAACGCCAGCGCAATTGACGATGGTCTGCAGGCTGCCGAATTCCTGTACGGTGCGATCGAGCGACATGCGAACCT
>Ga0187893_10012755_pt1 | contig 11857 bp, 9 predicted proteins | sample MA1701074metaG_FD_139574 | JGI IMG/M metagenome (GOLD analysis project Ga0187893, IMG submission 139574) | White microbial mat communities from a basaltic lava cave in the Kipuka Kanohina Cave System on the Island of Hawaii, USA - MA170107-4 metaG ... | reverse complement strand
CGGTAGTTCCAGCACCGCTCGCACTTTTTCCCGTCGGCCTTGCTGACATCCACAGCGAAGCCAGATGTATCGCTCAGGAGATGTCCCTCCAAGGGGATCGACGCCACCCGGGTCAACGAGACTTGCGACACGATGAAGAGTGCAGGCAGGTCGCCTTCATAGGCTTGGAGGAAGTCGTAGGTCGGCGGTGCCGCTTGAAGGATTACCCTCGCTTCGAGGGATGACCCGATCACTTTCTCCCGGCGCTGCATTTCGAGCGCCCCCTGCACGATCGTGCGAATGTAGAGCAGACGCTCCCATCTCTCCTTCAAGGCAGCAGTATCCGGCTGGAGAGCCGCCTCTGGGAACACCGCCAGATGGACGCTGGGCCGCTCCTCCCCGCGCGCCTTGTCCGGTAGCATCCGCCAGATCTCCTCGGCCGTGAAGCTCAGAATCGGCGCCATCAGTTTGGTGAGCGCCACCAGAACCTCGTGGAGCACGGTCTGGGACGCCCGCCGCGCCGGCGAATCCGCGCGGAAGGTGTAGAGCCGATCCTTCAGGATGTCCAAATAAACGGAGCTCATGTCCACCGAGCAGAAGTAGTCCAGCTCGTGAACGATCTGCCGGAAGTCGAAGTCTTGGTATGCCTGTCTCACGTTGGTATTTAGATGCCCCAGCCTCACCAGCGCCCATCGGTCTAATTCGGACAGGTGGTCATAGGCCACCCGGTGGACCGCCGGTTCGAAGTCATAGAGGTTGCTCAGCAGAAACCGGCAGGTGTTCCGGATCTTCCGGTACTGCTCCACCAATTGACTCAGAATGTCCGGGGAGATTCGGAGGTCTTCCTGATAATCCTGCGCCGCAACCCAGAGCCGCAAGATCTCTGCTCCCGACTGTTTGATGACGTCTTGCGGCGCGACCACATTGCCGGCCGACTTGGACATCTTCTTCCCCTGGCCATCCACCACGAATCCATGGGTGAGCACGGCGTTATAGGGTGCCTTGTCGTCAGTGGTGACCGAGGCGAGCAGTGCACTGTGAAACCAGCCCCGGTGCTGGTCTGAACCTTCGAGATACAGGTCCGCTGGCCACCAGCCCTGGCCGCGCGGTTTCAGCACCGCCGCATGGCTGACCCCCGATTCGAACCAGACGTCCAGAATGTCGCGCTCTTTCTCGAATGACGACCCACCGCACTTGGAACACACAGTCCCATCCGGGATCAACTCGGCCGCCGATTTCTGGAACCAGGCATCCGCCCCATGCGTGGCGACCAAATCGGCCACGTGGTTGATCACTCGTTGATCCTTCAAGACCTCACGGCACTGCGTGCAAGTGAAGGCTGGGATTGGCGTCCCCCACGTGCGTTGCCGCGAGAGGCACCAGTCCGGACGATTGAGGATCATGCCATGGATCCGATCGCGTCCCCTGGCCGGGATCCATTTCACTTGATCGATAGCAATTAATGCCTTCGAGCGTAACTCACATGCCTGGCCAGTTAGGCCAAACTCTGCCGGGGAATCTGAGCTGGAGGTAGCAATGACACGCTGTCCCTCCCACGACTTCTTCTCCATAGACACGAACCACTGTTCAGTCGCCCGAAAGATCACAGGATTCTTACAACGCCAACAGTGAGGGTAGGAGTTGGTGATCGTGCTATGGCCCAGCAAGCGCCCACCTTGTTTGAGTTTCTCAACGATTAACGGGTTGGCTTTGAATACCGACTGTCCGGCGAAGTCCTGTATCGATTCCATGAAATGTCCAGAATTATCAACAGGGACAAAAATTTCTAGAGGTCTGGAGAGAACGCCTTGATATCGAGGCGAGTTATATTTTAGAGCGAGATCGTAGTCTTCTTGCCCATGGCCCGGCGCAATGTGCACACAACCAGTGCCTTGATCTAAGGTGACGAACTTGCCTAGTAGAATTGGAGAGGTTTCAGGGCACAGAGGACGTTGACAATCTAAGCCTTCGAAAACTTCCTGGCCCTTCTTAACACCCAGTATTTCAAATTCAGACAGCGCGCAAGCTTTGGTAACAGAAGAGACCAACTGCTCGGCAATCACAAAAGCCTCATCCCCGGCCCTAACAAAAGCATAATCAAAATCAGGATGCAGACAAACCGCCTGATTGGCAGGGAGTGTCCAGGGTGTGGTCGTCCAGATCACCACCGACACAGACTTGACGCTTGCCAGGTCCCGAATCCCGAATAAATTCCCGCTAGCAAGTCGATGTACAGATGTCTTGAACGGAAACTTCACATAGATCGACGGCGAGGTATGGTCCTCGTATTCCACCTCCGCCTCAGCCAGAGCGGTCTGGTCCACGGTGCACCAGAGAACCGGCTTGAGGCCTTTGTACACTCCGCCCTTCGCCACGAACTTGCCGAACTCGCGAAGGATGGTCGCTTCGTAGGCCGGGTCCATCGTGAGGTAGGGATGCTCCCAGTCCCCCAACACGCCCAACCGGCGGAACTCGTCCCGCTGAATCCGGTAATACTTCTCCGCATACTCCCGGCAGAGCCTCCGGATCGCGGTGGTGTCCAAGTCTTTCTTCTTGTCGCCCAACTCCTTCATGACCTGGTGTTCGATCGGCAGACCGTGACAATCCCAGCCGGGCACGTACGGAGCGCGGTAGCCGGCCATGGTCTTGGACTTGACGATAATGTCTTTGAGGATCTTGTTGAGCGCGTGACCGATGTGAATCCGGCCGTTCGCGTAAGGCGGACCGTCATGGAGCACATAGAGCGGACGGTTATGCCCGGCCTCCTGAACCCGCTCGTAAAGGCGCATTTCATCCCACCATGCCAGGAGGTCGGGTTCCCGCTGCGGCAGGTTGGCCTTCATCGGGAAGTCCGTGCGGGGCAGGTTCAGGGTGCTCTTGTAGTCCATGATTTAGCGGTTAGCGATTAGCCTTCAGCGTCCAACTTAGGTGAGCGGTGACAGCGGACAGATGTTGGCTGGAGTTAGCTGATCGCCATCATGCGATCGAGCGCCAGCTTGGCCCAGGCTTTGTCATCATCCGGCACGACGATATGGTTCACCACATGCCCGTCGGCCAGGTTCTCCATCGCCCAGCAGAGGTGGGGCGCATCAATGCGGAACATAGTGGCGCACTGGCAGACAGTGGAAGAGAGGAAGTACACCCGCTTGTCGGGCTGCTCGCGCTTCAGACGGTTCACGAGGTTCAGTTCAGTACCCACAGCCCAGATCGTACCGGGCGGAGCTGCGCGCACGGTCCTGATAATGAACTCGGTCGAGCCCACCAGGTCGGCCCGGTTTACAACCTCTTCGTGGCACTCCGGGTGCACGATCACCCGACCGTCCGGGTATTGCTTGCGGAAATAGTCGACGTGCGCCGGCTGGAACATCTGGTGGACGCTGCAGTGGCCTTTCCAGAGTATCAACCGCGCCTTGCGTATCACCTCGGCCGTGTGTCCCCCGTTGGGGAGATAGGGGTCCCAAACAATCATCTGTTCCCGAGGCACCCCCATCTTGTTCGCGGTGTTGCGGCCAAGGTGCTCGTCGGGGAAAAATAGAATTTTCTCCCGCCTCCCCCAAGCCCACTCGATCACGGCCCTGGCATTGGAAGACGTGCAGGTAATGCCGCCATGCTCGCCGCAGAAGGCCTTGAGCACCGCCGCCGAGTTGACGTACACGGCCGGCGTGACTGCCTCCTCGACCGGAATCACCCTGCCCAGCGAGTCCCAGCACTGATCGACCTGCTCGATCGCGGCCATATCGGCCATGGAGCAGCCGGCTGCCAGGTCAGGCAGAATCACGGTCTGATTCGAGCGACTCAGGATATCCGCCGTCTCCGCCATGAAATGGACCCCACAAAAAACCACATGAGACCGTTCGCTGTGTTCCGCCGCCAGCTTGGCCAGTAACAGCGAGTCCCCCCGAAAATCGGCGTGCTCGATGATCTCATCCCGCTGATAGTTGTGTCCCAGGACCATGACCCTGTCGCCCAGGGCCCGCTTCGCTGTGGCAGTCCGTTCAAACAGTTCGGCTGGGGTCAGCGCCTGGTAGTCGGCAAACGGCCGAGCGGTAGTTTCAACTGAGCTCAAGTAATACCTCTTCGATTCTATCGCTTCCTTTTCCCGCCAGTAAAAGCCTGAGGGGTAGAGTGCGTCATTCTACGCTAGCGATCGCGGCACAATCAACCGGCCCCCGGCCCTCACGCTGGCCCAGCCTGCCATTGAGCCTTCCGGGTCAAGCCCCGGGTGCACGCACGCGCTCGGCCCCTAGCCCAACTGACCCGTTGACAAGGTGAAAAACCGGGGTGTACGATCGCGTGTCAATAGCTAGGGGAGCCATCCATACGGCTGAGAGCCCGCACATCGGGCAACCCTCAGAACCTGACCTGGATAATACCAGCGTAGGGAAGCGGCCACAGAGGTGAGTCGGCGCACGCGCCACAGGCCGCACCCTATGCTGGTGCGGCTTTTTTGTTGGTGGTGAAGAAAGGATTTCTTATGAGCACCTCGGACTCTACCCATAAAGGCAATGGCAACGGGGATACCCCGGGCGCCTCTCTGTTCACTACTCAGCCCTTCCCGGCCTCACGGAAGGTCTATGTGGAGGGTACCCTGCCAGGGGTCCGGGTCGCCATGCGCGAGATCAGCCTCAGCCCGACGCGACCGGCGAACGGAGATCCTCTCAATCCGAACCCTGCCGTTACCGTCTACGATACCTCGGGGCCCTACACCGATCCCTCGGTGAAGATCGACGCGCGCGCCGGCCTCGCGCCGCTCCGCCGGGCATGGATCCTGGATCGCAGCGATGTCGAGGAACTCTCCGACATTTCATCGGAGTACGGCCGTCTGCGGGCATCCGATCCCAAGCTCGCGGACCTGCGCTTCAAGCATATCCGAAAACCCTTGCGTGCGAAGCCGGGCATGAACGTCTCTCAAATGCACTACGCACGCAAAGGAATCATCACCCCCGAGATGGAGTACATCGCGATCCGGGAGAACCAGTCACGCGAAGCCATCCTTGGCCGGACCGATCCCAACGGCCATGACCAGGGGCAGGCTTACGGAGGGGGTGTTGTGCAGCACCCGGGCGAGGCCTGGGGCGCCCGCATTCCCGGGTGGATCACCCCGGAGTTCGTCCGCGACGAAGTGGCCCGTGGCCGCGCGATCATTCCCGCGAACATCAATCACCCGGAGAGCGAGCCGATGATCATCGGCCGCAACTTCCTGGTCAAGATCAACGCCAACATCGGCAATTCCGCCGTCGCCTCCTCCATCGAAGAGGAGGTCGAGAAAATGGTTTGGGCCGCACGTTGGGGTGGCGACACTGTGATGGACCTCTCGACCGGCAAGAACATCCATGAGACCCGCGAATGGATCATCCGGAATTCGCCCGTGCCCATCGGCACCGTGCCGATTTATCAAGCCCTCGAGAAAGTGCACGGGAAGGCCGAAGAGCTGAGCTGGGAGATCTACCGGGATACGCTCATCGAGCAGGCCGAGCAGGGGGTGGACTACTTCACGATCCATGCCGGCGTGCGGCTCCGGTACGTCCCGCTGACGGCCAGGCGGATGACTGGCATCGTCTCGCGCGGGGGCTCGATCCATGCGAAGTGGTGCCTGTCCCATCATGAGGAAAATTTCGCCTACACCCACTTTAACGAGATCTGCGAAATCATGAAGGCTTACGACGTCTCGTTCAGCTTGGGAGACGGTCTGCGTCCCGGTTCCATTGCCGACGCGAATGATGACGCCCAGTTCGCGGAACTGGAGACGCTCGGCGAGCTCACCAAGATCGCCTGGCAGCATGACGTGCAGGTGATGATCGAGGGACCGGGGCACGTGCCGATGCACCTGATCCAGGTGAATATGGAGAAGCAACTCGCGGCCTGCCATGAGGCCCCGTTCTACACGCTGGGACCGCTCACGACCGATATCGCGCCCGGTTATGACCACATTACGTCGGGTATCGGCGCGGCGATGATCGGCTGGTACGGATGTGCGATGCTCTGCTACGTCACCCCGAAAGAGCACCTCGGCTTGCCGAACCGGGAAGACGTAAAAGCGGGTGTCATCACCTACAAGATCGCCGCGCATGCCGCCGACCTGGCCAAGGGGCATCCCGGCGCGCAGGCTCGGGATAACGCCCTGTCGAAGGCGCGGTTCGAGTTCCGCTGGGAAGACCAGTTCAATCTGTCCCTGGACCCGGATACCGCAAAAGGCTTCCACGACGCGACGCTGCCCGATAACGCCGCCAAGCTGGCGCACTTCTGCAGTATGTGCGGGCCGAACTTCTGCTCGATGAAGATCACCCAGGATGTCCGGGATTATGCCGCCCAAAAGCACCTTGATGAACAGCAGGCGATCCAGGTCGGCATGAAAGAGAAATCGGAGGAGTTCCTCAAGGCCGGAGGAGAGATTTACCGTTGAGAGAGCGATCAGCTTTCAGCCATCAGCTTAGAGTCGCTACAAATCTCGTGGCCGACCGCTGATAGCTGACAGCTTCATTGCCAAGGAGCACTTTTATGGCGAAGCCCAAACCGGCGCCCTTGCGGGAACGCGACGTCACCCGCCAGATTGCCCGGGAATACTATAAGGAATTCGACCAACTCATCGAGAGCGACGTGATCATCGTGGGGGCCGGTCCCTCCGGCTTGATTTGTGCGCGCGACCTCGCCGCGATGGGGTTCCGCACGGTAATCATCGAGCAGAGTCTCGCGCTGGGCGGAGGTTTCTGGTCCGGGGGCTACCTCATGAACAAGGCCACGATCTGTGCGCCGGCCAACGAGATCCTGGAGGAACTGAGCGTCCCCTGCAAACAGATCAAGGATTGCGAGGGCATGTACATCGTGGATCCGCCCCATGCCACTGCCGCGCTGATCGCCGGAGCCTATCGGGCCGGGGCCAAGGTCATGAACCTCACGCGGGTCGTGGACTTGATCTTGCGCCGGGACGGCGTGCTGGAGGGCGTGGTCGTCAACAACACCACGGCCGAAATGGCGGACCACAATGTCATCCACGTGGACCCGATCGCGCTGGAGAGCCGGATCGTGGTGGATGCCACGGGCCATGACGCGGTCGTCGTGAACCTGCTGCACCGGCGCAATCTTTACAAGGCCGTGCCGGGGAACGGAGCCATGTGGGTCTCGCGTTCGGAAGAAGAGGTCATGGACCGAACCGGCGAAGTCTATCCGAACTGCTTCGTCATCGGCCTGGCCGTGGCGGCGGTCCATGGCACGCCCCGCATGGGGCCGGCCTTCGGCTCCATGCTGTTGTCGGGCCGCTACGGCGCGGAGCTGATCAAGAAGAAGTTGAAGCAGGAATAATGGATATCAAGGATTTTCTCATCCAGGGCGAAGGCAGCGAGGAGGCCAAGACGGAGGCTTGGAAGCTGTTCCAGGAGGCCTATGAGCGGCAAATGAAGGGCGAGTTGGAGGAGGCCGTCACGCTCTACAAACGCTCGATCGAGTGCCACCCCACTGCCGAAGCCTACACCTTCCTCGGATGGACCTACAGCTTCATGGGGAAACTCGATGAGGCGATCGACGAATGCCACCGGGCGATTCAGCTCGACCCCGAGTTCGGCAACCCATACAACGACATCGGCGCGTATCTGATCGAAAAGGGCCAGCTCGACGAGGCCATCCCCTGGTTCGAGCAGGCCATGCAGGCCAGGCGGTATGAAAGCCCCGCCTTCCCGCACCTCAATCTGGGCCGGGTCTATGAAAAGAAGGGCGAGTGGGACAGGGCCATCGATTGTTACAAGAAGGCGCTGGCCCTCAACCCGAACTATGCCCTCGCGAAACGCGCGCTGGGGCGAATGATCAGCATGCTGAACTAGAAGAGCAAGAGGAGCGGGAAAAGCGCGAAATGATAACCAGCAAGACTGTCTTGGTAGTCGTCAACGATATTTTCTTCTACACAAAGATTCGCGATGCACTGTTGCCGCTTGGCTACGTGCTTGAGCGTGCCCGGACCCAGGAAGACGTGGGGGCGAAAGCGACGGCTCTGGGGCCGGCGGCCGTAATTCTCAATATGAACGACGACAAGCTGGACGCATTGCTTGCCCTCGCGCAGCTCAAGGCCAACCCGCAACTCAGTGTTCTTCCCGTACTGGCCTTTGCCAACCATGAAGAAGTCGACACCTGGAGGCGAGCCAGGGAGCTGGGGGTGACAAAGATCGTCTCGCGGAACGAGTTTTCCTCTAATACTCGAAACCTCATCCAAGAGGTACTCATCGGCAAACCCGGCACTCTTAGGCCAGAGTCTGACTGTGCTACTTCCGGGTGACATGCTGACAAGTTACAAGCTGACAAGTCAGAACCTTCATCGTGTCAGCCTGGCAGCTTGTTAGCCTATCAGACATTTGTGATGAAACAATCCCTGCTCCATGCTCATCACCTCAAACTCGGTGCCCAGTTCAGTGACGTGACCGGCTGGGAAGTGCCGGGGCGCTACGGCGATCCGGCGGCCGAACATGCCGCCGTCCGCAACGCCGTAGGGATTGCCGATCTGTCCCACCGGGGCAAGTGCCGCGTCACCGGGGAGGACCGGGTGAAGTGGCTGCAGAGCGTCATCAGCAACGACATCCTCCCTTTGACCGCCGGGGCCGGCCTCTATTCGAGCCTCTTGACCCACAAAGGCAAGATGCTCACCTATTTCAGGGTCTATGCCCTGACGGAAGCGCTGATGCTCGAGGATATGGGTGAGATCGGCGACACGACCTTTCAAAGCCTCCGCAAGTTCCTGCTCTACGGGACCAAGGCCAAGATCGAGAACTGTACGGAGGCCTGGGGGCACCTACTGCTCAGCGGACCGAAGGCTACGGCGCTGATCCAGTCAGCCTTCGGGGTAGACATGAGCGGGGTGAGGCCTTTGGGCTTCGTTTCGCATGATGTCGGCGGGCATCAGGCCCTGATCATCAGGACGGAGGAAACCGGAGAGACCGATGTCGGGGTCCTGCTTCCGACCGACGCGCTGGTCATGGCGTGGGAAGGTTTGTGGGAAACCGGATCGGCCCTGGGCTTGAAACCCTTTGGGGCAGACGCCCGGGAAGCCCTGAGATTAGAAGCTGGACTCCCGCTGGCGGGTCGCGACCTGACCGAAGAGATCGTCCCGCCGGAGGCCAACCTGGAAGGAAAGGCGTTCAGCCTGAATAAAGGTTGCTATCCCGGCCAGGAAGTGGTCGCTCGGATGGACACCTACGGCAGCGTGCGCCGTCGAATGGTCGGCCTCGTGCTTGCCGATCCGATCATCCCGCCCAAGGGTGCCAAGCTCTTCAGCGGTGACCGCGAGGTCGGCTGGATCTCCAGCGCCGCCCACTCCCCGTCTCTCGACTGCCCGATCGCCCTAGGCTTTCCCCTTCGGGACTTCACGAAGCCCGGCACTGAGCTCACCGTCGAGATCGCCGGTCAGCATCACAAGGCTACCGTGCGCGCGCTACCGTTCTATTCTCGCTCGTAGGAATCCTGCGAACTCGGTGTCCTACTTTTCTCGCTTTTCTCGCCTGTCTCGCCAGAGTGTACTCACCGCTCCGGGTGGCGCGCCTCGGAGACCGCCCGCGCGAAGGCCAGCAGGCTCTTCCGCTCGTCATCATCCAATGCCAGCAGGAGATGGGTCTCCTCCGCGTGCATCAGGCGCAGGCTGAGAAAAGGCTCTTCCCGACGCTTCTCGCGGTTCTCCCACACCGCATCAATCACCTGGATCTTGTCCAGAGCATTGACGCCGACGACGTCGTACCGAAAGTACGAGTCGCCGATGACCATGTCGTAGACAACCTTGCCGGCCGTAAGCAGGATGAGGTTGAACCGGCCCTGCTCCTCGTAACCTTCGGGCAAGAAGCGATTGATGTGCACCAAGGCCACCTTGCGGTCACCCAGCGCCGCCTCGATCTGCGCCTTCAGCCCTGCATAATCAATTTGCAGAGCCCGCTCATCTGCTCCGGTAGCGGTCACAGCCGCCGCGCGGGCCTTCTCGAACACCTCCGCCGCCATCATCAACCCACCCATAGGTTCCTCTCCCTTTCTGCTTAGAAGTCAGCTTTCCCCGCCTTTCTCGCACGGGGACAGGCACCGCTACGCGGAGCCAGTCCCCTTCCCACCTTTCCCGCGCGTCGCGCCTTTCCCGCCTTTCGCGCCCACCGCGTCACTGCGCCTGGAACGTGTGGACAAAGCGGCTAGTGCCTGCCTCATCGACGATCTCAAGGCGCAAGGTCCTGCTCTGTACGGTCACAAGTCCGAAGTTCGCAAACTTGCCGACCGAATACAGTGTGCTCGGCCGGAACGTCGGATCAGGCGCAATGGCCGGGCCGGATGCCGCGGCAAGCGGGCCGGCAACGAACTCCAAAAAGTCGGCCACCCCATCGCCGTCCGGGTCGTACTGATTCACCTGCGCGAAGTGTACGTCGGCAGCGAGCCATACGACATTCCGGACCCCACGCGCTTTCATCGCATCCAGGATTCGCCTGAGTTCCGTCTGAAAGCCGGTTCCGTCCGCCGCGCGAGCCCAGCTGTCGTTGCCCGGCATCTGTTGGCTCCCTTGTTTCGGAATGGACAGCGGCACGCTGGTGGCAATCACCTTCCAGGTGGCGGTGGAGGTCGCCAGCCCCTGGATCAGCCAGTCTCTCTGCCCAACCCCCAACATCGTCTTCGCCTCCCCGTCCGGCTCCTCATTCTTGCTGCGATACTGCCTGGTATCCAGGATGAATATCTCCAGGTCGGCTCCGCGTCGAATCTTTCGGTAAAGCCGATATGGATCCTCGGCCGGCGTTGCGATGGGCCAATAATCGAGGAGCGCTTGGCGCCCGACCGGCATGAGGGGATCCGCTGCCCCGGCGAAATTGTTTCGCACCTCGTGGTCATCCCAGATGGCATACACGGGTACCTCGGACAGGAATCGTTGCAGGGCGGGATCGCCCCGCTGATAGCGATGTTTGGCCCGGTACTCGTCCAGAGTCGTGGCAAGAAAATCGCCGCCGGGCACATTGGGAGGAGCAGGGCACCGGTCATCTGCGTAGATGAGGTCCCCGAGTAGGATCGCAAAGGCTGGATCGGCCTGCCGCATCCGGACAAAGATCGGGTAGCCGGCCACCTGATCGCGACAGTGTTTCTGCCCCCCCATGTCACCACTCCACACGAATCGCACCGGTTCAGGCGTTTCGGACGCCGCTGAGGTTTTGAACCGGCCGGTCGCTCGCTCCGCCAACTCTGTCTCGTGGCGCAAGCCCGCCGTGAGGATCCGATAGCGGTACGCAGTGGCCGGCGTCAATCCCTCCAGGGGAATCGTGACCGTGAAGTCCCGATCTGCGGCGGTCGTCATCGCTGCAGAACGGAACAAGGCCACAGCCGACTGTCCGTTCTCCGGGGTCCATTCAATCTGTACCCTGGCCGGACCATGTGTCCTGGTCCACACCAAAGCCGAGCCGCTGCCGACCTGGCCGGTGGCGACCCCTTCGGCCAGCGCGTGATCCTCCGCAAAGGGACCGGTGGACGGGAGCTCAGAACGAGAGGGCGACACGCACCCGGCCAGGAGCAGGGACAAGGCGAGCCAGTGGAGCGCGATGGGCCTCGATTGCATTCCCAAACCGCGGTCCGGCATACTGCAGACCGGCTTCCGTTGCGGGAACCCCGGACAAGTCGGCTGCGCAAGACCCGTCATCACTTCAGAAAAGGATCGACATGATTGGCCAACGCTGTCTCATTAACGATTGCACGGGTCGGCCCTATGCGCCGGCGGGGACTGGGGCGCTCTGTAAGGAACACTTTCTGGACTTCGTACGGTGGCGTCGTCGCAAAGGACCCTCGATGTTTCGCATTTACGGTGCCATGACTATGGAGCAACGGGACACGGTCGTCGCCGACTGGGGCAAGACCGTAAGAATTGAATGATTTGGTGATCTGGTGATTT
>Ga0187893_10012754_pt1 | contig 11859 bp, 9 predicted proteins | sample MA1701074metaG_FD_139574 | JGI IMG/M metagenome (GOLD analysis project Ga0187893, IMG submission 139574) | White microbial mat communities from a basaltic lava cave in the Kipuka Kanohina Cave System on the Island of Hawaii, USA - MA170107-4 metaG ... | reverse complement strand
TTCCAGCGCGTGCAGGCGCCGACGGTGCTGGGAGTCAATCTGCGCGATCCGCTGCCGTTCTACTACCTCGTGCTGTTCTGGTCGCTCGCGGGCTACTTCCTGGTCAAGTACCTGCTGCGGGCGCCGTTCGGCATCGCGCTGCAGGGCATCCGCGACAACCCGCGCCGCATGAACGCGCTCGGCTTCAACGTCACCGCGCACCGCGTCGCCGCCTATGCCGTGGCGGGGGTAATGGCGGCGGTCGCCGGCGTGCTGCTCGTCTGGTACAACGGGCTCATCGGGCCGGGCTCGGTCGGCACGAGCTGGATCATCAACATCCTGATCATCGCGGTGCTCGGCGGCATGCGCCACCCGATCGGCGCGTTCATCGGCGCGATCGTGTTCGTCCTGCTTCAAACTTTCGCCATCGATGTCTTCGATCGCGAGCGCTTCAATCTCGTGATCGGCGTCGTGTTCCTGGTCATCGTGCTGTTCTCTCCGGACGGCCTGCTCGGCTGGTGGTCCGGAATCAAGTCGAAGTTCCCAACCAGAGGAGGTGTCAGATGAGGAGAACGTTTGTCAAAACGCTCGTCGCCACGGCGGTCGTCGCGGCATTCGCGGGCGTTGCATACGCGCAGCAGGGCCAGCCGGTGAAGATCGGCTTGCTCGCGACGCTGGAGGGCCCGTTCGCCGCCGGCGGCGCGGACGGCATGCGCGGCGCGGAGCTCGCCATCAAGCAGAAGAACGGCATGGCCGGCGGCCGCAAGATCGTGCTGATCAAGGCCTCGTCCGACGCCAAGCCCGACGTCGCCGTGAACGCCACGCGCAAGCTCGTCGAGCAGGACAAGGTCGACATCATGGTCGGGCCGCTGTCGGGCGGCGAGGGCATCGCGGTCAAGGAGTACTCCAAGACCCAGCCCAACATCACCTTCATCAACGGCTCGTCCGGCGCGCAGGCCACCACGCTCGTCAACCCGTCGCAGAACTTCTTCCGCTTCAACACCGAGGGCGCGCAGTGGATGGTGGGCCTGGGCAAGGCCGCGCTCGACCGGGGCTACAAGCGGGTGATGGTGATCGCCGAGGACTACGCCTTCCCGTACTCGCAGGTGCAGGGCTTCATGTCCGAGTACTGCCGCCTCGGCGGCAAGGTACCGGTCAAGGCCTGGGTGCCGCTCGGCGGCAAGGACTACTCGTCGGTGATCGCGCGCATCCCGAAGGACGTGGACGCGCTGGTGGTGGTGCTGGGCGGCGCCGACGCGGTGAACTTCCTCAATCAGTACGAGGCCGCGGGCGGCGACAAGCCGCTGGTCGGCGGCTCGATCACCGTGAGCCAGGACATCCTGAACTACAAGGGCAAGCGCCGCGACTCGCTGGTCGGCACCATCGCCGGCGCGCCGATCGCGGACGCCTACGACGCCCCCGAGTTCAAGACCTTCGTCGCCGACTACCAGAAGAACTACCCGGTATCGGCCGGCGGCTATCCGAGCCCGTCGCTGTTCGCCCTCGTGTACTACATCAACATGAAGGCGGCGCTCGACGGCCTCGACCTGGTGAAGGGCGATCTCTCCGACGGGCAGAAGAAGTACCAGGCCGCCCTGCAGAGGATGACCCTGAAGACCCCGGTGGGCGACGTCAAGCTCGACGCCAACCGCCAGGCGATCGGCACCACCTTCATCACCGAGGTGGTGAAGGACAAGCAGGGCAACCTGTTCAACAAGGTGCTGCGCAAGGTCGACGGAATCGACCAGATGCTCGGCCAGCCGAAGGAGCAGTTCAAGATGGGCACGCGCGACGAGCCCAGCTGCCCTTGATTGCACAAGAGCAAGCCCTCGTGCTCGAGGGCGTAACGCGCAACTTCGGCGCCCTGCGCGCGATCGAGGACGTCTCGTTCTCGGTCGCCGCGGGCGAGCGCCGCGCAGTGATCGGCGCCAATGGCGCCGGCAAGACCACCCTGTTCAACGTGATTACCGGGGACTTTCCGGCCACCGAGGGCAGGGTCCTATTCTTCGGCGAGGACGTCACCCTGCACCCGCCGTTCGAGCGCATCCGCGCCGGGCTGCGGCGCACCTACCAGTCGTCGCTGCTGTTCCGCGAGCTCACCGTGCGCGACAACCTGTTTCTCGCCGTGCGGGGCGTGACTCGCAACAGATATGCATTTCTAAGAACCAATACTTATCCCCAGGAGCTTTTGGAGCGCGTCCGGCTCGCGCACCTCGCCGACCAGCCCGTGTCCTCGCTTTCGCACGGCCAGCAGCGCCAGCTCGAGGTCGGCATGGCGCTCGCCGGCGCGCCGCGCCTGATCCTGTTCGACGAGCCGGCCGCGGGCCTTTCGCCCCCGGAGCGCGCCGAGCTCGTGGCGCTGCTGCGCTCGCTGCCCTCGCACATGGGCTTCATCCTGATCGAGCACGACCTCGACATCGCGCTGCGCGTGGTCGAGCGCGTCACGGTGATGCACAACGGCCGCATCCTCAAGCACGGCACGCCGGCCGAGATCGAGAACGACGCCGAAGTCCAGGCGATCTACATGGGGGGCAAGCACCTTGATTCTTGAGATCAAGAATCTCGACGTGCATTACGGGCGCGCGCACGCGCTGCAGGGCGTTTCGCTGGCGTTCGAGAAGGGAATCCTTTCAGTGGTCGGCCGCAACGGCATGGGCAAGACCACGCTGTGCAACGCGGTCACCGGCCTGGTGCGCGCGGCGGGCAGTATCAAGCTCGACGGCGAGGAGATCCTCGGCCTGCCGGCGAACGCCATCACCGAGAAGGGCATCGGCTACGTGCCCCAGGGCCGGCGCGTGTGGCCCTCGCTTTCGGTGGACGAACACCTCAAATTGGTTGTGAGGCGAGGACCTTGGACGGTCGAGCGCATCTACAAGACCTTCCCCCGCCTCGCCGAGCGCAAGAGGAACGGCGGCGCGGAGCTCTCGGGCGGCGAGCAGCAGATGCTCGCGATCTCGCGCGCGCTGCTCTTCAACCCGAAGCTCTTGGTGATGGACGAGCCGACCGAGGGGCTCGCGCCGGTCATCGTCCAGCAGGTCTCCGCGATGCTGAAGGCGCTCGCCGCCGAGGGCGAGATCTCGGTGCTCCTCATCGAGCAGAACCTCGGCGTCGCGATCGACGTCGCCGACACCATCGACGTGATGGTGAACGGCCGCATCGCGCGCTCCATGCCCGCCGCCGAGCTCGCCGCCGACCGCGGGCTGCAGCAGCGGCTGCTGGGCGTGAGGGTGGCTGACGAAGAAATCGTCGAGCAGGCCGAGCCCGCGCAACCCCCGGAAGTCCGTATCCATACCGTCAAGCGAGCGAACGACGAGCTCGTGCCCGAAGACGACGGCGAGCGCGTCCTTGGCGGCTATACACGCTGGGGTGTTTCAAAAACTCCCCTCCCCGTGGAAGAACCGAAGCCCGGAGCCGAAGCCCGCGTCGTCGAATTCCCGGTGGCGCACACCGCGGGGCGCGCCGCCTACATCGCCGGCACCTTCGACACCAAGGGCCGAGAGCTCTTCTACCTGCGGAGCTGCCTGGAAAAGCTCGGCCTGCGCACCGTGACGGTCGACCTCGCGACTTCCGGCAAGCCCTCGCCGGCGATGGTGCATCCGCGCGAGGTCGCGCGGCATCACCCGAAGGGCGAGCGCGCGGTGTTCACCGGCGACCGCGGCTCGGCGGTGGGCGAGATGGCGGTCGCGTTCGAGAACTTCGCCGCACAGCGACGCGACCTCGGCGGGCTGATCTCGGCCGGCGGCTCGGGAGGGACTGCGCTCGCGACGCAGGCGATGCGGCGCCTGCCGATCGGCATCCCGAAAGTCATGGTGTCGACCGTCGCCTCGGGCGACGTCAAGCCCTACGTCGGCCCCTCCGACATCTGCATGATGTACTCGGTCACCGACATCTCGGGCATCAACCGCATCTCCGAGAAGGTGCTGGCGAACGCCGCGCATGCGCTCGCCGGGATGATTGCGTATTCCAGAAAGGAAAAATCGGAAGAAAAACCGGCGCTGGGCCTGACGATGTTCGGGCTCACCACGCCGTGCGTGCAGGCGGTGTGCAAGCAGCTCGAGGCGCGCTACGACTGCATCGTGTTCCACGCCACCGGTACCGGCGGCCAGTCGATGGAGAAGCTCGTCGACTCGGGCCTGCTCGCCGGCGTGCTCGACGTCACCACGACCGAGATTGCCGACGAGCTGGTCGGCGGCGTGCTGACCGCGGGTCCCGCACGGATGGATGTCTTCGTGAAAAGACAGATTCCGTATGTGGGCTCGTGCGGCGCCCTGGACATGGTGAATTTCTGGGCGATGGACACCGTCCCAGCCCAATTCAAGGAGAGAGTTTTGTACAGGCATAACCCCAATGTGACGCTGATGCGCACCACGCCGGACGAAATGGCCCGCATCGGACGCTTCATCGCCGGGAAGCTGAACCGCATGCAGGGTCCGGTGCGCTTCCTGATCCCCGAGGGCGGGGTGTCGGGGATCGACGCGCCGGGCAAGCCGTTCTGGGACCCGGCCGCAGACAGGGTTCTCTTCGATCAGATATCCACCAACTTCCGGGCGAGTGCGAACCGCAAGCTGGTGCGGCTCCCGAATCACATCAACGATCCGGCGTTCGCCGACGCCCTGGTCGCCAACTTCAACGACGTCGCTCTGACTTCATGGCCCGCATCGCTCGCCAGGACATCCTGAAGAAGCTGCACGCGCAGGCGCGCCGCTGCGAGCCGATCGTGGGCGGCGGCGCCGGCACCGGCCTGTCCGCGAAGTGCGAGGAGGCGGGCGGCATCGACCTGATCGTGATCTACAACTCCGGGCGCTACCGCATGGCCGGGCGCGGCTCGCTCGCCGGCCTGATGGCCTACGGCAACGCCAACGAGATCGTGCTCGACATGGCGCGCGAGGTGCTGCCGGTGGTGAAGCACACGCCTGTGCTCGCCGGCGTGAACGGCACCGATCCGTTCCTGATCGTTCCGGATTTCTTGCGGCGCATCGCCGAACTGGGATTCTCGGGTATTCAAAACTTTCCCACGGTCGGTATGTTCGACGGCACGATCCGCGCCCAGCTCGAGGAAACGGGCATGGGTTATGGGTTGGAAGTTGACGTGATCGAAGCGGCTCATGATCTCGATCTCCTCACAACTCCCTATATATTTTCGGAGCAGAACGCGCGCGACATGGCGAAGGCCGGCGCCGACATCGTCGTCTGCCATCTTGGCCTCACCGCAGGGGGCGCGGTCGGCGCTCAGACCGGGATGAAATTGAAGGAATGCGTAGCGCTGGTCGACGCCTGGGCGAAGGCCGCGCGCAGCGTGAACCCGGAGGTCCTCGTGCTCTGCCACGGCGGCCCCGTGGCTACCCCCGAGGACGCGCACTACATCCTGAAGAACTGCCCGGGCTGCAACGGCTTTTACGGCGCTTCGAGCATGGAGCGCCTGCCCGCGGAAATCGCCCTGACCGAAACCACGAGAAAGTTCAAGAGCATCAAGAGAGGTGTGTCATGACTGGAGCCCAATTCGGACAATTCATCCTGGCCCTGATCGGCGTCGCGATCGTCGTCGCGCTGGTGGTGTGGCTGCTCAACTGGCTGTACCTGCGCTCGTCGAAAGAGCGCGGCTTCGTGCGCACCGGCTTCGGCGGCCAGAAGGTGGTGGTGAACGGCGGCGCGTTCGTGCTGCCGATCGTGCACGAGGTGATTCCGGTGAACATGAACACGCTGCGCCTCGAGGTGTCGCGCGGACGCGAGCGCGCGCTCATCACCAAGGACCGCATGCGCGTCGACGTGACGAGCGAGTTCTACGTGCGCGTCAAGGCCGAGGCCGAGGCGATGGCCGCCGCGGCGCAGACGCTCGGGCAGCGCACCATGCAGCCCGAGTCGCTCAAGGAGCTGGTCGAGGGCAAGTTCGTCGACGCGCTGCGCACCGTGGCCGCCGAGATGACGATGGAGGAGATGCACGAGAAGCGCGGCGAGTACGTGAAGCGGGTCCGCGCAGTCGTGGCCGCGGATCTCCTGCAGAACGGCCTCGAGCTCGAGACCGTGTCGCTCACCCAGCTCGACCAGACCGCGATGGAGTTCTTCAACCCGTCGAACGCGTTCGACGCCGAGGGCCTCACGCGCCTGACTGAAACGATCGAGACGCGCAAGAAAGAGCGCAACGACATCGAGCAGGACACGATGATCCAGATCCGCAACAAGAACCTCGACACCGAGCGCCAGGCGCTCGAGATCGACCGGGAGCTCGAGTACGCGCGCCTGCAGCAGGAACGCGAGCTCGAGGTGAAGCGCGCGGCGCAGCGCTCCGAGGTGGCGCGCGAGAAGGCGAACCGCGAGCAGGAAGCCGAGCGCGCGCAGATCGTGGCGCGCGAGGCGGTGGAGCGCGCGCGCATCGCCTCCGAGCGCGCGGTCGAGCACGAACGCATCGACCGCGAGCGCAGCATCCAGGAGCTGGAAATCGGCCGCCGGCAGGCCATCGAGCTCGCCGAGCAGCAGCGCGCGATCGCGGTCGCCGAGCAGTCGAGGGCCCAGTCCGAGGCGCAGGCCGCCGCGGACGTGGCCCGCGCGAGGGCCGTGACCGAGGAAGAGAAGGTGTTTACGGCGCGCGAAGCCGAGCTCGCCCAGCGAAAAAAGCTGATCGACGTCTCCAATGCGGAAGCCGAGGCCGAGACCTCCCGCATCCGGTCGCTGGCGGCGAAGGTCCGGCACGAGGTCGAGGCCGAGGGGCTGACCCTCATGAACAAGGCGGCCAACCTGCTCACCCCCGAAGCGCGCCAGTCGGCGATGCGCCGGCAGCTCATCGACAAGCTCGAGGGCATCATCCGCGAGTCGGTGAAGCCCATGGAGCGCATCGAGGGCATCCGCGTGCTGCACGTCGAGGGCCTGGGCGGCGGCCAGGGCGGCGGGCAGGGCAACGGCGGCGGCAACATCGCCGACAGCGTGGTCAACTCCGCGCTGCGCTTCCGTGCCCAGGCGCCGCTGGTCGACCAGCTGCTGCGCGAGATCGGCGTGCAGGGCGGAGATCTGGGCAGCGCTGCGAATGCGCTCCTGGAGGGCAAGAAGCCTTGATCAAGGTGTACACGTCGAGCGTGATCGAGGCGCCGGCGGATGCCGTATGGGCGCAGGTGCGCGACTTCAACGGCCTGCCGAAGTGGACGCCCTTCGTCGCCGAGTCGCGCATCGAGAACGGCCTGCCGCCGGACCGTATCGGCTGCGTGCGCAACTTCCGCCTGCGCGACGGCGGCGTGATCCGCGAGCAGCTCCTCACGCTCTCGGACTACGACTACCAGTGCAGCTACTCGATCCTCGAGAGCCCGATGGGCGTGGAGAACTACATCGCCACGCTGAAGCTCACTCCGGTGACCGACGGCAACAAGACCTTCGCCGAGTGGTGGGCCGAATTCGACTGCGCGCCGGAGCGCGAGCGCGAGCTGGCGCAGAACATCGGCCAGGGCGTGTTCCAGGCCGCCTTTGACTCACTGAAAAATCACCTCAAGAAGTGATTCGAGTCCGCCGCTCCGCGGTCATCGATGCTCCCATCGACCGCGTCTGGGCGGTGCTGCGCGACTTCAACAGCCACGGCGCCTGGCACCCGGCGGTGGGGGAGTCGCGCATCGAGCGCAACGAACCCGCCGACCAGGTGGGCTGCGTGCGCAACTTCTTCCTCAGGGACGGCAACCACATCCGCGAGCAGCTGCTCGCGCTCTCCGACCGCGACCACGTCTCGACCTACTGCATCCTCGACGCGACGCTGCCGATGCGCAACTACGTCGCTACCGTGCAGCTGAAGAAAGTGACCGATGGCGACCGGACCTTCTGGCACTGGGAATCGACCTTCGAGGTGCCGAAGGGCCGCGAGCGCGAATTCGAGCAGCTCGTCGGCGGCGGGGTGTACGAGGGCGGATTCGCCGGCCTGCGCAGCTACCTGAATGGGGGCAGGTCCGCCGCTTCTGTGAGCGCCGTGGAATCGCAAGCCGTTGTCGCGACCGCTTTCGGCGGCCCCGAGGTTCTCCAATTCAGAAAGATTCAGGAAAAAGCGGGAGAGGTGCGCATCCGCCAGACCGCAATCGGCGTCAACTACATCGACGTCTACATCCGCAAAGGCCTCTACCGCATGATCGAGCCGCCGGCGCCGATCGGAATGGAGGCGGCGGGCGTGGTGGTCGAGAGCAGCGCGTCGGAATTCAGGCCCGGGGACCGCGTCGCCTATGCCTGCACGCCGCCGGGCGCTTACGTCACGATGCGGAGGCTCGGGGCCGCGCAGCTGGTTCTCCTCCCGAACCACGTAAGCGACGAGACCGCGGCGGCGGTGATGCTGAAGGGGATGACCGCCGAGTACCTCCTGCGCCGGACGCACCGCGTGCGGCCGGGCGACGTGGTGCTGGTGCATGCCGCCGCGGGCGGCGTCGGGCTGCTGCTCTGCCAGTGGGCGAAGGCGCTCGGTGCGCGCGTGATCGGAACGGTGTCGAGCGAGGCGAAAGCCGAGCTCGCGCGCGCGAACGGCTGCGATCAGGTCGTCGTGACCCGGGACTACCGGTTTGCGTCTCAGCTGAAGAATCGCGCCGACGTCATCTACGACGGCCTGGGCAAGGAAGCGGCGAAGGAGAATTACGAAGCGCTCGCAATGCGCGGCCACTGGGTGAGCTACGGTCACGCGAGCGGAGCATTGGAGCCCATGAGTCTGGGTGCGAAGTCCGGGACCTTTTCCCAGCCAGTTCTATTTCATTACACCGCCGAGCACCTGCGGGAGATGGCCGGCAATGTGTTCAGCGCCCTTCGAGACGGGACCATCCGGGTCGACGTGCGGCACCGCTATCCGCTCGCCGCCGCGGCCGACGCGCACCGCGACCTCGAGGCGCGCCGCACCAGCGGCCAGATCGTCCTGCTGCCTTAGCTACTCGGCCTTCGCCGCGAGCGCTTTCGCCAGCTTCGCGTACTTCTCCAGGTCGGTCTTGATGCGCAGCGCGTACTCATCGGGCGAGCTGCGCACGAGGTCGAGCCCCGCGCCGACCAGCCGGTCCACGGTTCCCTTTTCCTTCAGGATCGCGCTCACCTCGGCGTAAAGCTTGTCGACGATCTGGCGCGGGGTGGCGGCGGGCGCGAGCAGCCCCATGTACGCCTCCATCATCACCGCCGGGTAGCCGGCTTCGCCGAAGGTCGGGGTCTCGGGCAGGCCGGGATGGCGCCGCGGCTGGGTCACCGCGATCGGCTTGAGCTTCCCCGCGCGCACGTGCGGAATGCCGGTCGAGATCGCGCCGAAGATGAGGTCCACGTTGCAGCTCACCGCGTCGACCACCGCCGCGGCGAATCCCTTGTACGGCACGTGCGTCAGGTCGATGCCGGAGGAATCCTTGAGCAGCTCGGCCGCCACGTGCTGGCTGCTGCCGTAGCCGGATGAGGCGTACGTCAGTCTGCTGGATTTGGCCAATGCAATCATGTCGCTCACCGACGCCACGGGCAGATTCGGGCAAGCCATCAGCACGAGGCCGGCGCTCGCGGCGATCGAGATCGGCGCGAAGTCGCGCAGCGTGTTGAAGGGCAGATCCTTGTAGACCGCGGGGTTGATCACCAGCGGGCCATCGGAGGTCGCGAGCAGCGTGTATCCGTCGGGCGCCGACTTCGCCACCGCCTCGGCGGCGATGTTGCCGCCGGCGCCGGTGCGGTTCTCCACCACGAAGGGCTGGCCGAGGCGCTCGGTGAGCCGGTTGGAGAGCGTGCGGCCGACGAGGTCGGGCGCGCCGCCGGGCGGGAAGGGCACGATGACCCTGACCGTGCGCGCCGGATAGGCCTGCGACCATGCAATCGCAGTGAATGCCAGAAGAAGAACAAAAATAGGGACAGTCCCTGTTTTTCTCATTTGAGCTCACATGGTTGGATTCGCATACTTTCCCCCCAGCGCCGCGGTCCCGAAAGCCGAGCCGGCGATGTCGAAATTGAACGAGAAGTGCTGGCTCGCCGCCTGCACGTCGCGCAGAAAACGCTGCAGCGGATCGCGAGTATAGATGGCATTGGCGCCATAGAACGACCACAGCGTCTCGACCGCCTCGCGCGACTGCGCCACGGCGAGCGTGTTCTGGATACGGAGCCGCAGCTTGGCCTCGAGGTCGAGGCTCTCGTTCTCGAACGCGATCGCCGACTGGCGCATCAGGTGTCGGGCGCCATCGATGAGCGCCCGGGCCCTAGCGATCTTGATCTGCACCGCCTGGAAGTCCGAGACCTTGGCGCCCGTGTAAGTGCCGATTCGTTTCAGAAAAACCTCTCTTACATGCTCGTACGCGCCCTCGGCCGTGCCCAGGGCGGTGGCGGACAGCGGGTGCCCTGCTGAAGCCACGATCGGGATCCTGAACAGCGGTCCCTTGTTGAGCGCCGCGCCGGGATGCTCGAGCCCGCCGCGGCAGCGCTGCAAGGCGAGCGCGCGGCGCTCGGGCACGAAGACCTCCTTCACCTCGATGTCCTTCGAGCCGGTGCCGATCATCCCCATCGCGTACCAGGTGTCGATCACCTTGTAGTCGCTCTTCGGCACGATGCACAGCCGCCAGTCGACGGCCTTGTCGTCCTCGTAGATGGTGACAGCGAGCATGTTCCAGTCGGAGTTGTCCACGCCGGATGAAAAGGGCCATCGCCCGTTCACGACAAAGCCATCCTCCGTTTTCCTTCCTCGACCGGCCGCAAGCGCAATCGAGGAGGCGATGAGGACGTCCGGGTTCTTGCTCCAGATTTCGTGCTGCGTCTCGGGCTCGTAGTAGCCGAGGATCCAGTGGTGGCAGCCGAGGTTGCCGACGTTCCAGGCGGTCGAGGGGCAGCCGCGCGCGAGCTCGGCGACGATGTCGACCACCGCGACGAACGGCAGCTCCATCCCGCCGAAGCGCTTCGGCTGGTGGTAGCGAAAAAGGCCGGTCTCGTGCAGCAGCTTCTCGTTCTCTGGCAGCAGCACGCGCGCGTCCTCGCACTTCTGCGCCCGCTCGCGCAGCACCGGCACGACCTCGCGCGCGCGGCGCATCGCTTCGTCGTAGCTGACGTTCGAGAAGTTCACTTCGAAAGTATTTCGACGTCCTTCAGCACCGGGTCATCGGCGATCGCGATCTCGTTCTCGATCGCCAGGCCGCAGCCCGGGCAGCAGAACTGGCGGAACTGCGGCAGCGGGTCGATGAAGCGCCGCGGGTCGCCGACGATCGGGTTCGAGGCCTCGATCGGCAGGTCGTTGCGGACGCAGTGGTCCTTGTAGTTGTGGCTCACCGGGCCGAGGTCGGTGGCGCATTTCGCGCAGCCGTAGTGCCGGTTGCCGTGGATCGCGAGGTTCTCGGTGGCGAGGAACAGCGGCGCTCCCGCGAGCTTCCTCGGCGGCAGCGAGCGCTCCTGGATGCGCCGGTGCCGCAGCTCGTTGCGCCGGCGCTCGGTGGCCCGGGCGTCGCCGAGCACCACGCCGTAGACCTCGAGCGCCGCCTTCGCGGACACATCGCCGTTGTCCACGTCGGCCTGCACTTTCGCGGGGTCGCGCTCGAGCGGGTCGCCGAAGCCGCCGGCCGCGGACCAGAGCACCGCGTAGACATCGTTCGGATGCTGCGAAAAATCCTGCTGCCGCAACTGGAGGGTTTCGGCCTTGCCTTTCAGGTCATCAATATCATTGACGAGCTCGGAGCGCTTCATCCGTTCCAAGACGTTGCTGTCCCGCAAGAACCTGTACCGGTTCACGGCGCCCGGGTAGCCGCCCATCATGCCGGTCGAGGTCGGGACGGCGTTGCCGGAAGAGAGCGTGTCGTGCGTGATGCGGTCGGTGCCGTGCGGGATGAAGCAGGACTCGGCCGACAGGCCGCCGCGGTATTTCCCGGCGCCGCCGGAGTCGGTCACTTCCTTCCTGTAGAGAAACAGCAGCGGGAAGCTCTGCTCGGTGTGCTCGACGTT
>Ga0187893_10012753_pt1 | contig 11860 bp, 5 predicted proteins | sample MA1701074metaG_FD_139574 | JGI IMG/M metagenome (GOLD analysis project Ga0187893, IMG submission 139574) | White microbial mat communities from a basaltic lava cave in the Kipuka Kanohina Cave System on the Island of Hawaii, USA - MA170107-4 metaG ... | reverse complement strand
GAGAAAAAGGGGGGGGGGGGGGGGGGGGGGGGGCAAGCTCTCGGCCGACGACATGATCGCGCGCTACAAGGCCTGGATCGATCGCTACCCGATCGTGTCGATCGAGGACGGGTTGGCCGAAGACGACTGGAGCGGCTGGGCGCGGCTCACCGAGACGCTCGCGTCCCGCGTGCAGCTCGTGGGCGACGATCTCTTCTGCACCAACGTGGACCGCCTGGCGCGCGGGATCGAGGAGGGTGTCGCCAACGCGATCCTCATCAAGGTGAACCAGATCGGGACGCTCACCGAGACGCTGCAGTGCATCGAGCTGGCGCGCTCTAATGGCTACGGCGCCGTGATCTCGCACCGCTCGGGGGAAACCGAGGACACGTTCATCGCCGATCTGGCCGTGGCGAGCGGCGTGGGGCAGATCAAGACCGGCAGCGCCAGCCGCACCGACCGGGTCGCGAAGTACAACCAGCTGCTGCGCATCGCGGAGGCGCTGGGCGACGTGGGGCACTACCCCGGCCGCGACCTCTACGGCCTGTGACGCGCTCGCGACTGGCCGCGATCGGCGGCGGGGTGGTGCTGGTGTTCGTCGCGGCGCTCGCCGGAGAGTACAGCACCCTGGACTGGCTCAAGCTGCGCGGGCAGCTGGCCGTCGAACGCGACACCGTGCGGGCGCTCCAGACCGCGGTCGACTCGTTGCGGCGCGTCGTGAACGCCCTCGAGCGCGATCCGGCCACGCAGGAGCGGGTGGCGCGAGAGCAATTCGGGATGATTCGGGACGGGGAGATCCTGTACCGCATCGTCCCCCCCACCGATCCGTAGGGCGGGATTACCGCCGCTCGATGCCGATCGAGAAGGCCAGGCGGTCGAGGACCTCCGTCCGGATGGTGGTCGGCGTGCCGCCCTCCATCCGCACCCGCTCGATGCCGTACGCCATCCGGATCCGCACCGGAATGGACCGCGGGATCACTGGCACGTTGCGGATGCGCAGGCTGATCCCGCCTTCCCCGCCCATGCCGGTCTGAAACGGCTGCGGCACGTTGACGTCGGCCGAGAACACGCGCCACAGCTCGAGATAGGACTCCACTTCCGGCAGCACCTCACCCTGGACGCGGGCGCGTCCTTCCATCAGGAACCAGCGCTGCGTCCCCGCGTTCGAGACGTAGGTCCATGCGTGGGGCCCGAAGCGGAGCGACACCCAGCCGAGCGGCCTCGCGCCCAACTGTGCGTAGCCTTCGACGACGTCGCGATCCGCCGCCACGCCCGTTGACGGCGTCAGGATACCCTGCCAGTACCCCACGTCGAGCGTGATCAGGTTGGCGAACAGGACCTGACCCGAGCCGCCGAACGCCGCACCGGTGAGCTTCTGGACCGTGGGCCCGGAGACGCTGTGCACGCGCATGCCGACGCCCGTGAGCGCGAGCTCCCAGTGCCACGTGCGCCGTTGCGCTCCGAGCGCGACGGGTGCCGCGAGCAGGCCGGCGAGCACCAGGGCCGCGGCGCGCCTCACTGGGTGCCGCCGATGATCTCGGGGGGCCCGATGTGGATATCGAGCCGCTTCTGGAGCACGCGGATCGCGTTCTCCTGAATCGTCATGTCCACCTGGGCCTGCCACCCGCCGCGCAGCGCCAGGTTGGCGCTGACGTTGTCGTTCAGGCGCCGGCCTGGTCGGTGCTTGAAGAAGGCGATCACGCCGGCCAGGGTCAGGCCCCCGGCCACGACGTAGCGGCTGCCGGACGGAGCCGTGCCTCCCGACACGAGGCCGGGGAGCACCGCGACCGCCGCTCCGATCCCCGCGCCGCGGGTCAGGGCGCGCAACCCGGCGGTCGTTTCGCGCTCCGGCAGAAACAGCGAGTCCGGCAGCGGCGGCGGCGTGGGCAGCGTGTCCTGGGGACCGAGCACGAGATCGAGCGGCAGCCGCATCACGCGGGCCTGCCGTCCCGCGTTGGTCAGGGACGTCACCGTGAAGACGAGGCGCCCGGAGTCGTTGGCGAGGAAGATGGTGTCCTCGCCGGTCCAGTACACCGGCAGCGTATCGCTGATCGGGCCGGCGTACAGCGTCCGGACCGTGAACCCGTCCTCGCGCTCGAGGGTCACGATGATCTGGTGGAACGAGCTGGCGTGCAGCAGGGCGCGGAAGCGGTCGGCGCCCAGCCGGATCGACGTGTCGCGAATCTCCGGTGCCACCACCTTGGTGGCCTCGCGCGCGAAGTCGTAGATCGTGGTCACTTCCGGGGGAAAGACGAGCGGATCGGGCCGCGCCCGGGGATTGTGCACCACCAGGCGCCGGAACGCCGCGAACGCCGAGTCGCGGCGGCCGCGGAACAGCTCGGCGGCGCCGAGGTAGGTGAGGGCCCGGGTGCGGCCGGTACTGCTCACCGTGTCGTTCCTGCCGGCTCCGGCCAGGGCGCGGCGCAGGTATATCGTCGCGGAATCGTATTCGAGCCGCTGGTAGGCCCGCAGTCCGGAGGCGAGCCCGAGCATCGCCATGTTCCCCGTCGAGTCCTGTGCCCGGCCCGGCGGGGCGGCGATACCGGCGACGAGCGCCGCCAGAAGCGCGGCCGCACCGGATCTCACTGCGGCCGTTCCTGCAGCACGATGTCGGTCAGGCGTAGCGTCTCGCCGGCCTCGATGGCGATCTCGGTTTCGTAGGGCAGGTAACCGTCCCGGGTGATGCGGATGCGATGCAGGCCGGGGGGGATCTGCAGATCGGCGCGCGGCGTGTTCCCCATGGGCCGATCGTCGATGAACAGCAATCCCCAGGGCGTCGCGTTGATGTAGAGGTGCGCCGGGTCGTCCGCGGCCGGGGCGGGGGGCGTTGCCTGCGGCCGGCTGCGTCGCCCCCCCCCCGTATCGACGCTGGCCACGGTCGCGGGAGTCGTGCTCGATCGGGTCGTCGGGGTCGTGGGCCGCGGCGTCGTGCTCGCGCCGTCCCGCGGGCGCGACGGCGTTGCCGTTTGGCGGGCGAGGGTGTCGGTGTAGCCGGCCGGTGGACGCTCGCCACGCCAGGCGGGCGGTCTGGGCTCCTCGTTGCCGCGGGCCACGCGCCACCACACGACCGCCATCACCAAGACGGCGGCCGCGGCTCCGGTGCCGCCGCGCACGCGGACTTTCCTGGGAAGCGCCTGCCAGCGGTGCACGAAGCGGCGCGCGCCGGCCAGTGCCCGCGCCAGCGCCTCCGACCGCTTGGGCCGGGCGTCCTCGGGGAACAGCAGCGCGCGGCGTTCCTCCTCCGATGGCAACGCCGCCGCGACATCGGCGGGGGGGATCGGACTCTCCTTGCCGCCGGACTCGCGCGCCGGCCACAGCAGCACCGGCGCCGCCTGTTCGGACTCGTCGTCGTCGTCGCGCACCAGCTTGGCCGGGGAGGGGCCCGGGGCAGGAGCCGCACTCGCCGCCTCCCGAACCTCGTCCTCCTCATCGTCATCGTCGTCATCCGGGGTCTCGGGACTGTGCCCGCCGCCGCCGCGCTCGACGAACAGCAGCGGCGGATGCGCCGGCTCGCTCGCCGGCGCCGGCTCGGCCGGCGTCCCGGTGCTCGCGGCCACCACCGGCTCATCCGCGGGTGGTGGTGGCTCGGGCGGAAACGGCGCCGCGTGCGGCGGCGGCGGAGGAGGCGCCGGCCGCAGCACCGGAAGCTCTTCGACCACCGGGGCGACCGGCTCAGGCGCTTTCGCGGTCGGCGGGCTGTCCTTGACGAGCACCGGACCGGTGACGACGGGAATGGCCGGCACCGGCTCGGGCGGGGCGACCCCCGCGAGCGCCGTCACGAAATCGATCACGTTCCCGAACCGCTCGCCGGGGCGGCGGCTCATGGCGCGGGCCAGGGTCGTCGCCACGTGAGGCGGCAGGTCGGGACGCGTCTCGCCCAGGCGCGGCGGCGGCCCTTCCAGGTGTTGGCGCGCGATCTCGTCCATGGTCTCGCCCTCGAAGGGAGGCCGGCGGGCGAGACACGAGAACGCGAGCACGGCGAGCGAGTACTGATCGGAGGCGGGGCCGGTTTCGCCCGCGGAGCCGAAGCGCTCGGGGGCCACGTGCCCGTAGTTCTCTTCGAAGGACAGCTCGGGCTGGCGCCGCGGCAGCGTGCCGAACGCCGCGCTCAGGCCGAAGTCGGCGACGCGGGCCCAGCCCTCGGGATCGACCAGCACGTTGGACGGCTTCAGGTTGCCGTGGGTGACGCCGCGGCGGTGGCCGTACTCGAGCGCGCTGGCGATCTGTTCGGAGAGGCGCAGGCAGGTTTTCAGGTCCATGCGGTCGGCGGTGCGCAGCAGGTCGCCCAGGGAGCGGCCCTGCACGTACTCCATCGCGTACCACACGGCGTCCGCGGTCGCGCCGAAGCTCGAGACGGCGACGATGTGGGGGTGGTCGAGGGCGGCGGCGCGCTGGGCGTCCTTGCGGAAGCGGTCGACCGTGGCCGAGGCGCCGTCGGCGAGCGGCAGGACTTTCAGCGAGCAGAGACGGCCCGTCACCTGATCGCGCGCGAGGTAGATGCGGGAGGCGGCGCCGCGGCGCAGCACGCCTTCGACCTGGAACTGGCGCTCGAGCGAGGGGAGCACCGGGTCGTCGAGCGGGCTCCAGTCGCTCGATTCGACCAGGACCCCGCCCGTGCGCGAGAAGCCACACACCAGGCATTCCTGGGTGGCCTCCGAGATCTCGCCGACCGAGCAGCGGGGGCAAATCATGAGGCGGTTCGCACGGCGGACGTCGTTACTCCGATCACAGCGTGATGTCGAACGAGGCGCTACCGGCACCCGTCAGGCCGCCGGCGCTAGCATTCAAAGTATACCCGTTTCCAACGATGTCGATGCTGAGACTGCCGAATGTGGCGACCCCGTTCACGGCACCGATCGGGCCGCCCCCGGTCAGCGTCGCCGTGCCCAGACTGGGGTCGTTCCCGATGACGAGAGTCACATTGTTCGTCGCGTCGCTGACCAGATTGTCGAAGGCATCCCGGATTTCGACCGTTACCGCCGGGGTGATAGCCTGATTGACCTGCGTGTTCGTCGGCTCGACGCCGAAGGCGAGGTGGTCGGCCGACGCGGGGTTCACGGTCACGCCGGCGGTCTGGGTGATCGCGACGATCGGGCCGCCCCCCACCTGGGCCGTGGCGGAAACGGTCTTTGCTTCAGCCCTGGTCGAGTTGAAGGTGCCAGTCGTCACGCCGCTCGAATTGGTGTTTCCAGGCTGGCCGAAGCCGTTGTCGGAGCCGGTGGCAGACAGCACGACGGCCGCGCCCGGGATCGGGTTCATGAACTGGTCGCGGACCGTCACGGTAACGGTCGAGGAACTCGAGCCGGTACTCGCCGTAATGGTCCCGGGCGCCGCGCTGACCAGGGATTGCGCCGCCGAGACGGCGGCGGGATTGACCGTGACAGCGGCGGTCTGGGTGATCAGGGTACTGCCGTTGACGGTCGCGGAAATCGTCTTCCCCTCAGCCGTCGTGGAGCGGAAGGTGCCGGTCGTCACACCGAGGGAGTTCGTGTTCCCCGGTTGCGTAAACGTGTTGTTGGACCCCGTTGCGGAGAGCACCACTCCGGCTCCCTGAAGCGGGTTGGAGAACTCATCCCGCACCGTGACGGTAATGGTGGAGGTGCTCGAGCCGGTGCTGGCGGTAATGGTCGTGGGCGACGCGCCCACCGACGACGTGGCGGCCGAGACGGCAGCGGCGTTTACGGTGACGGGCGCCGTTTGTGTGATGGGAACGGTGTTGATCGTGGCCGAGATGGTCTTGGCCTCGGCGACCGTGGATCGAAAGGTGGCCGTGGCGACGCCGCTGCCGTTGGTCGTGAGCGGTCCCGCGGGATTGAAGAAGTTCTGCGCTCCCGTCGCGGCCAGGGAGACGCTCGCACCGGCGACCGCGTTCCCCGCGGCGTCGCGCGCCGTCACGGTGATCAGGGAGGCCGTGCCACCCCCCGTGGTGCACGGTGGCGTGTTATCGCAGGCCGTGATCGGCGTCTGGGAGGCCACGACCGTCGACATCGACGCCGACACCGACCCGACCGTGATGTCGAAGCCGGCGCTGGTGGCCGGCGTGAGGGCGCCGGAGGTGGCTTGTAAGGTGTAGCCCGTGCCCGCGTTGTTGATGCTCAGCATCGGGAACGAAGCGAGGCCGCTCGCGGCGTTGTTGACGGAGTCGCCGGAGAGCGATCCGCCCGCGGGGTTCGTGGCGATGGCGAGGGTGACGTTGGCGCTGCTCGAGGTAACCCGATTGCCACCGGCGTCCTGGACCTCGACGGTGATCGCCGGTGTGATCGTCGCGCCACCGGCGGTGTTGGTCGGCTGCTGGACGAATCCGAGCCTGTTGGCGGCGCCGACGGTGATGTTGAACCCGACGCTGGTGACCGGCGTGAGGCCCGTCGACGAGGCGAGGAGCGTGTACCCGGTCCCGATCTTGTCGATGCTCAAGCCGGTGAACGTGGCCAGCCCGCCCACCGCGTTGTTGGACGCGTCGCCGGACAACGTTCCCGGTGGATTACCGGCGTTATTGAGGATCGCAAGGTCGACGACGTTGCCGGCCGTCGTCACGCGGTTGTTGAATTGATCCCGTACCTCGACCTGAATGCCCGTCGCCGGACGGATCGTCTGCGTAGCAACGGTGTTGTTGGGATGAATCGTGTAGAGCAGCACCGAGGCCGCGGCGGGGTTCACCTGAACGACCGGCATCTGGTTCGGGGTGACCGGTGGATTGGCTCCCACCACGATCGACGCTGAAACGGTCTTGGACTCGCTCAGGGTCGATGACAGGGTACCGGTGATTTGGCCGTTGGAACCCGTGACACCCACCGGCTGTGTGTAGCTGTTGTTCGCGCCAGTGGCGGATATCGTCACGGTCGCGCCCTGGATCGGATTGCTCAGGGCGTCGCGTACCGTCACCGTGACCAGCGACGCGGTGCCCCCGCCCGTCGTGCAGCCCGTGCTGCACGCCGTAATCGGTGTCGACGCGGTGACAGTGGAAGTCGTGGCCGAGGCGCCGCCGGAAATGATATTGAAGGCAACGGATGTCGTTCCAGTCAGTCCGGTTGCGTTCGCGTTGAGCGTGTATCCCGGTCCCGCGTTGTTGATGCTCGCGCTGGGGAACGAGACTACGCCGGCCGTGGCTGGCAGCGGTCCACCACCCGAGAGAGTCCCGCTGGACGGATTCGTCCCGATCGTCAGCGTGACGTTGCCGAAGTAGCTGTCGGCCGTATTGCCCTGATTGTCCCGTGCCGTCACCTGGACCGCGGGGGTGATCGGTGAGCCGGCCACGGTCTGCGACGGTTGCACCGTGAAGAAGAGCGCCACCGCGGGACCGGCGATGATGTCGAACGGGTTGCTGATTGCGTCGGTGAGGCCGCTCGACGTCGTGAGCAGCGTGTAGCCCGTGCCACGGGCGTTGATGCGCAGGTTCGAGAACGTGGCGATGCCCGTCCCGTTCTGGGCATTGACCTGCGTGGTGCCCGACAAGGCGCCGCCCCCCGGGTTCGTGCCGGGGTTGTCGATGAACATGCGCACGAGGCCCGTGAAATTCGTCACGTTGTTGCCGACGCTGTCCTGCCCGGCGACCTGCACGGCGGGTGTGATCGGCGCGGAATCGGCCGTCGTGCTGGGCTGCACCACGAACGCGAGCCGGCTCGCCGGGGCCGTGGTGATGGTGAACGCGTTGCTGAATGGAGTTTGCAGCGCGCCGCCCGAGGCCCGGATCTGGTAGCTCGTCCCAGCTTGGTAGATCCGCAGGTTCGGGAACGTCGCCACCCCGTTCACCGGGGTCGCGGTGTTGGTGCTCGTGGGCGCGAAGACACCGCCCGGCGGGCCGGCGACGATCGCCATCGTGAGCAGGGAGGCGAAGCTCGTGGCGGTGTTGCCGAATTGGTCGCGGGCCGTGACCTCGACGCCGCCCGTGCCGCTGTTGATCGCCACCCCCGCCGTCGTATTGCCGGGCTGCATGGTGAAGACCAACGCGGTTGCCGGACCCGGGTTCACCGTGACGGTGTCCCGCTGATTGATGGGAACGCTGCTGATTATCGCCGAGATGATCTTCAACTCGGTGCTGGGCGCCATAGTGGCGACCGTGGAGTTCAGCGTGAACGTCGCCACGCCGCTCGCGTTCGTGAGCACGGAGCCGGGCGGAAGCACGGTGTTGCCGCTGCCGGTGACGGAAACTGTCACGCTGGCTCCCGAGACTACGGCGTTGGCCCCATCGCGGGCGGTCACCGTAATGGTGGACAACGTTCCACCTGGGACGGTGCAGCCAGTGCTGCACGCGGTAATCGTCGCGGGACTTGCCTGAACGGTCGAATTGACCGCCGAGACCTGGCCTTGGGTGATATCGAACAGACTGCTCGTGGCGCTGGCGAGGCCGGTGCTCGTAGCATTCAACCGGTAACCCGTTCCCTGCAGGTTGATGCTCGCGTTGGGGAACGCCGCGATTCCCGTGGAGAAGGCGGTGGCGCCGCCACCCGAGAGCACCGCCCCGCCAGTCCCGGTGCCTGGCGTGATGGACAGGGTGACCGACCCGGCGTGGGTCGTGGCATCGTTCCCAAACTGATCTCGAGCCGCCACCTGGATCGTCGGCGCGATGGGAATGCTCTGTGGCGCATTGCTCGGCTGCACCGCGTACGCCAGCTGCGTCGCCGGGGCATGCGTGATGTTGAAGGTGGTGCTGGTATCCGGTGTCAAACCCGCGGAGGTCGCCGTGAGCCGATACCCCGTACCCGTTCTCGTGATGTTGGCGGTCGAGAACGTCGCCTGCCCTGCTATGGCAGTGACCGGCCCGCCACCGTTCAGCGTGGCGCCGGGCGTCCCGGTTCCCGGTGTGATGGATAGGCTCACCTGTCCCGTGAAGCTGGTCGCCGTGTTGGCGAACTGATCCTGCGCCGTCACGACGATGGCTGGACTCATGTTCACGCCGGCCACCGTGCTTGCAGGCGGATTAGTCATAAAGAAGAGCTGCGTGGCCGGTGCGGGGATGACGTTGAACGGGTTGCTTGGGGCCGAATTCACAGTTCCGATCGTCGCCGTGATTCGGTATCCCGTGCCGGCCTTGTTGATGATCAGGTTAGAGAACGTGGCGATCCCGTTCGAGGCGTTGACGATGGGATTACCGGTCAGCGTTCCCCCGGCCGGATTGCTTGAGATGAACATCGTCACCGGGCCGTTGAAACCGGTCACCAGGTTGTTGTTCACATCGCGCGCTTCGACCACCACGTTCGGACGGATGGGGCGTCCCGCGGTGTCGACCACGGGTTGTGTCGTGAACACCAACCCGGTCACCGTCGTAGCCACGCGGAAGTCGGGACCGGTGTCAGGCAGGAACGGCACCCAACCGCTCGCGAAATTCAGATTGTCCACTGCTCTGGCCTGCCACTTGTACGCTCCCCCCGCCGCGATGTCGGGTGAGGTCACCGTGGCACTCGCCACCTGGCCACTCGAGACTGGTGTGCTTTGAGCCGTCGCGGTGTTTGTAAACGAACTGAGTAATGGTTTGACTTCGACCTCGAGCCGGATCGTTTGCCCGACGTCGAGATCGGTGACCGTGGCCTTGAGGACCACGGTCGGTATGTTCGCGTCTCCACCATGCGGAATCGGCGTCGTTCCGTCACTTTGGAACTGACTCAATCCGGCTATGCTAGGCCGGTTCGGCACCTGGATGCGGAAGTCGGTCTGGCTTTCGGGGTTTCCGCCGTACTGCACCCAGCTAGGACTCATTCGCCCCGTCTGGTCGACGACGCGAGCGCGCCACTTGTAGTTCGTGTTGTTCTGCAGCACCTCTGGCCCGAGCCGCACGGCCGCTACGGTGTTGTTGGGGACTAGGTCGCTTGAGTCGGTGACCACACCGGTGAAGTTCATCCCGATCGGTTTCACTTCGACCAGAAGTCGCAGCTGGTCATCGGGATCGTTGTCTCGAACGGTGGCCGTCAGAACCACCGTGTCGGACCGCGCGGTACCACCGGTCTGGATGCTTGTCGAGGAGTCACCCTCCCATTGGCCAAGCGCGCTCGCGTCGGTGGGCGGCTCTGGCTGTTGGACCGTGAAATCCGGGTTGCCACCATTCACCACCCAATCACCCGCCCGTCCGGTATTGTCGACGGCACGGACCTGCCAATGATAGGCCTGATTGTCGCTGACACTCACGGACACTCGAGCGCGTTCCCCATTGGCAACCAATGATCCACCCGGACCGCTCGGAGTTCCGGAAAACTGCTGGAGGTTGGGCACGACCTCTGCTTGGAGGCGCACCGAGTCGCCCAAATCCAGGTCTGAGACGAGTCCAGTGAGCGTGACTGTCAGCTGGCCAATCGTCCCACCGCGCGGCACGACCGTCGTACTGTCGCTGCGCTGATCCAAGCTGGACGGGGGGTTTGGCTTGCGCGGCCGTGGGACCTGTAGCGTGAACTCGCCCGATTCCCCCGCCGATGAACTGGTGACTTCCACCCAGTATTGCCGCGTGGCGGGGAGTCGCTGATAGAAGATGCAGGGATCCCCGGTAGCCCCCAGGCAATTGTCCGACTGCACTAGCGGTGGTCCCGTGAGCGACGTGTCGAGGAACACGTAACCGTCGAACCCGGGGGCAGCCACATAGACAGAAAGTGATTCGTTCTGTGTGCCATTCAACGAATAGACTTTGGCGTACGAGTCGCGGCGGTGCGGAGCGCCGCAATCAGCGCTGGTAAGCGTGTCGACGAGCAAAGCATCGACAAGGATCGCGATCTCCGTACAGGGATGGATCACGAATTTGATCGGCGTTTGCTGCGCCACCCCCGTGGCGCTCGTGGCCGACACGACCACCGTGTCTCGATAGACGTTGATCGGGAGACCCGTGGGGTTCATCCGCACCCACAAGGTGTCCGGTGCATTGCCCGTCGTTTTGTTCAGGCTCAACCACGGGCTGCCGCCCTGGATGCTCGCTTCCCATTCAAGCGCGCCCTCACCAGTGTTTGTGATGACGATGGGCATGAACCGTGGGGCCGTGCTGCCCAGGGCCGCCGCGGCGGGGAGGGAATCGGGAGCGACAGGGCTGACGACCAGGAAACCCGGCGTCGGCGTCGAGATCAGATCCGCCAACCGGCACGTGCCGATGAGCATCGGCAGGGCCGCGACCAAAAGCCCCCGCACCATGGAGGTCGGAACGGGAACTGGTTTAATTGATTGATTCACAACAGGCCTGCCCACGGCATCGAGAGAATCTACCTCGCTTGACCAGAGGCGCAGCAGGGCAGGCCACACGGCGCCGGTGATGCGTGGCCGCAGCAGTGCCTTGACCCACCGGGCCGGAAACGGCTAGGATTGGCGGGGCTTTCGGGGCGGCGTAGCTCAGCTGGTTAGAGCAACGGAATCATAATCCGTGGGTCGTCGGTTCGAGTCCGACCGCCGCTACTCTTTTTCCACCCCCGCACTCCCGCGCCCCCGCTTCCCAAGCCTGCAGTCGTGGCCCCGAATTGTGGAGCCTGCGCCACGCTGATTTTCGAGCCAAATCGCTATTTTTGTGACCCCTCTAGACGGGTCTACCAGGCGGCATGAAAGCCGGTGAGCGCACCACCTGGGCGGCTGGACGAATCGGTACGGAGCGACGCTCCGGGGCCTTCGACGCCGTGTTCCAGTCGGAGCTGGATCGGTTGACTCGTCTCGCCCACCGCGTGCTCCAGGCCCCCATGACGGCGGGTTGCCTGACCGAACCCGAACGCGCCCACGTGCACGGCACGGTCGCCGTGCCCGAGCCCCTCGCCCACCCGCTGTGCACCCCCGTCCTCGAAGCGGGCGCCGCCATCGCCGCCGCCGACACCCGCACCGACGCCCGCCTGCGCGACCACCGCGCCATCGCGCAGCTCGGAGTCGTCGCCTACGCGGGCAGCCCCATCGTCACCTCCGAGGGGCAGCTCGCCGGCGCGCTCGTGGT